>Ga0209137_1000003_pt1 | contig 335520 bp, 319 predicted proteins | sample SaaInl5LU_22_DNA_FD_184642 | JGI IMG/M metagenome (GOLD analysis project Ga0209137, IMG submission 184642) | Marine microbial communities from expanding oxygen minimum zones in the Saanich Inlet - ESP_105LU_22_DNA (SPAdes) (version 2) | ecosystem: Environmental > Aquatic > Marine > Intertidal...
CACCCGGTCGAACACGCAACGCGAGACCGAGGCCATCAGCTAAGTTGTATTCTTTAGCTTTGCCTCGTGCGTTGTTTATTTCTGTATTAGTCAGTGGCTTAGTAACTTTGGGCATGTAACAAAAGGGCTGCGCTCTCCTCTTTTTTGTTACATTAATTGTTACATAAAACGTGGATTTTTACAATATCCGATGAATCTTTTTGCGCCTTTAAAACCCTATAAAACCTATTTAAATCAATACTTTATAGTACTTCAAAGCCCCTTGCGGGGCTGTTATTTGGTGGAGGCGGCGGGAATTGAACCCGCGTCCGCCAGCCCGCTGCCTGCGGCTCTACATGCTTAGATCAGCCTATTAGTTTTAACCGTTTGCAACCCGGCTGTCAGGGAACGCATTCAGCGATTTCGGTAAAGGTTTTAGTGAATCTGCCCCGAACAAGCTTCATCACGATCTTATGAGATATGACACCTGAGCGTTCCGCTTCCCGAGGGATTTAGAACTCTGAACGCATAAGCACGGCTTCAGTCAGATGGCACTACACTGGGGTTTAAGCAGCTAGTGCGTAGTTGTCGTCGTTGGCAACTATAAGTTTGCGACTTTGGATTAACGAGATTGGTCACCATCTCGGCATGCACCGGAGGTTTTGTAGCCGTCGTCGAATCCAAAACGCCCCCAGAGATTTTCATTTTAGCACAGTGCTTGCACTGACATACTGGATTGATTGCACTACAGATGAAAAAGATTTTTTAGATCGAATTTAGCGGTCGAATCACCTAGAATCGAGCATCAAAAAATAATACACAGGATGCATTAAATGCAAAGAGGTCAGTTTTCTTCTCGTTTGGCGTTTATTTTTGCCGCGTCAGGGTCCGCAGTCGGGCTGGGCAATATTTGGGGCTTCCCAACCAATGCTGCAGAGAATGGCGGCGCCGCCTTTGTGTTGATGTATATGATACTGGCGTTTCTGCTCGCCTACCCGGCACTGATGGCGGAGCTGATTATTGGCCGTCACACACGCTCTAATATGGTCAATGCATTGCAGAGCATTTCGTCAACAGCTGCCGCCAAGCTGACCGGTCGATTAGTGGGTATCGGCGGCATGGTGACGGCAAGTTTGATTCTCTGCTTTTACAGTATTGTCGCCGGCTGGATGCTGGCTTTTATGCTTGAGCCGCTGGCATCAGTGGTGGGACTGTCGACGTTAAGCAGTTGGCTGACCGATTTTAGTCTGGGTCGTAACCTGGCGTTTGCTGGATTGTTTATCAGCTTGACGGCTCTGGTAATCAGCGCAGGTGTTGAACAGGGAATCGAGAGATGGTCACAGCGCCTGATGCCATCGCTGTTTGTGCTGCTTGTTGGACTGATTCTCTATGTGCTGACGCAGCCTGGCGCGATGCAGGGGCTGCAGCATTATCTGGTGCCCGACTTTTCCCAGATGAGTAATCCTAATTTAATTGTCAGTGCCATGGGACAAGCGTTTTTCTCTATGTCTCTGGGGGTTGGCACTATGCTGATCTACGGCTCGTATATTCGTGCTGATGAGAATCTGCCACTGGTCGGTACACTGGTCACCCTAACCGATACCGGTGTCGCTTTTCTCGCTGGCCTGTTGGTGTTGCCAGCAATGTTTGTTGCGCAACATCTCGGCGTGACCATTTATGCCGAGAGCGGCAGCCTGATCGCCGGGCCGGATCTGATTTTTCAGGTGCTGCCGGCGCTGTTTAACAGCATGGGTTCGACCGGATTACTGGTTGGTCTGGCCTTCTTTGTTTTGATGTCGATTGCAGCAGTGACCTCATCTATCTCTATGCTTGAAGTGCCCGTATCCTATGCGGTGGAAGCGCGAAAAATGAATCGTGTTAAAGCGACCTGGCTGATAGCGGCGATTGTCTTTGCGATCAGCAGTGCCATTTCATTCAACTTCGACAGCCTGTTTGGATTTGTCATCACCCTCACCACTGAGCGGGCGCAGCCACTGTTGAGTATGTTTTTATGTATCTTTGCCGGTTGGATTTTTCATCGCAATAGCATTCTATCGGAGATTCGCAGCGGCAATCCGGATGTTGAACAGGGGCTGTTCTGGAAAATCTGGCCGGTTTATGTAAAATTTTTCTGCCCGTTGTTAATTCTGCTGACCTTCGCTCAGGGCTTCTGATACCTGCTGCAAGGCTGTAATTCAAGACTAAAACTCAAGATTACAGAGTACGTATACACAGCGATAGCAGCACAGATACCACAGCACCTCAAGTTGATTGGGGTGTTTTGCCGTTTACAGAAAGCGACTGTTTTTCGAAAACTGACTGCGAAGAAATTCCATCTGATCACAGAGTATGCGGCGACTGTTAGTCAGGGCCAGATATTCTGCATTATTGGGTCTGTAGGGCAAGGCGATCAACTCCATATTGGCCTCTTCCGGCGTGCGATTGGCCTTGTGCTGATTGCAGCGCCGACAGGCGGAAACCACATTTTCCCAGCGGTCCAGGCCTCCCCGCGAGGTGGGTTGAATATGGTCTCGCGTGAGCCGCTGGGGCTCAAATGCGCGCGCACAGTACATACACAGGTGAGCATCGCGCGCAAAGAGGGTTGGATTGGTCAGTGCCGGATTGGTCCGTGGTCTTGCCAACTGTTCTCCACCGCAGGCAATCATACTCGGCAGTTCAATCAGTGAGCGCTTGCCACTCAGGCGCGAGTGACCTCCATGAACCTGACGCACCACCTCGCCCATACTCCAAACCACCAGATCCCTGGCATATATACAGACTGCCTCTTGCCAATCGAGCCAGTTGATTGGCTGCCCGGCTAAATTGAGTCTGAGTATCTTCATATCACAGCCTTCCAATATCTAACCCATATAAACAAAGTTATTAATGCGCTGTTCATGGTTACTATACAATGACTTCGCCGGCGACGGAAACTACCGCCGGAGGCTGTCAAGCGCGGTTTTGCCAATTGACCGCGATAGCCTTGTTGGTTAGGGTGAACGCCCTGTATTGCAGTTTTATTTTCAGTCTATTAGAAAGGGTGGATGTCTGTGGCAAAAGAGCAAAAAGCGGTCGATTTTGAACAGCAATTGGCGAGTCTTGAAGCGCTGGTTGAATCACTGGAAAGTGGTGAATTAAGTCTTGAGGAATCGCTCAAATCTTTTGAGTCCGGCATCAAGGTCGCCCGCGACTGTCAGCAGGCTCTGAAGGCTGCCGAGCAAAAAGTCGAGCTATTGATGCGTCAGGGCGACGAGCTGGTCAGCCAGCCGTTCGAGCCTGAAGACCAGTAATCGTCATAATGCCCTCTTCTCTCAGTCCGATCAGTTTCAATCAGATCCTAGAACACTACAGCGCTCAAGTAGACGAGCAGCTGGAGGCCATACTGCCAGCGTCCCATGGACCCGCGGCGGATCTGTTCGCTGCGATGCGTTATTCGGTATTTAATGGCGGCAAACGTCTGCGACCAGCACTCTGTTTTGCCGCAGCCGAGTCTGTCGCAGCAAGTGATTCTAATACCGCCAAGGTAGCTGCTGCGCTGGAAATGATTCACGCATATTCTTTGATTCATGATGATCTGCCATCGATGGATAATGACGATCTGCGTCGCGGCAAGCCGACCTGCCATATCCAGTTCGGCGAGGCAACCGCGATCCTTGCCGGCGACGGCCTGCAGTCTCTCGCGTTTCAGCAACTCACCGAGCTAAATAACGTAGAGCCTGCCGTTGTGGTGGAGCTGATTGCAATGCTTTCCCGGCTCGGCGGCTGCAGTGGCATGGTAACCGGTCAGGCAATAGACCTGGCAGCAACCGGCAGCGCATTGGCACTGGAGCAGTTGAAAGAGATGCATGCCCACAAAACCGGCGCTTTAATTGAGGCCAGCGTGCTGATGGGGGCCACAGTAACCGGACGCGCCAGCACAGAACAGTTGCAGGCTCTGAGCGCCTTTGCCAGGGCCATTGGCCTCGCCTTCCAGATTCAGGATGATATTCTCGATGTCGAGAGCTCCACTGAAAAACTCGGCAAAAAGCAGGGATCTGATGTCAATAACGATAAGTCGACCTATACTTCTATTCTTGGCCTAGAGCAGGCACGCAGAGAAGCTGACGAGCTTTTTGACAGCAGCATTCAAGCGCTGCAGGGCTTTGGGGAAAGCGCCGATTCACTGCGCGCCATTGCCGGTTTTATTGTCCAGCGGGGTCACTAGATTTTTCGGGTGTGTTCACTGGATCTGCAGTCAATTTAGAGTCTGGTTATTTATTAACAAATATTTAACAAGGCAGAAGCGCCTGAATATTTGGTGTACCATCACAGGCCAGAGTGAAGACACGATTAGCGACCAATAAGCATGGCAAAAACCTTCAATGAGATCCCTCACAATCGACCCGACACGCCGCTGTTAGATAGCGTTAATGTGCCGGCAGATTTGCGTCATCTCAACACTGAACAACTGCTGGTGTTGGCGGATGAACTGCGATCATTCATGCTTTACTGTGTCGGCAAAACCGGTGGTCACTTTGGTGCCGGTCTCGGCGTTACCGAGCTGACGATTGCCCTGCACCATGTTTTTAACACGCCTGAAGATCGCCTGGTATGGGATGTGGGCCATCAAACTTATCCGCATAAAATTCTTACTGGTCGTCGCGAGCAAATGCTCAGCATGCGGCAAAAGGATGGCCTCTCTGGCTTTCCCAAGCGCAGCGAAAGTGAATATGACACGTTTGGTGTGGGCCATTCGAGTACGTCGATCAGCGCCGCGCTGGGTATGGCGATGGCCTCGGCGCAGCTCGGTGAAGAACGCAAAACCGTTGCCATAATGGGTGATGGTGCAATGACTGCAGGCATGGCCTTTGAAGCGCTCAACCATGCCTCCCATGTCGACAAAAACTTGCTGGTCGTACTCAACGACAATCAGATGTCGATCTCGCGCAACGTCGGCGGGCTCTCCACCTATTTTTCCAAACTCTGGTCTAGCAAGATCTACACCCAGTTTCGTGAGGGTGGCAAAAAAGCACTGCGGGGCATGCCTCATGCGAGCAACTTTGTACGCCGCACAGAAGAATATATGAAAAGCATGGTTTCGCCGGCGACCATCTTTGAAGAGCTGGGGTTTTACTATGTGGGCCCTATCGATGGCCATGATCTGCCGTTGCTGGTTGAAACACTGGGCAAGCTGAAAGAGATAAAAGGCGCAGTATTACTGCATATTATTACCCACAAGGGCAAAGGCTTTGCGCCTGCAGAAAACGATCCGGTGGGTTATCACGCACTCAATAAAATTGAGCCTAAGCAGGCACTGAAGTCAGCAATAGAGGTGCCAGCAGCCAAGGCCAAGCCAAAATATCAGCAGGTATTTGGCGACTGGCTCTGTGATATGGCCGAACAGGACAGTCGATTGGTCGGCATTACCCCGGCGATGTGTGATGGCTCGGGTATGAATCAATTTGCCGAGCGCTTTCCAGACCGTTTTGAAGATGTCGCCATTGCCGAACAGCATGCGGTCACGCTGGCTGCGGGCATGGCCTGCGAGGGCGCCAAGCCTGTTGTGGCAATCTATTCAACATTTTTGCAACGCGGCTATGATCAGCTGATTCACGATGTGGCATTGCAAAATCTCGATGTGCTGTTTGCACTCGATCGCGCCGGACTGGTCGGCGAAGATGGCGCCACACATGCCGGAGCCTACGATATTAGCTACTTGCGCTGCATTCCCAATATGGTGGTGATGGCGCCCTCGAATGAAAATGAAACCCGGCAGCTTTTATACACCGGCTATATGCATTCCGGACCGGCAGCGGTGCGCTATCCCCGCGGTACCGGGCCCGGCGTGGAAATTGAGAAAACCATGTCCGCCCTGCCCCTGGGCAAAGGCGTGATGGTTCGTGACGGTGCAGAGGTGGCGATCCTTAACTTTGGCACACTGCTGGCTTTCGGGCTAAAAGCAGCCGATACGATCGGTGCCACCGTGGCTGATATGCGCTTTGTAAAACCCATCGATGAAGACCTGATTCGCGATCTCGCCAGCCGCCACCAACTGCTGGTCACGCTGGAAGAAAACAGTGTTTCCGGCGGTGCCGGTTCTGCGGTAGGCGAATTCCTCGCCGCACAGGGCATTGTGGTGCCGGTACTGCATCTGGGTCTCCCCGATTGCTTTGTCGACCATGGCAACCATACACAACAGCTCGCAGCGGTGGGCCTGGATGCCGAGAGTATCGCCGTCGCGATCAGTCAGCGTCAGGCCCTGCTACAGCAACCGACGGCCCAAACCAAGTCAAACTAAAATCGCCCTATAAACAAGCAAAAGGATTCACAGACCATGAAACTTTATGACTATGCTGCCGCCCCAAATCCACGTCGCGTGGCCATTTTTCTTGCCGAAAAAGGCATCGAGCTGGAGACCGTGCAAGTCGATTTAATGACCGGAGAGCACAAAGGCGAAGCCTTTACGGCATTCAATCCCATGCAGGATGTGCCTGCACTGGAGCTGGATGATGGCAGCTGCCTCAACCAAGTCAATGCGATTTGCCAGTACCTTGAAGAGCTCTATCCAGACAACCCTCTCTATGGCCGAAACCCACTAGAGCGCGCACGGGTCGAATCGTGGAATCACCGTATCCAAGACAATGGTGTGGCCGCAGTGGCAGAAGCCTTCCGCAACGCGTCGCCCAATTTCAAAGGCCGGGCACTTCCGGGGCCACGATCCTATGAGCAAATTCCCGAGCTGGCGGAGCGCGGCTTGAAGCGGGTCGAAGATTTTTTCAGCATGCTCGATGAACATCTGGGCAACAGTGAATTTATTGTCGGCGATTATTTTTCGGTAGCGGATATTACGGCTTATATGACTATTGAATTCGCCCGCTGGGTGAAGAAATCAATGCCTGAACAGTGCACTAATCTGCAGCGCTGGCATGCGCAAGTGGGCTCTCGACCCAGCATCTCAGGCTGACGGGGGTTGGCAGCATAACCGCGCGGATGTTTCCGGCGGTTATGCCTCTGTTTGAACCGTTAGACTGCGATAATCAATTAGTTCCCGTGCTCACTGTGAAACCATTGGCCGCCGCATTAACCTGATGCCCATCACTGAAAGTAACCACCTTGGCCTGCGCCGAATAGTTATACACCACGTAGTTTCTGACACTGCCGTTATCAAACGCCATCGCCGCTGGATCGTCTGCCGTTAACGCACCGGTTCCGGTGGCCAGCTGGCCGAGAGCGCTGAAGGTATGAATCCAATGATAGGTGTGCGCTTTCGACTCACCCGCTTCCGGATCGTATGAACTCACCGAGTTGTAATCGGCAATTGCCGCATCCGGAGCAGTCAGAGCCCACAGGTTCCACCAAAGATCTGTCCATTCATCGCTGCCCAAACCAGACGGCTTGCCATTAGATGATTCGCTCAGACCGAGACTGACATAGTCCGCCATATAGTCCGAGTGCAGCCCCACATGAAGAATCAGCGGGTTTGCGGGGAGTCCCTGAATACCGAGAATATGCGCATATTTGGGACTAAACCAAGTGGAGAAATCAGCACCGCTACCCCAGATAATGGAGGTTGTGATCTTGCTATATCCCGCCGGGAAGTTGTCGTAATCAGCACCAACATTGTTGTAACCATCGATGTTATTCCAGTATTCCCAATAGGCTGCGGCAGTCGAAGCATGCAGATACATTCCTCTCTCCAACAACTCAGTATTGTTGGTGATCAGTCCATAGAGAACAATCGCGCCGTAAGCGTTGGCTGCCTCAGAGGTCGATTCATTATTATTGCCCTGCATTGCGTCGCCCTTGCCGTCCGCCCAGGAGAAGCCATTGGCCGGGTCAAAATTACGCAAATAAGGGAATAGCTCATCGTCGCGTCCACCGGCATAGTCACGAATCAGCATTTCAATAACTGGACCATACTGATCATCGCCACACCAGGCAGCATCAACACGACAAATCTCTGATGCTGCGCGGACAAAGTAACCATAGTGGAAGTGATGGTCAGCCAGCCGCTGGTGGGAGCCATAGGCCTCTTCGAGACCCAACAGCGTGTTCCATTCATCGTCATAGGCGAAATATTTAAAGACATCAAAATCGCCATTGGTGTCAGCGCTAAACCAGTCGCTGAGCTCGTTTTTGAGCCAGTCAATTAGCTGTGTCGCTTCATCCTGCATTCCGATAGAGTCGGCAATCGCTGCCACTTCTGCGACTTTGCTATAGGCCTTGCCAGACCAGTATGTATCAGTGCTATTAATCCAGTTCGATGCGCCCAGTGCGACAAAGTTGGTTACCAAACCTTCAAGTGTGGCCTGATCAAAGCTGCCGTTTATCGAGGGCAGACTAGGCAATACACCAACATAAGGCAGCTGATAATCAAATTGGCTGGTATTGGCAAACTTGACGACACCTCGCGCACTGCGAATTTTATAATCCGATGTAATCTGTGAAGAATTTTTCCAGTGCAATGGATGCATACCGACTATGGTATCGACCGCTGCGCCCTGCGCGTCGGTATAGTCGTGGCTTACGGTGACGGTATTAGTCGAACGATCAACCGAATAATCGATAGCCACAGAAGCAACCACGTTACGCGCCTTAGCAGCGAAGTAGCCGCTCATACTGTCCGATGGCACGCCATTTAACGTCGGGAGATAGACGAGGGTAAGCTCTTTTGTCGCGTTGCTGATAGTAATTTCACTGCTGGTACTATTAGAGAATGTGGTTGCACCCTCTCCTACCACCAGAAAGTTATTACGTATACCGGCAATATCTGTCCACACCCCCAGGCTGTTATCCTGACTGTAGAACGTTCCCTTAGCGCCGCCATCTGCTTCCTGGGTACGTAATAACAAGTCGCCCACGTAGGCCTTGAAGTAAACATAGGGTGAACCGTGAACAAAAGTCGCGTCCATAACCGCTTGGTCACCAGATTTCCATTGCACGGTCACTGAACCATCACTATGATCTTTAAGGTAGGCATTGAGATCAGCGTAGGCCGAGTTGGCTATGGCAACACCTTCAAAGACTTCCTGGAAAGGCTCGGGGCCATCGTATCTAGGGAAGTTGCCGATAACTTTGAAGCCACCAGGAATACCATTAACACGCGCACCCTTATCACTGATACGAGCACGGATTGGGTCGGGCGTGATATAAGCGGCCTCGTTAAAATCACCCACTGTCATCTCGCCAACAAATGGAATCGAGCCCCACCATTTGTGGGTCGGCACGGGTCTGTCCAGCGCAGCGCCAGTGAGTTGAGGATGCATCGGCGTGGGTGTTCCAGAAGGGATACGTGTGGCGGCATTACAACTAGAGATAGCGGGTTGAACAACACCCGCATTGTAGATCCAGTTGCCATAATCCACGACGCAGCGATAGCTGGCTGGATTAACTTTGTCAGCAATACTGCCCGCGCCATACGACGTAATCTCATAGGTGGTTGGATTGGTGGGGTCGACACCCTGGTCATCGTCGTAGGTCTCGGTGAACCGTACATTATCAATCTGATAAACCAGGCCTGCGCCAGTCTGGAAGGCGGGGAAGAACACCATCGGTGCGGTAATCGCCGAAAGATTAATAGCACCACTAGCGGTCAATGAAGTAACCGGGAAATCAATTGACTGCCAATCGCTGCTCGAGGCAATGCCAGGAATGCGCAGCTCTCCAGAGTTAGCGGTACCACTTTCGACTTTAATATATAAGCCATCTGACAGTGCATTGGCGGCATTTAATATTTTAATGTCGAAGGAGAAACTGCCCTCGGCATAACTACTAAGATCAACCGCAGTGGTTGGACCAACCACCAAGCCGGCATGTCCTGCATCGGCCTCGTATGTCACCTGCAGGACATTACCGCGCTCCGCGTCCGCCACTACAGCCCAGTCAACACTGACGCAGATTTCAGTATTATTGGCTTCGTCAGTACAGTCAGCGTAGCCATTCTTTTCATCGAAGAAAGAGAGCTGGGCATTACCACCCCAGATATCATCCACAACACCGTCTGCAATAACAAAGGTATCAGTACCTGATGGTTCACCGGCATTCGCAGCAGTAATTATTACTGTTCGGGTGACCTGTGCCGAGTTACCCGCGTCATCAGTTGCCGTGTAGGTCAGCGTATAGGTGCCGACCGCTGTACCAACAGTGCCAATTGTCTCCACATCAACCGATGCATCGACTGTGTCGGTTGCTACGACGCCCGCTTCTGAGTAACTACTGCCTTCTTCAATACTCACCTCAGCATCACCGTTCAAAGTGATCTGTGGGTCAGTGGTATCGGCTACAATAACTATTCTGTTAGCAGTGGCTGTATTACCTGCCGCATCGCTGGCACTATAGGTCAGGGTGTAGCTTCCCGCATCAGTGCCAACCTCTCCACTAGTAGTGACGCTCACTGATCCATCATTGGCATCGGAGGCTGTTGCACCGGCATCAGTGTAGCTCGTGCCCTGCTCATGATTAACCGTCTCTGAACCAGACAGCGTAATCACCGGTGGCGTGGTGTCAGTTGTGACCGGCGGCGTATTGTTTGACGGCGTGGAAGAACCACCACCTCCGCCGCAGGCTTGCAACGTTAAGGATGTGACCAGAATAGCCATTGCCAGCGATTTTGATGGATAGTACATGTGTTAACCTCTTAGGGCCGTCTGCGTTAGTCAGTTTTAAAACAAGGCCGCCGATGTTTTCACATGCGTGAGGGGTCGAGTAGCCAAATGCGACCGTGCATGGCTTATTTGCGTTAAACGGTGTCAGGCTTAGGAATCAGCAAGAGCCGGCCGAAGTTTGAGAGGTCAGTGAAATAAGGCGCAGTTTGACACACGGTGATTTGACTGGAAGAACAAACAGCACCTCTAACCGGCTCTTACGAACTGGGACCGCAGCGTCCCCTACTCAGCATGGTGCTGCTCAAGGCGTATTTACTGATGCTGCGCGGATCTTCCATCATTTAAAGGGGTTAAAGGGGAGTCGAAGTTAGCCACAACCGGATGGTTGTGGCTATATGACGAAGTATAAGACCGCGAAAAGGTAATTCGTACCAGCACTCAACGTAAAGCCATTGGCTTTTTCGCGGCACAACAACCTGTTGTATTCGTCGGTTTAGCCAAATTATTTAAACCCATCAAAATCACTATTAGTGTCAGCGCTAATCCAGCCTAGAAGCTCCATTTAACGTCAATTGCAAGTGCGGTTCCCGGCCTCTCTTCATGGGTTACCACGGCGTTCTGAGTGATTTCAACCTTCTCATCGAGGAGATTTTTAAGCCGCAACTTTACCGTAAACTGCTCTGTTGGATAGAAGAAATAGGTCATATCCAACGAGTTAAACGGCTGCTCATAGGCGTCTGGAGATCCATTACGTCCTGCAAAATAAAGTCGCTCTCCAAATACGTTGTAGATCAACATGGCGCTGTGGCGGCCGTCCGTAGAGTCGTAGCCGAGCTGAAGATTGACTGCATAGTCGGAAGCTCCCGCGAGAGGACGCTGAGTATTGGTGGGCGCATCGGCAAACTCGCCAGCAGTCAACTCTGAATCAAGCACAGTAAGGTTGCCGGCAACAAATAGTGTTTCAAAGCTTTCATCAATGAATCCAAGACCTTTCAGCCACTCCAATTCGACGCCATAAACCATGGAGCTCTCCGCATTGATAATCTCTGTTGCAAGGGCCTCTTCAAAAGCAGCTGCCTCAAAGAATTCGATCGGGTTCTGGATATCCTTGTAGAACAGCGATGCGGTAAAGTTATCGCCTCCGGCAAAGAACCACTCCGCACGCAAGTCATAGTTGGTCACCGTGGATGGAATGACATTAGCGTTACCACTGACACGGGCGCCAGTGATAGGATCCAAGTAACTGGAGGGTGTAATTTCACGCAGGTCTGGCCGCACCAGCGTCTCGCTGAAACCAAAGCGCAGCTGAAAGTCTTCGGCCCAAAAATCAGGTTTGATAAATGTCACCGAAAGCGACGGGTAAAAATCATCGTCTTTAAAGACTGAATCGAGCAGATTATTTTCATCGCAGCTAATCTGACAACCTTCAAATTTCAGCGGATTCCAAGGAATACCCACCTGGCTATAGTCTTCCCAGCGGACGCCGAGTGTGATTCGCCAAGTTTGGTCGAAGAGCATGTCAGCTTTAGCGTAGGCGGAGGTATTTGTGAGCGCTGCAAGATAACTCTCACCATTGCTCCCTATTACCGCAACACTAAACTCGTTGTCCGGATTTAAAATCGTCTCGTCACTAAATATCTCAGAGACCATACCAATAGATCGCTGGGCAACGGATACATCGTCAGTACCCAGACCAAACTCCAACTGCCGATAGGTGCGCACTTTTTGAGAATAGCGATAGCCGCCGGTCAGAGATAGCTCAGCCGCAGATAACTCAAGAGGCAATGTAAGTTCGTAACCGTAACTTTCAACCTTGTCATCAAGATCAGTAAATCTGAAATCGCCCGCTGATGCAGATGCCTGCAAGTTTTGTGTCATGACAGCAGTGCTTAGCGGGTCAACCGTGGTCTTGTATAGAATATTGGTTTCGTTAGGGATATCCGTACGCGATGCAGAATCGGAATAGAACCAGTCGAACGTCAGCTCGTCGAGCCATACAAACTTATCAAATTCAATAAGGTCGCGAGTGATACCGCCAAAGCGGTGAAAGCCCCGAATCTGATTGACCGTCATATTGCGCTCTTCAAAGCGGGTTCGATATTGACGGAAGCCCTGGCCATCACTGAGGGGAAAACTCGAGGTATAACTGTCTGTGATTGCTGCACTATCGTCAGTATTGCGAAGAAACAAACTGGTTGTCTCAATTCGGTGATCGTCGTACCAGCGCCATCCAAAGCCAGCATTTCCAGTTATATTCACGCTATAAGTCGATTCCATCTTGCTCGCGAAAATATCCTCTGGATCACCATATGATCGGTCAACAGAATCCTTATTTTTCCACTCACTGCCGTAGACCGCGCCAAAAATGAAGCCCAACTCCATCCCGTTTTCGAGGTAAAAATTATTGCCAATATTGGCCTCAATGCTGCCATTGAGATCGTCGTCCTGTGCGGTAATATCGACATCGCGGTTCAACTGCAGTGCCAAATCACGATTAATCGCCTCCGCATCGGCCAATGTTTTCGTACCATCGCCAAGATTGATGCGAGCGAGAATATCAATAGGACTCAATGAGCCACCATACATCTTCACCGCAGACATCAGGCCAACAGGCAAACCGCGCGTACCATCATCTGTTCCCAGATTGTCGTCACTACCACCATTGTAAGAGAGTACTTCGCCACGGGTATCAAGATTGGTTTTGGTGCCGACCTCCATATTGAACATGAACTGATCGGGAATACTGCGTGTTCGGATATCAATCAGACCGCCACTAAACGCTGCAGGCATTTCCGCAGAATAGCTTTTTTTAACCGCTATCGATTTGATTATCGAGGTCGGAAAGATATCGAGTGGGATAACATTTCGAGTCAAGTCAGGAGAGGGGATCACTGCGCCATTTAACAGTGAGTTTGAATAGCGCTCACCCAGCCCGCGGATAAAAACAAACTTATCATCGACCAGTGTTACTCCCGGAACACGTCGCAACGCTGAAGCCACTGTGGAATCACCGATTCGACCGATGGTTTCGGAATCAATAATATCGGCGACCACTTCGCTCTCAAGGCGCTCGACTGCGACGTCATCAGCAGCTGTCTTGAGCTTGGCGAAAGTCACCACTTCCTCGAGTAGCGGCTCATCAGCGATGCTGGGAATTTGCGCGGAAACAGCGCCGCTAAAACCCAACAGGGTTATGGCCGCTATTTGAGTGCTGAGTAATTTCATTTTATCTATCATGTCTGGACCTTTAGCATTTGGGCTCAAAAGCATTTTGATATGTAAAGGGCGTCGCACTGAGACGCCCTTTTTAAACGATATGTAGAGAACTAAACTTCAATTCCCGACATGTCACTCAAACCACAGTGGCTGAGCTCGGCGTCCATCGTGCAAGCCATACGTCCAGTCCGCAGTCCAATCATTGTCCGCCGCCACAGCACCGATGATGCTTGAGCCCACGGGTGTTGGAATAGTTTCCGTACCCACTACCATGTCTGCGACAGGCACCGAGTAGAATCCATCGAGAATCACTAGCTCGGCATTGCTGGCTGCTGTGGGATCATCACCAGCCTCAGCGGTCTGATAAAGCAGGTTTCCACTCGCCTTCAGCCAATCCGCCGTGGTGGTGCCATTTGGCAGACTGTTGCCTTTGGTCAGGTCTTGGCAGGCAAGGATCGACGAACTTACTTCTAGATCACCGTCCTGGGCCGCTTGCAGACCCTCGTTGTCTAAACGGAAGCACCAGTTGTAGTCTGGGTCGCCAGTGAGTTCATCTGGGCCGTAAGATCCGGTGACGATGGCATTCTGAATAATAGGGAAGTGTGCCTCACGGATGCGCAGACCCTGCCCTTCCTCGTGAGTACCAGTTTGATTCGCCGAAATGATACAGGTCAGGTTTTTAATCGTTGCCTGAGAATTCAAGCCACGAGCGATAAAGTCAGCTATGGTCGCTTCGTCCTTACTGGAATAACTGCCAATTCCATCAGACTCAACACAGCGGTTGCCATCGGTTTCAGACTGAATAACCAAGGCATTAGTAATGGTTCCGCGATAGCCCTCGTCGATATCAATTGCATCATCACGGACATAGACAGCAACATAGTTAGTGATATCAACTGCGCCACCGAAGAATTCAATGCCGTCATCGTAAACACTGTAAACCTCTAGATTCTCTATCAACGTGCCGTTACCCACGGCATTAAAGGCGATGCCGTTAAGCTCGTTACCCGGTGCTACTTCGGCCCCAGTGTGCTTAACAACCAGATACTTCATAACGCCTGAGTTATCGGCATTGTTGTCGCCGCCGTAATGACTCTCGCCGACATCGGCCTTACCTTCAGACGCTACATGGCAATCAGATGTGGTGACATCTGGATAAGTACCAACGTAAGAACATTTGTTGGTGACGCCAAAGCCATTAATCACGAGGCCACCCCACTCACCTACATCCTCCGCACCAACAGTGCCAAACACTGCATCAGTCTGAGATGTCAGAGTGATTGGCTCGGCTTTAGTGCCATTGGCGCGCAACTGTGAGCCACGGTTAATGACCATAAAATCATCAGCGCTTCGGAAAGCAAGAGTAGCACCTGCTGCAATTGTCAGGACCGGTCCATCACCGCCCTCCGAAAGACCAGCAGCAGACAATTCAGCATCGGTGGCATAGTCAACACCAACCACCAAACTGCCCTCGAAGACGTGTACACCATCTCCAATATTAGGGACGGCCAAGTCAAACGTTAAAGGGTTATCGATATCGACAAAACCTTTCGAATAGATACAGTTGGTACCATCATAGGAACCTTGCGATACGGTGCCCGCCAACGTGTAGGATGCGCAGGTTACTTCTGTATTAGTAGCCCCCTGATTAGTGATATTAGTCACTGTGTCGCCAATAGCCGTTTCATTGGTTGGAGCAATATTGATATCTCCACCGCCACAGCCCGTCAGCACTATGGCAACTGAACTGGATATAAGTAATTTGTTAATGGACATTAAAAACTCCCGATAAATTTGTATTTAGGTTTTGATCGAGAGGGAATTTAACAGGCATTAATGACGTTTCAGTGAAGAGCTAGTGACAGTTTTGTGACAGTTAATGCCATCAACTAGCACACCTAGCACCATGAAATTGCAGGGGCGAGATAATCTCGCACCAATTTAAAACAGTGCCTAAGCTGAACTTGGCATAAGGGTTGTGAATCTATTAAGTTTGGAGGTCAAAGCAGTTATTGGCATGCCACTTGCTTAACTCGATATGCACGAGTCAATCGACAGAGGTCTCTCTGACGATTTTTTTCAGGACGAACGAAGGCCAAAAATGATGAAGTATTATTCCCGCCGCTGGATCAAACCCACTGATTTAAACCCTGCCCAGCGCCTCTTTGGCGGCACAGCGATGGCATGGATGGATGAGGAGGCTGCCATTTTCGCCGCCTGCCAAATGGGTACCGATAAAATTGTTACAAAGTTTATTTCAGAAATTAATTTCCAAGCACCTGCCAAAGTGGGGGATGTAATTGAATTTGGCTTGGCGGTCAGAGACTATGGGCGGACCTCTCTGACAGTCTCTTGCGAGCTTCGAGAGAAAAAGACCGGCACAGTCATTATGAGCGTTGAACGAATTGTATTTGTTGCTCTCGATGAAGCAGGTTTACCAACGCCTCATAAAACATACCTTGAGACGCGCAGCGGGGCCGATAACAAACGAAACAAGTGTCCGGTCTAGGCCATCTTTTGACACCGCTAGCAGATGCCTTTGACTACTGATGACGAATATCTTTGCCTTTTACAACGAAGACAATCTGCTCACAGAGATTTTTGGCGTGGTCGCCAATACGCTCCAGTGAACGAACTACCCACAATATATTGATCACCCGACTGATGCTGCGCGGATCTTCCATCATATAAGTGGCCAGCTCGCGCAGTGCGGTTTTGTAATCCATATCGATCGGGGTGTCTTCCTCAATGGTGCGCAGCGCGGCTTCGACATCAAAGCGAGCAAAGGCATCCAGCGCATTGCCGAGCATCGTCGTCACCGACTTGCCGAGATGGCGAACTTCGGTATAGCCTTTTGACGTGCCACCTTCTTCGGCAAGGATCACTGCGTGATTGGCGATTTTCTTTGCTTCGTCACCAATGCGCTCGAGATCATTGACCGCTTTGGTCACCATCATCACCAGGCGCAGATCACTTGCCGCTGGCTGCCGACGAGCAATAATCAGAATGCAGGCTTCATCGATATCGAGCTCCATTTCATCAATGTTCTGCTCCTCTTTGATAACCTCTTCGGCGAGCTGACTGTCCGCTTCGGTCACCGCGCGCACGGCATTCTGCAGCTGCTGCTCAACCTTGCCACCCATCTCCATAAGTCGCGTGCGAATCTCTTCGAGCTCGTCATCAAACTGCTTCATGTAGTGGTTTTCAAATTTCATTTTATCCATTTTATTCTCCGCTTGGCCGCTCTGAGGCTGGCCACTTAACATCATGATTCAGCTACTAAAGTCTTACTCAATTTATCCAAAACGCCCGGTGATATAAGCTTCTGTGAGTTCATGCTCGGGGAGAGTAAAGACCTGCTCGGTAGGATTCACTTCAATCAAACGACCGAGATGGAAATAGGCGGTGCGATGGGAAACCCGAGCTGCTTGCTGCATCGAGTGGGTAACGATCGCAATAGTAAAGTTTTCACTCAACTCTTCAATCAGCTCTTCAATTTTTGCCGTGGCTATTGGATCCAGCGCCGAGCACGGCTCGTCCATCAAAATCACCTCCGGGCTTACCGCAATGGCACGGGCAATACAGAGTCGCTGCTGCTGACCACCAGATAGACCGGTGCCAGACTGATGTAAGCGCTCTTTAACCTCATCCCATAGGCTCGCCTTGCGCAGGCTATTTTCAACAATCTCATCAAGGTCTACGCGACTGTCCGCGAGCCCGTGAATCTTGGGGCCATAGGCGACATTGTCATAGATTGATTTCGGAAACGGGTTGGGCTTTTGAAACACCATCCCGACTCGAGCACGCAACTCCACCACATCGAGTTTGGGCGCGTAGAGGTCTTCACCGTCCATGCAAATCTCACCCTCGACGCGACAACTTTCAACTGTATCATTCATGCGATTGAGCGAACGCAGAAAGGTTGACTTACCACAACCGGATGGCCCGATCATGGCGATCACTTCGTTTTTGGCAATATCGACATTGACGTTGTGAATCGCCTGCTTATCATCATAAAACACGTTGACGTTGCGGATGGTCATCTTCGGCGCATCGGTAAAAGACTGGCCAACTGTTACCTGATCGTCAGCCACATCGAGATTTTGCTTGCCTTCAACTTTCAAATTAGCCTTGGCTGCGGCTCTTGCGAGATTTTTTGTGCTCATAGACGTTTCCTTATTACCAGCGACGCTCAAGGCGTTTACGCAGCCATACAGCTGAGGTATTCATAACAATTAAAAAGCTCAACAGAACCATAATGGCCGCCGACGTCTTTTCGATAAAGGCTCGCTCGGGGCTATCGGCCCACAGGAATATCTGCACCGGCAGCACGGTCGCCGGGTCACTAAAGCCACCCGGGATATCGACAATAAAAGCAACCATACCAATCATCAATAGTGGCGCCGATTCACCCAGCGCCTGCGCCATACCAATAATGGCTCCGGTCAGCATGCCGGGCAGTGCCAGCGGCAATACATGATGCAGCACCATCTGATATTTTGACGCTCCCATACCCAGTGCCGCTTCACGGATCGATGGCGGCACAGACTTGATGGCAGCGCGACTGGTGATAATAATCGTCGGCAAGGTCATCAGTGTTAACACCAGGCCACCAACAATCGGAACCGAGCGCGGAATATGGAAAAAATTAATAAAAATCGCCAGGCCAAGTAAACCAAAAATAATCGACGGTACGGCAGCAAGGTTATTGATATTGACTTCGATAAAGTCTGTCCAGCGATTTTTTGGCGCAAACTCTTCTAGATAAATTGCAGCGGCTACGCCGATCGGAAAGGACAGCATCAATGTCAGTATCAACGTCAGCAGTGAGCCCATCACCGCGCCGCGAATACCAGCCTGCTCCGGCTCGCGCGAATCACCTCGGGTAAACAGGTTGCTGTTAAACTGAAGACGAATTTTGCCCTGATCGTGCAACTCAGCAATCCATTCAATTTGCTTGTCAGTCATCCTGGCAGCATAGGGTTCGCCGTCGAGCCAGGATTTGTAATAGGTATCAATATCATCGTCGGCCAGCATCCAGACCTTTTCGCTTTCACCCAGCAATAATGGGTTCGCCACTAAACGATCCTTAAGATCAAATCCGGCACCACTGCTGATTAAGCCGTAGAGACTGCGTTTGTCCGTTCGCCCCGAGACATCGGGGAACTGCTTGCGCAAGGCTTGCTTGGGAATGGCCTGCCAGTTGCCCTGAACCAGTTCACGGGGATCAGCCAGGTTATCAATGCCAATCAGCTCCTGATCATAGTCCACTTCCAGTTGCAGATAAGTAATGCGAAAAGCGCCATGACCTTTACTGACAATATCGGTAAACAAAACCACGACAGCAGCCAGTCCAATCAATATGGCAAGCCGGCCATACCAGCGAAAAATATTTTCCGAACGGTTGCGTCGATTGAGCGACTTTCTGATTTTTTCCAGATTGGTCATTGGCTCACTCATATTGCTCTCGATATTTTTTAACAATGTGCAGTGCAAATATATTCAGCATCAAGGTGACCACAAACAACATCAGTCCCAGAGCGAAAGCGGCCAGAGTTTTGGGGCTATCAAACTCTTGATCACCGGTGAGGAGTGTAACAATCTGCACGGTTACGGTCGTCACGGAGTCGAGTGGGTTGGCAGTCAATTTCGCCGCCATTCCCGCAGCCATAACCACAATCATGGTTTCACCGATCGCTCGCGACACAGCCAACATTATTCCGCCGACAATACCCGGCAGTGCTGCAGGAATAATGACATTACGTACGGTTTCCGATTTAGTTGCACCCATCGCCAGCGATCCATCGCGCATCGATTGCGGCACCGCAGTAATCACATCGTCGGCCAGAGATGATATAAAAGGGATGATCATCACACCCATCACACCGCCTGCTGCCAGTGCACTCTCAGAAGATACCGTGAGACCGAAGCTGGCGCCGAGGTCACGCAGAAATGGCGCCACGGTTAAGGCCGCAAAAAAGCCGTAGACTACCGTGGGAATACCGGCCAGCACTTCTAACGCGGGCTTAGCGTAGCTGCGCACTGATGGCGAGGCATATTCCGCAAGATAAATCGCCGACATCAGGCCAACCGGCACGGCAACAATCATGGCTACTGCGGAGACTAACAGAGTGCCGACAAACAAAGGCACCGCACCAAAGCTTCCGGAAGAGCCAACCTGATCTTCCCGGATTGCGGTCTGCGGACTCCACTCCAGGCCGAAAATAAAATCATCCAACGGTACTGATCTAAAAAACTGAATCGATTCGAACAGTACTGACAGGACAATACCGACCGTTGTAAAAATAGCCACACAGGCACAGGCCAATAATAATTTTTCCATGACCTTTTCCACTGCGGGACGCGCACGCAATGTGATCGAAATTTGCGACCAGCTCCACGCTATACAGGTCAACGACAGGGTCAACATCAATGCCGTCAGAGCCCAGCGTGAGATCAGCTGTAACTGCAACATCGACTCCGCAGCGGCAACCAGCGCCGGGTTTTCATCTCTTGCCGACAAGACACCAGCAGCGAGGTTGGAAATTTTATTCAGCAACAAGTTATCGTCGCCACTAATGCCCGAGACAACTCCAGCCGGTAATGACTGAAGCACTATGCTATCAATCACCACGTCGTCGAAAATCATCCATAGCCCGAGTAACACCAAGGAAGGCAGTGCGCACCAAAGCGCCACATGAGCACCGTAGTAAGATGGCAGCGAATGAATATGCCGGATTCCGCCAAGGGGTTTGGCAAGCGCCAGAGATCGCCCGCGACCGAGATAGAACGCAAAGAGGCTAAGTCCGAGGACTAGAAAAAGGATATTTGTCGCGTGCATATTGCTGGCAGACTCTCTTTAAATAGTGAAACAGCCCGGCCTTTCAGACCGGGCTGTACTGTGACAACTAATAGTGTTTATTTCAATGCTTCCTCGCCTGTCATCGCAACCAGATTTCTAGTGTTCTCCGCCATTTCTCGACGCATCTTGGTCGGCAGTGGAATCATTCCTTTTTCAGACAGATAGCCCTCTTCACCCCAGGCTTTTTCACTGGTGAACTCATTGAGGAACCCCTTGATGCCAGGAACCACACCGACGTGGGCCTTCTTGACGTAAAAGTACAACGGCCTTGAGATGGGGTAGGATTTATCCGCAATTGAGTCAAAAGTCGGTTCCACAGACTCTATTATCGAACCCTGAACTTTATCGGCGTTCTGGTCGAGGAAACTAAAACCAAATACGCCCAAAGCATCTGGGTTAGCTTCAAGTTTCTGTACGATCAAGTTGTCGTTTTCGCCGGCCTCAATATAGGCGCCATCTTCACGGATGGTGTGACAGATAGTTTTGTAGGCATTTTTGTTGGATGCCTTGAGTGCTGCAATCCAGTCAATCTTCTTGCAACCGCCTTCCATGCCCAGCTCGGCAAACGCATCTCGCGTACCAGAGGTTGGCGGGGGGCCCAAAACTTCAATAGCGACATCGGGTAATGCTGAATTAACGTCTTTCCAAGTTTTATACGGGTTGTCGATCAACTCACCAGCCGTTGCGCCAGGGACTTTAGCGGCCAGAGCGAGGAAAATGTCCTTGCGGCTCAACTGCATTGTCGCGCTTTCAACGGAGTTGGCGATGACAATGCCGTCATAACCGATCTGGACTTCAATAATCTCTTTAACGCCATTGGCCTGACACTTCTGAAACTCAGAGGCTTTCATGCGGCGTGAAGAGTTGGTGATATCGGGATAGTTGGTACCCACACCGGAGCAGAATAGCTTCATACCGCCGCCCGAGCCGGTTGATTCAATTTTGGGTGTAGGGCTGCCGCTGGCCCGCCCGTAGCGCTCGGCAACTACGGTAGAAAATGGGTAAACCGTTGAGGAACCGACTACTTCAATGCTGTCACGAGCCACGGCAGATGAGGCCGCTGCGACAGAAACTGCCGCGAATAACATCGCTGATACTGTTCTTTGGATCATATCTTTCTCCGCTATCTAGAGCACAGACGTGCTGTTAGTTAATTTTCTCTGAACTACCGATAGACTATTGAGGTTGTATGACAGAAATATGACAGTACCTTAATAAAACGATCTTTTTGATAAATTTATGTCATGTCAATTGCTGTCACATTAATGTCATATTAAAGCCATAGAGTTGTCACTCAGCTGTCACAAACACAGCCACAGTTTGTCACGCACAGCTTTCAAACTTTCACCTGCAAGCTGTGCATTATTTTTACTAATTGAGGATTTTGTATGAAAAAAGTACTTTTAACTGCCGCGATCGCCTCTGCGCTAAGCGTTTCATCTTATGGCTTTGCCGAAGGCCCTATCGACGGCACGATCTACGGGAAAGTGAATGTTTCAGTTGTTAATCAGGACACTGGCTCAAGCGACGAATGGAAACTGAATAGCAACGCATCGCGCCTTGGCGTTAAGGGTAAGACTGAAATTGCCGACGGACTTTACGCTGTTTATAAAGCCGAATTTGAAGTCTGTGTGGACGACGGCGACTGCAAGGGCCAGACCTTTACTCAGCGCAACATTATGGGCGGTATTCGCGGTAGCTTCGGTACCATTTGGGCCGGCAAGCACGATACGCCAACCAAGCTGGCCCAGAACAAGATTGACCTGTTTAACGATCTGGAAGGCGATCTGAAAAATACCTTTGAAGGCGAAAACCGCGTTTCAAACATGGTTGCCTATACATCACCTGAAATAAATGGCTTTGCTGCCAGCGTAGCAATAATTCCCGGCGAAGGCGCTGATCTGGACCAGGACGGGATTGACGATAGCGGCCTGGCTGACGGTATGTCTTACTCGATCAGCTACACCAAGGACAATCTTTTTGTGACGGTGGCGGGCGATCAGGATGTCGATAATCAGGATCTGATGCGCGTTGTTGCTCAATACACAATGGATGATCTGCAGCTCGGCGTTATGTACCAACAAAACGAAGACAATCTTGGCACCAAAGACGAGTCTGGCTTTTTTGTCAGTGCCGCTTATACGATCGACAAGACCACATTGAAAGCGCAATATGGTTCTATTGAAGACGACGTGGACGGTGACAAGGAGAATACTCTGTCTCTGGGCGCCGACTATAAACTGGCCAAAGGTACCAAGGTATACGTCTTTTACACCGACAATACAGACTCAGCGGTTGGCCAGGCCGACACTGACGACAGCGCATTTGGCGTAGGCATGGAACACAAGTTCTAAGCCTGCATTTAGCGCATCAAGCAGAATGGCGAGTCAGGTATCGGACTCGCCTTTTTTAATAGTTTGCAGACAGCCTTAACGGCGACAGCTAAACTATCACGCATCCTTCAAATATAGGTCTACCGTGCATGAACAACGCTTATCTATTGGCACTGATTATCGCCAGCGGGCTGTTATCAGCTAATGCTTTCAGCAACTGTGAGTTTGATACTGACGATGCCGATTCGCCCAACTTTATGGACAAAATTGTTGACTGCGAAGAGCAGCCAGCGAAAATATCGAGCAAGAAAAAGTCATCTATCGCGCCGGCCACCAAACTCTATGGCGAAGGCACAGTTGACCCGGTATCGGGCATAGCTGAACGACCGGTTGTCGCGCCGGGCTCGATGAACCACAGTCCCGGCAAAGTCTTCGCCGCACGCCAACCCTACTCTCTGAGACCGAATGCGAAGTTCGAACAGTCGGTGACTATTGCAATCCAGCGTCTACATGTGGAGATGGCACACTATTGTTCTAAGGGCTGGTCAATTGAAAACCAGTGGACGGAACCAGACGCGCAAGCAGAAGGAGATTTTTTCCTGCACTTTTCATTTCGCTGCGCGGGCTAATAACTATTTGGCTGGTTGACTGAAAGGCGACTCAGGGCGCAAAGCAGAATTCGTTAACGGACTACAGAAGGTCGTTGTACTTCAGCTCTTTTGATCAGAGCTTATTGGTAACCGGCAGATAAACTCAGCGCCCTGACCCAGACGGCTGTTAATTTTGAGCTCCCCTCCGCAGCGTGTCAGCGCATGTTTAACAATTGCCAGCCCCAAACCTGTGCCGCCAGTATCCGAACTGCGGCTACTGTCACCACGGTAAAAACGCTCAGTCAGGCGCGAAATATCTCGCATATCGATACCCACGCCGTCATCTCTAACTGAAACAGTTATAAAACTGCTGAAACGATTCACTTTAATCACGATCGCTGCACCCTGCGGATTGTGGCGAACAGCATTAAAGACAATATTGCCCAACACGCTGTGCATATCCTTGGCATCAGATTGAATCGCTAAACCTTCCTCGCAGTCGAGCTGGATGCTGTGTTTACCGTCACTAATCAGCTGCGCCTCTTCAACAACACCCTGCAACAACTTATATAGATCGACGTTTTCGATAGACGGCTTTTGAGTATCGGATTCAAGACGAGAGATCAAGATCAGGTCATTGGCCAGCGCTTCCATTCTGCCGACCTGATCGGACATCTGAGTGTACGCCTTGTCGACCATTTCGCTGTTGTCTGGCATATCGCTAAGCGTTTCGAGATAGCCCCGCATTACCGTCAGCGGTGTCCGCAGCTCGTGGGAGACATTGCCGACAAACTCCTTGCGCAGCTTCTCAAGGTTGGTGATACGCGTAACGTCTGTGACCACAAGGACAATCTCATCTTGACCAAAACGCGATGCAGACAACTGCAGTATGGTTTGTGCCTGGTTGACAGCAGAGAGCGTGATAGAACCCGCAAAGTCCTGCTGAGAAATATAGCTGACAAAGTTCGGATCACGAATCAAATTGGTGATCGCTGTATCACGGTCAGAGGAACGCAGACCAAGAAGCGTTGCCGCCGATCGATTCCACCAATCCATGGTCAGATCACTGCGCAGCACCAAAATTCCCTCTTCGAGCGCCTCTGTGAGACGGGTCATGCGATTGATGGTGCGCCGCATTCGCTCCTGAGTACGCCTATGACGTCTGCGCTGACGATTAAGGGTGTCGCTGATTTCGCCCCAGACACCATCGGCATCCGGCGGTAAACCATTCATACCTTTATCAATCCAGCGGAATAGCCTGCTGATGATGCGGAAGGTCCAGAGAATATAGATGCCCAAGCCGAGCAGAAGCATTGTAATCGGAGCGCCCAGACTAAGGCCAAACAACACAGAGAAGAGGCCGACTAGCAGCGCACGCCATATCTCTGTATGCATTCCAGGTCGCAAGAAAAATGTACCCTTTTAGCCATTTTGAAGTTGGACGGAAAAGCGGTAGCCCGCTCCGCGCACAGTCTGCACATAGTTTTCATGGCCTGCAACCGAAATCGCTTTGCGTAAGCGGCGGATATGCACGTCCACCGTCCGCTCGTCGAGGTAGACATTGCCGCCCCAGACATAGTCTAGAATCTGCCCGCGGGAGTAAACACGCTCCTGATGGGTGAGGAAAAACTGCAGCAAGCGGTACTCGGTAGGACCTAAATTAATCGGCTGCCCGGAGATGCTGACGCGATGTCCGAGGGGGTCCAAGAGCAGTTCGCCGACCGTGATCGGCTCCTGAAGGTCTTCGCGCCCAACCCGTCGCAGCACAGCTTTAACCCGGGAAATAAGTTCTCTTGGGGAAAATGGCTTGGGAAGGTAATCGTCTGCACCGGCGTCGAGACCAGAAATTTTGCTGTCCTCTTCCGCCTTAGCGGTGAGCATAATGACCGGGATTTTCGCGGTCAGCTCATCGCGCTTCAGGCGCCTCAACAGTTCCAACCCAGTTGTTCCAGGCATCATCCAGTCAAGCAGTGCCAGGTCTGGCTGGTGATCAATAATCATCGCATGAGCCTGCTGGGCGTTTTCCGCTTTCAGGACATTAAAGTCGGCGGCTTCCAGTGCTACTGATAGCATATCCCGAATCGCCACTTCATCGTCGACCAATAGGATCGTATGCTTCGGCATAACATTGACCTCATCATTCATTTCAGACGACCCATTTAATAGCGATAACATGACACAAATATGACAGCGATATCCAACAGCAGCAAAGTGTAGGCTGATCTTGCCGATTTACAACCGTGATTTTTTATCCCTCTGGCCGGAGTCGATATTTAAAATTCGTTCACGCATAATGTTGTTTTTTACGCAACTAGGACTCAACCATGACAATTACACAAAACAGCGCCGTCAGCTTTCACTACACATTAACCGACGATCAGGGTCAGCAAATTGACAGTTCGGCAGGACAGGAGCCTCTGGCCTATCTGCACGGCGCTGGCAATATTATTCCTGGCTTGGAAAAAGCGCTGGAAGGCAAGTCTGCTGGTGACCAACTCCAGGTTGAGGTGTCTGCTGAAGAGGGCTATGGCCCCGTTCAACAAGAACTGATTCAGGATGTACCACGTGAAGCATTTCAGGGTGTCGAGACAATTGAAGTGGGCATGCAGTTTGAAGCACAAACCGGTCAGGGTGGCGCCGTTCCCGTCACGGTGACTGCGGTCACCGATGAGACTGTGACCGTCGATGGCAACCACCCTCTGGCCGGCAAGGCCTTGAACTTCGATGTCACTATTGCAGATGTTCGAGAGGCCTCAGCGGAAGAGCTGGAGCACGGCCATATTCATGGCCCGGGCGGGCACAACCACTAATCTCTGCCAAAAAAAGGGCCACCTAATGGTGGCCTGAATTGGGAGCAGGGAAAACTGTTAAACCCGGTTTAGCTGTCTAATCGAAAATAGGCGAGATCTCGCTGGCACCGACACAGGCGGCAAGTCCACACCCAATCCCCGTGCTAATCCAAAAATCTGTACCGTAGACAAACAGGCCTATTGACGTTCCGAGAACCGCGCCGCAAGCAATCAGAAACAAACTGAAAAGACTGTAACCATTCATTCATATATCTCCTTTACTATTTTGCGTTCCTTACGAATGGATTTAAGCTGACACGAACAGGTGACAGGAAGCGCATTTGAAAGGTTTTCAATCGCCATTAACCGCGAACCGTTCGCAATTACCCTGATTAACTGTTCTCGTTCGGCTGACTAATGCAAAATACTGTGAGCTGTGTCGACAAAATTTGCAGTGACGGCGATCGATAGCAGATCCACAACAAAAAGTGAGACTCCCCCATGACAGTTAAAATTGGCATCAATGGATTTGGTCGAATTGGCCGATTGGCTCTGCGCGCCGCCTGGCAACATCATGATTATGAGATTGTGCATATCAACGAAATTGCCGGCGATGCGCAGGCTGCCGCGCATCTGCTTAAATACGATTCCGTGCATGGCACATGGGACAAAATGATCGAGGGCGGCGATGGCACAGTTACCATTGATGCGAAAACCCTGCGCTATAGTCAGTGCAAAACGATTGCTGAAACCGATTGGTCAGACGTGGACATGGTGATTGAGTGTACCGGAAAGTTTAAATCTCAGGCTGCTCTGGCGCCCTACTTCGAGCAAGGTGTTAAAAAGGTAGTGGTCTCCGCACCGCTCAAAGATGGCACGTTGAATATTGTAGTAGGCGTCAATGACGACCAATACAGCGATCAGGCAATTGTCACCGCAGCGTCTTGTACCACTAATTGTCTGGCGCCGGTGGTGGATGTGCTGCATAAGACCTTTGGTATTGAGCACGGTGCGATTACCACCATCCACGATATTACCAATACCCAAAGTATTCTCGATGAGTACCACAGTGACCTGCGCCGCGCCCGGGCAAGTGGATTATCTCTGATTCCCACCACCACCGGCTCGGCGACAGCCATCACTGAAATATTTCCCGAGCTCAAGGGCCGTCTCAATGGGCTGGCAGTACGCGTGCCGCTGGCCAATGCGTCTTTGACCGACTGCGTCTTTGAACTGCAACGGGACGTCAGAGTGGAGGAGGTTAATGCAGCACTGCGCGACGCCGCAGAGGGTCGCCTAAAAGGTGTGCTTGGGTTTGAGGAGGCGCCTCTGGTGTCTGTGGACTACACCAATGACACCCGCTCGGGCGTTGTCGATGGCCTGTCGACCATGGTGATTAATAAGACTCAGGTAAAAGTGCTTATCTGGTATGACAATGAGATCGGCTATGTCAACCGATTGATGGAATTGGCGGCAAAGGTCGCGGCGTCGATTTAAACCATGAGTTTTGAGCTTAAATCTCCGATTGCGCAATACAGCCTGGTCACCCTCAGCTACTGGGCCTTCACCCTTAGCGATGGTGCCCTGCGGATGCTGGTGGTGCTGTTCTTTCATCAGCTTGGCTACAGCCCCCTGGAAATCGCCGGACTGTTTTTACTCTATGAGTTTTTCGGCGTTGTCACCAATCTGTATGGCGGCTGGCTGGCCAGCGCCATCGGGCTAACTATTACTATGCAGTTGGGTTTGGCGCTGCAAATCATGGCTTTGTTGATGCTCGCGGCGGATAACTCTCTGCTTACAGTCGCCTATGTGATGGTCGCCCAGGCACTCTCGGGAATCGCCAAAGATCTCAATAAGATGAGCGCCAAGGCGAGCATAAAGTCACTGGTTCCGGCCAATGCTCAGGGGCAACTCTATCGCTGGGTTGCCCTGCTGACCGGCTCAAAAAATGCACTTAAAGGACTCGGCTTTTTTCTCGGCGGATGGCTGCTGGCGATTGTCGGTTTTCAGGCTGCTGTTGGACTGATGGCCGCCATTCTGGCGCTGGCGCTAGTCGCCAGCCTGCTGTTGCTCGAGCGCTCGACAGGAATTGCCAAACAGCAGCAAGCCTTTAGCAGCCTGTTTTCAAACAATAGCGGGATCAACCGATTGAGTGCGGCGCGCTTTTTTCTTTTTGGTTCACGGGATATCTGGTTTGTTATCGCCCTGCCGTTATTTCTGCAGAGCCAGCTGCAGTGGAGTTATCTACAAGTGGGCACTTTGCTCGCCGCCTGGGTAATTGGCTATGGCTTTGTGCAGGCAGCAGCGCCAAAACTGACCGCAAAGACTGGCGACAGACACCACCCTTCCGGAACCAGCGCATTTAAGTGGGTAGTTCTGCTCTGTCTGCTCCCCGCGGCCATCGCTGTCAGTCTCTTTGTCAGCGGAGACAACAGCTTTTGGGTTGCCATCAGTTTGGTGCTCGGGCTATTGGTATTTGGAGTCTTCTTTGCCATTAACTCCTCGATACACTCTTACCTCATTGTTGCCTATGCCCGAGAGGACGGTGCGTCTATGGATGTAGGGTTTTATTATATGTGTAATGCCGCCGGCCGCTTGGTGGGCACCTTGTTGTCCGGCTGGGTCTACCAAAGCTCTGGACTGATCGCCTGCCTGCTGATCTCATCGGCGATGCTACTGGCGGCAGCTTTTATCTCCCGCAAGCTCCCGGCCTAAAAAGACCACAGACTTTTCCTGCCTGTTCATCTCTGCTAGGGTACAGTCCTTTAAATCAACCACAAGACAATCATATGACTGATAACAATGCGGCAATGGATCCCAATGGGCTGTTTCGTGAAGAGAACTATACCGACCAGAAGATGGGCGCGATTCGCAAGCTTATCCCCGTTAAAGCAGATGGGAGTGACGACCCTGACCGCGAGACTCAATTCTTTGGCTCGGCGCAAGTGATGACCCCTATGGGAGCTGTGCCGCTAAACTTTGCCCTCGACGGCGATACGATCGGTGAGGCGGCGAGCGATTTTGCCGACAAGGCACAGATTGCGGTTGAAGAGGCAGGCAGAGAAATTGAGAGGATGCGCAGAGAGCAGGCATCCAAAATCGTTGTCCCCGGTCAGGGCGGTGGCATGGGTGCACCTGGCGGCGGAATTATTACCTGATCAGGCTGCTAACGATTTTAACTCCCTGCCAGCAAGTCGCTCTAATCAAGGTCAACGCCAACTTTGTGGCTGCCGGGGATAATACAGCGGGTGGCACTGACTACCTCACCCTGAAGCCAGTTGCGCCGGGTAATTTGCAGGCAAGCGCTCAAGGTCGCCAAACCCATAGCACCAGTAGTCTCGGTATCGGGAATCACCGCCTGCACTTGGTGGTCAATCCGAGAGGGAGTAAGCACCCAGTTTAGGTAGGCTTGCGGGGTGACTTTTTGATAGTTTTGCTTAAGGTATGCCGGCACCAGTGTCGGCGTGACAAAACACGCTTCCCACTGCAGTGCGATCGAGTTGATAACGTGTACCACAACCGAGTGATAGATCAGATCCCCCTCCGTGATTTTTAGCAGCGAAGCCACGTCGCGGTCTGCAGCAACAGTGTCCAGCCTGATAATCCGGTTACTGTAATGGGGATTAGTGAAAGTGAACTGCTCACCAAAATCGGGAAGTTCAAGCGACAAACTAAGTGGCGGTGGCTCGGCGACAAAGGTCCCCATTCCGACAGACCGTAATAACAAGCCTTGATCCGCCAATTCCTGCACGGCCCGTCTGGCGGTCATTCTACTTACCGAAAAATCTTCTGCGAGCCGGTTTTCAGAGGGAATACAGTCGCCAACACGCCACTGCTTTGACTCAATTTGATTTCTGATATACGACTTTATGTGGGCGTAACGCGGTAACGAGTAGGTAGCCTCGGTCATGTAGAGCCCCTTTGGGTTGTTCACCTTTTAATTAATGTATAGACAATATACACGTATATACAATTTCAATTCAACCTGCGTTACATTCCAAAAACCTTTTGGCGTGGCGCTTTAGACGGTTTCTTCAAATGATAAGGCATATTAAATCAGTCAACCAAACAAATGTATATACATCAGCAAGCAACAAAATTGCATCAAGAAATAATTAAATCAAGCTTTTGTCGACGAGAGAGCTTTTTAATTTGCGCCTCGCGAATGCTGGCGCTACTGCGGTCATGGCCTCCCTCTACAAACACCACTGCTGCCGGACTGCGACCACGAAAATACTTGGCTCCGGCGCGTCCGCTCAGATGCTCACCAAAACGTCGTTCAACATCCGTGGTAATGCCGGTGTAAAGGGAGTTATCGGTTGCCCTGATCAGATAGACAAACCACTCACTCATGCGCTGGCCGCTATATCGACGACAATAAAATCATGGCAATACTGGCAGCGGTACTGCGCACGGCGTTGAACGATCTTCTTGTGGCGCAGACTGGTAAGCTGGTGAGTTCTGCAACCACATCGATAATTGAATTTGGCATACTGCCTGACCGGAATACCGGTTAGGTCATAGTCGCCCGTCGCCCTCGGCTCTGCGCCGAGATCAATCATGATAGCCTTCCACTCTTCACCATGAGGCTTGACCCGCCGCAACCCATAGAAACAATCCACCAGATAATGGGCCACTTCATGAGTTACCGTTTCATTCAGGCTATCATTAAAGTACTTGGCGAACAGCCAGGGGTTATAGCGAATACGTCGATGTCCGCCCTTTACTTGATACATACCAGCGCACCGACCTTTAAGATCAAAATCGACAGCAATACTGGCAAACTCTCGTCCATAGAGTTTGGAGGCTTTTTTAATACAACGCTCAGTCGCATCCTCAACCTGGCGCATTTGCAATTCGGATATGGGTTCAATCATAGCGTTCAGTATATCGCCGGTCAGGCCTGTTACAATACGCAAAAGGTCGAGTACTAGGCGAAAATGAATATTGATTTCCACTGTCACACCACTGCTTCCGATGGCTCGCTGGATCCCTCAACACTGATTGATCTGGCGCTCGAGCGTGACGTCAAAATGCTTTCGGTTACCGACCATGACACCATGGATGCCTACCGACAATTTGGGCCAGCGGCGAACCAGTTACAGCTCATCCCTGGCATTGAACTCTCGACCCAGTGGAGCAGACGCGGCGTGCATATCGTTGGACTAAATGTCGACATTGACAGCGAGCCCATGGAGCAAGCGATCCGCCAGCAATCGGCAGCGCGACAGGGCAGGGCAGAGATCATTGCAGAACGCCTCGCACGCCTCGGATTTTCCGGCTGTCTTGAAGGTGCACAATCGTTTTCCAGCGGACCTCAGGTAGGCCGTCCCCACTTTGCACAATATCTGTTGAAAATTGGTGCAGTTTCAACCATCGACCAGGCATTTAAGCGTTACCTAGGCGCCGGAAAAGTAGGCGATGTCAAAGATCAATGGCCGGAGCTTGACACTGTTATTGGCTGGATCCGCGATGCTGGGGGTGTTGCAGTGCTGGCTCACCCTACCAAATACAAGGTAACCAGAACCAAACTGGTTGAGTTGATCGGCGCCTTCAAAGCCGCTGGAGGTGAAGCTATGGAAGTAATCTCTGGCGCCCAGGTGCCATCAGTGACACGCGACATGGCACGACTCTGTCGAGACAGCGGACTCGACGCGTCATGTGGTTCCGATTTTCACAGCCTCAATCAGCCGTGGGCATCGCTGGGTCATGTTGCGCCCCTACCAGACGACTGTACGGCTATCTGGCGGCGCTGGCGATGACAGATGGCTGTTTTGGCTGAGAGCCGTTTATTGACTCTGGGCTTTCTGATGGCTCAGGGCTGAAATCCTGTGTATACTGGCGCGCCTTGATCCGCGGGGGGAGACCTGCCATCAGGTGATACAGCGTTACTCTTCTTAAATGTTTATTAGAACAACTTAGAAGTTTATTAAAACAACGCTAAAAATTAATATTTCAACGGAAAATGGTTCGTGGACTTTTTTATCTTTGTCAGTGAAAAGTGGTTTCTTTTTGCGCTGTTAATTGCACTCATTGCTCTGTTTTTGCTCACTGAGCAAAACAAGAGCGGTAAAACCATCGGGACCAGCGAGCTGGTGCGTATGATGAATAACGATCAGGCGATTGTTGTCGATGTGCGTCCAAGCGCTGAATTTGATCTCGGGCATATCCATGGCTCAAGAAATATTCCGCACAGCAAGATAGCCAGCCGAATAGCTGAGCTGGAAAAATATCGCAGCACCATTATTGTGCTGGTCGACAAGCTCGGACAGCACTCCGGCGGTGCCGGAAAAGTACTCAGCAAGGAGGGCTATGATGTACAGCGCCTCCGCGGTGGCATCAGTGAATGGCAGGGCGCCAGCCTACCACTGGTCACCGGCAAGTAGAGCGCCGTCAAGCCGCTCTCCGGAATAAATAACTGGCGATCCAAATCGTCTTACACCGCTGCTTGAAGATGCCATCATTGATAGGAACTTCCATGTCTCATGTTGTACTATTCGGTACACGCTTTTGCCCATTCTGCGTTGCCGCGCGTCGTTTATTAACAGCGAAAGGTATCGATTTTCAGGATATACCTGTAGATAAAGACCCGGATCTGCGCAGCAGGGTCATGACAAAGAGCGGTCGCAACACAGTGCCGCAAATATGGTTTGGCAATCACCATGTCGGAGGTTTCGATGAGCTTCGCGAACTCGACCGACAAGGCGCTCTCGAGTCAACACTGCAGGCCGGGGTTGAATCGGGAGAAACTGTCTCCATATAGGTTAGTAAGAACAACAAAACCGTTAGATCTATTACAACTTTAATTATTACACTCGAAGGTTCGAACATGACTGATGAAACAACTACTGCTCCGGAAGCAGCCACACAGGAACAACCCGCGGCACCCAAGTTTGCTGTACAAAGAGTCTATGTAAAAGACCTCTCATTTGAGACACCCCAAGGTGCAGCGGCTTTCCAGAAGCAGTGGCAGCCCAAGGTCAACCAGGACCTCAGCACCAAGACCAGCAAAATTGCCGATGAGCTTTACGAGGTTTCACTGCGTATTACTGTCACGGTAAAGCATGAAGAAGAGACCATTTATCTGATCGAAGTTGATCAGGCGGGTCTGTTCAATATCGGCGGTATCGAAGGCGGTCAGCTTGCCCAGGTACTCAATGTCACCTGTCCAGGCATGTTGCTTCCCTATGCTCGCGAAGCAATCGACAGCACACTGACTAAGGGTTCATATCCTCCGCTGATGATTCCACCGATTAATTTTGATGCGCTCTTTGCAGCAGCTGTTCAGCAGGCGGCAGCGAAAGAGAACAACGAAGCTGGAACCGAGAGCAGTACTCACTGATAAGCTAAGAGACCAAGTCTCTATCGGGCTAAGTAGCTGCTAGCAACTACTAGACAGCTCAGCTTTTAAAAAACCCCGCCTTTAATCGCGGGGTTTTTTATGGCCATCAAGTACCCAACAGCTATAGCGCCTGACTCTCCATTTGGTATTCCTGTAATTTGCGAGTCAGGGTGTTGCGCCCCCAGCCGAGCAGTTCAGCTGCATCTTTTTTACGCCCGCCAGTATGTGCCAGCGCCGTTTCGATCATAGTCCGCTCAAAATCAGGAATCGCTTGAGAGAGAATTTCACGACGGCCGGATTTCAATTCGCGCTCACCCCAGCGACGTAATAATTGCTGCCAGTCCCCCTGCACACGAACGTCAGAACCTGCCTCTTCGGCCTTTAACTCTGGCGGCAGATCAGATAACAATACTTCACGGCCTGCGGCCATCACGGTCAACCAGCGGCAGATATTTTCCAGTTGCCTGACATTGCCAGGCCAGGGCAGCGAAAAGAAAAAGTCTTCCGCCTCTGGAGACAGTACTTTGGGTTCCATCTCGAGCTCTTTGGCGGCGCGCTGGAAAAAATGCTTCATCAGCTGCGGAATATCTTCGCGCCGATCTGCTAACCGCGGGAGGTGCACGCGGATAACATTGAGGCGATGATAAAGATCCTCACGGAAGCGGTTTGTATCCACCAATTCTTCGAGATTTTGGTGGGTCGCAGCAATAATCCGCACATCAACTTTGACCGAGGTATGCCCACCAACCCGGTAGAATTCACCATCTGCCAGAACACGCAAGAGACGAGTTTGCGCCTCGGCTGGCATATCACCGATTTCATCCAGAAACAAGGTTCCGCCATTGGCCTGCTCAAAGCGACCCTCGCGACGCTGCGCAGCACCGGTGAAAGCTCCTTTTTCGTGGCCGAACAACTCGGATTCAATCAGATCGTGGGGGATGGCAGCCATATTCAGGGCGATAAATTTCGCATTGCGACGGGGACTATGCTTGTGCAGGGCATGAGCGACCAACTCCTTACCGGTTCCCGACTCACCATTGATCAACACAGTAATATTGGAATTGGATAGCCGACCAATAGCGCGGAAAACTTCCTGCATAGCCGGCGCTTCACCGATGATTTCTTGGGTCGGCTGAGACTCCTCGGGAGGGTCGTGCGGCTGCTGTTCACGTGCAAACGTGATTCCACGACGAACCACATCAACCAGCTCATCAAGATCAAAAGGTTTTGGCAAGTACTCAAATGCGCCGCCTTGATAAGCCGCAACTGCACTGTCGAGATCCGAATGGGCCGTTGTGATAATCACCGGAATATCAGGACGCGTCGAATGAATTTGCTCAAGTAGTTCGAGGCCATCAATTCCCGGCATACGAATATCCGAAACAATTATTTCAGGCAGTGAGCTACTCAGCGCCACAAGCAGTTCGTCGCCGCTTTCAAAACTGCGCACAACCCCGCCATCACGGCTGATCGCTTTTTCCATCACCCAGCGCAGCGAACGGTCATCTTCGGCTATCCAGATTTCTGATGTGGTCTTCATACTAAACCTTTATCGGTAAAAAGATTGAGAAACAGGTGCATCCCGGCTCTGATTCGCACTCAATAATGCCCTGGTGAACATTGATCGCAGATTGGGCGATAGTCAGCCCCAAGCCACTGCCTTCACTTCGCCCACTGATCATGGGAAAGAAAATACGCTCCTTGATATCTGCTGCAATACCCGGTCCGGTATCGATGATATCGAGCCGACAAAGCACTTTGTGGTGTTCGCCAGCAACCGTATAGCTGCGTTGAATTCGGGTTTTAAAGGTCAATTTTCGCTCTGATAAATCAGACTCCAGTAATGCCTGCATAGCATTCCGCGCGACATTCAAAACCGCCTGAATAAGCTGTTCACGGTCAGCGCTGAGATCCGGGATGCTGGGGTCATAGTCACGCACAACATCCAACCGCAGCGGCACGTTGGTACCGGTCAATTCAGCCTCTATCAACGCGGCGACATGCTCAGTGATCTCATGGATATTAAGCCTGGCAAAGGTCGGCAACTGGCTTGGGCCCAGCAGACGGTCAACCAGATTTCTCAGTCGATCGGTTTCTGTGGTGATAATCTGACACAGCTCGGCCGTCTCTCCATCCAGCGCATTCTCGGATATTTCTTGAGCCAGTAATTGCGCCGCGCCGCGGATGCCACCGAGAGGGTTTTTAATCTCATGGGCGAGACCGCGAATCAAACTACGTGAAGTATCATGCACTGATAGCAATGCCTCTTCACGGTTGATTCGCAAGATGCGATCGATCGGCTGCATTTCCATCAGCACCCATTGGTCAGCTCCGATACTGATTGGCGTCACCGAATAGTCCACCTGTGGCGATTCGACACCAGGCAGGCTGAGAAACTCGTGGCGTAATGTATGCGCATGGCCGAGCTCCAACGCTTCGCGCAACGCCTGACGTGCAGTTTCATCGTTGGAAAAAAGATCACTAACCGCCGTTCCGCGCAGGCGGGCGCTTCCAGCCTGCAGTAATGCTTCTGCGGCGGGATTGATGTAATCGATCAATAAGCTTTTGTCGACCAGTAACACTGCTGTGTTGAGGTTGTCGAGCAGCAAGCGATGCAGTTGATCCGAGGTCATATACTTCGCGCCAGTTGATTCTCTATTTTAGTGAGTTTTTGCAGCACCTAAAATCGCCGCATCCTGGACTACATTACTTGCAATAAGTACGCCAAAAGCTGAGATGGGCAATAACCTAACCACAAGGTATCGCAGGGCCTGCAGAGCAGGGAGAAAAGTCAGTATAAGCGAATAAAAGATGGTTCGCACCATAATGGTGCGCTCAGAGAGCCCAGAGATCAGTTTCGCTTGAAATGGCGCTGAACATGCACCGTGACGGACTGTGTTCTAGCAACCATCTCACCCTCGGACGTTACAACTCGTGCCGAGATCTGATGTGCGCCGCGCTCAAGACCGGCGATGGCCAGCGAGGGCGCTGCCACCGGGCCGCCATAAGGTGAATTATCCACATAAAACTGCACCTGATGGCCGACCTGAAGAGACGGTGTCAGAGCCAATCGCGCAATTACCTCAGCCTGATCATAGTACAGCATCGATTCATGCTTAGGAGAGATGAGTTCTACTCGAGTGTAGGCAAAATATCCATGAGTCGGTTGGTTCGAGATGGATTCAGGGGGACGCTTTAACGTCGGTATAGCAGTAATCGGCAACAGTGTTACCTCTGAGCCGCCCTGATCGACAGGAGGCGTATCGGTATAAGTGACCCCGCCACCAGGATCTACGACCTTGTAAATGATAGCTTTTTCCGTGTCTGATTCACTGGCCAGCAGTGGCAATGTCAGAACCAAAAACAGAAGAAAAATCAGGTTTGGAGATCGCAAGATCAATGAGTCCATAACAATGCTTATCCGTGCCTCGGGCGATTTATTTCCAGGTCATTGCAGCGACCTTGTACCTTAATGCTAGACGTTTTTCGGCACGACGTGGCTCACACGATGCCATGTCGAAAGGTATTTGTGCGAGTAACAACACAAAGAAAAAGCCCGCCATTGAAAAGATGGCGGGCTTTTTCGGGTCTTGCTAACGAGTAGAAAATAGACTGAGCGAATTAGACGCTGTAGTACATATCAAACTCGACCGGATGAGTGGTGTGCTCAACACGGTAGACTTCTTCCATCTTCAGATCAATATAGGCATCGATCATGTCGTCAGTGAACACGCCACCAACTGTCAGGAACTCGCGATCAGCGTCAAGGTTTTCCAGAGCTTCGCGCAAGCTACCACAAACCTGAGGAATAGCCGCGGCTTCTTCTGCTGGCAGATCGTAGAGATCCTTGTCCGCAGAATCCCCAGGGTGCATCTTGTGCTTGATGCCGTCGAGGCCAGCCATCAAGAAGGCGGCAAACATCAGGTAAGGGTTGGCAGTCGGATCACCAAAACGGACTTCAATACGCTTGCCACGTGGACTTGAAACGTAAGGAATACGGATCGCTGCAGAGCGGTTGCGCGCAGAGTAGGCCAGCATAACCGGCGCTTCAAAGCCAGGAATCAAGCGCTTGTATGAGTTAGTCGAGGCGTTGGCAAATGCATTCAGAGACTTGGCATGTTTGATAATGCCACCGATGTAATGAAGTGCCATTTCGCTCAGACCCGCGTAGGCATCGCCGGCAAACTGATTCTCACCATCTTTTGAGAAAGACATATGACAGTGCATACCCGAACCGTTATCGCCAACTACAGGCTTAGGCATAAAGGTCGCTGTTTTGCCGTAGGCATGCGCAACATTGTGTACGCAGTACTTAAGAATCTGAACCTGGTCCGCTTTCTTGACCAGCGTGTCAAATCGCACACCGATTTCACACTGACCGGCAGTGCCAACTTCATGGTGGTGTACTTCAATATCCAGACCCATCTGCTCCATAGCATTACACATAGAAGCACGCAGGTCATGCAGGCTGTCAACTGGCGGTACAGGGAAATAGCCGCCTTTGACGCCCGGGCGGTGACCCATATTGCCATCTGTATAATCGTTGCCAGAAGACCAAGCCGCTTCTTCTGAATTGATCTTATAGAAAGCACCGCTCATGTCGACGCCCCACTTGATGTCATCGAAAACGAAAAATTCTGGCTCCGGGCCGAAGAACGCGGTATCACCGAGACCGGTAGACTGAAGATATTTCTCTGCACGCTCAGCGATAGAGCGTGGATCGCGCTCATAGCCTTGCATGGTCGATGGCTCAACGATACCGCAACGGATAATCACTGTTGGCTCGTCAGTGAAAGGGTCAAGTACAGCAGTGCTGTCATCAGGCATCAGGATCATGTCAGATTCATTAATGCCCTTCCAACCAGCAATAGACGAACCGTCAAACATCTTGCCTTCAACGAAGAAATCATCGCCTACTTCGCCAATGGGAATCGAAACGTGCTGCTCTTTACCTTTGGTATCAGTAAATCGCAGGTCAACCCAGCGCGCTTCGCTTTCTTTAATCAGGTTTAAAGTCTTCTCAGACATGTGTTCCTCCAATTTTGGATGTGGATATGCAATGTAAATTGTACTTTTGTAACAAATGTTATTCCGGCTCAAATATTGCGCTGACCGGACTGTCCGAGGGATTCTAAACAGACTTTTCAGTGCAGCGTTTTCAGCACACAACTTTCCGTCTAGAAACTGCAATACTCATGCCAAACAAATAAGACCTGGAAAGAGTACCCAATTGCCAGTCGAAATAGCTTCTGAAATCGGCGCCTGGCCTGCCATGTGGTTTAATGACCACGACAGGATAGACCCCTGCGGCTGCCTTGGCATCGATTTAATGCACTAAAATAGTGCGCATAAAATGCATTGCGCACTAAATTGGTGCTTTTGGGCAATATTTATTCGGTAGTTGTCTTCGAGCAGCAGCAGTATAATGCCTCAACAAATTTTTTCCGCCACTGTTTCTGGCCAATTATCAAACGACGCTTGCTGGCGTGGGTGAAAATTTATTCAGCACATAGCCGCAACAACAGCCATGCACCAAAATCAAGGCTTTCAAATGGCAACAATCGACACCGTCTCAACGCCTCGGCCGGGTGATATTATTATCGATATACGACATCCGGATGAGGTGGAACTCCAACGGTTAGTCTTGAGTAGCAATACCATTATCTGCCTTCCCTTTTTCAATCTAGCCCAGCAACTTGACACGCTCGACCGCCAACAGCCCTATCTGCTCTATTGCAAAAAAGGCATTATGAGTCGGCTGCACGCGGACACTCTCCAAAAGAATGGGTTTCAGCAAGTAGGCATTTACAGTCCAAAAGGATGGCCGACGAGCGCAAAGCCATAACAGCGCCCCAGCAGAAGCCTCAATCGTGAAGCAGAACTCAACATGGGGTTAATTTGCGTCTTTTTTCACATAATTAACGATAGTTAGTCGCCATTCCTTCTGTGAAGCGACTATATTTATTCCTTAGTCTACCTTCCGACTCAGTTTAAGTCTCGGCCAGCCCTCAGCCAAAAGCGATGAGCTCGTGCCATGGCTAACCAAAGTCAGCCGCAGGACGCAGCCGATGATGAGCACCGAAAATCTGCTCGGGGAATTCAAGGAAGTTAAATATTCCAGCCCCCGCTCGTTAAATAGGTCAACTCAAGTTGAGCTGGAAAAGCGTGCCGTTAAAAACATTACTGCAGGACTTATCGTATCGGCAATCGGTGCCGTGCTTCTCCTGGCACTGTCTAACCTGTTTAACAGTGACTTTTATGCCAGTCACAGCACTATCCATCTCGCCACCGATCCCGTTCCCTACACATTGACTGAAACAACATTCTGGCAATGGATCTGGCTGGCCTTGGTTTTCGCTTCTAACCTCAGCCTATGGCTGTGGCTGATGAATATGAGCTGGCAAAAAGAACTTCGAAATAGGCAGCAACGCGCCATTATCATCGTCTGCTCTCTGACCTGCGCCGCACTCTATGGTGCCGCAGCCATTATTTTTAATCGCCCTGGCAATCCTGGGCAGTCTGCTTTAACAACCAGTATAATGGTCACCGTCGCTCTGGCCTGGCCGCTTACATACGCCCTGGTCAACCCGCTGCGCCATCTCTTTCTGAGCCTGATTTTCGTACCACTGGCAATAACACTGCTGATTGACCCACAAGACCTGAACCCGATACTTTTAGCGCTGACCGCAATCGCTTATATGATTCTCAATCGCAATGCGATAAATCACCGCAGCGCCTTTACCCTTTCGACCCGTGAAATGCTCAAGGCCAACGAGCGCTCTGAACAGGTCATTGCCACCAGCCAAAAAATCGCGAGTTTGATTGAACAGACACCGCTTGGTTTTATTGAGTGGAATAAGCAGCGTGAAATAATCAGCTGGAATCCTGCCGCCACAACGATCTTTGGCTACGCAAAAGAAGAGGCGCTGGGCCGCACTACAGACTTTCTATTTGACGATAATAAGAGCTTTCTACTGCAACAGGTGGAAAATGATCTATTCCTGTTTGGCAAGGACTTCACCGGCACTGCGGAAAACATAACCCGAGATGGCACGGTGATTATCTGCGAGTGGAACGACACTCCCCTGTTCGACAACGCCATGAATGTAGTCGGTGCAGCGTCATTTGTGGAAGACGTTACTGATCGCGTCAATCTTGAAACGCGCATAAAGCAACAGGCCTATTTCGATCCGCTGACTGGCCTGCCCAACCGCCACCGCCTGATGGAAGAGCTAAACCGCGTGGTTGCACTGGCCCAGCGCAAGCAAAGTTATTGTTCTCTGCTATTTATCGACCTTGATCACTTCAAGGAAATAAACGACACCAGAGGACACCATTACGGCGACCTGGCACTGACGCTTTTTGCACAGCGATTGCGCAAAATTATTCGCACTGAAGAAGCAGTAGCGCGCCTTGGAGGTGACGAATTTGTCGTGCTACTGGAAAATCTGAGCAGGGAAGAGGAGCCCGCACGGCTGCGAATCTCGCAGGTCGCCGAGAAGATTATTGACGCTGCTCGCGAGCCTTTCATTATCAAAGATGAGAAATTCCGTATCAGCTGCAGTATCGGAATCGTGTTATTTAATGACGCCAGTTGTGACGGCGACGCCATTTTGCAGCAGGCTGACAAAGCGCTTTACACAATCAAGCGCGAAGGCAAATCCAACTATTATTTCCATAACCAAAAATTACCTTCCGAGCTGCAAACTCAGACCGCTCTGCTGGAGCAGCTGCGCGACAAGAGCAAAAGCAAATCCTTTTTGCCCTATTATCAGCCGATACTCGATACCCGCAGCAATCTGATCAGCGGTCTGCAGGTATTTTTGCGCTGGAAAAATCCAAACAATGAACTAATCACCGCCAGTGAAATTATCACACTGCTCGAATCCGGATCGATGATTGTCGATATCTCGATAGCAGTGCTTGAGCAGATCTGCCAGCAGATTGACCTTTGGCGGGGGCAGGGCATTTGGCGAGATGATCAGCAAGTCTATTTCACTCTCAGCCTGCGCGAAATGGAGCATCCCTCATTTACCGCCACTGTTGAATCTCTGCTAAAGAAATACGCCATCAATCCGCATAACTTAATCTTTAACATTCACACCGAAACCCTGCCAAAAATACACAACCCATTAACATTGCAGATCAACAGCCTCCGAGCGCTAGGCATCGGATTTGTGGTCGACAACGTCGGCTATCAGAGCCTGCCGATTCAGAAGCTACGCGAATTTGAAGTCGACACAATTCGTATTTCGCACAAGCTGATGGCCGAGTGCCCGTACATGGAGAGTTCATGGAACTTAGTTAAAGGGCTTATCGAGCTAGCCAAATCAGTGGGACTGAAATGTATTGCGCCCTGCGTTGAAGACCCCGAGATTCAGCATCTATTGCTCGACACTGGCTGCCCACTGCTACAGGGAAATTTGCTCGCCCCACCCTCTCCGGCTACTGCCATTACCCGAATGCTGATCGAACGCACTTTAATTAGCGAAGAAGAATCCACTATTTGATCAACTCAGCTAAAACCAATAGCAAAAAGATCCATAGCAGTTTCTGAAAATTACACTATAATCGCGTCCTTTTGCGCCTACTGGTACCCCTCATGTCCATTGAAAATCTGCGGAATATCGCAATCATCGCCCACGTTGACCACGGCAAGACGACTCTGGTTGATAAACTCCTAAGTCAGTCCGGGACTCTCGACCGCAAAGATGTCGGCTCCGAGCGACTGATGGACTCCAATGACCAGGAGAAAGAGCGCGGCATCACTATTCTGGCGAAAAATACTGCCATCAAGTGGAATGACTACCGCATCAATATCGTTGATACCCCCGGTCACGCGGATTTTGGTGGTGAGGTGGAGCGCGTACTGTCAATGGTCGACTCGGTACTACTCCTGGTCGATGCAGTTGACGGACCAATGCCACAGACTCGCTTTGTAACATCCAAAGCATTCGAGCAGGGCCTGCGCCCAATCGTTGTTATCAACAAAGTTGACCGTCCCGGCGCACGCCCAGACTGGGTTATGGATCAGGTTTTTGATCTGTTTGACAACCTTGGTGCGACAGACGAGCAGCTAGACTTCCCGGTTATCTATGCCTCTGCCCTCAATGGCATCGCCGGACATGATCTGGATGATATGGCAGACGATATGACACCGCTCTATGAAATGATCGTCAAAGATGTCCCGTCACCACAGGTTGATGTAGACGCACCCTTCCAGATGCAGATCTCGGCACTGGCCTACGATAGCTATGTCGGTGTTATTGGCGTTGGCCGCATTACCCGCGGCAAACTGAAGCCCGGTCAGCAGGTAATCGTGAAATCCGCCGATGGCAAAGAGCGCAAGGGAAAAGTACTCAATGTTAAAGGTTATCTAGGGCTCGAGCAGATCGAGACGCAGCTGGCCAGTGCCGGCGATATCGTCTGCATCAACGGCATTGATGGATTGAGCATCTCCGATACGCTGTGCGACCCTGAACATGTTGAAGCACTGCCCGCGCTGAGTGTCGATGAGCCTACGGTAAGCATGACATTCATTGTCAATGACTCACCATTTGCCGGTCTCGAGGGTAAATTTGTAACCACCCGTAATATTAAAGAGCGCCTTGAGCAAGAGCTGATTCACAACGTTGCATTGCGCGTAGCGCCGGGCGACACTCCGGATAAATTTATTGTCTCCGGCCGCGGTGAATTGCACCTGTCAGTATTGATTGAAACCATGCGCCGCGAAGGCTTTGAATTAGGTGTGTCGCGTCCCGAAGTGGTACAGAAAATTGTTGATGGCGCCGTGCACGAACCCTTTGAGCAGGTCGTTATTGATGTTGAAGAACAGCACCAGGGCGCGGTGATGGAAGAACTTGGCACGCGCAAAGCTGAACTCACCAACATGGAACCGGACGGCAAAGGCCGTGTGCGGCTGCAATTTATCATGCCCTCGCGAGGCCTGATCGGTTTCCGCGGCGCGTTCCTGACTCTGACTTCAGGTTCGGGGATTATGACTAGTATCTTTGATCACTACGGGCCGATAAAAGAGGGCGAAACGCACTCACGCAAAAACGGCGTACTGATTAGCATGGTTAAGGGCAAAACGGCCGCTTACGCACTGTTCAACATTCAGGCCCGCGGTCGTCTATTCTTAGGTCATGCGGTAGATATTTACGAGGGTCAGGTTGTCGGCATTCACTCTCGCTCAAACGATCTGGTCGTTAACCCGATCAAGGGCAAGCAGCTGACCAATGTTCGTGCCTCGGGAACCGATGAGGCCCTGACACTGGTGCCGCCGATCAAGCACACGCTTGAGCAGGCACTGGAATTTATCGAAGACGATGAATTGGTGGAAGTTACTCCTCACAGCATTCGTATCCGCAAGAAGTTATTGACTGAAAACGAGCGCAAACGCGCGCCAAAATAAATAGCACTAATCCGGCGGGCCGCGAAGGCCCGCCATGCCAGTGCTAGGTTGCTACCAATGGATGGTGGATCGCCTATGACGAAACTCGACAGCACTCACTCTCTTCCCGGGGGATTCCTCTCCTTCTCGCTGGTCAGCCAGGAAATTATCACGGTACTGTTTGCCTTTTACTCCTATCAGCAGGGTGCAATGGGGTTGGCGACGTTTTATCTAGCATTGGCAGCGTTACTGCTTGTCGGAATGGGCATCAACTCAATTTTTAACTTCCCTCAAGCGGCCCGGGCACTGCTGGCTTTGGTGCTGGTGGCGAGCTTCTTTTATCTTCTCGCGAACAGCACCGACAGCTCAGCTCTGCTATGGTGCCTGACCATTATTCCAGTATTGGTGGGAAACTTTGGTTATCGATACAGTGTCCTGATTCTTGGCACAGTCCTAGCCCTTTCACTGTGGCTTTTTTATGGTGGTGCCAGCAACTTCTGGCTGATGCCCACCTACAGTGATCTCACTGTGGTACGTTTTCTGTCTTCCTTTGTAGTGCTGTCGCTGTTTGCTGTCGCCATGGACAATGCTCATTCTCGAAGCCTCAACCGCTACAAAGATCTGGCACGTCGCGTCGACCAAATCACCCACCAGGATCAACTGACTCTATTGCCAAATCGTCACGACATGGAGCGGCGACTGGAAAAGAAATATCAGCAATATCGGCTGATCAACCAGCCTTTCTCTATTCTGCTGGCGGATGTCGACAATTTTAAATTCATTAACGACCGTTACGGCCACGATACCGGCGACAATGTACTTCATGCGATCGGTGAAATTCTTAGTGATCCACTGCGCGGCGAGGATGTGGTGGCACGCTGGGGTGGCAATGAATTTATGGTGCTACTGCCCATCGCCAATTCTGAAGCCGCAGTCAATATTGCTGAACGGCTGCGTAGTGGGGCCGGCAAACTGGTAATGGAAGCTCAGGGGGACCGGCTGCGGATTTCATTAAGTATCGGGGTTGCTTCGATCGACAAGTGTACCGATATCGACGATCTGATATCGACCGCCGAAAATGGCTTATACCAAGCCAAACATATGGGCCGCGATATGGTCGTCGTCGGCTAAAGCAGCCCGCTGCTTGACTGCAGCGAAAGCGCCTAACACTGGCGGTGGCGATAACAGCCGACAATATGATCGTTGACCACACCGGTTGCCTGCAAATGGGCATAGCAAATTGTGCTGCCAAAGAATTTAAATCCACGCTTTTTCATATCTTTGCTGATTCTGTCAGACAGCCCTGTCGAGGCCGGAACCTGCGTCTCCGACGACCACTGGTTAGTAATCGGCACACCATCGACAAACCCCCAAATATACTCATTAAAGCTACCGAACTGCTCTTGCACCTCGATAAAGCAACGCGCATTGGAAACCGCACTGGCCACTTTAAGACGATTGCGAACGATGCCTGGATCCTGCAACAGCCGCTCAATATCATCCTCATCAAAGGCCGCCACCTGCTGCACATCAAAGTTGGCGAAAGCCTTTCGATAATTTTCCCGCTTGCGCAAAATTGTTATCCAGGAAAGCCCTGCCTGCGCCCCTTCGAGCACCACAAACTCAAACAGGGTGCGATCATCACGGCAGGGCACACCCCACTCCTTGTCATGATATTGCTGATAGAGTGGGTCCTCTCCGCACCAACTGCAACGGCTGAGCTGTGTCATCAGATTTTCTCCGGTGGCTGATATTTGTATGACCAATAGTCGACTAAGCTACCGGCCAAGTATAAGCTAATCACTCAGTGCAACCTGTTAAAAGTGATGAAATTGCGATGATCAAACGCTTTCCAGAGATTCGACCTTACAAGACACAATTTATAGCGGTCACCGAACCCCATCAGCTCTATGTTGAGCAATCAGGCAATCCAGACGGTATTCCGATACTATTTGTGCATGGTGGTCCCGGCGGCGGCACCAGTATCACTGATCGCTGTTTTTTTGATCCGGAAAAATACCGCATCATCCTGTTTGATCAGCGCGGCTCCGGGCACTCAAAACCTCATGCGCTGCTCGAAGACAACCACACCGCCGCACTGATCGACGATATCGAAGTGATCCGCAAGCAGCTTGATATAGAGCGCTGGGCGGTCTTTGGTGGCTCCTGGGGGTCAACGCTCAGTCTGCTGTATGCACAACAATATCCCGAATTGGTTCTCGGCCTTATTTTGCGTGGCATCTTTTTATGCCGCGACGAAGATATCAACTGGTTCTATCAAGACGGCGCCGGCAGAATATTTCCCGACTACTGGCAACAGTACAGCCAGGTCATACCAGAAGAAGAGCGCGGCGATATGGTCGCGGCTTTTTACCGTCGCCTGACTGGAGAAAATGAATTGGAACGCATGGCGGCCGCCAAAGCCTGGTCAATCTGGGAGGGTCGCTGTGCCACCCTGCACAGCAACCATGAGGTCGTTGAGCGCTTTGCCAATCCACATCTGGCAATGGCTATGGCGCGAATTGAAGCACACTTTTTTATCAATAAAGCCTTTATTGCCCACAACCAGATTATCGACAATGCCCACAAACTCAAGAATATCCCCGCTACCATCGTCCATGGACGCTACGATATGGTCTGCCCGGTCAATCAGGCCTTTGCCCTCAGCGAGGCCTGGCCCAGCGCCAAACTGGAGGTTATTGCTGACGCCGGCCATTCCTCTGGCGAGCCGGGCATAACCGATGCACTGGTGCGCGCGACCAACAGACTGGCTTTTCATCTCGAAAAGAAAGAATAAATAATAAGATGATTGGACTTATTCAGCGCGTCAGTCATGCCAGTGTCAGTGTCGACAACAGCATCTGTGGCGAGATTAATCAGGGCATTTTGCTGTTGTTGGCGGTGGAGCCCGACGATCAACACAGCGATGCAGACAGGCTGCTTGAGAAGGTACTCAATTACCGGGTATTTTCAGATGACGACGGAAAAATGAATCTGTCACTTCGCGAGATCCAAGGCGGCCTGTTGGTGGTATCGCAATTTACCCTCGCCGCCAACACCAAAAAAGGTCTGCGTCCAAGCTTTACCTCGGCGGCTTCGCCAGACCATGCTGAAGCGCTCTACAACTATTTCACTGAGTGTGCGAAAAGCATCCACAACCATACCCAGTGCGGCATCTTTGCTGCAGATATGCAGGTCTCCCTGTGCAACGATGGACCTGTCACCTTTTCACTGCAGGTCTAGCAGGCATTCGGCATTAGCCAATATGACCCTAACGCTGAAGCGCAGCAACCAAGCGCTGATGAAACCCCTCGAAACCACCGTTGCTCATAATCACAACATGCGTCTTGGTGTCGGGCAGTTGATCGGACGATTGATTGGAAAGCGGCTGGATTAAAGTCAGCGTGTGTCGCAATAATTGATCAATATCTTCACACACCACCGCTGGCACGTTACAGGCGGCGGCCACCGACTGCAGATCCCAAGTGACCGCCGGACCCTGGTACCACAGAGCATGGTCAGCCGCCGCCACGGCATCACTTAACGCCGCCTTGTGCAGCCCCATTTTCATGGTCGCGGAGCGCGGCTCGACAATCGCCACTATCCTCTCGTCACCCACTTTGGCGCGCAAACCCTCAACAGTAGTCGTGATAGCCGTCGGGTGATGGGCAAAATCATCATAAACCGTCACCTGCTGACTCTGATAGATCACTTCCATACGCCGCTTGACGCCAACAAACTGACACAGGGTGTCACAGGCGCTGACCAAACTAACACCTACAGTACTGGCCGCCATTACAGCCGCGATGGCATTCAGTACATTGTGTCGCCCGCCATGTTGCCAGCTGACCTCGGCGCGCTGATCATCGGGATCGCTGATTTCGAAACGCGAACCATCTTCGCTGAGCAACCGATAATGCCAGCTGGTGCTGTCGTCGACAGCTTCATCAAAGGTTTTTATCTGACTCCAACAGCCCTGATCAATGACCTGCTGCAGATTAGTTTCAGTAGCAGGATAGATCACGCAGCCGCTGCTCGGCAGCGTCCGTATAAGATGATGAAACTGCCGCTGAATGGCGGCCAGATCGTCAAAAATATCGCCGTGATCAAATTCGAGGTTATTCATAATCAGAGTGTTGCTGTGGTAATGAACAAACTTTGAGCGCTTATCGAAAAAGGCGCTATCGTACTCATCCGCCTCAACGACAAAAATTCTTTTACCGGCGCTTTCCTTTGAGCTCTTTTCTGTACTCTTTTTTGTACTACCCAAGCGCGCCGACTGCCCAAAGTCCAATGGCACACCGCCAATCAGAAACCCGGGATTTAATCCCGCCCGTTCAAGAATTACTGCCAACATACTGCTGGTCGTGGTTTTGCCATGAGTACCGGAGACCGACAGGACATAGGAGTCCCTGAGGATATTTTCACCCAGCCACTGGGGACCAGATGTATATGGCAAACCGTTGTCGAGCATATATTCAACACAGGGATTACCCCGTGACATGGCATTGCCAACAATAATCAGATCCGGAGCCGGCTGCAGTTGTCGCGGATCAAACCCCTCAATCAGCTCAATGCCCGCCTGCTGTAATTGAGTGCTCATCGGTGGGTAGACATTGGCATCGCAACCAGATACCTGATGCCCAAGCTCTTTGGCCAGCTGCGCAAGGCTTCCCATAAAGGTGCCGCAGATTCCGAGAATATGAATATGCATGGTAGTTTTTTACTCGCTGCTTATTTTTGTGTGGCGGCAATTATGGCACTCGCCGAAAAAAACTCCTAAAAAACCACGCTTTTAGTCTAAGAATTAAACCAGTAGTTAGCGGCTGCACCCACTAACTCACTCGCCACTGACAGCCGTTAACTGACAACCTTTCATCGGCAGCCATGCTTATTTCATTCCACGCACAGTTGTCGAAAAACAGGTCCTTTAATTGCTGACTCAGCCTCCAACTCTTATCGCGTTATTCGCCCTTATCGTTCTCTGCGGTTGCAGCAGCGGGGGAGGTGGCCGCCAACCGGCCGATACCGAGATCAGTATACCGCCGCTGGAAACCGGCCAAAACACTGATCATGACAATAGCCAGCCGCCCTGGAACAGCTTTCAGCAACAGCCGATGGATGCCGATAACCACAGCGAAATCGCACGTTCCTTTGAGAGTGAGGAATACAACGGAATGGGTGCTCTGGATACAATTCACGCCTCGAGCGCCTACGCTCGGGGCGCTACCGGAGCCGGCGTCCGGGTTGGCCTAATCGACTCCGGCGTCTACAAACCGCACAGCGAATTTTCAACCGCAACCACGGGCGACAAAGTGCACACTGCCGGTAGTGATTACAGCTCAGCTAATCCGCGCAGCAACAGCGCGATCAGCCACGGCACCATGGTCGCCGGGGTGATCGCTGCCAATCGAGATGATTCTCCAGTCGATACTGGCATTGCTATGCACGGCGTCGCCTTTGATGCCAACCTGCTGGCCTATGAAATTCCGCTGGGCTCTGCCGAAACACCCTATAACCCAGTGGATATCGGCGATATCACCTTTGGCGACGATAACTACTTCGCCAATCGCTTTACGTTAATGGCCAATCAAGTCGATATTATCAATATAAGTTTTGGATTCCCCGGCGTCATTACGTCCTACTCAAAAGCTCAGGTCGAAGCGGCTTTCAACCTGAGTCTCGACGCCCTTAGACAGCGCGCGAGTGCCCGCGAAGAACGAGCAATCTTCGTTATAGCAGCAGGCAATGCCTGGAACGATACTGACGATGCTGGCCAGCCGGTCAACGCCGACTCACCGGAACTTCTGCCCGGCCTGCCCTACCTATTTCCAGAACTCAAAGAGCATATGCTGGCTGTGGTAGCAGCTGATGACAGCGGTGAAATCGCTTTTTACTCCAACCGCTGTGGCGTTGCCGCAGACTTCTGCCTGACAGCACCGGGCGGTGGCGATGGCAATAACAATCATGTTATCGAAAATCATGAACGCATCTGGAGCCCAACATCACCGAATGATACATCGGAAGTGAATACTAACTACTATGCAGGCGCTATCGGAACCTCTTTCGCCGCGCCACTGGTCAGTGGTTCACTGGCTCTGCTAAAACAGATGTTTCCAACCGTCGGCAATCATGAGCTGGTCAGCCGGCTGCTGAGCACCGCCAACAAGACCGGCATTTACGCTGACAGCGCTATTTATGGCCAAGGTTTACTCGACTTAAATGCCGCCACTTCTCCAGTTGGCGGCCTCGCCATTGCCAGCGGTGGTAACCTTGACGCAGGCTTGCTCAGTCTTACTAATGGGACCATCGACAGCGCGCACGGAGTGCTCGGCGCGAGCCTTCTGCGAGCGCTAACAGATGAATCCATTGCCCTGTTTGATCAGCAGGGCTTCCCTTTCCACCGCGATGCCAGCGTGCTGATCAAGCGGCGCCAACAGTCCTCTCAGGCAACCCTTAAACATCGGCAGCAGCATCTAGACAATGGCGCAAGACTGCAACTGGGCCGGGCCCGCTCAGGTGTCGAGAATGGCAATGCTCAGTTTCATCCAGACGCCCAAAATCAAGACTATTTTGCTCTGCAAATTGACAACCCAACAGGCAATCAGCGTTTTATCGGCATAAATGCCAATCCCGGCTGGTTTTTCGGCGTCTACTCAGACAACCTGGTGACACCAGCCAGCGACTCCGCCGGAAATCGTTTTGCCGCACCCTGGTTACGCCTGGCTCAACATGGCATAAGTAGTGGCGGCGACGTGGATGTAAGCAAAGGCACACTGCGCGCAGGGCTGTTTCAGGGCTCAGCAGTGGATAAGTTCGTATCGCTGGATGACAAACACAAAAATCATGGCGGGCTGTTTGAGTACAGTTTATCGCCACTCCACTTCAAGGTTCACCCTGACACCAGTCTCAGCCTCAATATTCAAGCCGGGTTTATTCGCGAACAGGATAGTCTGCTCGGGACCACCGTCGGATCAGCGCTGGGGCAGTTTAAACAGAGTTCGACACGCTTTGCGGGTATCAACGGTTATCTGCAGCTGGGTGCCAAATGGCAGGGAATTTTCGCTCTCTACCAAGGCATAACTGACCGCCCTGCAGGAGCCGCAATGCAGCCAGATACGCCCCTGCTCGATCTCGAGTCAGCTGTTCGCAGTCAGTCCTGGGCACTGAGTTTATACAGCTCGCCGAATTGGCAGAGAGACGACCAACTCAGTATCACCCTGCAGCAACCACTGCGTGTGGACAGTGGTCACGGAAGGCTGCGTATCGCCAGCGATCGAACGCCTGATCGGCAGGTTCGATACAAAACCATTCACTTCGATCTTCAACCCAAGGGCCGCGAGCAACATCTTGAGCTGCGCTATCAATTCAAGTGGGGCCGCCAACAAACTCATGAGGACACTTTAAACGGGACTGTGAGAAATAGCGCTCAGCAGGCTGTTAGTGTCTCAGTCCGAGTCGAATACCACCATCAGCCTGAGCACAATCCGCTGAACCGAGGTTATGGGCTGGTGGAATTATCCCTATTTAAGCCACTATCCGACTAGTTGTCTCTTTCTGCTTACGCCTTAAAGCTTTACCATAGCGACTTCAGAATGGACTGAATGGAAGAGAGAGTTAAATGGCCAAAAGAAATGCGTTTTATGCACAATCTGGAGGCGTCACATCCGTGATCAACGCCTCTGCCTGCGGAGTCATTGAAACCTGCCGCGCCAATAAAGACAAAATCGGAACTCTATACGCTGGGAAAAATGGCATTATCGGCGCGTTGCTTGAAAACCTGATCGACACCAGCAAAGAATCTCGAAACGCAGTCGCATCACTTAGGCACACCCCCGGTGGCGCCTTCGGATCCTGTCGCTACAAGATGCAAAATATCGATGACAACCCGGCCGAATATGAGCGTCTGGTCGACGTGTTCAAAGCGCACAATATCGGTTACTTCTTCTATAACGGCGGCGGCGACTCTGCCGACACCTGCCTCAAAGTAGCACAGATTGCTGAACGCATGAATTACCCGATTCAGGCCATTCATATTCCCAAAACCATCGACAACGACCTGCCGTTTACCGACTGCTCACCCGGCTTTGGTTCAGTGGCAAAGTATGTCGCCGTTTCAACCAAAGAGGCGAGCCTTGATATCGCCTCAATGGCCGCATCATCGACCAAGATTTTTATTCTTGAGGTGATGGGCCGCCACGCCGGTTGGATTGCCGCATCGGGCGGGTTGGCGGCAGAGCAGGCAGGTGAACCACCGCATATTATTGTATTCCCGGAAATTCCATTTGTGCGTGAAGAGTTTATTGCCAAGGTCGACGCCACAGTGGCAGAAAAAGGCTACTGCGTGGTGGTTGCCTCGGAGGGCGCCAAGTATGCTGATGGCGCATTGATCTCCGGCTCGCTGCATAAAGATGCCTTTGGTCATCAGCAGCTCGGTGGTGTTGCTCAAACTCTGGCGAGCATGGTCAAACATAGCCTCGGCCACAAGTATCACTATGCCCTGTCAGACTACCTACAGCGCTCGGCGCGTCATATCGCCTCGAAAACTGACGTCGAACAGGCCTATGCCGTCGGTCGCGCCGCAGTCGAAAAAGCCCTCGAGGGCAAACGCGGAATTATGGTCACCATCGAACGCGGCAAGAGCAAGAAATACAGCTGGTCGCTGGGCGAGGCGCCGCTCAGCAAAGTCGCTAATGTCGAGAAGAAAATGCCCCGCTCATTTATCACCAAAGATGGCTTTGGCATCACCGCCAAAGCGCGCGAGTACCTACAGCCGCTAATCGTAGGGGAAGATTATCCACCGTTTAAAAATGGTGTCCCCCAGTATGCCAAGCTGAAAAATCATCTGGTCGACAAAAAGCTCGAGACAAGCTTTGAAGCTTAACGACTAAGAGCTGTTAGTTAACTATCGTAGACTGCGCGCGGAAGCGCTTCACCCTGTAAAAAGGCGCGCAGATTCTCAACGGTCTGATCTATCAGCCGCTGCCGTGACTGCCGCGCAACCCAGGCGCAGTGAGGTGTCACAATCAGATTGGGAATACGTGTGTCGAGTAACGGATTGCCATCGCGGGGAGGCTCGCGGGTTAACACATCAACCCCGGCTCCGGCGATGCTGCCGCTTACTAGCGCGTGTTTGAGCGCCGACTCATTAACTAGGCCGCCTCGCGCCGCATTGATCAGAATCGCCGACGATTTCATCGCTGCCAACTCGGCCTGATCAATTAAATTGCTCGTCTCAGGCGTCAACGGACAATGCAGGCTGACAATATCGGCGACGGCTAAAAACTCGTCAAATTCCACCCGCCGGATATCATCCTGGTCATATCTCGGGTAATGCCGCCCCGGGAGTGCCGCATAGATAACCTTCATACCAAAGGCCTCACCCACTTTCGATACTGCGCGCCCCAGCTCGCCGGCACCGACAATGCCAAGTACTTTGCCCTGTAATTCCTCCACCGGGAAGCCGAGCAAACAGAAAAAGGAATTTTTCTGCCAGGTTCCATCCGCTGCCACGCGCTGATAGTCGGCGAGTTTAGTGGTCAGCGACAGAATCAGCGCCCAGATATGCTGCACTACCGAGCCAGTGCCATATTTCACTGCATTGCACACCGCCACACCCCGCTCAGCCGATGCCCGCAAATCGATTACATCAGTGCCTGTAGCCAGCACCGAAATCATCTTTAAGCCCGGAGCCACTGACAGACTGAGGGCATTGACTGGCGCCTTGTTAGTCAGAACAATCTGGCTATCGGCAATGCGCTCACCCACCTGTTCTGGCGATGTCTGCGGGTAAACCGACCAGTTCACTGGTAGAGCGAAGAGAGCATTTAAATCCAGATCATCGGGCCCGAGAGTATCGGCGTCGAGAATAACGGCGTTTATCGTCTCACCCATATTATTGTGCATCCCAGAATTTACGCATCTCCACATAGAGAAACGACGCAGTCCAAGTAATCAGTACCAGCCCGGTGAGCGACTCAATGCCAACCAGATAACGCAGATCACCAATCGGCACAATATCGCCAAAACCGAGAGTGGTAAATGTGGTGAAAGAAAAGTAAGCACAGTCGAGCAATGTGCCAGTGAAGGTCCCGGTATACGTCCCCTCGAGGTGGCCCCAACCCGAATTATGGTGCATAACATAATAGGCCAGCGCAAACAGCCAGATCTCGATAACGTGCGCTATCAACGCCCCGAGCACGCCCAGCACAATTCTGAAGCGATGGGGTACCGCCAGTTTCGGCATCAGCAGGGTCATTTGAAAGAGAATTTCATAGTGAATAACCACCGCCAATGCGACAATGGCACTGACAACAAAAAGCACTGTAATCATATTGTCTATTCCCTTTTCTATTCTGGCTTCTATTTACTTTTTTAAGCTCGCGCCGGGGGATTTGCCGCTGCGCGCTATGATATTACCCTGCAACATCGCATAATACGCGTCACCCGTTGATCAGCAATATGTAACACTATTCTTTAACCAGCTTCAGGACAAAAACAACCATGTCTGCAGTGCTCAGTCTCTACCAGAAAAGCGTCTTGCGTCACCCCCTCGGTGCCATTTTTGCCGTTCTAGCTCTAGCGCTGGCCATGGCCTTTGGATTGCCCAACTTCAAGCTCGACGCCTCGGCAGACTCCCTGACTCTGGAACATGACGATGACCTCAACTATTTTCGTCAGGTAGTCCAGCGCTATGGCAGCGACAACTTTTTGATTGTGACCTTTTCACCAAAACAGGGCGACCTGTTTGATGACGAGAATCTGCAGGTACTCTCATCCCTACGCGATGAGTTAGCCAAAATAGAGGGTGTTGAGAGCATGCTCTCGCTGCTGGATGTACCCCTACTTTACAGTCCAAAAATTGGCGTGGCAGATCTCAAAAATGATCTCAATACACTTCTCTCGCCGGGCGTTGATCGTCAACTGGCGCGCGAAGAATTTCTCACCAGCCCAATCTACAAAAACCTGATTTTGAGTCCCGACGGCCAAACGACCGGTATGCTGGCGACACTTGCGTTGGATCAGAAATATCTCGACTTGGTCAACCAGCGCGACGCACTTCGGCTGATCAAAAGCCAGCAAGCACTGTCTCAAGATCAGCAAATCGAGCTGGATCGTGTCAGCAAGGAGTTTCTCGACCACCGTACAGCCAAGGCTGCAGAAACCCATCAGCTGGTAGCTGATGTGCGCACCCTGATGGACGGGTACCGTGATCGCGCGACCATTTTCCTCGGCGGCCCCGACATGATCACTGCCGATATGATCGACTTTATAAAAAGCGACCTAGCAGTGTTTGGTGCCGGTATTCTGATCTTTATTATCGTCACACTAGCGCTGATTTTTCGGCAGCTGCGCTGGGTGATTCTCCCGCTGGCCACCTGTGCTTTGTGCCTGGTTATTATTCTCGGCTTCCTCAGCTGGATAGATTGGCGTCTGACGGTGATTTCATCCAATTTCGTCTCGCTGCTGCTAATCATCACTCTCGCTCTGACCATGCACCTAATTGTCCGTTACCGCGAACTGCAGCGCAGTCAGCCTGACGCTACGCAGGAACAGCTGGTCACCGCTACCGTTACCTCAATGGCTAAACCCTGCCTGTACACAGTGCTCACCACCATGGTCGCCTTCCTGTCCCTGGTGGTAAGTAATATTCGCCCGGTTATAGACTTTGGTTGGATGATGACCATTGGCATCTCGTTAGCGCTGGTGGTTGCCTTTATTATTATTCCCGCCGGCATGATGTTACTCGACCGTGGTAAAAATAACGGCGGCAATGATAACTCAGCCTCTTTTACCTCGGTATTTGCTCGCTTTACCGAACATCACGGCACGCTGGTGCTTGTGATCGCACTGGCCTTGGCCGCGCTGTCAGCGGTCGGCATTACCCGACTGGAGGTGGAGAATCGCTTTATCGATTACTTCCGCAGTGATACCGAAATTTATCAGGGCATGGAAATTATCGACGCCTCCCTCGGCGGCACCACGCCCATGGATATCATTTTGCAGGCCCCCACTTTCGCTGCATCCGAACAAAGTGTTGCCGATAACACCAGCTTTTCTGCCGACGACGATTACGCCGATGATGCCTTTACCGACGACGCCTTCGGTGAAGATGCATTTGCCGTCGATGCCTTTGAGGCCCCAACGGCAGACAGCGACTATGCCGATGACCCATTCGGCGATGATGCCTTTGGTGCAATGGACCAGGCCAGCGGCGATCAGTTAAAAGACACTTACTGGTTTACCTCGACCGGCCTGGCCGATCTAGCCAAGCTGCAAGCCTATATCGAATCACTGCCGGAAGTCGGCAAAGTCAGTTCGCTGGTGCAAATCTATGATGTCGCCAGCGACCTCAGTGGCCACAAGTTGAATGACTTTGAAATCGCCTTTATGCGCAAAAGTTTCGGCGATGATATCTATCAACAGATGGTCGCACCTTATTTGATCGAAGACATCGATGAAGCCCGCATTCAATTGCGCGCTATGGAAACTCAAGGTTTGCTGCGACGGGCCGAATTGCTGGAAAAAATTCGTGATTACGCAATTAATGAGGTCGGCATTGCAGCAGAGGATATTCGCTTTACCGGCCTGCTGGTGCTCTACAACAATATGCTACAGAGTCTCTACAAGTCGCAGATACTGACTTTGGGCGCGGTGTTTATCGGCATTATGCTAATGTTTTTAGTGCTGTTCCGCTCGGTGAAAATTTCCGTTATCGCCATCCTGCCCAATTTCCTCGCAGCGGGTATTGTCCTCGGCGGCATGGGCTTAGCCGGCATTCCGCTGGATATGATGACTATCACCATTGCCGCGATCACAGTCGGTATCGGCGTCGATCACGCAATTCATTACATCACTCGGTTTCAGCGAGAGTTCAGTGTCGACGGAAACTATATCGCTTCCATGCATCGCGCCCATGCCAGTATTGGGTTAGCACTGTTCTACACCGCTATTACGATAATTGTCGGCTTCTCGATACTGGCACTGTCAAATTTTATTCCTTCAATCTACTTTGGCCTGCTTACGGGTTTGGCGATGACAGCGGCACTGCTCGGTTCAATGACGCTGCTGCCCAAGCTGATCCTGATTGTTAAACCTCTGGGTCCTGAACAGCGCGCTTAACTCGGTAACGGTTGAGCGCGGACCCTGAAACGCATATTTTAAATGGACGACTAAAACTCCGATGCCACTTGTCACCCTGCAGGACATTTATCTCAGTTATGGCCAACCCCCGCTGATCGATCATATCAATCTGGTTATCGAGCCCGGCGAGCGCGTCTGTCTCATCGGTCGCAATGGCGCTGGCAAATCGACTCTGCTGAAAATTCTCACCGGACAAGTTATTGCTGATGACGGCGTACTGAAACGTGCCGCCGGAGTGAAAATAGCCCAGCTCGAACAATCGGTGCCCCACGACGCAACCGGTACAGTATTTGATGTTATTGCCGAAGGCCTCGGTGAAGAGGGCAAGTTGGCCGCGCGCTATCACCACCTGATTTTGGAACTCGGCAATAACCCCGATGACAAGGTCATGCGCGAACTCGAAGACTGTCAGGCCGAACTCGAGCGCGTCGACGGCTGGGATATCAACCAGCGTGTTGAAGCCATCGTCACCAAAATGGAGCTCAATCCGGATGTGGATATCTCCAGTCTCTCCGGCGGTTATAAACGTCGCGTGCTGCTGGCGCGAGCTCTGGTCTGCAACCCGGATCTATTATTGCTGGACGAACCGACCAACCATCTGGATATCGATGCCATTCAATGGGTCGAACAATTTCTGCTGAAATGGGAAGGTGCACTGCTGTTTATCAGTCACGATCGGCGCTTTATGGACAATCTAGCGACCCGGTTTATCGAGATTGATCGCGGCCAGCTAGCGGAATTTCACTGCAACTACAGCACCTATATTCAGCGCAAAAAAGAGATGCTGGAGATCGAAGACAAGCACAACGCGCTGTTCGATAAACGCCTGTCACAGGAAGAGGTATGGATCCGCCAAGGCATCAAGGCACGTCGCACCCGTAATGAAGGTAGGGTTCGGGCGTTGGAGGCTCTGCGCGTCGAGTATGCCAATCGCCGCAAACAACTCGGCACAGCAAAAATGGATATCCAGCAAGCGGAAAAATCCGGCAAAATCGTCGCCGAAGCCGAGAATATCAGCTTCGCCTTTGATGATGGCAAAGCAGTGGTGCAGTCGTTCTCAACCCTGATCCAGCGCGGCGACAAAGTCGGCCTGATCGGCCGCAATGGCGTTGGCAAGACCACTTTACTAAAATTGTTACTCGGCCAGCTGGAGCCGCAACAGGGTCGCATCAAAACCGGCACAAATCTCAATGTCGCCTACTTTGACCAGTATCGTTCCGCCTTGGACGAGTCCAAAACCGTTCAGGACAACGTTTCTGGAGGTCGTGACATGCTCGACGTTGGCGGCAAATCGCGGCACGTTATCAGCTATTTGCAGGATTTTCTCTTTAGCCCTGATCGCTGCCGGCAACCGGTCAGCGCCCTGTCCGGCGGTGAGCGCAACCGCTTGCTGCTCGCCAAACTGTTTACCCGGCCATCCAATATTCTGGTCCTCGACGAACCCACCAATGACCTGGATATCGATACGCTCGACCTGCTAGAAGAACTGCTGATCGACTACCAGGGAACTGTATTACTGGTCAGCCACGACCGTGCGTTTCTCAATAATGTAGTCACCAGCACCCTTGTATTTGAAGGCAATGCGGTCATTAACCAATATGTCGGTGGCTATGATGACTGGTTGCGTCAACGCAGCGTTGAGCAAAAAACCGCTGCCGCACCGGCTTCAGCCGCCAAACCACAAAACAAACCAGCGACAAAAAAGCGCTCGTACAACGTGCAGCGTGAACTAGACAATCTACCTGGCGAAATTGAGCGACTAGAAACCGAGATTGCAGCGATCTCGGAACAGATCAATCAGCCAGACTTTTACCAGTCCGATCGCACAGTTACTGCACCAATCGAGCAAAATCTGGTCGCCCTGCAAGACCAGCTCAACCACTCTTATCAACGCTGGGAACAGCTTGAAGTAGAGTAATGCAGAGCTAACTATGGCTAAATCAGCCTTGAACATAGCGTAATCGGACGCGGGGCTTTAAAATCAGCTGAAAATTGACAACCTTAGAACCCATAACATGACTGACTCGGTTACAAATAGCCACAAACCACTTGTTCTGCTCATTCTTGATGGCTTCGGCTACAGCGATGACAGCCAATACAATGCCATTAAAAGTGCTGACGCGCCGACCTGGCAGTCCCTCTGGACGCAGCGCCCCAAAACCCTGATTCATACATCGGGCATGGCTGTGGGCCTGCCTGAAGGGCAGATGGGCAATTCTGAAGTGGGGCATATGACACTCGGTGCCGGGCGCGTGGTCTACCAAAATTTTACCCGTATCAACAAAGCAATCGCCGATGGTGACTTCTTTAGCAATCCGGTCTATTGCGACGCCATCGACCGGGCCCAGCGCAGCGGCAATGCGGTACATGTTATGGGCCTGCTGTCACCTGGTGGCGTGCACAGTCACGAAGATCATATTAACGCGATGCTCGAGATGGCAGCCCAGCGCGGCGCGAAAAAAATCTACCTGCACGCTTTTCTCGATGGTCGCGACTGCCCTCCGCGCAGCGCCCAACCCTCGCTGGAAAAAACTCAGGCACTATTGTCGAAACTCGGGGTCGGCAAAATCGCTTCAATCTGTGGTCGCTTTTATGCCCTTGATCGGGACAATCGTTGGGATCGCGTTACTGAAGCCTACAACTTAATCACCACTGGTGAGGCTACTTACAGAGCCGAGGACCCGATTGAAGCACTCCAAAATGCCTATGCTCGGGACGAAAATGACGAATTTGTGCGGGCTACAGCCATCGTCGCCGCTGGCGAGAGCCCTACGCAAATAAGCGATGGCGATGCAGTGATCTTTATGAACTTCCGCCCCGACCGTGCCCGCGAGATTGCCCATGCACTAACTGACTCAGAATTCGAAGGCTTCGAGCGCGCGGCAACACCCAAACTATCAACCTTTGTGCAAACCACAGAATATCAAGACACCATTAATGCGCCCTGTGCCTACCCGCCTATTTCGTTGGTCAATTCCCTGGGAGATTATCTTGCCAGTCAGGGCAAGCGCCAGCTGCGCATAGCTGAAACGGAAAAATATGCCCATGTAACCTTCTTTTTCAGCGGCGGTCGCGACTCGCTCTATGCGGGTGAAGAGCGTATTCTGGTGCCATCTCCACAGATAGCCACCTACGACAGTAAGCCGGAAATGAGCGCGCCGGAGGTCACTGAAAAACTGGTTGCAGCGATTGGCTCCGGCAAGTTCGACACTATTATCTGCAACTATGCCAACTGCGATCAGGTCGGCCATACCGGTAATTTTGAGGCATCGGTCAAAGCCGTAGAAGCGGTCGACAATAGTCTTGCCCAGGTTGTTGCCGCGATCGAAAAAGCCGGTGGAGAAATACTGATCACCGCAGATCATGGCAATGTGGAAGAGATGTTCGACGAGGCCAACAATCAGCCCCACACCCAGCACACTACTCTGCCAGTCCCGCTGGTCTATGTGGGTGATCGTCAGCTCAGCCTCGACAGCGGCGGCTCGCTTGCCGATATCGCGCCGACCATGTTGGCGCTGATGGGCCTGGCCAAGCCAGCAGAAATGACTGGCCGATCGTTAATCAAGCAATGAAACTAAACAGGCTGGTTATTAATGGGGCACTCAGCTTTGCTCTATTGGTGGTGTCTGTTAGCGCTTTTTCGAACGCTGACGACAAAGCCAAGCTAGCTAGTTTAAAAAGTGCTATCAGCACCCTGGAAAAACAGCTTGATAAACGCGACAACGAAAAAAACAGCTTGCTCGCTGAACTCAAAAAAGCCGAAATTGCAGCCGCGCAGGCGAACCAAAACATTCGTCAACTAAACATCAAAATCGACCAACTCGGCAACAATATTAGCGGGCTTGGCAGACAACAGACCAAGTTAAAAAGCTCGATCAAGAAGCAGAATGCCATGGTCAGCGAACAACTTGCCGCAGCCTACAAAATGGGCAATCAGGAGCCGATCAAGTTATTGCTCAATCAGGAAGACCCTCAGCAGCTGGCCAGATTACTCAAGTATTACAGTTATATCCTCGAGGCGCGCAACGAAAAAATTTCCAACTACATCGCTGATGTCGACAGGCTTTCGGCGCTGCAGATGAAATCTATTGAGCAGAAACGCCTGCTCGACAGCGCCAAAACCGAGCTGGAAAAAGATCAACAAACACTGCTCGCCAGCACCAAGCGAAGACAGGCCACAGTCAAGCAACTCAATGTGTCGCTGCAAAATGATAAGACCAAGTTGAGTAAACTTCAGAAAGAGCGCAGCGAACTCGAAGAGCTGCTGCAAAATGTTCGCAGCGTGGCAAAAAAAATAGCCCTGAAAAGCCCTCCGGGCGGCAAGAGCTTTGCCTCACAGAAAGGCCTCATGAGCTGGCCGCTCAAAGGCCGAATCGCCCATGCATTCGGCAGTCAGCGCAGCGGCTCACTGCGCTGGGATGGCTGGCTGATCGGCGCCGACAGCGGTGAATCAGTGGCTGCAGTGCACGATGGTCAGGTGATCTTTTCCAACTATATGCGTGGATTTGGGCTATTAATTATCGTAAACCACGGCGATGGTTATATGACCCTCTATGCACACAACCAAGAGCTACTCAAAAACACTGGCGACTGGGTATTAAGCAACGAACCTATTGCGCGCGCGGGAGATACCGGCGGGCTGGAGAAGCCAGCTCTGTATTTTGAAATTCGCAAACAGGGTCAACCCGCCGACCCAAAAGCTTGGCTCGGTACGCGCTGATCAAACACCCACTCAATCTTAATAAAACAGCTAACCGTGCAACGAAATGACAAAAATGAGTTCCAAACTAACAACACCCCCCGACCGGGTTTGATTGCGGCTCTAATGGAAAAATAACCTATGTATAAACAGTATTTGACCGCCCCCATAGCATTGTTGTTGTTCGCAACAATCGCTTTTTTACCACTTCAAGTCACGCTCGCCGAAGACGCCAGTGCTGTCGACAGCGCCGCGAACCAGCAGGAGCGATTACCACTCCGCGAGCTGCGGCTGTTTACCCAGGTCTTTGAACAGATCCGTCGCGGCTATGTTGAAGAGGTCGCCGACACCGAGCTATTGGAAAATGCCATCGCCGGACTGCTGCTGGAACTCGACCCTCACTCTGTCTATTTAAATGCAAATGATTATGACGACCTGCAGGAAGCCGCGACCGGAGAATACGGTGGACTGGGACTCGAAGTCGGTTCCGAACGAGGCATGATCAAGGTTATTTCACCTATCGATGGTTCGCCCGCAGCTAAAGCAGGCATACAGGCCGGCGATCTAATTGTTGAAGTCGATAACACGCCCGTTCGCGGCATGGCCGTACAGAAGGCAATAGACAAACTGCGGGGAGAGAAGGGCACCAATATTCGTCTGACGGTTCTGCGCGAAGGCGAGGATGCACCGATTGAAATTGAGATCACCAGAGACATTATTCAGCTCAGCTCTGTGCGCAGTCGCCTGCTCGAACCGGGCTACGGCTATGTTCGAGTTTCTCAATTTCAGGTCACTTCGGGAAAAGATTTCAAAGATGCACTGAAGTCACTGCAGCAAGAGGGGCCGCTAAAAGGCGTAATCATCGATTTGCGCAACAATCCGGGTGGACTGGTCCCGGCCTCAGTGGAGATTGCCGATGCGGTGCTCGATAGCGGCACCGTAGTCTATACCGAGGGGCGCCTGCCAAGTGCCAATACACGCTTTGAAGCCACTGAAGGTGACCTGATTGCAGGCACCCCAATCGTTGTCCTGATCAACGGAGGAAGTGCCTCTGCCTCGGAAATCGTCGCCGGCGCACTGCAAGACCATCAGCGCGCAGCCATTATCGGCACACAAAGTTTTGGCAAGGGTTCAGTGCAAACGGTGATCCCGCTGGGTGATGGCCGCGCCGTTAAACTTACAACCGCACGTTACTTCACCCCCAGCGGCCGCTCTATTCAGGCCGAGGGAATTGTGCCAGACATCGTTGTCGAGCCCGCCGAAATTAGGCGCTACACCAAGCGCAAGCAACTTCGTGAAGCGGATCTTGAGGGACATCTGGAGCAAGCCGACAGCAAGCTCGAGCCGGCTCAGAATGACGATAAAAGTGTCACCGATGACAACCAGCTCTATGAAGCGCTTAACGTGTTAAAAGGGTTTCAATTATTGGGCAAAGCAGTTTTCAGTAAAGCTGATACTTTGCCAGATATCCCTGATACTGAGATGAAATAAGAATAATTCGGGGCCGGGAGGCCCCTTTTTAGTCAGATACTTTTAAGCAGAGATGTTACCTGCACTTACTGGTGAAGATGAACATCTCGCTGCGGGTAGGGGATGGAGATACCGTTGGCGTCGAAGGCTTTTTTGACCGCTTCGGTAAGACTGAAATGCACCGCCCAGTAATCACTGCTGGCAACCCAGGGCCGACAAACCAGATTAACGCTGCTATCGGCCAGTGCGACAACAGCAATAACCGGCTTCGGCTCTTCGAGTATACGCGCGTCCGCTGCGAGCACAGCTTCGAGCACACTGCGTGCGGCATCTATATCGTCCCGGTAGCCGATACCAAAAATCAGGTCGATACGACGCGTATCGTTAGCTGAGTAGTTGATGATATTGCCACTGATAATTTGACCGTTGGGAACAATGACTTTTTTGTTGTCGCCGGTATGCAGCTCAGTAGTAAAGATCTGAATACTTTGAATCACCCCGGAGGTGCCGGCTGCTTCGACAAAATCGCCCACTTTAAACGGGCGAAAGATCAGCAGCAACACACCGGCGGCAAAGTTGGACAGCGACCCCTGCAGGGCCAAACCCACCGCCAGTCCGGCGGCACCAATAATGGCGACAAAGGAGGCGGTCTGCACACCGAGCTGGCCGAGCGCGGCGATACAGACAAATATCAGTAACCCATAGTAAGTAAGGCTACCGACAAAATGCCGGATCGCAGGATCGATGGCGTTCTTCTCCATTAGCTTTTCGAGCATTGCCGACAGTCGCCGGATTACCCATTTACCGACGGCAAAAATAACCAGCGCCATAAGCACTTTGATGCCATATTGAATGACCAGTGCCTGAATTGCCTCAAATTTTTCTTCCATGATTGTCTCCTTGTTGATTGCCGCCGCTCTGGCGCGTTACTACGTGTTTTCTATTTCAAGTTTATCCACTTTCTGAAACCCGCGCGGTAATTTATGTCCGCGCCGGCCACGCTCACCCCGATAGTGCTCGAGGTCTTTGCTCTTCATAACAAGATAGCGCTTTCCTGAATGGACGACCAGTGAATCGCCCTCGGAAATAACCCCGTAATCGATCACAAACTCTTCACGCGCCTGCAGTCGCGAACCGGGAATATTAATAATTTTATTGCCTTTACCTCGCGCCAGCTCGGGTAGCTCTGCTATCGGGAAGACCAAAAGACGACCTTCATTGCTGACCGCTGCAATCAAGGCATTGGCGTCATTGACCAACTTTGGCGATAAGATACGAGCACCTTTGGGCAACGAGACCACCGCTTTACCGGCACGGTTTTTGGTGTAGAGATCGCCAATATTGCCAACAAATCCATAACCCGCGTCAGTGCCCAGCAGCACTTTCTGATCGTCTGCACCCATAATCACATCAGTGAACATTGCCCCAGGAGCGACATTAAGCCGTCCAGTTGCCGGCTCACCCTGCCCGCGTGCCGAAGGCAGTGTATGCCCCGGCAGCGCATAGAAACGCCCGTTAGAGTCCTGTAAGAAGACATTCTGATTACTGCGCCCAAACGCTGCGGAGAGGAAGCTATCACCAGACTTGTAGCTCAATGCAGTGGGATCAATATCGTGACCCTTGGCCGCCCTGATCCAACCCTTGTCAGAGAGTACCGCCGTGATCGGTTCGGCGATAAGGAGATCTTTTTCGTTAAAGGCCTGCGCTTCGCCGCGCTCAACCAGCGGCGAGCGCCGCTCATCACCAAACTCTTCAGCGCTGGCTTTGAGCTCATTTTTAACCAGGGTTTTTAAGCGCGCGTCGGAACCGAGAATCAACTCCAGCTCGGCCTTCTCTTTCGCCAGCTCATCCTGTTCTGCACGAATCTTCACTTCTTCCAGTCTCGCCAACTGACGCAACTTGGTGTCGAGTATATATTCCGCCTGTACATCGGAGAGGCCAAAGCGCGCTATCAAAGCTGGCTTTGGCTCGTCCTCTGTACGAATAATATGAATCACCTCATCAATATTCAAAAAGGCGATTAACAAACCATCTAACAGGTGCAGACGCTTGTCGACTTTCTCTAGGCGATATGCCAGTCGGCGGCGTGTGACATCGGTTCTAAACAGCAGCCAGTTCTTGAGAATCTCACGCAGGTTCATCACCCCAGGCTTGCCATTAATGCCGATAATATTGAGGTTAATCCGGTAGCTGCGCTCGAGATCCGTGGTCGAGAACAGATGGTCCATCAGCGCTTCGGTGTCGACACGATTGGATCGCGGCGTAATAACCAGACGAGTCGGATTCTCATGATCCGATTCGTCGCGCAAGTCTTCTACCATGGGCAGTTTTTTGTTGCGCATCTGGCTCGCAATCTGCTCGAGAATCTTCGAGCCCGAGGCCTGGAACGGCAGTGCATTAACAATAATATCGCCATCTTCGCGGTGCCACACCGCACGCATTTTTACCGAGCCGCGACCGGTTTCGTAGACATTTTTAATATCCGACCGCGAAGTGATAATCTCTGCGTCCGTTGGGAAGTCAGGCGCTTTAATAAACTCCATCAGCTCATCAATATCGGCTTTTGGGTTATCCAGCAGATGCAGACAGGCAGCCACTACCTCATTGAGATTGTGGGGTGGAATATCGGTGGCCATGCCGACAGCGATACCGGTGGTGCCATTTAATAACACATTGGGCACGCGCGCTGGCAGAATCTCAGGCTCGTCCATGGTGGCATCGAAATTGGGGCGCCAATCTGCGGTACCCTGACCCAGTTCCGAGAGTAATGCATCAGCGTACTTGGAGAGTTTGGACTCGGTGTAACGCATGGCGGCAAACGATTTCGGATCGTCCGGCGAACCCCAGTTACCCTGACCATCGACCAGCGGATAGCGATAGGAGAACGGCTGCGCCATCAGCACCATTGCCTCATAGGCGGCGCTGTCTCCGTGAGGGTGAAACTTGCCAATTACATCGCCGACGGTTCGCGCTGACTTTTTATATTTCGCGCTGGCCTTGAGACCCAGCTCACTCATGGCATAGATGATGCGTCGCTGCACCGGCTTGAGGCCATCGCCAATATGCGGCAGCGCACGGTCGAGAATCACATACATCGAGTAATCCAGATAGGCCTGTTCGACATACTGGCTCATCGGTCGGCGCTCTAGACCTTCATTGTTAAACATTACGATATCGTTCATCGTTTTTCCTATCTCAAAAACAGTTAAAGATCGGCAATACCGGCCAGATTTCCTTTACTTTCCAGCCAGCTGCGACGATCTGGAGCACGCTTTTTCGCCAGCAGCATATCCATCATCGAATTGGTGTCATCACCGGCATCCACAGTCAGCTGCACCAATCGTCGGGTATCGGGATTCATGGTCGTCTCACGCAGTTGCAATGGGTTCATTTCACCCAGTCCTTTAAAGCGCTGAACGTTGACCTTGCCGCGTTTATTCTCAGCCTGAATACGATCGAGAACACCCTGCTTTTCCGACTCATCGAGGGCATAGTAGACCTCTTTGCCGACATCGATGCGGAACAGCGGCGGCATCGCCACATAGACGTGGCCTGCGCTAACCAACGGCCGGAAGTGACGTACAAAAAGCGCGCAGAGCAGGGTGGCAATATGCAAGCCATCGGAGTCGGCATCGGCGAGAATGCAAATTTTGTGGTAGCGCAGCTTTTCCAGATTGTCGACAGCGGGATCAATACCCAATGCGACCGAAATATCGTGCACTTCTTGTGAGGCGAGAATCTCTTGTGAGTCAACTTCCCAGGTATTCAGAATCTTACCGCGCAACGGCATGATCGCCTGATTTTCGCGATTGCGCGCCTGCTTAGCAGAACCGCCAGCTGAGTCGCCTTCAACAAAAAAGATCTCGCAACGCTCCGGCTCGCCACTGGAACAGTCGGCTAGCTTGCCCGGCAGCGCTGGCCCTTGGGTAACCTTTTTGCGCACCACTTTTTTGCTTGCGCGCATACGGCTCTGTGCGCTAAAAATGCACAGCTCAGCGAGCTTTTCGGCTTCTTCCGTATGCTGGTTGAGCCACAGGCTAAAGGAATCTTTGACCACCCCAGAGACAAAGGCCGCGGCCTGCCGCGATGACAATCGATCTTTGGTCTGACCAGAAAACTGAGGGTCTTCAAGCTTCGATGACAACACAAAACTACAGCGGTCCCAGATATCGTCCGGCGTCAGTTTGACGCCGCGCGGCAGCAGGTTTCTGAACTCGCAAAACTCACGCATGGCCTCAAGCAAGCCAGTTCGCAAACCATTGACATGGGTACCGCCCTGGGGCGTGGGAATCAAATTAACATAACTCTCCTGCACCAGATCACCGCCCTCGGGCAACCACTGCACCGCCCAATCAGCAGCTTCATTGGCCGCCGCATAGGTGCCGACAAACGGTAGGGCTGGCAGCAACTCCCAACCCTGCAGCGCGCTGGAGAGATAGTCTGGCAATCCGTCCTGGTAATACCACTCTTCACTTTCGTCGCTGTTCTCGTCATAGAAGCTGACGGTCAGGCCGCTGCACAGCACCGCTTTGGCGCGCAGTACATGACGCAGTCGCGGCAGGGAGAATTTAACCGAATCAAAATAACCGGGATTAGGCCAGAAGCGCAAAATGGTACCGGTGTTACGCTGGCCACAACTATCAATCACCTGCAGATTGGATATCTTGTCGCCGTTGGCAAAGACAATTTGATGTACATTGCCACCACGCTTCACGGTGACCTCGAGCTTGTCGGAGAGCGCATTTACCACCGACACACCAACCCCGTGCAAACCACCGGAAAACTGATAATTTTTATTGGAGAATTTACCGCCTGCGTGCAGTGTCGAAAGAATTACTTCAACACCAGGAAGGCCCTGCTCAGGGTGGATATCTACCGGCATACCGCGGCCATCATCACAAACCGACAGAGAGCCATCCTTGTGCAGCGTGACATCTATGCGACTGGCGTGTCCGGCCAGTGCTTCGTCGACACTATTGTCGATAACCTCTTGTGCGAGGTGATTGGGGCGACTGGTGTCGGTGTACATGCCCGGCCGTTTTTTAACCGGATCCAGTCCCGTGAGGACTTCAATATCTTCTGCGTTATATGTGCTCATGCGCTCTTTAGGTCAGGTTGTTTTTCTGATTGCGAACGGCCGCTGCAACCAGAAACTGGTGGATGGTTTCCAGATGTCGATGATAGTCAATAAAGCTATGATCGCCACCGGATTCGAGAATTATATTGCAGCCCGTATAGCGCTGCTGCGCATCACGATAATCAAGCACTTCGTCACCGCTTTGCAATAGCACCAGGTAATTTTTTTGCTTTTTTATCACCTGCGGGTCCCAGCGTCGATATTCATCAATATGCTGTGGCTCAAATAACCAGGTCTCGCCGCTGTGGTAGTTGCTGTTTTCACCCAGCCATTTATCCAAACCCCGGGCCGGGCTCACAGCTGGGTTGATCAGCACCGCCGCAATATTTTCAGATACAAATTTCTCTACCAGACAGGTGGCATAGAAGCCTCCCATGGAGCTGCCAATCACCCATATAGGATCAGACCGTTGCGCGTTGACGATGGCGCATAACAATGCCATGGCGCGATCTGCATAGGGAGGGAGCTCGGGGCAGATAAACTCTATTTCAGGGGCGTTTTGGGCAACCCACTGCTGGGTCTGCTGTGCCTTCGCGGACGCAGGCGAACTGTTAAACCCATGTAGATAAAGTAGCGCTGGCATAGATATCAGTGATTTTTTTACGTGCGCGCATTATAGCCAAACTGATAACTTTTTAGTCGATTGATTGGAGGTAAAAGGGAACAAAGTGGATCAGACTAAACTGACGACGGCTATGTCAAAAAATGCTTAATACCCAACACAGCTGCGATCGCACTGCTGCGAAAAGTCGTTTAAGAACTCGACGCCAGTTTGCAATGTGCCGTCGGCATGCAAATCAATCCAGCGATATCCAGGCGGGTGCTCGGCGAGGGCGAAGTCATCACTGTGAGGCTCGAACTGGACGCAGCTCGATGGGGTTGAATACACCGGAATGGTTCCCCACAGACTGTCGTGGTGCTGGTGCACATGACCGGTAATCACTGCTTTAACCTGGCCCTGCTCGACCAGCATCTGATGCAATCGATCATGGTTGTCGATCTGCTGGCGATCAAGCCAAGTAGAGTTAACTTTGACCGGTGAATGATGCATCGCTACCAACAATGGTCTGCCTGTCAGTTCTTTTAAACTCTGCTCGGCAAACGCCAGTTCGGCATCTGAGAAATGCCCGCCCGGCTGACCTTCTTTGGAGCTATCCAGCAGCAGGATTGACCATTCGCCCGCATGATAGATGCGACGTCGCGGATAGTTGATCAGATTGGCCTGCATCAACTCGAGCTTATCGTGATTGCCCGGCAACCAGATCGCATCGCAGTCTTTTTCAGTGAGAATTCTGTTTAGCAGTCTGTAAGCTTGGGGTTGGTGATCGCTGGCCAGATCGCCGGTAAGCAACAACAGCGTATCACTGCGACCTAGAGTATCAACAGCTTGTAGCACAGAGCGAAAACTATCAAAGGTCGTAACACCACCAAGTGTTTCCTGTTCGTTTTCACCCAGATGTAGATCGGTAATTTGAGTAATTCGCACTGCGCTCATTAATTTTCTCGCAACCCCTCAAAGAGATATTTTCACTCTGCTCATACCATGGCTCAATCCATGCGATAGCAGATCACTTAAAAACATATTCCACTGCCATTTTTCGTCCGGCGCCTGCATCGGGGGCGTTTCAGCCAATGCCCAAGGAATCGTTCTGTCGCTACACCACTCGACCACTTCTGCCATCCGCGCGTCGTGATAGATGCGTACTTTAATCTGAATCTCTGGCAACCATCGTGGTCGCACACTGTCGGCAACGATACTCAACAAATGGGTATAGCGAGTAACCTCCTCAACGGTAATCTGCATACCACTATCGTACCCATGAGTGAAGTCAACTCGAATGCTGCGATCCAGATTTAGCGGGTCCGGCACCAAGCGCTGCAAGCGTGCATAGTTGAGTTCACACTCACTGTGCAGACGTGCCAGATCATGCAGTTGGCGCCTGGTTTCAGATGCTGACAAAGTCTCTACTCGCTGGTCGTGATGCAGTTAACTTTTTCACCGTGGTTAGCCTTTTTAATCTGATATTCAAGACTCATGTCTCAAATGCTGGTAGTTTAATTGTAGCCAAAGCATAGCGATGGACATGGCGGCACTATTGAGAATACCTTGCGAAAATGCCTGCAGCGTCTCATCGTAGGACCAAACTTGGAAAAGAATGTCCTCGCCCTCTCCATCGAGGCCATAGATGCCACCGCGGGCACTCAAGTCAACAAGACCACAAAACAGCTGCATTTTTTCATTGGTTCCCCCAGCGCTGACAAGATAGTCGCAGATCGGGATCAGTTTTGCTACTTCAAGGTCAGCCTCCTCCTGCAGTTCTCTGATCGCCACTTGCTCGGGGCTCTCGCCAGGCTTTAACATGCCGGCCACCACTTCATATTGCCAGGGGCCACTGGACTCATTCAGTGCACCGGGACGAAATTGCTCAACCAGACCAACAAGATGGTTATGTGGATCATAGAGCAGCACCCCCACAGCATCTCCACGTTCAAACAGTTCTCGTTGCAAGGGCTGGCTCCAACCCCCACCAAACAGACGGTGCTCGACCTGCATGCGGGTCATTTTGAAAAAGCCCTGAAACACTGTTTCAACGGATTTCAGTCGATAGTCGGAACGCCCGAAGCGGTGTTGCTTGCTCATCGTCGTTAGATCCTGTTCATGTAATACAGGTTTTACGCCGGATAATAGCATTTGAGTCAACCATTTCCGCATTTAAACCGTCTAACCATCGAAGCGTCTGATCGTGGTTGTTGGTCAACGACCTGTAAAGTAAGATCAAAATAATCAAGACAGCGTATGACTTCGAGGCAAACCTGCTAAACTACCGCCCGTGCAATTGGAGGCCCCATGCAAACCATTAAAAAACATCTATTAATTGCCGCTGTCGCGGTTTTCGCACCTCAACTGGCAGTGTCTGACTCACTCGTTGATATCTATGAAAGCGCGCTCAACAACGACCCAGTATTAAAAGCTGCTCGCGCCAATTTTAACGCCGATCGCGAAATAAAGAATCTTACCCGCGCGGCGCTCTTGCCACAGATTGCGGCATCCGGCGAATACCGTGAAAGCGAAACAACCGACAACTCACGCACCACATTTATTATCGAAGGTCAGATATTGTCATCGGTCAGCCAGGGAGATGTTGAGAGTGACAGCACTTCTTACAACATCTCGCTGAGTCAGGCGATTTTTGATGTGCCGTCCTGGTACAACTTCAAGAGCGGTCAGGCGCTTAGCGAAAGCGCTCGCGCCCAGTTTGCCGCCGATCAGCAGTCGTTGATTATCCGGGTTAGTGATGCCTACTTTAATGTTCTGCGCGCCTACGACAATATGCAAACTCGTCAGGCGGAAGAGCGTGCGATTCAGCGCCAACTGGAACAGACTCGGGAGCGCTTCGAAGTGGGTCTGTTGCCGGTTACCGATGTTCATGAAGCACAAGCAGTCTATGACGATGCCGCAGTCAACAGTCTCGAGGCCACGGGGGCGCTGAATATAGCCTTTCAGCAGCTGCAGGTGCTTACTGGACAAGACCATGATGTACTCGCCGGGCTGGCGGAAAAATTTATTGCCACCAATCCTGAGCCCCTCAATGACTCAGAGTGGGTGGACTTAGCCGTCGGCAATAACTACCAGCTCAAAGTGGCAGAGCTCGGAAAGGATGCCAGTTATAACAAAGCCAAGGCAGCAGCAGCGGCTCGTCTGCCAAAAATTACCGGTCGCTACAGCTACTTTGATTCAGAGTCAGACGGCATTCGCTACACCTCGCCTATCGAATCGCAACAGGACGGCAATTCGATAACGGTTAGTCTGAGCATGCCAATTTGGCTCGGTGGTTCACTGGACGCACAGCGCCGGCAGGCAAAACAACGGGCTATCGCCTCCAGCGAAGGTTTTATCTCGGCCAAACGCAATACTGTTCAGGCGGCTCGGTCGCTGCACCAGCTGGTGCTGACCAATACCGCTCGAGTAAAAGCCCGGGCGCAGTCAATCACCTCAGCCGACAGTGCCCTGCAGGCAACCCAGGCCGGCTATGAAGTGGGAACACGCAATATCGTCGATGTGCTGGTCGCTCAGCGCACGGTGTATCAGGCACGGCGCAATTTCGCCAATGCCCGTTATGACTATATTCTCTCGATGATGCGTTTAAAGGAAGTCGCTGGCCAACTCTCGCCAGAGAACATTTACCAACTGAATGCCTGGCTTGACCCCAAGCTGGTGATAAAGAAGTAACTGATCAAGCCCATAGCCGTCGATGCGGCTATGGGGTAAAACCTTTAGGTCATCGGCTCAGCTCTGAGTCGATCACCGTCAATAACTTCTCCAGTGCACCTCGGTTGGCCTCAGCTACTTGACCGGCGTATTGACCCATCTGCTGTGCTTTATCCGGGTCCTCCATTAGCTCCACAGTCTGCTGCGCTAATGCCTCTGCGCTATCACACACTATTAGTCCACCCGCCTCACGCAGCAAACGCGACACTTCGGCAAAATTAAACTGCGATGATCCGCTTAGAACTGGCTTGCTCCAAGCCGCCGGCTCAATCATATTGTGGCCGCCATTAGGAACCAGACTGCCACCGACAAAAGCGATATCGCAGGCACCGAAAAATGTCATTAGCTCACCCATGGTATCACCCAGCAGCACATCCGCCGCCTCGACACTGTCGTTGCTGCTGCGTCGCGCGAGTCTGAAGCCCGCTGCGAGACAGAGATCTCCAACCTGCTTAAAACGTTCAGGATGACGAGGAACCAAAACCAATAGGGCATTACTGATGCGCTGTCTGATCAGTGCAAAGGCACGCAAGACAATTTCATCTTCACCACGATGGGTGCTGGCAACCAGTAGAATTGGCCGTCGATCCTGACCGCGCCACTGCTGCGCCAGCTCCTTAGCATTGACCTGCAGCTGCTCACTGAGATCGAGATCAAACTTAATATTGCCCGTAATAAATAAACTGTCAGCGGGCAACCCAAGCGCGGAAAAACGAGCGCCATCGTCACTGCTTTGCGCCGCCACTGCGGAGAGTTGCGCCATCATTGCCGCACTGAGACTGGCTACTCGGGCATAGCCTCGCGCCGACTTCTCAGAGAGCCGCGCGTTGGCCAAGACCACAGGAATTTTCCGTCTATGGCATGCTGCCACGGTGTTGGGCCACAGCTCCGTCTCCATGATAATCAGGATCTTTGGTCGCACCCTATCGAGAAATCGTGCCACCGCACCAGGTGTGTCATAGGGAGCGTAGCTATGCAGAACTGAATCGCCAAAAGCCGCGCTAATGCGGTCGGAACCGGTCGCTGTCATACAGCTAACCAATAGTCGATGATCCGGATAGCGCTGTTGCAGCGCCTTGACCAGTGGTACTGCAGCGAGCGTTTCACCCACCGAAACGGCGTGCAACCAGATAATTTTTTTATCTTCGGCAACTGCCGGCAGCCAACCAAAACGCTGAGGCCAACGTCTCAAATAGCCGGGGGCAGCGACACCACGCACCAGTAATCGCAGCAGCACAAAGGGCATCAGCAGATAAAAGATGACCGAATAGACCAGACGGGCGGGTGTACGCATAAAAAACTCGGTATCAGCAGTGATAAAATATTTGGAGCCGACGATGGACTCCTAACCATTATCGAAAGTATATCCGAAACGGAGAATATCCTCTGCCCAGTGATAGGCAACCAGTTTGGCGGTACGTTCATTATAGTAGTCGCGATAATCATGATGGACCGAGGTGTTGAGATGGGGAATCTCATTATCCAAGCCTAGATGGTGACACACCTTGCCGAAGTCTTCAGTCAGGTTCTCAAAGCGACCGACAAAATCGACAATAACATCGCCATAGCGGTTAGTGACAAAACGACTCTGGTTGATTTTATTGCGCTTTATTTCGTAGTACAGATAGCTTTCAAAATTATCAAGGTTGTTAATTTTCTGACTGCGATGATGTTTGTCATTAGCTTTTATGTAATGGTAATAAGAGACCATTAGTGCCCAGGGGTTTCGCACAAAAGCAAACTTGTAGTAGCTGTCAAAAACCTCTTTGGAATACATGCACTGCATCTGCATAGCGGTGCTGTGTTTGCGTCCGCGTTTCCAGCTTTGCGGGCCAAACCAATTGACGTTTATACCAACACCGGCAAGTAATCTGTTGACCAGCTCGTCCTGAGGTCGATCACTGACCGGCTTTAACGCAGCCGTAACACTTGACCCCGCGGATTTCGGAATATGTACGAAAAGAAACTTCTGTTGACGTGAAACGAGCATGCTCAGTAACATATCAGAAAGGGTTTCCACATACTATATCCGCACTGCTTCAAACACCTCACCGAGACGAAATAATCTATATGGATAGTGTAAAACGACGATTCAACAAACTCCGCTTACAGTTTCGTGAGGCAGTAAGACCCGCCGCAGATGGACTGATTTTAATTCATATCAACAAGACCGGCGGCAGCAGTATCGAGAAGGCTTTCGATATGCCTCTAGAGCACAAAACAGCTCAGGAGAAAATTGTCCAGCTGGGACGAGCGAAATGGGACAGCTGTTTTTCCTTTGCCGTGGTTAGAAATCCCTGGGATAAAGTGGTTTCACACTATCATTACAGGGTACAAACCAACCAAACCGGATTGGCAGATCAACACATAGATTTCAAGCAATGGGTCAAACTTTGTTATAGCGAGCAGAACCCTGCCTATTATGACAAACCAAAAATGTTCCAACCGCAAACCGATTGGCTAGAAGATGAAAGTGGCGAGATTGTTGTAAATTTTATTTGTCGCTTTGAGAACCTGGCTGAAGATTTCGCAACACTGTGCAGCAAGATCGATCGATCCGTGGAACTACCGCATGTAAAAACCTCAAGCCGTGGTCATTACCGCGACTACTATGACCAAGAGACGACCGCTATTATCGAGCGGTGGTTTAAGTCCGATATTACGTTATTTGGCTACCATTTCTAGTCCCGCCAGTGAGAACCGTTTTAAATTTTTCAGTCACTGCGTCTATGTGTTGTTGATCAGGGTTTCGCCATGACACCGGCAGGCAGTATTGCTCTTTCAGGTAGCTGAGAAAACCCTCAATTAATGTGACGTCCGGTTGCCAGCCTTTGAGTTTATCTATCATGTTGACAAGGGCTTCCTTTGAGGTCACCGGATAACTCAAGTCTTCAATTGCAAAACAGGCATTTCCCAAAACCACAACCGGCCGGTGCAACAATAATGCTTCGAGCCCAACGCTGGAATTAACCGTTACCACGGCCTGAGATTTTGTAATCAGCTCTTGAGTATCACGATTGCTGAACCTAATCCGCGGATGGTTGTTGTAGAGATCTGTATATTTGTGCGGGTCTGATGGATGCTCTTTAATCACAAAAATAATACTGTTATCACAACTGTTCTCAGCCACATACTCAATCCAGTTGTAGAGCTCATACATGGTTTTAATCCGCGGTGAATTGAGTAATATCTGGCTGTCGAACTTCACCTGAAAAGGCACAAAAATATATTTTCCTGGCAATGGTGCGAAAAACTCACCTTGCCCGGCATGAGCACGTTTAGCACGATGAAATTTGCGTGTAACTAACTCTCGCTCAGCAATCGGAGTCGACGCATGAGCCGGTTTATAGGCCCGATAAAAACTGGCGCAGCGCGGCAAGCTATTCCGATCATTGACACCGTTTAGATCAAACGTTGTCGTATTGGGCAGCAACCCATTTTCAAAGTGCACAACAGGAATATTAAATTCCCTGGCCAGTTGCTTTATCGCAAACTCCGGCAGACGATGCCCATTCCACAGAGCGATACATTTCGGTTGCTCACGATCGATCAGATAATAAAAACGTCGATAAAAGCGCCTGTATTGCAAACTGTAATAGCAGCCAATTATTTTCCAGATCCACTCAGGAGCTCTGTATTTACAGCGTTTGCGCTGGAGTTGAAAGTCAATGCCGAGCGCCACGTCACACTCACTAGGTGCCGGTGCACCGCGCGTGTAATAAAAAGTGGGGGAGAAGTCTAACAGGCGGGTCTGCAGCGGTAGCTCACGACAGAGCATGGCAAAGTATCGATACATCGACCCGCGAAGGGAAAAAAACAGTATGTCCATATAGTATTTGCGGCGATCCGTTCGCCTTTAGGTTGAGCGTTTAAACCGTGCTTGTGCTTTTAAATTCTGCGCGTGCTTTTAGATTCTGTTAGGTTCTGAGAGTATAGCCAGTTATAGACTATTGCCAGTGATCAGCAACCCAAGTCGCTGGCCTAAAACGTCGATACCATTTCCCACTGACACCCTCGATCGCCTCATGCGGATCCGGCTTGCCGTGAAAAACGATCACTCGGGCATTATCCGGAACCCGCGTTTCACGGGCGACCAAAAACCAAAATGGCTGCAAGCAGTGACGCTTAAAACTTCTGCACCACTCATCTGGCCAGTATTTCAGAGCGCCCTTTGCCATCAGTGCAGCCGAGAGATATTCCTGCTCATTGCGATGGGCTTTCTTAATTTTCTCAAAGGATTTTTCAAACTCTGCAAGTACTTCTGGGTGGGCTCCCACCTCAAAGCGATAGACCGATGAATTACCGGTGCCGTCTTTTTTGATCCAGTCTTTGATAATCATCACTTCGCCCGGATAATCGAATAGATCATCAAGACTGCCGGTAATAATTAAATCGAGGTCCAGGCACAGAACTTTGCCCTTCAGGTCATAGAGTGTTTCAGCAAATACCGCCAGCTTGTTCCAGCCGCGCTCGGGACCCGCAAGATCCACAGAGAGCTCGGGAAGTGGAAAAATCTCAACGTTTTCATGTGTGCCTTCACCGTCTTCGGTAAGGCAGATAAAACGAAATGGTCTCGACATATTGCGTGAGACCATTGAGTAGAGTCGGTTGACGTAATCGGCGGGATATTTGGTACCCCACTTCATACAGAGTACGTTGACCACTTCTGTCGAGCTATCTGCTGCCGCTGAACTCATAGCGTTTATTCCCCGAACTGTTTGTTACTCGGCAACCGGCGCCAGCCAGTCAGCATGCGCTGCGTTTTTACCACGCACCAGATCAAAGTAGGCCGCCTGCAGTTTTTCTGCGATGGGTCCGCGTTTACCGCTGCCAATAACACGCCCATCATATTGACAGATGGGAACCACTTCTGCGGCGGTACCGGTAAAGAAGGCTTCATCACAGATATACACCTCATCCCGGGTTATGCGCTTCTCGCGCACCTCTATGCCATGGTCTGCAGCGAGGCGGAAAATGGTGTCGCGGGTGATGCCATCGAGACAAGACGTCAGATCCGGGGTGTAGATCTCACCGTTGCGTACCATAAAGAAGTTTTCGCCACTGCCCTCAGCAACATAACCTTCATTGTCGAGCATCATGGCTTCGTCACAACCGGAGTCGAGCGCTTCGCGCAGGGCCAGCATCGAATTGATGTAATTGCCACTGGCCTTGGCCTTGCACATGGTGATATTGACATGGTGACGAGTGAACGACGAAGTTCGAACCTTGATACCTGCCTCAAGAGCTTCGGGCGACATATAGGATGGCCATTCCCAGGCGGCGATGCCGACGTGAACTTGGAGACCGGCGGCGCGCAGGCCCATGCCCTCAGAACCCAAAAATACCAATGGGCGAATATAGGCTTCCTTGAGATTGTTAACCCGAACCACTTCACGATGAGCAGTATTGATCTCATCCTGACTGAAAGGCACTGTCAGTTGAAGAATTTTCGCGGAGTTAAACAGGCGCTTGGTGTGGTCTTCAAGTCGGAAGATACAGGTGCCTGAAGCGTCGTTGTGGTAGGCGCGCACGCCCTCAAAAACACTCAAACCATAGTGCAGCGAGTGTGTCAGCAGGTGGGTTTTGGCATCGCGCCAATCAACCAACTCGCCGTCCATCCAGATAAAACCTTCGCGGTCTGCAAACGACATCGACCTTTTCCTCTTATTAACCCATTAATTATTAAAATGATTAAACTTTTCTAAATAGCGTGTCCCACTGGGCTGTCACAATTCTCCGCCACTGGGAAAATTCCGAGCTATCCACTTCTGCCAACTGATTTTTCAACTGAAGACGATGTCCAGCTGAGCGGTATCTTTTGTAGGCGTCAATTAGCTGACTGGATTGTTGCTCGGATAACAGTCCACAGCGAGCCAGTGACTCCAGTATGCGGATGCTATCACTCCAGCGGGTAAGTTCGGGGTGGTTGTGTGCCCAAGCCAAGACTGCAAATTGAACCATAAATTCAATATCGACGATACCTCCGACACCCTGCTTGAGGGAGTATTTGCCATCTTTTACCGATCCGCCCAGGTGTTTACGCATTTTCACACGCATTTCCTCTACCTCGCTGCGCAGAAATTGCTCGTCGCGCGGCTGAGTAAGGATGCTGTGGCGCAGCTGACTAAATTCCGCAGCCAGCTTTTGGTCACCCGCTACTACTCGCGCGCGAACCAACGCCTGATGTTCCCAGGTCCAAGCACTTTCACGCTGATATTTTTCGAAGGCAGTGAGGGTAGAGACCAATAACCCAGAATTACCAGAGGGCCGAAGACGCATATCAATCTCGTAGGCGACCCCGGACGGCGTCATGGTCGAGAGCATATGGATCACTCGCTGGCCGAGACGTGCATAAAATGTACTGTTATCAATGCTGCGCGTGCCGCCCAGGGTCTGCCCAGAGCTACCGCGATGGAGAAAGACCAAATCGAGGTCAGATTTATAGCCCAGCTCAATGCCGCCCAGCTTGCCGTAGCCTACCACCACAAAACCCGGCGAGATTTCGTCACTGCCTTGAGGGCAGCCATACTGAGCACTGAGATATTTCCAAGCAATTGTCACGGTGTGTTCTATGACGACCTCTGCAATCCAGGTCAGGTAGTCGCTCACTTGCATTAACGGAATCACATCGGTGAGATCACAGGCAGCAATCCGCAAGCTGTTGGCTCGGACAAAGTAACGGATCACCTCCATCTGCTGCTCGAGGTCATCATCTGCTAGGCGCAGGGTCTGCTGGCGAAGCTGATCCTGGAGCAGGTCGCGAGTGGGCGCGGTATACAGAGTGCGCGTGTCGAGCAACTCGTCGAGCAGAGCCGGATAAGCAGTCAGCTGTTGCGCAACCCAACAGCTGCGCTCGCAGAGCAAGACCAGCTGTTGCAACGCCTTGGGGTTCTCTGCCAACAACACCAGATAAGCACTGCGGCGCAACACTGCCTGAATCAAGCCAACCACACGACCCAGAGTCGTACTATTGTCTGCACTGGTGACACAGGCTGTGAGCACTTTCGGCATTAACTGATCGAGACGGCGGCGCGGCTCGAAATCGAGACCTATCACAGCCCTGCCCTGATAGAGACTGTGCAGTTGCTCGGCAATGGTCTGCGGGTTCTGATAGCCGGCGGTTTGCAAATAATCGAGCAGCTCTGTCAGGTCCATCGACCCGTGCCAAGCCATTTCACCCTCTTGCTTCGGCCCCGGATCGGTCTTTCCTGCATCCCGCTCCGCAAACATGTCACTAAATGCTGATGCAACATAGTTGCGCTGGTTCTGCAGTTGCTGCTCAAACTCTACCCAACTATCACAGCCGAGAAGGGTGGCTACTCGCTGCTTGCCGAGCTGGTCAGTGGGCAGCTGTTGAGTCTGCTTGTCGGCAATACCCTGCAGCGCATGTTCTGTATTGCGCAAAAATGTGTAGGCCTGCCAGAGCCTATCGCACTCATCGGCCTGCATAATCTGATCCGCGACCAGCTGCTGCAATGCCTGATACAGTGAAGGTGTCTGCAGAGCCCTGTTGCGCCCACCGCGAATCAGCTGAAAGGCCTGAGTAATAAACTCCACCTCACGGATACCACCAGGGCCAAGTTTGATATTGTCCCACATGCCTTTGCGCTTCAATTCGCGATTGATAGTGCGTTTCAAATCCCGCAGAGCGTCGATGCTGCCAAAGTCGAGGTATTTGCGATAGGTGAAGGGACGCAAAATACTGTCTAATCGGGCTATATCTCCAATATTGCCCGCTACCGCCCGCGCCTTGACCATCGCATAGCGCTCCCATTCGCGACCCTGAGTGGTGTAGTACTCCTCCAGCGCATCAAAGCTCAACACCAGCGCACCGCTTTGCCCGTAAGGACGCAGACGCATATCGACGCGAAAGACAAAACCCTCGGCGGTCTGACGGTCTAGCGCGGCAATCAATCTTTGTCCAAGACGGGTAAAAAACTCCTGGTTGGATACTGTTTTACCTGCGGTGCCGTCAATTCTGCGGGTCTCACCCTTGTCTGGATAGGCGAAAATTAAATCGATGTCCGATGACATATTCAATTCTTCGGCGCCCATTTTGCCCATCGCGATAACCACCATATTCTGCTCGCGCGGAGTCTGGCTGTCCGGTTCTGAGAAGGGCGTACCCAGTTCGCCGCAGGTCAGCGGATGCAATTGCTGCAGCGCACAAGTGATTGCTGCCTCAGCCATCCAGCTCAGTTCTCGCGTGGTTTCCGGCATCGTTGCCACACGACTGAAGTCGCGCCAGATAATCCGCACCAGCTCCCGGCGGCGAAACAGCCGTAACGCTCGGGCTAATTGCTCTTCACTGCAAGGCTGCGGTAGCCGTTGTTCGATCCCCTGCTGAAAATCATCTCGCGAATAACTACGCAATAAATCGCCACTGTCGACAAGCTCCTGAAATAGTTCGGGAGAGGCCTCACAGTGCTGTCCGACAAAATCACTGCTACCCCAGACAAGCTGCAGATGTTCGGCAAAAAGCGAATAATGAGGAAAATCGGCAAGACGCTGTGCGAGCCAGCTGGGCCCAACTGCGGAATCAAGACAGGCAGCCTGAAAACCATCGAGGTAACGCTGATAACTCGCGCTGATCAGCTGCGGAAAGGTTTTCGACATACATGGATCTCGGTTTGTTATTTGCCCAGTTCAGGCGTGACCCGCAGCACCTCTTCCATGGATGTCACGCCGGCGGCCACTTTTTCTGCGCCAGCTATACGCAATGTTTTCATTCCCTGGGCAATTGCTGCCTGACGAATACTCTGAATATCTGAGTCAGTACTTATATAGGTGAGCAACTCATTCGTCAACGGCATAATTTCATAGATCCCCTCGCGACCGAGATAGCCAGTATTACGACACTCGAGACAACCGGCTGGCTGAAACAAAGTGGACGGCGGTGTCAGCTCTGCCGAACCGGCCAAGGTGTGCCAATCGTTGGGATCACAGCGGACTTCCTTGCGGCACTCCCGGCACAGCGTTCGCACCAGGCGCTGGGCCATAACACCGTTTAAGGTGGCCTTGATAAGATGTGCCGGCATCTGTAAGTCCAGTAGCCGGTTAATCGCCGTGGGCGCATCATTTGTGTGCAGGGTTGAGAGTACTAAATGACCGGTCAGCGCCGCCTGCACAGCCATTTCAGCGGTTGCCCGATCACGAATCTCACCAACCATAATGATATCTGGATCCTGACGCATGAGCGTGCGAATGCCGGCAGCAAAATCAAACTCAATGGCGGGCTGAATTTGACTCTGATTAAACGACTCGACCACCATTTCGATAGGGTCTTCGATCGTACTGACGTTCACCGAATCCACCGCTAGCTGCTTCAGCGTGGAATAAAGAGTAGTCGTTTTACCCGAACCCGTCGGCCCCGTCACCAGCACAATGCCGTGAGCGCGCTGGACCATCGACTGCCAGTGAGCATAGTCCTCTGACACCAACCCCAGCTGTGAGAAACTGCGCAGCAACACATCTGGGTCAAAAATACGCAACATCAGTTTTTCACCAAAGGCTGTAGGCATAGTGGAAAGGCGCAACTCGATTTCGCGAGCGCTGGGGGCTTTGGTTTTAATTCGACCGTCCTGGGGGCGACGTTTCTCAGCGACATCCATGCGCCCGAGAATTTTCAGGCGGCTTATCATTGCCGTCATCACATTGTCGGGTAGTTCGTACACCAGATGCAGCATACCGTCGATGCGAAAGCGCACCTTACCCTTTCCGCGACGGGGCTCTAGATGAATATCACTGGCACGCTGTTCAAATGCATACTGCAACAGCCAATCAACAATGTTGACGATATGCTGGTCTTGGGCATCGGCGTCTTTGAGTTTCCCTACCTCCAGTAGTTGCTCAAAGTTGGCAATGCCAGTGCCGCTACTTGTCGATGAACCCGCGCCAAAAACAGATTTCGCCAGCGAATAAAATTCCACAGTGTATTTCTTAATATCAGCGGGGTTGGCCAGCACGATACAAATTTGCCGCTGAGAAGTTTGCTCGAGGCCTTCAAGCCAGCTGCGGTCATAGGGCTGCATGGTCGCCACTACCAGCTGCTGGCGGCTCACACTAACGCAGAGAATGCCATAGCGCTTGGCATAGGCAAATGACATGATGGATGTTACTGCCGAGACATTAATCTTCAGCGGATCGATCTGAACCGTTTCAAGATCTGCCCGTGCCGCCAACCAGTCAGTTAACCGATCCAGTGTTAGCGGTTTTTGCTCGGCTCTGTGGAGTAGCTGTTTGGCAGCCACAATTTCCAGTGGGTGCAACGATCCTGAATCGCGGTGGCAGATGGAGGTTATTTCAGCAGCATCGCTCTGAGTGATTATGCCGTCTTCAAGCAGATCTTTTACGACGCCAGAAAGGTCCAGGTTAGCGCTCTGCCGTTTATGATTTTGCTTCATAAGCAATTCCTTTTGATAATGATGGCAGACTCCCCTAATATTTCCTCAACCCAGTGCCACATTTAACAATTTTAGTATGGAATCCCACTAGGGGTAGCGCAAACTCCCTAATCCGCTACACTCAACGGTTAAAGCACCCGCGGAAGGCCCATGCAACTAACCGACCTACTTTCACGCATTATTCAATGCAACTCCATCAGCAGCATCAATCCGTCAATTGATCACGGTAACCGTGAGGTTATTGATCTGTTGGCCAACACCCTAAGTGAGCTTGGCTTTAACTGCGAAATTATGGATTTGGGGAATAACAAGGCGAACCTAATTGCCACGTTAGGCACTGGCCCTGGGGGCCTTGTGCTAGCAGGCCATACTGATACCGTGCCCTGTGATGAGTCATTGTGGCAGAGCGACCCATTCCAGCTTAGTGAGCGGGACAATCGCTGGTACGGTCTCGGCAGTTGCGATATGAAAGGATTTTTCCCGCTGGCAATCGAGGCCGTCAAAACGTTAAAAGTGCGGGCGCTCAAGCAACCCTTGATTATTGTCGCCACCGCAGATGAAGAATCTTCGATGAGCGGCGCCAAAGCATTAGTTGCAGCGGGCAAGCCCATTGCGCGCCGGGCGGTGATTGGCGAGCCAACCAATATGCGCCCGGTTAAAATGCATAAGGGCATTATGATTGAAAAGTTAACCATCAGCGGGAGCTCCGGTCATTCCAGCAACCCTGCACTGGGAAAAAACGCGATGGAGTCGATGCAGCGCATCATCGGCCAGTTAATGGCACTGCGTGACCGCATGAAAGAACACAAACATCCCGGATTTTTAATCGATTACCCGACGTTGAATCTGGGCTGCATCTCCGGCGGCGACAATGCCAATCGTATCTGTGGCCACTGTTTTCTGGCCTTTGAAATTCGTCCATTACCGGGCATGGACTTGAATCAGTTGCAGGCCGATCTTGAACGCCAGATCGCCGCGACGGCCAAAGCCGACAAGGTGGGGTGGTCGCTGGACAGGTTACTGGTGCCACCATTTTGCAGCGACGAGCACTCGGAAATCGTTGCGCTGTGTGAAAAGCTGACCGGTCATACCGGTGAATCGGTGGCCTTTGCCACCGAGGCGCCCTACCTCCAAGAGCTGGGCATGGACGTGGTGGTGTTGGGGCCTGGTGATATTGATGTGGCCCATCAACCGAACGAGTTTTTGCCACTCGATCGTATAAAGCCAACAATTAATTTTTTATCTCAACTTATCAGTCACTGTTGCTTATAATCGCGCCATGACTGCAAATAACTACATACACTTTTTCCGCGAGACCTCGCCTTATATTCACGCGCACAGAGGTAAAACCTTTGTGATTGCAATAAGTGGCGAGGCGCTGATGAATGCAAATTTTGACGGCATCGTCCACGATATTGCGCTGATGCAAAGTCTTGGCGTGAAAATTGTTTTGGTGCACGGCGCACGACCACAGATTGAACAGCGCCTGCAACAGGCTGACATCAAAGCGGTTTTTCACGATCATGTGCGTGTGACCGACGCTGCGTCCATGCAATGTGTAAAAGAAGCGGTCGGCGCGACACGCTTTCTAATCGAGTCAGCGCTGTCAATGGGACTACCGAACTCACCTATGCACGGTGCCCGAGTGCGGGTGATTGGTGGCAACTTTATCACTGCCAAACCGGTGGGTGTCCGCGACGGAGTGGATTTCCAGCGCGCCGGTGAGATTCGTCGAATCGACAGTGCCGCGATTGATGTTCAACTTGAGAATGAGGCGCTGGTGTTGATGTCAAACATTGGTTTTTCACCCACAGGGGAAGCCTTTAATCTGAGTTATCAGGATGTTGCGACGCGAACAGCAATTGCACTGGACGCTGAAAAGTTGATTCTTGTCACCGAGGCGCCTGGCATTGTCGATGATCAGAACAACTTGCTTCGCAGTCTGTCACTGCCTGAGGTAATTGATCTCAAGGCGAGACTCAAAAAGTCCGGTGGCGATGGCTCAGATTCCTATGCTCTGTTGGCCTCCGCCTATCAGGCTTGTCGCAATGGTGTCGATCGTGTGCATCTCGTGGGCTGCAGTGACGACGGCAGCCTGCTGCGGGAGCTGTTTACTCGCGAAGGGTGCGGTACGCTGATTATGAAGGACTACTCAGAGTCGATAAGAGCGGCAACCATTGATGATGTTGGTGGTATTCTGGATCTAATTACGCCTCTTGAGCAAAAAGGCATTCTCGTCAAACGTTCCCGCGAACTGCTGGAAAATGAAATCTCCCGATTTATGGTTGTAGTTCACCCCGAGGGAACACTGCTCGGCTGTGCCGCGCTCTACCCGATTGGCACCAGCAACGCCGGAGAGCTGGCCTGCGTAGCAACCCATCCAGAGTTTCACAATCAGGGCATTGCCTCACGCCTGCTCAAAAGCCTCGAAGAAAATGCCGTTCAAAACGGGCTAAAGACGCTGTTTGTATTGACCACGCAAACCGCTCACTGGTTTAGAGAGCACGGTTTTACTGAAGCAGCACTGAGCGATTTGCCTTCAGAGAAACAATCACTGTATAACTATCAACGTCAGTCACGTATTTTCAATAAACAATTGTAGCCATCCCCTGCCCGAGACAGTGTTGTGTCGCGGGCGTGTTACTGCCAATTCATTCGTTAAAGAGAGTTCAGATGCCCAAGTACAGATCGCACACTACCACACAGGGTCGCAATATGGCCGGAGCCAGAGCGCTGTGGCGCGCTACGGGTATGAAAGATGATGATTTCAATAAGCCAATGATTGCTATCGCCAACTCCTATACCCAGTTTGTGCCAGGCCATGTGCACCTCAAGGATCTCGGCGACTTGGTGGCTGCCGAGATTGCGAAGGCAGGAGGTATCGCACGTGAGTTTCACACCATTGCGGTCGACGACGGCATCGCCATGGGTCACGACGGCATGCTCTACTCACTCCCGTCCCGAGATATTATTGCCGATTCGGTTGAGTATATGGTCAACGCGCACTGTGCCGATGCACTGGTGTGTATTTCCAATTGCGACAAAATCACCCCAGGTATGTTGATGGCGGCGATGCGGTTGAATATTCCGGTAATTTTTGTCTCCGGTGGACCTATGGAAGCAGGCAAAACCAAATTATCTGAACACAAGCTCGACCTGGTTGATGCCATGGTAATCGCCGTAGACGATAACGCCAGTGATGAAAAGGTCGCTGAATATGAGCGGTCAGCCTGCCCTACTTGCGGCTCGTGCTCGGGGATGTTTACCGCCAATTCAATGAACTGTCTAACAGAAGCCTTGGGGCTTTCGCTGCCGGGTAATGGCACAGTACTGGCGACACATTCTGATCGTCGCGAACTGTTCCAACAGGCTGGACGCACAATTGTTGAGATTACCCGACGCCACTATGAGCAAGACGACTACTCAGTTTTGCCTCGCTCGGTCGCCAATTTCAAGGCATTTGAGAATGCCATGACACTCGATATCTGTATGGGTGGCTCGACCAATACCATTCTGCATCTTCTGGCAGCGGTCCAGGAAGCAGGCATCGAGTTTGACATGCATGATATTGACCGACTCTCGCGAGTGGTGCCACAACTGTGCAAAGTGGCGCCCAATACACCTGAATATCATATCGAAGATGTGCATCGCGCTGGCGGCATTATGGGCATCCTTGCCGAATTAAACCGGGCTGGGCTTATTCATGCTGATCTACCTACAGTGCATTCAAAAAGCCTACGCGAGGCGTTGGACAAATGGGATATTGTCAGTGGCCATGTCAGTGAAGAGGTGAAAACCTTTTATAAGGCTGGTCCAGCCGGCATTCCCACTCAGACTGCCTTTAGCCAGAGCACGCGTTGGTCATCACTGGATGCTGATCGTGAGAGTGGGTGTATTCGCAATCTAGAAAATGCCTTTAGCCTCGAAGGTGGCCTCGCAGTATTGACCGGCAATCTGGCCCCCGATGGCTGCGTTGTGAAAACCTCTGGCGTCGATGAGTCGATTCATGTGTTTGAAGGCCCGGCGTTTATTACCGAGAGCCAGGATGAAGCCGTTGATGCAATCCTTAATGATCGCGTCAAGGCGGGTGATGTAGTGATTGTTCGCTATGAAGGGCCTCGCGGTGGACCGGGAATGCAGGAAATGCTCTATCCCACCAGTTACATCAAATCGAAAAATCTTGGTAAGGCGTGTGCGCTGATTACCGATGGTCGGTTTTCTGGCGGTACATCGGGGCTGTCTATCGGTCATGTGTCCCCCGAGGCCGGAGCTGGCGGCAATATCGGACTGGTGCGGCAGGGCGATAGGATCCGTATCGATATCCCCAAACGTTCGATCGAGGTGCTAGTTTCCGATGAGGAGCTGGCGGTCCGCAGAGCGGCGCAGGACGCAATTGGCTGGCAGCCTGAGGCCGAGCGTCCACGCCAGGTTTCAGCGGCCCTGAAAGCCTATGCCAAACTGGCAACCAGTGCTGATAAAGGTGCAGTCAGGGATCTTAGTCAACTGTAAAGGTGGCAACCCTTAAACCATCGTTTGTCTGTAACGGCGACATAAAAAAACCCGGATCCATCACGGTTCCGGGTTTTTTATAACTAATCGTAAAACGATTACGACTGATGTCTCAAATCGTTATCCTTTACTACAGCCCGGTACGGTCGCTCCCACATCGCGAAGCTTCTGCAAGCGATCACCTTCGGTGTCGGCATAGCGGATCCATTGTCGCGGATAACGCTTGTTCTTTTCGTCCTTTGCCTCTTTGATCGACTTCTTGAAGGCTCCAACAGCATCCTTGTAACAGTGAAGATTAACCAACGCGTTACCCATCACCAGATAGTTGGACTCAGGACGCTTGACGCCTCCCTTCTTAGCTGCGCGAGTCGCTGCCTTGTAAGCTTCTTTGTCGCGTCCGAGATCGAGATAGATACCCGCTAGCCGAGCCTGCAGGTTACCAGTGTCCGACTCTTTGGAGGCGTCCTCAAGGGCTTTTACCGCGTTGTCCAAATCTTTCGACTGATACCAGGCCGTGCCAAGTACCTCAAGATTCTTCGCCGTGCGCTTGATAATGCCATCTTTCATGCCTTTATCAATGATCACTGCCGCGCGGTAGGGAACCTCTGCACCGAGATACATATAGGCCATACTCATCACCTGGCTCTCTTTATCGAGCTCATTGTTGAGGTACACCACTTCGGTCGCAACCAGACGATCCATTTCGCGCTCAAGTTCGCCGTACATGCCGCCAATCTGCCGCCAGTAAGTCCACTTGGGGTAGTGCTTAACCAATTTCTCAAGGATGTTAACTACTTTTTGGTAGTTACCCTTCTCGTAGTAGAGAACCCGTTGCAAGCCCCACCAGCCCTCTTTAGGTAGTATGTCCTTGGACTCGACATCGGCGATGGCTTCTTCAACCAGACGTAAAGAATCATCTTTGCGCTCAAGCTGATAATAAATTTGCGCCAATAACATCTTCGCGTCTGCACCCACAATCAGGGAGGCTTCCATCCAGATTTCAAGTTGCTTTGCCGCGTTGAGGTAATCTTCCTGAACAGTATAAAGCTGCGCCAACGTGTAACGCGTGTCAAGCTTCAACTCAGGAGGTGTACCAACACCATTGACTACCTGCATATAAGACCGGATAGCCGCATCATAGTCTTCCAACGAGTAGTACACATAGGCCGCAAACTTCCACACCTGCGTCTGCTCATAGTCACTCGCGCAGGTTTTCTCGCTAGCCTCAATTTCTTTCAACTTCTGCAGCGAGCCAGGCCAGTTTTCAGCTTCGATGTCGGGCTGTACATTTTCAAGAGCTTTGGCACACTTAGCACCTACTGACTGGCGCTGGCGCGTTTTAACGTCTTTGTACTTAGGCTCTTCTTTTTCTTCTGCAGCTTTGGCTGATGCAGAAAAGATCGACTGCGGTTCAATCATCGAGACCATTAGCGGCAGGATAAAGGCAGCGCCGAACAGGGCTAGAAATTTAGTGCTTCTAGACATCATTGACTCCTTATTTTGCCATCTGGAACGAGAATTTATACAACACACCCGGTACTTCCTGACCCACGCCATCAATTACCCTCGGATTGTACTTGAGCTTTGACGCCGCCTTGAGCGCAGCGCGACCAAAGCCCCAGCCCTCGGGATATTCCTCGATCAGCACAGGATCTCGCGTACCACCTGTAGTGGTAATAATGACTTCGATCACCGCATAACCCTCTTTTCCGCGGGTTTGAGCACGGCGCGGGTACTGCGGTTGCGGCACATAGACCGGAATGTAGTCGGAGTCTCGTGCAAACCCGCCAGTACCACCAAGCTTGAGATTGGCATTGGCAGCAGGAGCAGCCATGCTGATCGCATTTTCGGGAACTTCAAACTCGATGTTTTCTTCAGGAATTTCCGGTGGAGGTGTCTCCGGATCTTCAGGCTTTTCAACTTCGGACTGCTTGGCGTTCTCTGCAACCTGTCGGTCAACATGAACGAAGTCGCCGATTTTAATCGCCTCTTTTTCGTCTAACTCCTTGTTGCCCGAGTCAATCAACTTATACATCACGATGATTAACGCAAAGGTAATAAGAACACCAAGTGCAGCAGATATACCAACTCTGATAACAGCCATACTCTCAACTCAGTCTTTTTCTACCGAAATTGCCACCGGACGAATACCGATATCTGTTGCGACATCGGCTACCTTGGCGACCATTTCAATATTTGATTCATTGTCGGCTTGGATAACCATGCCGCCCTTTGGGTTTTCGTTATACAGTCTTGAGAGATTAATTTTCAGCGCAGTCGTTTCAACGCGCTTTTTATCAATCCAGATTTCATTGTTCTCGCTGACCGCTACCAAAATACCCACTTTTTTGTAGGAGTCTGCCGTGTCGGCGTCGACTTTGTTAATGTCGACACCGGGCAGTTTGATAAACGATGCTGTCACAATGAAAAAGATCAGCATAATAAAAACCACATCCAGCATAGGCGTGAGGTCAATAGCCTCACCCTGGGGTTGCGATCCACTTGTTCTATTGCGCATAGTTTTCTCTCACAGGTGCCGTGTCGTTAACAGGCGCCGGTTAGTGATCCATGGTCAGATGGTCTTCGAGCAGGTGCTTCTCTCGCTCTGCGGCGCGTTCGACATAGGTCATGCCGAATACACCTGAAAGCGCAGCAACCATTCCCGACATAGTCGGAACAGTCGCCTGAGATACACCACCCGCCATCGCCTTGGCGTCACCGCCGCCGGTAAATGCCATGACGTCAAACACAACGATCATTCCAGTAACCGTACCCAGCAGTCCAAACAGCGGGGCCAGAGCAACCAAGGTTTTGATCATCATAATGTTCTCATCGATCTTTACGCTCACTTCCGAGATCAGTTTTTCCCTGATCTGATGCGCGCGCTTGGATTTGCGCTCGGCGCGCGCCTCCCAGGCATCAAGAGCGTGTTGAACATCGAGACTGACGCTGGTTTTGAGATACCACATGCGCTCAAAGAGGAGAGTCCACATTACGAACAGCAGGACGACAATGGCCCAAAGGACCATGCCGCCTGAATCCATAAACTTCCCAACTTCTGCGAGAGTATCAACAAACCACATTTTAGCGACCCTCTACTGAACCAGCTACGATTCCGGCGCTCTGCTCTTCAAGAATATGCAGAACACGCTGCGCTTTCCCATTGACCAGTGTGTGCATCAATACAGTTGGAATTGCAACGACCAGACCCAGTACAGTGGTGATCAGAGCCTGAGAAATACCGCCAGCCATAGCCTTAGGATCGCCCGCACCAAACAGCGTAATCATCTGGAAGGTGATAATCATACCCGTCACCGTACCCAGCAGACCCAGTAGCGGAGCTACCATCGCAATAATCTTGAGCAGACTGAGACCGGACTCGATCGACGGACGCTCTTTGAGCACCGCTTCATGCAGCTTCAACTCGAGTGACTCAGCATCTAAACCAGGGTTGGCATGTGCAACAGCCAGAACGCGACCCAACGGATTGTCGAGGTTGGCAGATTCCGGATTCTTCAGCTGCGAAGACACTTTAGACGAAACGCCTTGCAGGAAGATAAAGCGCCAGATAGCCAGCAGGATAGCGACGACAAAAACGCCGGTAATCACATAACCCACGAGGCCACCAAAGTGCCAGCGCTCAATCAGTGTTGGCGTGTTGATCAGTGCACGCAGCAAGCCACCACCCAGCGGACCGGTAGGATCCAGACCAACTTTGGTAAAGCCGCTAGTCGCACTTTGCAAGTCTTCAGCTCCGCCATTATGGCCAGAAGGCTGACGCGCCAGCTCTGATACCAGACCATTTTCCGGGCTGTACTCGAGGTACATGCCATCGGCCAACAGGTTGTAAGTACCAACCCGAACTACTTCCATTTCTTCCTGGTTACCGTCGGCACGCAGCACAGTGCGATTGAACTTAACCACGCGACCACTCTCAATCATCTCGCGCTGCTGCTCATACCACAGTCTCTCGATATCAGTGATAGAGGGCAGGCGTGTGTCGCTGCTCATTTTTGCTATCAGTTCGTCGAGAAACTCAGTACGGCCAGGAATCTGAGCACTGACAACAGACTGAGTCAGGTTGGCTCGAATATCACCAGCGGCACCGGTCAGGTGTCCGAACAACTCTTTCAGAGAGCCGAGACGCTTGTCACGCTGCTCGCGCAGGGCGGCCAGCTTGAGGTCGTTGTCGCGAATATTTTGCTCCAATCGATCCGAACGGCGCTCTTCAGAAGCCTTGGTGCTCTTGGCGCTAGCCAGCTGTGAAGCCTGCTGGCGCTGATCGGCCTTAAACTCGGCTTCACGTTGACGATAATCACTGGTCTCGGAAATTGTTGAGTTCTGAATCATCTTCAGAAGCTCGTCGAGGCTTTTTGCGTCCTGTGCCAGAGCTGGCATGCTTACCGCAGCAGCAGCTATGAAAGCGGCACAAACTTTAACGAATTTCAGTTTCATTGTGCTGTCTCCGGAGCGTTAATTGGCATTTCCAAGACATCCTGCGGCGCCAACTTCTTGGCGATACGGATACCCTGGTCTACTGGCCGACGATAGTCTGAACCCAATGTTTCCCAAGAGCCAGTTGCCTTGTTCCAGGCACCTGTCTGTGATTTATCTTTTGTTTGATACATCAAAGCAACACGGCCGATACGCAGCATATCCACTTCAACTTCCTCGCCGTCGCCATTGATGTCGACGAGATCGCGATACGTTTCTAGGGACAGGCTGTACTCAGATTCGATATCGTAGATTTCGAGAATCTGACGGAATTTTTCTGCCGCGGAGAATCTGGCGCTGTCGAGGTTGGAGAACAGTTCCTCGATCGCTTCTTCACGCTGCTCTTTCTTGAACGGTACGTCCAGAGCAACAAACTCGCGCAGTCCCTTGAGCATATCTTCCATCAGCGGCGAGATGCCTCGCTCAATAACGGTTGCGTTTTCAATGGACTCATTCAGTTCCGCCATCATTTGTTGCTGACTGGCGATTTGACGCTCGAGCTGTGAATTGTAAACACGCAGGCTTTCAATTTGCTTGTTGACCTGCTTGAACTCTTGGAGCAGACCGTCAGTTTGGTCCGCAATGCGATCAACTTTTGTCTGCGCTGTTTTTGCCGCCTGAACCTTGCTGGCGCCGGCTTTTAGCACATCACTTACCTCTGTAGCCTGAACTGCAATAGCAGCTAAGCCACCGGCAAGTACGGCAAAAATCGCCAGTGCTTTTAGTGGTTGCTTTTTCATAGTTCCCTCAACTTGGGTCTATCGGATTGGTGATCTTTTTAATGTCAGCTGAAGGAAAAACTGCAAATCCAACGACTGACAAATTTTCTTGGGCTGTCTTTGTAGCAGGGAGTTCTGCAAGAATCAACGGCGCGCCAGAAATTGATTGCGGTTAAAGGTGGATAGATAGCTTATGTTACCTAATGTAACAATCAGCAACCGCTTAGGCGGTTTTTTTCTCCAATACCAAAAAGCGATACGGGTGCGTGTCAGTCTGCTCCGGCAGGCGTTCACTGATTTGCTGCCACTGACTATGATCAAGAGGTGGAAAAAAAGCATCGCCCTCAACCTCAGCCTGCACTTCGGTGATATAGAGGCGGTCGGCAGCGGGCAGCGTTAACTGATAAATCTGTTCGCCACCAATCACCATGATCTCATCAGCCTCCGAGCGGGCACAGGCCAGCCGTCCAAGCGTCATTGCTTGCTGCAGGCTGCGTGCCACCTCGACGCCTTCGGCATGCCAACCTTGATCTCTGGTTACGACAATATTGGTTCGCCCCGGGAGTGGGCGGCCGATCGAGTCATAGGTCTTGCGCCCCATAATTAGCGGCTTGCCCATGGTGACTGATTTAAAATACTTGAGATCTTCGGGCAGATGCCAAGGCAACTGATTGTCTATACCGATGACGCCATTACGGCTAACTGCGACAATTAGGGACGTTTTCAAATCAAGGCCTCCTTAGCCATTAAACCGCCACCGGCGCTGAGATCGGACCGTGGCACTGGTAGTCAAGTAGCTCAAAGTCGTCATAGACAAAGTCAAACAGGCTGCTGACATTGGGATTGATGAAGAGTTTTGGCAGTGGGTAGGGTTCTCGGGAAAGCTGTTCTTCAACCTGGCCCATATGGTTGCTATAGAGGTGCGCGTCACCAAAGGTGTGCACAAAGTCCCCCGGCTGCAACCCGGTAACCTGTGCAATCATAAGAGTCAGAATGGCGTAGGAGGCGATATTGAATGGCACACCGAGAAACACATCGGCACTGCGCTGATAAAGCTGGCAGGAGAGTTTGCCGTCGATAACATAAAACTGAAATAAGCTGTGGCAGGGCGGCAATCCGGATTTGACCATCACTGGAATATCCTTTGGATTCCAGGCTGAAACGATCAGGCGTCTTGAATCAGGATTAGATTTTATATCCTCAACTACCTGTGCAAGCTGATCCACACCTTCAAAGTTGCGCCACTGATGTCCGTAGACTGGCCCGAGATCGCCATACTTTAAAGCGAACTGCTGATCTTCTTTGATGCGCTCAATAAAAATCTGCATATTCGCCTTCCACTCCGGCGAATACATCGGAAACTGCTCCTCCTGACCGGTCTGTCGCAACCAACTCTGATAGGGCCAGTCATTCCAGATACCAACGCCATTTTCAACCAGATAACGGATATTGGTGTCACCACGAATAAACCACAGTAGTTCATGCAGGATCGATTTAAGATGCACTTTTTTGGTTGTCACAAGAGGAAAGCCCTGACCGAGATCAAAGCGCATCTGGTGACCAAAAATACTCTGGGTACCGGTGCCGGTACGGTCCTGCTTTTTTACACCGTGATCGCGTATATGCCTGACCAGCTCTAGATATTGCTTCATTAATTAACCTTCGTGGGTAAATTTATGCCTTGCCGCCGGCCCGCGGGCGCAGTGCGGCTCGCAGAAACCACAAACCGAGCAGAATCATAGGAATACACAGTGCCTGGCCGCGAGTCATCCAGCCCAACCACTCAAACAACGGCGACTGATTGGCAAACTGCGGGTCTGGCTGGCGAACAAACTCAACAATGAATCGAAAAACACCGTAGAGCACCAAAAAGAGCCCTGAGATCTGACCAAACAGGCGCGGCTTTCTTGCGTACCAGTTAAGCAGCAAAAACAGCACCGCACCCTCGAGCAGCGCTTCATATAATTGTGAGGGATGGCGGGCGAGCTGCTGTGGGTCGGCGGGGAACAACATTGCCCAGGGCACGTCGCTGGGACGGCCCCAAAGCTCCTGACCAATAAAGTTACCAATGCGACCAAAGAACAGGCCGGTGGGCACCAGCGGCACAACAAAGTCAGCCAGACTGAGAAACCCAATCTTATGCTTGCGGCCGTAAAGCAGCAGCGCCAACGCTACGCCAATTAAGCCACCATGGAAAGACATGCCGCCCTCCCAGATACGCAAAATCATCCCCGGGTCGTCGAGCCACTTGTCGGCACTGTAAAACAGCATATAGCCGAAGCGACCACCCAGAATCACCCCCCAAGCACCAAAGACAATCAGGTCCTCGACCTGAGTTTTGTCAATCGGTGACCAGGGCCGCTGGCTGTTGCGCGAGGCCAGCAGCCAGGCGCAGGCAAAGGCGAGCAGATACATAATGCCGTACCAGTGAATCTGCAGCGGCCCAACCACTGTGTCGCTGAATTCAAATGGTCCAAGCGACAGTGCAATCGGATCAATCTGTGGATAGTGCAGCATCTGGTTTCCCGAGGGTTGTTAGAGCACAGATGATAACTTTTTATCTGTCCAGCCGTCACCCGGGGTAACCAATATATTTCTAAAAGGCTACACTGGCGACCATGTGTCTTCTTGCGTTAGCCTTTCATCAGCGAACAAATACACCTTTAATCGTGTGTTCAAACCGCGACGAGTTTTATCGGCGCCCGACCTTGCCGCTGCACTGGTGGCAGGATATGCCCGTGCTCGCAGGCAGAGATCAGGAAGCAGGTGGCACCTGGCTAGGGCTGTCTAAAAATGGGCGCTTTGCTGCAGTGACCAATTTTCGGGAACTGTCGAACCCAGGCTTCCGTGAACCGAGACCGCTGTCGCGTGGCAATTTGGTGACCGATTTTCTCTGTTCGCAGCAGCCGGCTAAAGCGTGGGCCGAGTCAGTGATGCCAGCGCTGGATCTGTATGGCGGTTTTAACCTGCTATTTTATGATGGCAACGAGCTGTTCTATCTCAATAACTACAATCATCAATTACGCAGCCTGCCGCCGGGGGTCTATGCCCTGAGCAATCACCTGCTCGATAGTCCATGGCCAAAAGTAGATTACGCCCGCAGCCAGCTCTCCGCTATCCTCAACCAACCGGATTCGAGTTGCAGGGATCATCAGCTTTTGGCCGAGTTACTAGGCTTGCTGTCGCGGCAAAAGGCCTATTCCGAACATCTGTTACCAGATACCGGCGTGCCTGCCGATTGGGAAAAGTTACTGTCATCACCGTTTATCGTTGCCGACGACTATGGCACTCGCGCTGCCACTGCGGTAGTGATGTCAGCGACTGGTACTACCAATATGGCCGAGCTGACCTATAGCAGCGGTGTTGCGGAATTCGAGAAAGTCATTAGCTTTTGAGCGCCACAGATGGCCCTGCGGAAATCTCTACCGGGCGATAGAGCTTGGACAGCTCAGGTCGGCTCAGCGCGTCGGCAAGCAGCTGCGACACTGAGCCTGAATCTGACATTCGCAGGGCTCGTTTGGCCAGATTGCCGGCCTCAATTTTAGACACCTGATTGAGCATCGATTTAACCTTTAACAGGCTATTGGCGCTCATCGATAGATGATCGTAACCGAGACCCAACAGCATCACCGCACTCAGCGGGTCACCCGCCATCTCGCCACATACACTGATCTGACAGTTAACAGACCGAGCCTGATCGCAGATACTCTTGAGCGCCCGCAGCACAGCCGGGTGCAGCGAATGATAGAGGCTGGCAACCCGCGGATTGTTGCGATCCACGGCAAGCAGATACTGGGTCAAGTCATTGGTGCCGACCGAGAGAAAATCGACCCTGCGCCCCAATTCCTTGACCTGATAGACCGCTGCCGGAACCTCAATCATTGCCCCCACTCGCGGTTTCTCAAGCATGTAACCCTCTTCCTGCTGAAGCTCTCGATAAGCCCTGTCAATCAACTCCAGCGCCCGATCGAGCTCGGGGACGCTGCTGATCATCGGCAGCATAATCCGCAAATTATTGAGCCCCTCACTGGCACGTAACATGGCGCGAATCTGAGCGAGAAAAATCTCAGGATGATCAAGAGAAATACGAATACCGCGCCAACCGAGAAAAGGATTCTCCTCTTCAATCGGAAAATAGGGCAGATCTTTGTCGCCGCCAATATCCAACGTGCGCATAGTCACAGGATTGGGAGCGAAGGCCTGCAACTGTTCGCGATAAATTTCGGTCTGCTCATCTTCGGTGGGAAAACTCGAACGCATCAGGAAAGGAATTTCGGTGCGATAAAGGCCGACACCCTCAGCACTGCTTTTCAGCCGCAAGGCAATATCCTGACGCAGACCGGTATTGATCCAGAGAGCTATAGGCATGCCATCAGGGGTAACGCAGGGTACATCACGGAGCTTTTCAAGGTCTCTGCTAAGCTGCTTTTCCTCGCGCTGACGTTGCAAGTACGCGCGCCTGGTGCTCCGGCTCGCGCTGCTGATAACATCGCCGCTAAAGCCATCAACAATTAATTCGTGGCCTTCAAGTTCGATCCAGGGAAGCTCCACCGCGCCCATGACTGTTGGCACGCCGAGGGCGCGACCGACAATTGCCATATGTGAATTGCTCGAACCCTTGATCGAGACAATACCCACCAAACGGTTAATCGGAATGTCTGCCAGCACCGACGCGGAGAGATCTTCGCCAACCAAGACAATGCGCCGCGGCAGCGACTGAGTATTTTTTTCATTGCGCTGCAGATAACCCAGCACACGGAGACCCAGATCATTGACGTCTGCCGCGCGCTCGCGCAGGTAGGGATCATCCATTTTTCTGAAGGTGCGCACATGCTTGAGAATCACCGAGCTCCAGGCACTCTGCGCAGCCTGACCATCGACAATCGCGGCGATCACTTCACCCCCCAGAGAATGGTCATCGAGCATGCGAATATAAATATCGAACAGCGCTATTTCTTCCGAGCTGAGCTTGCCCTCCAGCCCTTCACCCAAGTTGCGCATATCGCGCTTCGCGGATTCCAGAGCAGTACGAAAAATTTCTATCTCACCCGCTGTATCAGTGGAAAAGCGCTCAGGTACCGAATTGAGATCGACGTTGGAGGAGACCATAACCACCCGCCCAATCCCGACACCAGGCGAACTGGGAATGCCGCGGAAAGTTGACTCGCGGCTTTTACCACGCCCAGCCGAGGCCAGTTTTCGCAGCGCACCGGTCGCCTCAGCATGAGCAATTGCCCCCGAGAGCTGGGCACAGACGGTGACGACAAAAGCCTCTTCCTCGCCCTCGAAACGCCTGCGCGTCTCCTGCTGTAACACCAAAACGCCGAGCACCTTGCGATGATGGATAATCGGCACCCCGAGAAAGGAGTGATAGGGGCTTTCGCCGGTCTCTTCAAAATAGGCAAAGTTCGGGTGCTTATCGGCATCTTCAAGATTGAGTGGCTCCTCACGCGCGGCAACCAGACCTACCAGTCCTTCGCGCATCGCAAGCCTTACCTTGCCGATCGACTCCTGCCGCAGCCCTTCGGTGGCCATCAACACATAGCGTTGATCAGATTCGTCAAACAAATAGACAGAGCAGACACCTGCTTGCATTGCCTCGCGCACTTCTCTGACAATGATGGTCAGCACCTCGCTGAGACTGCGGGCGCTATTGACTTCCTGAACGATATTGCGCAGAGACGCGAGCATAATCAGCTGCCTCGGGATCTGTCGGCATGCTGCAAACGAGCATTGGTCACCGAAAATTCCTGCAACGCATTACGATAAATATTGCGCTTAAATGAAATAACTGAATTAACCGGATACCAGTAGTTGACCCACTTCCAGTCATCAAATTCAGGCGTACCGCTGGTGTCAAAACGAACCTGCTCGGGGTGGCAGGTCATCTGCAGATAAAACCAGCGCTGCTTCTGCCCAATACACAGGGGCTTGGAGTGCTTGCGCTGCATATTCTCGGGAATGTGGTAGCGCAGCCAACGCTTGGAGCGCTGGACAATTTTTACATCGTCTGCCTTGAGGCCGACTTCTTCATAGAGCTCGCGATAAAGGGCATCTTCAACACTTTCACCGCTATCAATACCGCCCTGGGGGAACTGCCAGGCCTGTTGCCCCAACCGCTTAGCCCAGAATAGTTGTCCGCGGCCATCGCCTATAACGATTGCAACATTTGAGCGAAAACCATCCTTATCAACCAATTCAATTACATCCTATTTTAGCTAGCATTAGAGCCGACCCATTGTTCCATAGTCTGTCTGCCCGGGCAATTTTCTCTTGAGACCGTCGAGCCCTGTGGTTATCCTCTGATCCCCTCTAAACAAATATGACGTAACTCTATGGCGCTGGCTATTTTCGACCTCGACAACACCTTGATCGCTGGCGATAGTGACCACAGTTGGGGCGAGTTTCTGGTTACACAACAGCTCGTGGACAAAGCACATTTTCAACAGGTCAACGATCAATTTTATGCTGACTATGTAGCCGGCAATCTGGATATTTATGCCTATCTGGAGTTCTCCCTGCAACCGCTGACCACTATGACAATGGCGGAACTGGCACTACTGCATGAACAGTTTATGCAGCGCGTAATCAAACCCATGCAGCTTCCCAAAGCACAGGCACTGCTGCAACAGCACCGCGATGCCGGCGACCGGCTCCTGATCATTACTTCCACTAATCGCTTTGTCGTTGAACCGATCTGTCACAGTCTCGGGATCACCGAGATACTGGCCAGCGAAGCAGAAATCATTCACGGCCGCTACACCGGAAAAACGCTTGGTGTGCCCACTTATAAAGAGGGCAAAGTCACGCGATTGAACAGTTGGCTTGAAGAGCATCACGAATCTCTGGCGGGCAGTTGGTTTTATAGCGACTCGATCAACGACCTGCCGTTACTGCTAAAGGTTGAGCACCCGGTGGCGGTTGACCCCTGCCCGGCACTACGACAGGTGGCGGAACAGAAAAACTGGCCGATTATTTCACTGCGAGCTTAAAGCGCATAGCGGGAGTGGATAATTACCCGCGTCAGCACAAAAAAACCCCAGCTGCGAAGCCGGGGTTTTTGCATTGTCTGCGAGACTATTCACCTTGAATCACTTCAAGCTCTAATCTTCAACCGACGCCTCATAGGTCTCGGCGTCCATCAGGTCATCCAGACTTGCCATGTCGCTGGGTGCCACCCTGAACAGCCAGCCATCAGCATAGGGAGAACTATTAACAGTCTCTGGTTCATCTTCCAACATGGGATTAATTTCTGTTACTTCTCCCGAAACCGGCGAGTAGATATCCGATGCGGCTTTTACCGACTCAATAACCGCCACTTCAGCGCCGGCGTCAACTCCGGCACCCACTTCAGGCAACTCGATGTAAACAATATCGCCAAGGGCATCTTGAGCATGATCGGTAATACCGACAACCACAGTCCCATCACTTTCCAATCTCGCCCATTCATGGCTGCTGGCATACTTTAACTCTGCTGGAAACTCGCTCATTACTTCTCTCCTGTTCATAGATTCAAGACCGACATCTAACCGATGAGCTGTCTGGTCATTCAGCTCGCAATTATTGTAGCTATTATTCGTGAGACCGGGCATTTTACTGATGATGCGACGTAAAGATAAAGTTATTTTCAAGAACTAATGACCATCCACCCCAATTGTGTAAAATACTGCGCTTGATTCGACCGTCGCCTGTTTTAAATAACCAAGGAGCCCTTAATGCCATCGGCAAAACACTCATCCCACCCATTAACTCTTGTCTTCAGCCTGCTACTCTGGGTTTTTGCCTCAGCCAGCACTGCGGATCAGCTGACACTGACAAACGGCGATATGCTGCATGGAAAAATGGAAGCTCAGACAGACACTCATATAATCTGGCTGGCGGACAATTTTGGAAAGTTAAAGATTGATAAGCAGCGTGTTGCAACAATTAATGGGGCGTCGTTATCGGTGAGCATTACTCCGGTCTTTAAGAATACCTATAAAGGCAACCTCTCTTTTACTGGGGGATTCTCCAGCGGCAACATCAATCGCGAAGACTGGGATCTGGAAGCCGAAGTTGAATGGCGCGATGGCGATTTCCGCCACGGTGCAGACATCAATTATGAAGACCACAGCATTGATGGCTCGCTGCCTGCGCAACAGTACGACCTGAACTATGGCCTCGACTGGTTTTTCCGCGACAAGTGGTACTGGAGTAACAAGGTAGCGTGGGGCGCTAATGACGATCGTTCGATTGACCAGTTTTATTCCGTGGGTAGTGCCATTGGTCGTCAGTTTTGGGATTCTAAAATCAGCGCTCTGTCAGCTGAGAGCGGTCTGCTATGGATCAGTGAAGACTTTCTCGATCAAACCTCGGACCGACGTCTGACGTGGAGCTGGGCGGCTGAGTATCGGCGCCTGATTAGCAATAATGTCGAGCTGTTTCACAGCCACGACATTCTTATCGCGCTGACCGATATAGATAACACTGAAATCAGTGCCGACTTGGGAATTAAGGTCCCGGTGGTAAAAAACCTCTTTACTGAACTCAAGATCGAATGGACTTACGACAACCAGCCCGCTCTGGGCACACGCTCGACCGACAGCCAATTGACGATGGGCGTAAGCTATAGCTGGTAGCAAACGGACGCTCCGAGACCTGCCTCAGCGAATTAATTGCAGCGGCGGTTCATTTAGTGCCGCCAGCTGCTCGCGCAGCTCAAGAATATGATCACTCCAGTAGCGCGCCGAATTAAACCATGAAAAAGCGCGCGGGAATGCCGGGTCCGACCAGCGCCGCGCGATCCATGCGCTGTAGTTCATAATGCGCAGGGTGCGCAGCACTTCAATCAACTTTAACTCGCGCAAATCAAAATCATAAAATTCAGAGTAGCCCTCAATCAGCTCAGCAATTTGCACGGTCTGCTCATTGCGGTCACCCGACAGCAACATCCACAAATCCTGGATCGCGGGCGCCATCCGTGCGTCGTCGAAGTCGACAAAGTGCGGGTTGTCATCACGCCAGAGAATATTCCCAGAGTGGCAGTCACCATGAACACGGATGTGCTTGATCGCACCGTATTCGGCGAGGATCTGATCGATTTTTTTCAGAATATCTAATGCCAGCGAGTCATAGGCCAGGCGCAGCTCAGAAGGAATAAATGCCTCACTGATGAGCTGGTAAGACTGCCAGCCAAAACTCTGGCTATCCAGTACTGGGCGATGCTGAAAAGGGCGCACGGCACCAACGCCGTGAATACGTCCCATTAGCCGCCCGAGAATAAACAGGTTGTCTAGATTATCCAGCTCCGGCGCATGACCGCCTTTGCGTTGGAAGAGCGCAAAGCTAAAACCGCCATATTGATGCAGGCTGTCACCGCTGGCACTACACCAGGGCGCCACGATCGGCAGCTCCTGCTCCACTAAATCAAAGCAAAACTCATGCTCTTCGATAATCTGTTCACGACTCCAGCGCTCGGGGCGATAGAACTTGGCAATCATTGGAGTCTGTTCTTCGATACCAACCTGGTAAACACGATTCTCATAGCTGTTAAGGGCCAGAAGGCGTCCGTCGCTGATAAAACCGACACTCTCAACGGCATCAATCAACAGATCGGGGCTGAGACTATCAAAGGGATGTTTGTGATGTTCGGACATGAGGCAACCATTGGCTAAGTTGCGCAGAGTTTACACTGCTGAAGTCAGTCCCGAGAGATTTTCGAGCGCAAAACCTTTTGTTTTCCGCGCAGGGTCTTTTTATCCATGCGTTTACGCTGCGAGCTTTTGCTCGGCTTGGTTGCACGACGAACCTTGGGCGTCAAGGTAACCTGCTGTAGAAGCTGCGTGAGTCGGTCTAGCGCCTCAACCCGGTTGGCTTCCTGGCTGCGCGAAGTCTGCGCCTTGATAACAATCACGCCCTCTTTTGAAATACGCTGATCATTGCGCCGCAGCAGGCGCTGTTTAAGGGGCTCCGGGAGCGTTGAGGCGAGAATATCAAAGCGCAGATGAATTGCTGTCGATACTTTGTTGACGTTCTGCCCACCCGGCCCTTGGGCGCGCACCGCTGACAGCTCAATTTCGCTTTCGGGAATCGACACTGTGGCGGTAATCTGCAACATGTTTACTGCGTCGCTTCAACAAATTCAAAACGCGCGACCCGCTCGCCATTGCATTCGATTGTCTCAGCAAACATGGGCAAAGGTCTCACCCAGAGATTCTGCTGATCGCAATGGTCACCATAGAGTGCTTTGTAGACAACCAGCTGCTCTTCCGTCTCTGAGTGGCGGGCCACGCCAACCACTTCATAGAGATTCCCTTTGTAGTGTCGGTAAATGCCGTTTTGCAATCCCATGTCACTCCTTTGCAATGACGGAGGTCGAGACATCGACCGCATCGGACAACCTCAACTGCAAGCTATCACCCGGATTGATCGGCCCCACTCCGGCAGGGGTACCAGTGAGCACAATATCGCCAGGTAACAAGGTAAAAAACTGACTGATATAAACCAGCAGCGGCAGCACTGGCGTCAGCATATCGCCACTGTTGCCATCCTGCTTGAGCTCACCGTTTTGGTACAGCTGAATTTGTTGGTTCTGAAAATCCGAAACTGCCTGCGGCGCAACAAAAGCAGATACTGGGCAGGCGCCATCAAATGCTTTTGCCTTTTCCCAGGGCAGACTTTTCTCTTTAAGCGTACTTTGCAGATCGCGCAAAGTTAGGTCCAGCGCGATACCGACCCCAACAATGGACTCCGCAGCCTGTGGCTCTGAACAACAACTCAAAGGCTGACCGATCAGGATCGCCATTTCGGTTTCAAAGTGGCAACTGCCCATCGTCGTGGGAATGGCGACTGGAGACTCGAGCCGAGCCAGAGCCGTACTCGGCTTGATAAACAGCACCGGCTCTGTGGGTACTGGATTGTTCAGTTCTTTAGCATGCTCTGCATAATTACGTCCGACGCAGACAATTTTCCCCGGCGTGAAAGTCGAGCGCACTCCATCGATAATATGCGCGTAGTCAATCATTGGATTTTCCTATTGTTGTAATCAACACTTTATTAACGAAGGGTAGGAGTGTTTGGTAGCCACAGCTCTTAATAGTGGAATGTTTTGGCCGACAGCGGCTAATTAGTAAATCAAATAATCAATTGGCTCAAAAAATAATCGGCCGGCCATCATTGAGCAGCAAGGCCCCACGGACCACCCGATAGATTCCCCACAGCGTCAGAATACCCCACACAAGCCAGCCGAGCAGAAGCAGCCATGAGATAAAGCCGATCACCCACCACAACAAGCCATACCAAAATGTGTTCAGCTGCCAGCGGAAATGGCTTTCCACCCAGGTACCTCTAACACTTTCAATTTTTATGTAGTTGACCATCACCCCGGCGATCCATGCGAGGCCACCGGTCACAAAGCCAAAACCTTGCAAAATATACACAAGAAAGGCGAGGTTTTTCAGCTCAGCATCTGGGTTCTCGACAAAGTCGGCATCGCTTATATTGTCATTGGTCGTCATCTTTTTCGCTCTTTCAGCCAGAATTATCAGTCAAACAATTTTCCTGGGTTCATTACCTGGTCAGGGTCAATGGTTGATTTAATACCGCGCATGATAGCGATTTCAGCGGCAGATCTGGAGTAGTGAAGATAATTTTTCTTCAACAATCCCACACCATGCTCTGCTGAGACACTGCCACCACAAGCTGCCAGCAATTGCCCTATTTCATTGCTGACATTAACACACTTCGCCTGAAACTGATCCAATGACAAACACTCAGGTTTGAGAATATTAAGGTGCAGATTCCCATCGCCAATATGGCCATACCAGACCACCTCAAAATCAGGATACTGCCGAGCCACCAACTGATCAATCTGGAAAATAAAGTCAGGCATGCGCGAGATCCGCACCGAGATATCATTTTTATACGGCTGCCAGCGCCACAACGTCTCGGAAATATCCTCGCGCAACTTCCACAAATTTTGTGCCTGCGCCACACTGTGGCTGATCACACCGTCAAGCACCCAGCCCTGATCAACACAGTGCTGGAATAGCTGCATAGCCTTATCGACAACGGCCTGGTCTACAGGCTCAAATTCGAGCAGTGCGTAGAATGGTGCGACTGCTTGAAATGGAGCAGCATGCCCGCGGTGAGCAATGACTTTTTCCAGTGCCGACTGTGAAAAAAATTCAAAGGCACTGAGTTCGAGACCAGCGGAAAAATGCTGCAGCACATCCACAATCACAGCAAACTCATTCACCGCCAACAGCATCACCGACGCCTGAAGGGTTGGCCGAGCCAGCTGAATAGTCGCCTCACAGATAATACCCAACGTTCCCTCCGAACCGATAAACAGATGGCGCAAGTCATAACCGGTGTTGTTCTTGGCCAGCCCCTTATTTAATTCGAGAATCTCCCCCGCACCGGTGACCACCTTGAGCCCGATCACCCAATCACGAGTCATACCGTATTTAATGACCCTGATACCACCGGCATTAGTCGCGATGTTGCCGCCAATCTGACTTGAGCCCGAGGAAGCGAAATCCACCCCATAAAGCAGCCCCTGTCGCCCGGCAAACTGCTGAAGTTGGGCGGTGACCACGCCAGCGCCCACCGTAATGCTGCGATCCAAAGGATTAAATTCGAGAATTTTGTCGAAGCGATCCATGGCCACAACCAGCTCACCGTCTTTGGCCACGGCGCCGCCACTGAGGCCGGTGCGGCCACCAGACGGAACAATTGCCAGACCATGCTCTCTGGCCAACAACACAATAGCGCGGACTTCTTCCACCGTGGCCGGCAGCACAACCGCGCAGGGTGCCGCCTGCCACAGTGTTGTGCGATCAATGCCATAGCGCTGGAGGTCATCGCTGCCGAGTAACAGCCGCGTCTCGCCAACAATGGAGGTTAACTGATCTCTAATAAGGGCTGGTAACATAGCAAAGTCCTGAGTGGCAGCAGCGCTGCATAAACGGGTCGTAAAGCGCAGCATCACTTGCCGTTGCGAAGCGCGAAAATAGTAGCATGATATGGCTTTATTGGCGCCAAAGAGGGAAGCGCGCGCCCTCGCCAGTTGCCGCAATCATCTGCCACCACCACTCACCTCAGATCATCCGGCAATAGTGAAATTACGCTATTTGGCTCTTTTGGAAGGCCTGTTTCGCTGAAAAGACGAAAATATGACCAAAAAATAGCCAAAATTCGGCTTTATTTGATTAAACATCACGCAAAAATTAGCCAAAGATGAAAAAACCCAATACACTGCGCGGTCTGAATCGACGGTTTACACTTTTAGTGTCAGTTGAAACAGTAATGCCCTTGTGCCACATCTGATCTTGCAAATCGCGAAATCAGTTTTGACGCAAGGGCGTAGGCTAGCCCCGTAACGAGGCTGGATATATTTTAAACGCCTTAAACGGTATATTTTTTAATAAGTGAGGTTAGTTATGTCGGAGAGAGTTTCTGGCACTGTAAAGTGGTTCAACGACAGTAAAGGTTTTGGTTTTATCGAGCAGGAAGGCGGCGGTGACGTATTTGTTCACCACAGTGCAATCCAGGCTGATGGTTTCAAATCTTTGAAAGAAGGCCAGTCAGTAACTATGGAAGTTACTCAAGGTCAAAAAGGCGCTCAAGCTGAGAACGTAGTTGCCGACTAATTTCTGAATCTGCCGCAAGGCAATTTCAGTAATTTGCGAAAACCCCGACTGAATAGTCGGGGTTTTTTTATGCATCTTGTAAATCCATACGCATCAAAAGACGCTAAATACCATTTGCGCGGACAAAAAAAATCCCGCCTCTCGGCAGGATTCTTCTACGCACTAGAAGCCGCTTACTTAATCTTGGCTTCTTTGTAGATCACATGCTTGCGGATAGTGGGATCATACTTCTTGATCTCCATTTTCTCAGGCATATTGCGCTTGTTTTTATCTGTAGTGTAAAAGTGTCCAGTGCCAGCACTGGATACCAAACGAATCTTTTCTCTCGCTGATTTAGCCATCAGTAGTCTCCTTAGACCTTCTCGCCACGAGCCAGAAGCTCAGACAAAACTGTTTCAATACCTTTTTTGTCAATGATGCGCATACCTTTTGTCGATACACGAAGCTTAACAAAGCGTTTTTCAGCTTCAACCCAAAAACGGTGGGTATGAAGATTTGGCTCAAAACGTCGACGTGTTCTGTTTTTCGCGTGAGATACATTGTTTCCAGCCATTGGGCGCTTGCCTGTGACCTGACATACTCTGGACATTTCTACTGCCTCTGCTTGCAATTGTGGCGACCGGACCATTGTCCGCCCAACACGTGAATTCTGGATATCTAACCCCAGCCGCGGGACCCTCCCGCAAAGGGGCGCAATTTATACCAGAAAGGCTATAGTGAATCAAACGAATTTCCCTTATTAACCGCTATTAATCGATTTCCGCAGCCTTTGGCTATAATTTCCCCCGCTGGGCCAGAGAGACCACCTGGCCCCGGCCGATAATAAAGTGGTCGAGAAGACTGATATCGACCAGCTCGAGCGCCACTTTTAAACGCCGAGTAATATCAATATCGGCCTGACTTGGCTCGGCCAGACCGGAGGGATGATTGTGAGCAACAATCACTGCCGTGGCATTTTTATTCAGCGCACGCACCACAACCTCACGCGGATGAACACTTGCTGAAGCGACAGTGCCATGAAACAGCTCATGGGTATCGATCAGCTGATGTTTACTGTCGAGTAACAACAGCATAAACACCTCACGGCGATAGTCGCGCATCTGTACCGATAAATAGTCGCTAACCTGTTCCGGGCTGCTAAATACCGGCTGGCCTTCAAGTTGTTCCTGAAGATAGCGGCGAGTCAGTTCAACCGACGCCTTGAGCTGGACAAATTTCGCCGTACCAACGCCTTTGGCCTTGCAGAACGTGAGGTGGTCGGCACTGATCAGCGCGCCCAAGCCACCAAACTCCTTGATCAAATCTCGCGCCAAATCAATTGCAGTGATCCCCGGCAGCCCGGTACGCAGAAAAATAGCCAGCAATTCAGCATCGGAGAGCGCGGATGCACCCCTTAAAATCAGCTTCTCTCTCGGCCGTTCGCTCATAGGCCAGTGGGTTATAGCCATAGTAAGTCCTTATTTATTGCTACAGATGTCCTTCTCATAATGGTATCTTACAGCCTTTATTGGCGTTGTCCGGATGATTAATGAGCACCCTTTCAAACAAACGAATAATAGTCGGCATTAGCGGCGGCATTGCCGCGTATAAGAGCGCCGAAATTGTCCGACGCCTGCAAGACGCCGGCGCCGATGTGCGTGTGGTTATGACCCCCTCCGCTGAGCAATTTATTCGCCCGCTGACGCTGCAAGCGTTATCCAGCCATCCGGTTCACGCCGACCTGCTCGACCCCGAGGCGGAAGCCGGCATGGGCCATATTGAACTGGCGCGCTGGGCTGACTTGATTTTAATAGCGCCGGCTACCGCCGACTTTATTGCCAGCATGGTTCATGGCCGCGGTAACAGCCTGTTAAACGCAATTATCCTGGCAACACCAGCAATTGTCGCCGTGGCGCCAGCGATGAATCAGGGCATGTGGGCACACCCAGCAACCCTTGAAAATATGGCGTTACTGGAACAGCGTGGCGTGCGTATTTTTGGTCCCGACAGTGGTGTTCAAGCATGTGGCGATATTGGCCCAGGACGCATGCAACAGCCGCAGGAGATCGTCGATCAGGTCGCCAGCTGCTTCGCAGGTCAGAGCTTGAGCGGTAAAAAACTTGTGCTTACTGCGGGCCCAACTCGCGAAGCAATCGATCCGGTCCGCTATATCAGTAATCACAGTTCCGGAAAAATGGGCTATGCCTTGGCGCAGGCCGCAGTTGAAGCGGGCGCTCAGGTGACGCTAATCTCCGGTCCGGTGAATCTCATAGCGCCGGAGCGCTGTAATATAGTGTCGGTGATCTCGGCTGCTGACATGCTCGAGGCCACTATGCAAGCCTGCAGTGATGCTGATATTTTGATTGCCGCCGCAGCCGTGGCTGACTACCGTCCCGTGACCGTGGCCGCACAGAAAATCAAGAAACATGATGATGCAATCAACCTCGAGCTGGAGAAAAATCCCGATATCGTCAGTGCAGCGGCAAGTGAATACAGCAATCTGTTTGTTGTCGGCTTCGCTGCTGAAACTCAGGATATCGAAAGCTATGCCCGGGACAAATTGCAGCGCAAAAACCTCGATGCGATTGTTGCCAACGACGTGTCACGCAGCGACGTCGGTTTTAATAGTGATGACAATGAGGCCGCCTGGATTACCGCCACCAGCAGCAAGGTATTTGGCAAAAGGAGCAAAACCCAATTGGCTCGCGATATTATCAGCGCCATCGCTGATCAAATCGATGATTGACGGGGCAGTAGTGCCCGCCATTTGCTACCAACGATGAGTTTTTTACAGTGAGTACAGACACACTAGCAGCAACACTCGCCCCACCACCGATTCCCAAGGTTGTCTTTCGCGACTACGATATTCGCGGGCTTGCGGATAGTGAAATTACTCCGCAGTTTGCTTTGCAGCTCGGGCGTGCGCTGGGCACGCTGATGATAAAAAACGATCCGGTAGTATACGTCGGCAGAGATGCACGACTCAGCTCTGGGGACCTAGCTGACGCATTAATGCAGGGGTTAGTGGCCTGCGGCTGCAAGGTAATTAATCTCGGTGAAGTCACCACACCTGTGCTCAACTTCGCCGTGCACCATTTAGGTGAAAACCAGTTCGCCTCGAGCGGTAATGGCGTTATGGTGACGGCCAGCCACAATCCAAAAACGTATAACGGTTTTAAGATTATTCACGGCCGCCAGGTGATTGCAGGCGAGACGCTGCAACAGCTTATTCCCATGATGCGCGACGGCGAATTTTTGACCGGCCGCGGGAGCGTAGAAACAGTTAATATCGTCCCGCAATACATTCAGCACATTGTCGACAATAGTCGTGTCACACAGTCGTTCAAGCTGGTTATAGATGGGGCCAACAGCGTACCCGGGCCGATCGCCAATCAGCTTTTTGAGCGGCTGGGCTGCCTGACCTTCCCGCTCTACTGCGATATTGACGGTTCGTTCCCCAATCACCCGCCAAACCCCGCAGACGAAAACAATCTTGTCGACCTGCGTCATCAGGTGGCAGAAACTCAGTCCGATCTCGGCCTCGCCTTTGACGGCGACGGAGATCGGGTAGTGGTGATCTCGGCACGCGGACGCATTGTCTGGCCAGATCAGCTGATGATGATTTTTGCCCGCGATGTGCTCGCCCGTCAGCCTGGTGCCGATATTGTTTTTGACGTCAAGAGCAGCAAGCGCCTTGCTGAGATTATTCGCCTGCACTCGGGTAACCCGCTGATGTGCAAGACCGGGCACGCCCATGTCAGAAAGGCCGTTCACGACAACAATGCACCGCTGGGCGGCGAGTTTAGCGGGCACATCTTTTTCAATGATCGCTGGCGCGGATTTGATGACGGGGTCTACGCCGCGGTGCGGCTGCTCGAAGTCCTCTGCGATCTCGGCCAGACTCTCGACGAAGTTATCGATGAGCTGGAAAGCACCGTCTCAACCGCCGAAATTTTGCTACCGATCGACGAAAGCGAGAAGTTTCAGCTGATGAAGACATTGCAAGCAGGCTGCAGCTTTGCCCACGCGGAGGTCATCACTGTCGACGGTTTGCGTGTAGAATATCCCTCTGGCTGGGGCCTTGTTCGCGCATCAAACACATCGCCAAATTTAACGCTGAGATTTGAAGCAGACGACGAACGCGCCATGTCACAGGTCAAGGCAGCGTTCTGCAAAGAGCTCGAGCCCTTTATCCACAACATAAAAGAATACATTTGATATGTCATTAAGTCGCAAAGAAGCAGAGACAACAGCACAGGTCATCTCCCGAGCACTGCCCTACATTCAGCGGTTTTCCGGAAAAACCGTCGTGGTTAAATACGGCGGCAATGCTATGGGCGACGACGCCCTTAAAGAGAGCTTCGCCAGAGACATCGTGCTGATGAAATTGGTCGGTATCAACCCTGTGGTTGTCCACGGCGGAGGCCCGCAGATTGGCGAGCTTCTTGAACGGCTGTCGATTGAATCAAAATTTATCGACGGTATGCGTGTCACCGACGGCAAAACCATGGACGTGGTTGAGATGGTGCTGGGCGCAACGGTCAATAAAGAGATCGTCAATATGATCAATGCCGCAGGTGGCCAGGCGTTTGGTGTGACTGGCAAAGACGGCCAATTGATCAAAGCCAGAAAGCTGGTGGTATCGCACAAGACGCCGGAAATGGCGGCACCGGAAATTATCGACATTGGCCAGGTCGGCGAAGTCGCATCGATCAACAAGAGCGTTATCGATATGCTGGTGAATGGTGGTTTTATACCGGTAATTGCGCCAATCGGAGTCGGCCCTAATGGCGCTTCCTACAATATCAATGCCGATCTGGTGGCGGGAAAAGTCGCAGAAGTGCTGAATGCAGAAAAGCTGATTCTGCTGACCAACGTAGCTGGCCTGAAAAACAAGAGCGGCGAAATACTCACCGGGCTGACCACCACCCGAGTCAATGAGTTGATTGCCGACGAGACGATTTATGGCGGTATGTTGCCAAAAATCCGCTGCGCCCTAGATGCGGTAAAAGCCGGTGTTCAGAGTGCCCACATTATTGACGGTCGGGTGGAACATGCGGTGATGCTGGAGATCTTTACCGACGAAGGTGTCGGCACCCTTATCACCAACCGTGAACCCGGCCAAGAGGAGTCTGTCTGATGGCGAAAAAACCTGGCTCGCGCGCGCAGGAAATCCTCCAGGCTCTGGCTCGCATGCTTGAACATTCAGGTGGCGGACGTATTACCACTGCGGCACTGGCCGCAGAAGTGGGCGTATCCGAAGCCGCTCTATACAGACACTTCCCCAGCAAGACACGTATGTATGAAGGGTTGATCGACTTTATTGATGAGACCATTTTTGCTCGGGTGCGCGGCATTGTCAGTGACGAGCCAGACCCAATTAATCAGTGCTACCGCATCCTCAGCCTAGTACTGGCGTTCTCAGAAAAGAATCCGGGTATTACGCGCATTCTTAATGGCGATGCACTGACCGGCGAGACTGAGCGACTGCATGATCGCGTAGCGCAGTTTTTTGATCGTTTGGAATCTCAGCTTAAGCAGATTTTGCGCGAAGCGGAAATTCGCGATGGTTTAAAGCTCCAGGTGCCAGTGGCCACTGCAGCCAATTTAATGCTCTGCAGCGCCGACGGAAAAATCAGTCAATTTGTGCGCAGTCAATTTAAGACTCCGCCCACTCAGAACTGGCAGGAACAGTGGCAGTTGTTGACCGCCGCCATGTTTGAGTAATCCCTATAGACAGGCTATTAGTGCGACGCGGCTACCTCAGTGCGCATACTAATAGTGGTTTGGCTACGAACCGAGCGGTCGAAGGTTCTAATCCTTCCGAGCGCGCCATATTAAAAATCCTGGTTCTTTGAGCTGGGATTTTTTTGTCTGGCATTCTGGTGATCCGAAGCCGGTGTTTGGCTGGTTGCCTGAGAGGAGCGGTGCGTTAGTGCTTAAAGGCGGCATTACTTCCCGCTTGGAGGTATTGGAGTACGGTACCAAAGCCGCAGGCCATTATGGTGATATTCGCGCAGACTTAGAGCGCAAGGGAACACACACCCATCGGCGTCAATGATCTCCATATAGCAGGTCATGCGAGAAGTGAAGGTTTGGCGCTGGTAACCAATAACCTTAAAGAGTTTGAGCGAGTTGAAGCACTGAGGCTGGAAAACTGGGTTTGACAGCTTGGTTGCAGTTGAGAATGCTAGATTTGTGCTAAATCACCAAGCGAGTCAACCCTAAGCCATTGATTAATCAACTACGGTATGAAAGGAGCAAGCGCCGTAAGTTGCTGATTTTAAATGTTAATGGATATTTAGTGTGAGACTAGACGCCGTACAGCTCTCTGTAACCTTCAATCGCAGCAATCAAATCATCGTTCTCAGGCTTGGCTTTCAAATAGTCGGTAATGTCGCCAATATCGACAATGCCCACCACTGGGATGGAAAAATCTCTCTCCACTTCCTGAATCGCCGATAGCTCAGATTTACCCTTTTCTTTGCGATCCAGACCAATCACCACACCAGCGGCTGTAGCACCAGCGCTGTCGACAATTTGCATCACTTCGCGAATCGCTGTACCTGCGGTTATCACATCATCAATAATTAATACGCGACCTTCGAGTGGTGCACCGACCATGCTGCCACCTTCGCCATGGTTCTTTGCCTCTTTGCGGTTAAAGCAGTAAGGCACATCGCGATCGTAGTGATCGGCAAGGGCGATTGAGGTTGCTGCCGCCAGGGTAATGCCTTTATAGGCTGGACCAAATAACACATCAAATTCAATGCCTGACTCGATGATGGCGGCGGCGTAGCTGCGCCCCAACTCAGCCAGTGCGCGACCTGTATAAAATTGGCCGGCATTAAAAAAGTATGGTGAAACGCGGCCAGACTTGAGGGTGAACTCGCCAAACTTGAGTGCACCACTGCGCAGGCCGTTGTCGATAAATAGGGTTTTGTAATTATTTTCAGTTGTCATAGTATTTTTCGCTGCTGTTGATTTTAGTCGTCCAACTACTCTTACTGGGCTCTCTATTATTGAGCTAATGCCATCTTCTGCACGCGCACTAAATCAGCGATGCCCTGTTTGGCCAACGCTAACATGGCGCTCAACTCCTCTTCGCTAAAAGGTGCGGCCTCGGCTGTTCCCTGAACTTCAATAAAGCCACCCTCGCTGTTCATCACCACATTCATATCGGTTTCAGCTTTTGAATCTTCGGGATAATCCAAGTCCAGTACTGGCGTACCCTTATAGATACCCACAGATACTGAGGCAATCATGGTTAACAGGGGATCATCGAGAATGGCTTTTTTACGTTGCAGGTGACGGATCGCGTCGACCATGGCGACACAGGCGCCAGTAATAGAAGCGGTACGAGTACCGCCATCGGCTTGGATAACATCACAGTCGATATTAATAGTGTGCTCGCCGAGCTTTTTCATATCCACGGCGGCTCTTAGAGAACGGCCAATCAAACGTTGAATCTCCTGGGTGCGGCCGCCTTGCTTGCCACGTGCCGCTTCGCGATCCATTCTCGAGCCAGTGGAACGAGGCAACATACCGTATTCAGCGGTTACCCAACCTTCGCCTTTACCGCGCAAAAATCGTGGTACGCCGGGCACCACGCTGGCGGTACAAATCACTTTGGTTTTACCAAATTCAATCAACACGGATCCCTCAGCATGGCAAGTGTAGTCACGGGTTATTTTTACCTGCCTGAGTTGTTCGGGGCGACGGCCGCTGGGTCGAGTCATAATTTTTTCCTGGGTCGGATGCTGATGAAATAAAAGTGGCGCGAAGTGTAGCAAATCTACCAACCTGTTGACCGCCTTTGTTACCATGGCCCACCGTAAATTTTTCTACTGGAGATACCATGGCTCGGAGTATGACCGCATTTGCCCGCTGCAGCACAGAGTTCAGCTGGGGTTCAGTAACCTGTGAACTGCGCTCAGTTAATCACCGCTTTCTCGAAACCGGCTTTCGCCTTCCCGACAGCCTGCGCCCAATTGAAATGCCTCTGCGGGAGATCGCTCGCAAAAAGCTCAGCCGCGGCAAAGTCGACTGTTCATTGCAACTGGCCTTCAATAATGCCGATGCCAGCCTCGAAGCGGATCTCGAATTAGCCAAGCGCATGATTGCCATGGCGGAGACCATCGGTGCTGAAATGCAGTCTCCAGCGCCTATTTCGCCATTAGAAATTATGCGTTGGCCCGGCATTCTTCAGGAGCAGACGGTGGATGCTGAAGCCCTTCACCAGGCTGCCACCGAAACCTATAAAGCTACCGTCGAGCAACTTCTCGAAGGGCGCAAGCGCGAGGGGGACAAGCTCGCGGAGATGATCGAGCAGCGGCTGGCAGGCATTGAACAGCAGTTGGTTATTGTGCGCGACCATCTGCCCTCGATCCTCAGTGATCAGCGCAAGCGCCTCGAACAAAAGCTCAGCGACCTCAAGGAACAGCTTGACGCTGATCGCCTTGAGCAAGAGATGGTAATTATTGCCAATCGCACCGATGTAGACGAAGAGCTGGATCGTTTGGAAGCCCATATCAGCGAAATCCGTCGGGTATTAACTGGCAAAGAGTCCATAGGTCGACGTCTGGATTTTTTGATGCAAGAACTCAATCGGGAAGCCAATACTCTGGGCTCAAAGTCCATAGCTGGCGTGACCACTCAGGCCTCGGTAGACCTCAAAGTGTTAATCGAGCAGATGCGCGAACAGATTCAAAATATTGAATAACCAACAACCCGCGACGGCTCGGCCTAAGTTCGTTTGCAGAGGCTACACAGGCCGGGTTTTATACAGCCTACTGGCTATCGCCTTGATGATTACCAGCACTCAAAGCATGAGTTTTGGCATTGATGGGCATGTAATTACCGCACATATTGCGGAAAATCATCTCAGTGAAAATACTCGTCTCGAAATTGGACGCATTAGTGATGGCAAGAGTTTGACGGCACTCGCGCTGTGGCCCGATCAAATTCGCAGCGCAGCCCAATGGCGCCACTCCAAGCCGTGGCACTATATCAATATTGACGATGGCGAAATATTTCCCACATTGCGGCGCAGCAAAAGAGGCGATGTACTCAGCGCGCTGGAAAATGCCTATCAAGAGCTCAAAAATGACAGCCTCAGCCTGAGCAAGCGCCGTCAAGCACTGGCTTTTTTTATTCACTTTGCAGGCGATATTCATCAGCCTTTACATGTCGGCCGCTCCAGTGATCTTGGTGGCAACCGAGTGGATGTGCAATGGCTGAATAAAAAAGCCAAGCGCAATCTGCACTGGGTCTGGGACACTGGGTTGATTAAACACCAGCAATTGAGCGCAGCCAACTACAGCAAATCACTCGACGATACGACTCCGCAACAACGACACAATTGGCAGAGCGACAGGTTTTTAGCTTGGGCACAAGAATCAAAGGCGCTGCGCTCACAGGTCTATGAGTTTGGCTACAAAACTCAGCCCGGCACGGTTGCTATCACTGAACATTATGTTGCTCGCAACACGCCGTTGGTTGAGAAGCGCCTGCTGATGGCAGGCATTCGCATTGCTGGCTGTTTAAACAAGCTCTTTGATACACAGGATCAGGCCATGCTTAAGACAAACAAAAACAGCTGTGCCACCGCCGAGAATCTGGAATAATTTCGCCGCTACTGTAAACTCCTTCTCGACTACAGCTCTCTCAGGCAACGGAACAACAATCTATGGCAACAGGCATTCTCTTTATTATCTCTGCTCCCTCCGGTGCCGGAAAAACCAGCCTGGTCAGTGAACTGCTGAACAAAATGGATAATATAAAAGCCTCTGTATCGCATACCACCAGGGCCTCCCGGCCAGGAGAAGTCGACGGTATCAATTACCACTTTGTTTCCCAGCAGCAATTTGTCGACATGCTCGAGCAAGATGCTTTTCTTGAGCATGCTGAGGTGTTCGGCAATTTTTATGGCACCTCTCAGCAATGGGTGGCCGACTCTCTGGCCAGCGGTGAAGACGTGATTCTGGAAATTGACTGGCAGGGTGCTGCACAGGTGCGCCAACTATTTCCTGACAGTACCAGTATTTTTATTCTTCCACCTTCCAAACAAGCGCTGCGTGAGCGACTCCACAATCGCGCTCAGGATGATGCTGAGGTGATCGAAAAACGGATTGCCGCAGCAACTGAGGAAATGAGCCACTATATTGAGGCTGACTTTGTCGTCGTCAATGACCAGTTCGATCTCGCGCTCAGTCAGCTGATGGCCATTGTCACTGCACAGCACTGCAGACTGCCCGTTGCCGGCCAAGAAGCCCTGATCTCTGATCTGCTGTCATAGGCTCATGACCACAACTTTATTGTCGAAACCCGGCACTTTAGGTAAACTGGGCGACCGCGCAGCATCTGGCTGCGTTAAAGTTTTTAATTATTTACCCCGGCGGAATAAAAAATGGCTCGCATTACTGTAGAAGATTGTTTGGATCATGTTGATAATCGTTTTGAACTGGTCATGGTTGGCTCCAAGCGCGCACGTCAAATTGCGACTGAAGGACGCCCAACTCTGGTCGCTGAAGAAAATGACAAGCCAACAGTAATCGCGTTGCGTGAAATCGCAGCCGGTTTAGTGACCGCTGATATTCTCACCGAAGTGCGTCAGGATTATGAAATTGTTGATGCTGATGCTGAGGAAGACGGTGCATCAGTCGACGCAGCTGAAGCTGAGGTTGCAGAGACTACCGACATTGTCGAAGCCGACGCCTCCGAGACATCGGACGACACGTCCGAAGAGCCCGCAGCCTAAGCAGGGTTTTAGTCACCAAGGTTTAAGCCTGATCAGGGAGAGAGCCATTTGGCGCTGCGGTTACTGTTAGACAAACTCTCCTACTACCTCGAAGATAAAGAAGTCCGTCGTGTAGAGCGCGCCTACCACTTTGCCGAAAAATGTCATGAAGGACAGATGCGGCAAAGTGGGGATGCCTATATCTCTCACCCCCTTGCGGTGGCCCATATTCTCGCCGATATGCACATGGATCATGAAAGCCTGATGGCGGCCATGCTCCACGATGTGATCGAAGACACCGGCGTCACCAAAGGTCAAATCAGCCGTCGCTTCGGGCGCCCGGTTGCCGATCTGGTCGACGGGGTCAGCAAACTGACAGGCATCGAATTCCAATCTCGCGCTGAACAGCAAGCGGAAAGCTTTCAGAAAATGACCCTTGCTATGTCGCGGGATATTCGTGTGGTTCTGGTCAAACTCGCCGACCGTTTGCACAATATGCGCACCCTGGGTGTGCTGTCACCGGCCAAACGCCGTCGCATCGCTCGCGAGACCCTAGAGATTTATGCCCCGATTGCCCAGCGCCTCGGCATCAACGATGTCCGTCTCGAACTGGAAGATCTCGGTTTCGCCGCCATGTATCCGCTGCGCCACCGGCGCCTGCGCGAAGCAATGAAAGCGGCGAAGAAAAACCGCAAAGAAGTCGTCGTTGAAATTCATCAGGCAATCGAAGTACGGCTTGAGAAAGAGCGGCTCAATGCCAAAGTCAAAAGTCGGGAAAAGCATCTATGGAGCATCTACCGCAAAATGCGCGAGAAAAAACGCTCGTTTCGCGACATTATGGATGTCTTTGCCTTTCGCCTGATCGTTGACAGCGTCGATGATTGCTACCGCACCCTGGGAATCATTCACAATGTTTTCAAGCCGGTGCCCGGGGAATTCAAGGATTACATCGCTATTCCTAAAGCCAATGGCTATCAGTCCCTTCACACCGTATTGGTAGGCATGCACGGCGTGGTAATCGAAGTGCAAATTCGCACCGCCGAAATGGAAGCCATGGCCAGCTACGGCATCGCGGCACATTGGGAATACAAAGCCGGTCAGAGTAATATTGACGTCAATCAACGTCGAGCTTCGCGCTGGGTGCAAGGACTGCTTGATATGCAACGCCAGGCTGGCGACTCCCTGGAATTCCTTGAACACGTCAAAGCCGACCTGTTTCCCGACGAGGTCTATGTCTTTACCCCCAAAGGCAAGATTGTCGAATTGCCCACTGGCGCAACGCCCATCGACTTTGCCTATTCGGTGCATACCGGACTCGGCAACAGCTGTATTGCCTGCCGTGTAGACGGCCAGCTTACGCCGCTGTCGGAGCAGCTCGAAAGCGGCCAGCGGGTAGAAATTATCCGCGCTCAGGAGGCACAGCCAAACCCTAACTGGCTAAACTTCGTGGTCACGGCCAAGGCACGCAGTGCAATTCGTCACTACCTCAAACATCAACAACACGATGAATCTGTTGATCTCGGCAAGCGCTTGCTCGACCAGGCCCTGAGCCGTCTTGGCACTAGCTACAAGGAACTGAAAAAATCGCAGATTAAAAAGCTGCTTAAAGAGACCGGCGCGTCGACATTTGAATATATCCTGCAACAAATCGGCCTCGGTAATCGAGTGCCCTTTGCGGTGGCCAATGTGCTGGTGCCCGAAAATAAACGCAGGCCGATTGAAGAGAACAAAAAATCGGCACTGCCCATCGTTATTGACGCGTCGGATGGATTGCTTTTGCAGTACGCGCGCTGCTGCCGTCCGATCCCGGGAGATCCAATTTTAGGTCATGTCTCGCCGGGGAAAGGCCTGGTGATACATCTCGAGTCATGCCGCAATCTGATGGAGATTCGCAGCAACCCGGAAAAATGTATGCCGCTGACCTGGTCGAACAGCCCGCGCGGCGAGTTCCCAGTTGAGCTTAAAGTAGAGATCACACCGGAGCGCGGATTTATCGCTGCACTGGCGTCGCGGATGACCAGAGCCGACGCTACAATCGAACATATCAGCGTCGATGAAAAAGATGCCTTTACCAGCATTGTGCATGTTGTACTGACGGTGCGTAACCGCGTTCATCTGGCAGATATTCTTAGACGTGCCCGTGGCCTAAAACAGGTGCGGCGAATTTACCGAGTTAAAAACTGACGACAACGGAGACTACCGTGACCAATAAAGCCGTAATTCATACCGACAATGCACCTGCCGCCATTGGCACTTATTCGCAAGCAGTCAAAGTCAACAATACCGTTTATCTATCTGGGCAGATTCCCCTCGACCCGCAAACCATGGAACTGGTTGACGGGGACATCAGCGTGCATATTCGCCGTGTTTTCGACAACCTCAGCGAAGTCTGCGCAGCCTCCGGTGGTGATCTGAGCGATATTGTGAAACTGAATATCTTCCTTACCGACCTGAACAACTTCGCCGCGGTTAACCAGACGATGGGCGAGTATTTTCAGCAGCCCTATCCGGCTCGCGCAGCGATCGGTGTCAATCAGTTGCCCAAGGGAGCAATGGTTGAAATGGATGGAATTATGGTTATCTAGAAAAATTTATTGCTGATCAATTAACGCTCGGTAGCCGTCGCGGTAACTGGGGTAGAGAAATTGATAGCCGGTATCCAAGAGCCGCTGGTTGCTGCAGCGGCGAATCGCCTTCTGCTCTGAGTGCTCTTCCTGCAATGTCACACCGAGCTGTGCCGCCAGCCATTTGCGCAACTGGTGCTGTGTAACAGGTTCTGAGTCGCTGGCAATATAGAGCCCATCAAGCTCGACGCCGTCGACAAATCGGCGCACCAAATGCGCCAGAACAGCACCGCAGTCTTCACTATAAATCCGATTACTCCACTGCTTTGGCTCGGCAGGACGCCCTTTGCCGGCTCGAATCTGGTCGAGCATTCGAGTGCGCCCCGGACCATAGATTCCCGAAAAACGCACAATCGTGCTGGCACAGGGTAAGTTAGCAATGTGCTGCTCGGCCTCAAGTAACAATTTACCTGAAAAACTCTGCGGCTCCGTGACAGATTGCTCGTCGACCCACTCTCCGTTGTTGTCACCGTACACACTGGTACTCGAGACCCAAATCACAAGCTTCGGCACGGACTCGCTGAGGGTCATCGCCTCAGCCAGTGTTTTAGCACTATCGACATAGGCGCGACGGTAACCCTCTTCGCTAAAAGCGTCAGGAGTCAGCGAGGCGACGACGATATCAAAACCCCGGCTGAGGACGTCCACCAGACGATCGCGATCCGCCATACTTCCCGCGAGTGGCTGGATAAAATCGGGCAGTGTCTGGGGGTTGCGTTTGAAGCCTGCACAAGTGAAATCTGCCACCAGGCGCGACGCCGCACGACAGCCAATATCACCGCAACCGGCAAATAGTATTTTCAATCAATGTTTCCTGTGTAATCAATTTTAGCTATTATTGTCCCTGGCTCAAGGGGCAGTGATATGACACTTACGGAACTCCGCTACGTCGTTACTCTGGCGCAGCTGCAACACTTTGGCAAGGCCGCCGAGCGCTGCAACGTCAATCAATCGACGCTCAGTATAGCGGTTAAGAAACTCGAAGGTGAGCTGGGCATTGAGCTTTTTGAGCGGTCTAAAAGCAGCGTCCGGCCAACGCCGATTGGCGAGCGGGTAATTACCCAATCCCAGCGCGTGCTCGAAGAAGCCGCGGCAATAAAAGATATCGCCATATCGGGTAAAGACCAGCTCAACAGTCCGCTGCACGTCGGCGCGATTTTTACCGTTGGTCCCTATCTATTCCCCCACTTTATACCGCAGCTGCAAACGTCAGCGCCGCAGATGCCGCTGATTATCGAGGAGAGCTACACCAGTACCTTGCGCAAGCGGTTGCGCAATGGCGAAGTCGATGTGATTATTGTTGCGCTGCCATTTAGTGAACCGGATGTGGTGGTGCAGCCACTCTATGACGAGCCCTTTGTTGTACTGCTGCCTCAGTCACACCCTTTGAGCGACAAAAAAGCCATTGAGCGCGGCGATCTAGACAACGAGAATGTGCTGATGCTTGGCGAGGGGCACTGCTTTAGAGACCAGGTTATTGAAGCACTGCCAAATATCAACTGCGGCAAAAAGCCGTCGGCCTCAGTGCAAACCATGACCGAGGGTAGTTCGCTAGAGACGCTATGCTATATGGTTGCCTCCGGACTCGGAATTACAATTTTGCCAAAAACTGCAGCGATTGGCGCCGAAACTCGCCAAAAAGGTCTCGTTACACGGCCTTTTTCGGGTGTGGCTCCCAAGCGTACTACCGCGCTGGCATGGCGCGCCAGCTTCCCGCGTCATCGCGCTGTCGATGCATTGCGCAAATCCATATATGACAGCGACCTTCCTGGGATCACTCGCAACTAATGGCCGGCGACGCGAAACACACGACACGGCAAGGCGCCCTGGATAAAACCGGCGTAGACAAGCTCCGCGGGGTTGGCCCTCTGCTCGCAGGAAAACTCCATAAACTGGGCTTGTATACCGTTCAGGATCTGCTCTTTCACTTACCCCTGCGCTACATTGATCGCACCAAGATAACATCAATCGGCGGCGTTCAACCACTCACCGAAGTTGTGATTGAAGGCGAGGTTCGCGCCAGCGACATTGTCTTTGGCCGCCGCCGCAGCTTGGTTTGTCGTGTGCAGGATCACAGCGGTTTAATCACGCTGCGCTTCTTTCACTTCAATCAGGCGCAGCAGCAGAGCTTGCAGGCTGGAACGCGTATTCGTTGTTTTGGCGAAGTGCGCCGTGGTAAGTCTGGCCTGGAGATGTACCACCCAGAATATCAACTGCTGAAGCAGACCGAGCCGCCAGCTCTCGCTGAGACACTGACGCCCATCTACCCGGCTACCGAAGGAGTCACTCAACAGCGTATCCGCGATCTCTGTGGCCAGGCGCTTAAACTACTGCAACGCCAGGGCCTTGATGACTGGTTACCGCCCGAATTGGGCGCCAGCAAATACTCGCTGACCGACGCGCTGCAGCTTTTACACAGCCCACCTCCGGGGACGGCACTGCATTTGCTCGCAGAGGGTGAGCATCCGGCACAGCAACGGCTGGCCGTCGAGGAGTTAATCGCTCATCACCTGAGCTTGCTGCGACTGCGTCAGAAAATTCAACGTCAAGCTGCTCCGATGCTGGTGCCGAACCCCGGCGCCTCAGAGCGCTTTCTGGAACAATTGCCATTTACCCTGACCGCTGCTCAGCAGCGAGTAGTAAATGAGATCAGCGCCGATATCAGTCAGGCGATACCAATGTTGCGCTTGGTACAGGGCGATGTCGGGTCAGGTAAAACCGTCGTGGCGGCCCTGGCCGCGGTACAGGCCATTGCCAACGGTAAACAAGCGGCACTGATGGCACCAACAGAGATTCTCGCCGAGCAACATCGCGTCAGTTTTGAATCCTGGCTGGCGCCACTCGGGATTCGCATCGCTTGGCTAACCGGCAAGCTCAAAGGTAAAGGTCGCGAAGTCCAGTTGGCAGCTATTGCCGATGGCAGCGCGCAAATTGTTATCGGCACTCATGCGCTATTTCAGGAAGGCGTTGTGTTCAACAATCTCGGGCTGACCATTATCGACGAGCAGCATCGCTTTGGTGTTCACCAGCGACTGGCACTACGCAAAAAAGGGCTTGTGAGTCCCGACGCCCGTGATGCAGAAGACTCGACGCCACATCAACTTATCATGACCGCAACGCCAATTCCCCGCACGCTAGCGATGAGCGCTTACGCGGATCTGGACTGCTCGGTCATCGATGAGCTTCCTCCAGGTCGCAAGCCAATTGAGACCGTAGTCTTGAATGAGCTGAGGCGCAACGATGTTATCGAGCGTGTTCGCGCCTCCTGCAAAGAGGGCCGTCAGACCTACTGGGTCTGCACGTTGATTGAGGAGTCAGATGTGCTTGAGGCCCAGGCTGCCGAAGCCACAGCACAAGAATTGCAATTACTGCTCTCGGGGCTCTCCATAGGGCTAATTCACGGGCGTCTCAAGCCGAAGGAAAAAGTCCAGATTATGCAGGCATTCAAAACCGGCGAAATTAACCTGTTAGTGGCCACCACGGTTATTGAAGTCGGTGTCGATGTACCCAATGCCAGCCTAATGATAATTGAAAATGCCGAGCGCCTCGGCCTATCCCAGCTTCACCAGCTGCGAGGTCGGGTCGGACGTGGCAGCCAGAGTAGTCATTGTGTATTGCTTTACAGCGCACCGCTGTCGGCCAATGGCTCGGCGCGGCTGAAAATTATGCGCGAGACCAATGATGGTTTTAAGATTGCCGAGAAAGACCTCGAAATTCGCGGCCCGGGAGAGGTGCTCGGCACCCGCCAAACTGGCGATATGCATCTGCGCATTGCCGATCTGCAGCGCGATGCCTATCTCCTGCCAGAGGTGAAGCGCTTGGCGATCAGATTACTGCAGGATTTTCCAGTTGCTGTTGACCCGCTGGTCGCACGCTGGCTCGGACGTAGCGAACAATACGGGCAAGCATAAAAAAAGCAGGGTAGAATAGCGGTCATAAAAGTGTCACAAAGGAAGCGATGATGGCGTTCAGCAACTCAATCTCAAATATCTTTGGCGTCTCGCCAATCAAACCCTTGCAAGACCATATGGCACAGGTCATCAGCTCTGTCTCTAACCTGAAAACCTTTTTGGATGCCACATTTGAAGATGACTGGGAAAAGGCTTCCGCCATTTTCGATTCCATATCGGCAGACGAGCAAAGTGCCGATGATCTGAAGAAGCAGTTTCGTATGCATATGCCAAAAAGCTTGTTTATGCCGGTCTCCAGAGGCGACTTGCTGAGTATTCTCACCCAGCAGGACAATCTCGCCAACCTTACCAAAGATATCTGCGGCATTATTCTCGGCCGTCAGATGGCGATTCCACAACCGCTGCATGCCGACTTTATTGGTTTTGCCGAGTCTTCTGTTGAAACCTGCCGCAAGGCCCACGGCGCGATCGATGAGCTCGACGAGCTACTCGAGACTGGCTTTGCCGGAGCGGAAGTGAAGTTTGTGCAGAAACTAATCCGCGAACTAGCCGCTCAGGAACAAAAGGTCGACAAAAAAGAGCTCAAGCTACGCAAAAAACTGTTTAATCTTGAAGCCGATTTACCACCGGTCAACGTGATGTTTATGTACAACATTATTGATCAGATCGGCGCGCTCGCCGACACTGCGGAGCAAATTGGTAATCAAGTAGAGCTACTTCTGGCTAAGTAGCCGGTCAAAAAGCATAAAAAGATAATTTTTTCGGAGCCGGCACAATGGAATTCTTTACTGAATACGGGACTATCCTAATTTTACTGGCTGCTATGTGCGGCTTCTTTATGGCCTGGGGCGTGGGCGCAAATGATGTGGCCAATGCCATGGGTACCTCCGTGGGCTCAAAAGCACTAACCATCAAACAGGCGATTTTGATTGCAATGGTTTTCGAGTTTGCCGGTGCCTATCTTGCAGGTGGCGAGGTGACCTCAACGATTCGCAAAGGGATTGTCGACTCCGCAATATTCGTAGATAGGCCCGAAGATCTGGTGTTTGGTATGTTATCAGCTCTGCTGGCGGCGGGTTTCTGGTTGTTGATTGCCAGTTTTATGGGCTGGCCGGTCTCGACCACGCACTCTATTGTCGGTGCCATTGTTGGCTTTGCTTCAGTGGGCGTCTCTGTCGATGCGGTGAGCTGGGGCAAGGTTGGCACGATTGTCGCCAGCTGGGTGGTCTCACCAGTCATTGCTGGAACGATCTCATTTCTGCTGTTCCGCAGTGTGCAGCATCTAATCCTTCTACAGGAGGACCCTTTTACGAAAGCCAAGCGCTATATTCCTATTTATATGTTTTTCGTTGGCTTTCTGATCGCTATGGTGACCTTGCTTAAAGGTCTTAAACATGTATTTAAAGACCATAATATGTCGCTGACATTCTTCGAAAATGCCGCCATCGCGTCAGCGGTGGGCATACTGGTCGCTATGATTGGCAGCTATCTCCTCTCCCATGTGCATCGTGATCTCAGCCTTGAAGAGGGAAATCGCTTCGCAAACGTTGAGCGTGTGTTTGCCGTGCTGATGATCTTTACCGCTTGCAGCATGGCATTTGCCCATGGTTCAAACGATGTGGCCAATGCGGTAGGCCCACTGGCCGCAGTGGTCAGCATTGTGACCTCAGAGGGCAACATCGCCGCCAAGGCCGCCATGCCCCCATGGATACTGCTGCTGGGTGGCGGCGGCATCGTGGTCGGCCTGGCAACCTATGGCTTCAAAGTGATGGGCACCATCGGTCGCAAGATCACCGAACTAACCCCAAGCCGCGGCTTTGCAGCAGAATTGGGTGCCGCCGGCACAGTGGTTATCGCCTCGGGAACCGGACTGCCAATTTCAACCACGCACACTCTGGTCGGTGCCGTACTCGGTGTTGGCTTGGCGCGGGGTATCGGCGCGTTAAATCTCGGTGTGGTAGGCTCAATCTTCTTATCGTGGTTAGTGACACTGCCTGCCGGGGCCGGGTTATCTATCCTGTTCTTCTTCGGTTTTAAAGCAGCCTTCGGACAGTAACTATTTCAGACTAACCGCTGCTGGCACTTAAAGGTTATCAGCGGTCAGTCTGTTGCAGCAGCGCCATTGCTCGATCAGCCTCAGCTGAGGGGACAAAGATATGGTCGTGGAAATAAGCGGCGATTACGTTGGCGCTGATACCCTGCTCGGCAAGCCTGCCTGACACCGCGGCAGTCAACCCCACCGCGTCCAGACTCGAATAAACATTCAGTGTAATGTATTTAAAGCTGCCTTGATAAGCCATACCCGCGCTATCGGCAGTACTTTTTGGCAGCACCAAGGTCAGCCCCTCAGCCTCTACAAACGCTGCCAGCGGGCTAAGCTCGGCAAGGTCTCCGTACAGCCCCTCTGCAACAGTGCAAAAAACATAATCCTGCTGATCAAGGCTGGGAGACAAATTATTTAGCAGTGTTATCAGGTCAGTTTCGCCGGTCATTTATTGTTCTCATTTTGAGGTGCGGTATCAGACGGTTTGCAAAGAAACGCAAAAGGAATCGCAAACGGCCCAAACAATACCCCCATCCACCCCCAGAATCGAGTATTGCCTGCGCGGTGTTTTGCAATTTGATAGCACGCGATAACAGAAAGAATATTGATCACTAACAATGCATAAGCTGTAAGCATTACCACTCCTCGTTACAGGCGGGGCAAATGAACCGGATAGGACCGGGAAAATCACACTCGCTCACTAGACACCCATATCCGACCAGACTGCAAACTCATTACCACTGGGCTCAGTAAAATGAAATCGGCGTCCGCCCGGAAAGTTAAAGATCGGCTTGATAATGCTTCCGCCAAACGCTTTGATTTTGCTCAATGTACCCTCGAGATCTTTGCTGTAAAAGATAACAAGTGCTGCGCCATCGGCTGTTCTAGAGCGCAGGTTAGCTCTGAAGAAGCCGCCGTCGAGGCCCTGCCCTGAAAATGCTGTGTAGTCAGGGCCATAGTCGACAAAGGACCAATTGAAAGCCTGCTCAAAAAATGCCTTGGTTGCCGCCATGTCACAAGATGGGAGCTCAACATAATTTAACTTTTCATGTTCATTCATAAGCCGACCTCTAAGGGGAGATTTGGAAAAGCGTAATCTAGATTAAATATGAGCGCAAAGCAGAAGCGATGGCTTATTGAATATAGATCAACAAATTATCGTTGCTTGTACGCCCCTGAGGTCCAGGGATTGGGCTTGGTAGTTGCTGCTGGAGAGCTGGACTTTTCAAAGGTGACAATATAGAGCTCTTCCACCTTCTCCCGTGCCCACTGAGTCTTGCGCAAGAACTTAAGACTCGACTTGATTGAGGGGTCGCTTTTGAAGCAGTTAATATTGATGCGCTCTGCGAGAGACACCCAGCCAAAGTGCTTCACCAATTCAGTAACAACTGTCTCAAGCGTAATGCCATGCAGAGGATTATTGGGTTGCGCGGGATCTCTCATTATTAGCTCTAATCTCGCGATTGTTTAGGCGAAGTATGAACAGACATAGTTGGTGATCTGCTGCACCCTGACACCAAATTTCGCCGCAGCTGGAACCTCGAAAGACATCCCTCCACTAAACGCTTGCCACTCACCTGTACCGGGTAATAACACGTCCAATTTGCCAGAAGTGATTTCCATCAACTCGTTGACCTCGGTGCCAAATTCATACTCACCGGGCAGCATCACACCCAATGTTTTCAGCGTACCGTCGGCAAACACAATAGCGCGACTGGTCACTTGACCATCGAAATAGACATTAGCTTCCTTACTCACACTGACATTGGCAAAATCGGTCATCTTCATTTCCTTTAAACAAATTAGCGTTACACAGAGCAGAAAGGCTTTCACTGCAGCACGGGAGCGTGATTATACCGATAGACAGAACCCAATAACTATCCCGAAGCTATTAATGCAATACCTGACGAGGAAACTGAACGCTGGAAATCGACAATCCTAGGTTTTTGGATTGGAAAAAGAAGGGCGCCGAAGCGCCCTTTCTACTAACCATTAACGGAACTATCAGTTAATTTTCGCATCCAGTTCTCCACTTAAATAACGCTCAGTCATAGCATCGAGACTCAGCGCTTTAATCCTCTGGGCGTTGCCGGCGGTACCAAAGGCCTCGTAACGTGCCACAGCGATAGCTTGCATGGCGCTGGTGGTTTCCTTGAGATAGGCTCGCGGGTCAAAGGCCGCTGGATTATCGGCGAGGAAGCGTCGCACTGCGCCAGTGGATGCAAGACGCAAATCAGTGTCGATATTCACTTTGCGCACACCGTGCTTGATACCTTCACAGATTTGTTCGACCGGCACACCATAGGTTTCGGGGATTGCACCACCATATTGGTTGATCACTTTCAGCCATTCTTGTGGCACCGAGGAAGAACCGTGCATAACCAAGTGGGTGCCCGGAATGCGTCGGTTGATTTCCTTGATGCGGTCGATGGCGAGAATATCACCTGTGGGTGGGCGGCTGAATTTGTACGCGCCGTGGGAGGTTCCGCAAGCAATAGCCAGCGCATCGACGCCGGTTTTAGCGACAAAGTCGGCTGCTTCTTCAGGGTCTGTAAGCATCTGGTCATGGGTCAACTTGCCTTCGGCGCCAACGCCATCTTCCTCTCCCGCCTCACCGGTTTCCAGTGAGCCGAGACAGCCGAGCTCACCTTCCACCGACACACCACAGGCATGGGCCATCTCAACCGCACGTTTGGTGACATCAACGTTGTACTCGTAACTAGCTGGCGTTTTGCCATCTTCCTCGAGCGAACCGTCCATCATCACGGAGCTAAAACCAAGCTGAATCGAGCGCTGACAAATAGCGGGGCTGGTACCGTGATCCTGGTGCATGCATACCGGGATATGCGGCCACTCTTCGATGGCGGCGAGAATCAGGTGGCGCAGGAAGGGAGCGCCGGCATATTTGCGTGCGCCGGCGGAAGCCTGAACGATAACCGGACTATCGGTCTGGTCCGCAGCCATCATAATGGCGCGCATCTGTTCTAGGTTGTTGACGTTAAATGCGGGTACACCGTAATCGTGCTCAGCGGCGTGGTCCAGCAGTTGTCGTAAAGATATAAGTGCCATGATGCTCTTCCTTCATCAATCTCGTTAATAAAATCGTTTAATCATTAGCCCGCTGCTGCAGAATGGTCACCGCGGGTAGCTCTTTACCCTCAACATATTCCAAAAATGCACCTCCTCCCGTTGATATATAGGAGACCTGGTTAGCGATGCCGTATTTGTCGACCGCAGCCAAGGTGTCGCCGCCCCCAGCAATGGAGAATGCAGGACTCCTAGCAATTGCCAAAGACAGCGTCTTTGTGCCTTCGCCAAATTGGTCAAACTCAAAAACGCCGACCGGGCCATTCCAAATAATGGTGCCCATGCCCAGCAGGAGTTTTGCCAGGGCGGCGGCGGAGTCGGGACCGATATCAAAAATCATATCGTCTTCGGCGACATCGTCCACTGATTTAACGATGGCTTCGGTCGTCTCGGAAAAAGCCTTGCCGACGACGACATCTGTAGGCAATGGGATGCTGACTTTTTGCATTAGCGCTTGTGCGGCGGGAATCAGAGCGGCCTCGTAGAGAGATTTGCCAACCGGCTTGCCGGCGGCCGCAAGAAAGGTGTTGGCAATGCCGCCACCAACGATAAGCTGATCAACTTTGGTCGACAACGTTTCCAGTACCATCAATTTTGTCGAGACTTTGGAGCCGCCAACAATTGCAGCGACTGGCGGTGTTGGTGCCGCAAGTGCTTTTTCCAGCGCATTCAGTTCATTGGCGAGCAAGGGTCCCGCACAGGCTAACGACGCAAATTTGGCCACACCATGAGTTGAAGCCTGCGCACGGTGGGCGGTGCCAAAAGCATCCATCACAAAAATGTCACAGAGCTTGGCATAGGCTTTGGCGAGCGTGTCGTCGTTCTTTTTTTCGCCGGGATTAAAGCGCACATTTTCCAGCATCACCACATCGCCGTCGTTCATCTCAATACCACTTTTCCAGCTCTGTTCGAGTCGAACCTTCTGACCGAGAAGTTCGCTGAGATAGTTGGCTACCGGCGCCAGACTGAACTCAGCGTTGTACTCGCCTTCGTTGGGTCGACCCAGATGAGACATGAGGATAACTTTGGCACCCGCACTAATGGCGTGTTTAATGGTGGGAAGCGCGGCTTTGATGCGGGCGTCACTGGTAACTTGGCCATCCTTGACTGGGACATTGAGGTCTTCACGGATCAGTACTTTTTTGCTGGTTAAATCCAGCTCGGTCATTAATTTGACAGTCATCATAGCCCTTCTGTTTCGTGATTCTGTTTAGCCCTCACAAACTCGTCCATCTGTCTAAGGCCGGGAAGAGGTCTCTGAATTACACCAATGCAGTAATGTATCGAGCATCCTGTTGGCGTAACCCCATTCGTTGTCGAACCAAATCAATACTTTAACCAGCTTTCCCTGACTGACTCGGGTTTGGCTCGCATCGACAATACCGCTGCGCGGATCGTGGTTAAAGTCACAGGAAGCCAGCGGCTCCTCAGTATAGCCAAGCACACCTTCTAAAGAATGCAACGAAGCCTGTTCGAGGGCGGCGTTAATGGTAGCACTATTCACTTGTGTATTGACCATTACCGATAGATCGATCGCCGATACGTTGACCGTAGGCACGCGCATCGCCTGAGCCTGAAAACGCCCGGTCAACTCAGGCAAGATGCGATCAATGCCCAGAGCCAGGCCGGTATCAACCGGAATAATCGATTGCATTGCGGCACGGGTCTTGCGCAGATCGGTGTTGTGATAGGCGTCGATAACCGGTTGGTCATTCATCGCCGAATGGATGGTGGTGATCACGCCACCCTCTATGCCGAACTTGTCGTGCAGTACCTTGATTACTGGAACCACACAGTTAGTCGAGCAGGACGCGCTGGAAATAATCGTTTCATCACCGGTAAGGAGATGCTCGTTGATGCCGTACACAATAGTGGCATCAACATTGGATTCTGCCGGCTGCGAAAATAACACTCGCCGAGCACCGCTGGTTAGGTGTTGCTCCGCGGTGGCGCGATCGGCAAAAGCACCGCTACACTCGAGCACAACATCGACATTAAGTTTAGCCCATAGCAGTTGGTCGAGATTCTGTTGATGAAGAATGGTGATGCTATCGCCATTGATACAGATCTTATCCTCAGATGCCTCGACGATCCCCGGGAAACGCCCGTGGGTGGAATCATAGCGAGTCAGATGAGCAATCGTCTTGCTGTCGGCAAGTTCATTGATTGCCACCACCTGAACGGTCTTGCGCGCCTCTGATTCATAGAGCGCGCGCAACACCGAGCGGCCAATACGGCCATAGCCATTAATGGCTATTCGCAACATTACCCCATTACCTCGAGAATATTGGCAACCACATTATCGACGGTGAAACCAAATTGTTTCATCAGCTCTTCGCCCGGCGCAGATTCGCCAAAGCTGGTCATGCCCACTACGCGGCCATCGAGGCCAACAAACTTGTACCAGTAATCAGCGTGTAGTGCTTCAACCGCAATCCGCGCTCTGATCGTGGGCGGCAACACCGCATCCCGATAGCTTGCGTCCTGAGCGGAGAAAATCTCGGCACAGGGCATCGACACAACACGCACCTCGGTACCCTGACCGGCCAGTTGTTCAGCGGCCGCCATTGCGAGTTCAACTTCCGAGCCGGTGGCAATCACAATCGCTTGAGGACTAGCACAATCACGCAGGATATAACCGCCACGCTGAATAGCGGCAACCTGATCTGCACTGCGCACCATCGGGGCTAAGCCCTGACGACTAAATATCAAAGCGCTGGGGCCGTCACGACGTTCGATAGCACTTTTCCAACATACTGCTGACTCTACCGTGTCGCAGGGACGCCAGGTGTTAAGGTTGGGTGTTGAGCGCAACGCACTTAACTGCTCGACAGGCTGATGCGTTGGGCCATCTTCGCCGAGACCAATTGAATCGTGGGTGTAGACAAATATGCTCTGCAAGCCCATCAGTGCCGACATGCGCACGGCATTGCGGGCATACTCCATAAACATCAGGAAGGTGGCGCCGTAATTCACAAAGCCGCCGTGAAGAGCAATACCGTTCATAATGGCGCTCATGCCGAACTCTCGAACGCCGTAATAAATGTAATTGCCGTCGGCATTATCACCGCTAATATCTTTGGAGCCGGACCAGATCGTCAGGTTGGAACCTGCCAAGTCAGCCGATCCGCCAAGCAGTTCCGGCAGCATCGGGCCATAGGCATTGAGGCAGTTCTGCGACGCTTTGCGCGAGGCTACTTTTTCCATCTTTTCCTGACAGTCACGGATGTAGGCATCCGCTTGTGCGCTGAAGTCCTCTGGCAGATCGCCGCGGGTACGCCGCTCAAACTCTGCTGCCAGTTCGGGGTGAGCCGCGCGGTAGTCCTCAAGCTGGTTGGCCCAGCGGGTCTGTGCCGCGGCGCCTTTTTCGATGCCACTCCAACCGGCGTAGACTTCGTCAGGAATTTCAAACGGCCCATGGTTCCAGCCGAGTTGCTTGCGGGTCAGCGCCACTTCGTCCACACCCAGTGCAGCACCGTGGCAATCTTCCTTGCCCTGTTTGTTTGGCGAACCAAATCCGATAATCGTTTTGCAGCAGATCAGGGTCGGCTTGCCCGTCTCAGTCTGCGCCTGATCAATGGCCGCTTTAATCGCATCGCTATCATGGCCATCGACATCGGCAATAACATGCCAGCCATAAGATGCAAAGCGCGCCGGCGTGTCATCGCTGAACCAGCCTTCGACTTCTCCATCAATTGAAATGCCATTGTCATCGTAGAATGCGATCAACTTGCCAAGCTTTAGAGTGCCCGCAAGCGAACAGACTTCGTGCGAAATACCTTCCATCAGACAGCCATCACCAAGAAAAGTATAGGTGTGATGATCGACAATATTGTGGCCCGGACGATTAAATTGTGCCGCGAGCACCTTCTCTGCCAGCGCCATACCGACAGCATTGCTGATGCCCTGACCCAGCGGACCGGTAGTCGTTTCAACGCCGGGCGCATAACCGTATTCCGGATGGCCGGGAGTCTTGGAATGCAGTTGACGGAAATTTTTAATTTCTGCCATCGGCAGGTCGTAACCAGTCAGATGCAGCAGTGAGTAGAGCAGCATGGAGCCATGCCCGTTAGAGAGCACAAAGCGGTCTCTGTTGGCCCAAGTTGGATCTGCTGGGTTGTGGCTGAGATAGTCATTCCAGAGAACCTCGGCAATATCTGCCATGCCCATCGGGGCACCTGGATGGCCACTATTAGCCTGTTGTACAGCGTCCATACTGAGGGCGCGAACAGCGTTTGCAAGCTCTCTACGTGAGGCCATTAATCATCACTCCTGGTAGCAAAAATTCAAGCGCGCATTGTCTCTTAGTCGGGGGGGGGCAGTAAACCGATATTCGTTATTTGGACGGCGGATTACCCTGCCTTTTTGGGCGGCGATGTATTGGGCCATGCAAACCTGTGATATCCCAGCACGTGCAACTGTGCCCAGCCATTTCACCTTATATAAAAATATTTTGATATAGCAAAATCGCTGTGTTAAAGTCTCGCCCATGAATAACCTCAGCCTTTTAGACAACCAGCCCAGAGCGGCCACTGATACCAGTGCAATTACTGCGCTGTGCAAAGCGGCGGGTGATCCTCTGCGGATGCAAGTTTTAAAGGTGCTGCAACAAAATGCGTATGGTGTTCTGGAACTCTGCCAGGTTTTTGATATCCGCCAATCAGCAATGAGCCACCACCTGAAAATTCTAGCTAATGCTGGCCTGGTGGCAACACGTCGCGAAGGCACCACGATTTTCTATCGCCGCAACGAAAGCCATCCAGATACCGATCTGCAGTCTCTGCAGCATGCATTGTTCCAGACGATTGATGATGCGGCACTTGATCCAGCCCTGCGCACACGTCTGGAATCGATCAATCGGGAGCGTTCAGCGGCGTCAGTGGCGTTCTTCAACCAAAACGCAGCGCGGTTTGAGGAAAATCAGGATTTAATCGCAAGCTGGGCAGACTATGGCGATAGCGTCGAGAGTTTTCTTGAGAGCAGCATCGCCAACCGCAACTCGGCGCTGGAGGTAGGCCCAGGTTATGGCCAGTTCCTGACCAAGCTATCGAGCACATTCGCCCACGTGACGGCGCTGGACAACTCAGCAGAGATGCTTGAGCAGTGTCGCGGCAGGGCAACCCGTCAGGGTCTGCAAAATATTGCCTTTACGCTTGGCGATACCGGACTGGCGCTGCAGGAGCAGCTGCGCAGCGATTGCGTCTCATTAAATATGGTGCTCCACCACAACCCAACACCGGGCGATATTATCAATGACTGCGCGCAACTTTTAACTGATGGCGGTGTGCTTTTAATCACCGATCTATGCGCCCACGACCAGGATTGGGTTCAACAAGCCTGCGGTGACTTGTGGCTGGGCTTTGAACCACAGGAACTGACACGCTGGGCAGAATCGGCCGGTTTAACCGAAGGCAACAGCCTCTATCTGGCGCAGCGCAATGGTTTTCGAATCCAACTCCGACAGTTTGTCAAAAGACTGCCCAATAAAAACTAACCGCAAGGTAGATTACAACGAGAAGGTTTATGTCTAACTACAATATTTTCACCTCTGAATCAGTCTCTGAAGGCCATCCGGATAAAATGGCTGATCAGATCTCTGATGCTGTTCTGGACGCCATTTTAAAAGACGACCCCCATTCCCGCGTTGCGGTTGAGACGATGGTCAAAACCGGTATGACTATTATTGCCGGCGAAGTGCGCACCGCTACCTATGTTGATCTGGAGCAAATTGTTCGCGATGTGATTACCGGCATTGGCTACGACAGCTCAGAGGTTGGCTTTGACGGCAACTCCTGTGCAGTACTTAATGCGATCGGCAAACAGTCGAGCGACATTGCCCAGGGTGTCGACGAGGCAGAAAACAAGGATATTGGCGCCGGCGATCAGGGCCTGATGTTTGGCTACGCCAGCAACGAAACCGACGTTTTAATGCCTGCACCCATTTATTACGCCCATCGCCTGATGGAGCGCCAGGCGCAGCTGCGTAAAAATGGCGTGCTATCATGGCTGCGCCCAGATGCCAAGAGCCAGGTCACACTGCGCTACGAAAATGGCAAACCTGTAGCCATCGATGCCGTCGTGTTGTCGACTCAGCACGCAGAAAATATCTCGCTCAGTGATCTGCAAGAAGCGGTGCGCGAAGAGATTATCGATCATGTGTTGCCCGAAGAGTGGCTCCATGCTGGCACCCAATACCATATTAACCCGACTGGTCAGTTTATTATTGGCGGGCCGATGGGCGACTGTGGTCTCACAGGCCGCAAGATTATTGTCGATACCTATGGCGGCATGGCCCACCACGGTGGTGGCGCATTTTCCGGAAAAGACCCCACCAAAGTGGATCGCTCCGCGGCCTATGCCGGTCGCTATGTGGCAAAAAATATTGTCGCTGCGGGTCTGGCTGATCGCTGTGAAATTCAGGTTTCCTATGCCATTGGTGTTTCCGAGCCGACTTCAATCAGTATCAATACCTTTGGCACCGGCAAGCTTTCCGATGCTGCGATTGTCGATTTGATTCGCCAGCACTTTGATCTGCGCCCACGTGGTTTGATTGAGATGCTCGATTTGCGTCGGCCGATCTACCAACCCACCGCATCCTACGGGCACTTTGGCCGCGAGCTGGAGGCCTTTACCTGGGAAAAAACTGACAAAGCTGCTGACTTGCAGAAAGCTCTTTAAAACCGATAGCAAACAGGATTCTTATAATGACCGCTTCAGTAAATTCAATTAACCGTGACGCCACTTTTAGCGACTACAAAGTAGCTGACATGTCTCTCGCCGAATGGGGCAAAAAAGAGATCACCATCGCTGAGTCCGAAATGCCGGCACTGATGGCCCTGCGTGAAAAATATCGCAACGAGCAACCATTGGCTGGAGCGCGCATTCTCGGCTGCATTCATATGACTATTCAAACCGCTGTTTTGATTGAAACACTCCAGGCTCTGGGTGCAGAGGTCCGCTGGACATCGTGCAATATTTTCTCGACCCAGGATCACGCTGCAGCCGCTGTAGCCGCCAATGGCACGCCTGTATTCGCCTGGAAAGGTGAGACTGAAGAAGAGTATGAATGGTGCCTGGAACAACAGGTGTTAAAAGATGGCGTGCCCTGGAATGCCAATATGGTTCTCGATGATGGCGGTGACCTCACAGCCCTTCTGCATGAGCGGTACCCGCAGGTGTTGGACGCCGTGCATGGCATTACTGAGGAGACCACAACCGGTGTTCACAGACTTTACGAGATGCTTGAGCGCGGCGAGCTGAAAGTGCCGGCGATCAATGTTAATGACTCTGTAACTAAATCAAAGTGTGACAATAAGTACGGCTGCCGCCACAGTCTTAACGATGCCATTAAGCGCGCAACTGACCATTTGCTGTCAGGTAAGAAAGCGGTGGTAATCGGCTATGGTGATGTCGGCAAAGGGTCCGCCCAGTCTCTGCGCCAGGAAGGCATGATTGTGAAGGTCACCGAATCAGACCCGATCTGCGCCATGCAGGCCTGCCTCGACGGCTTTGAAGTAGTTTCAACGTACAATAATGGTGATTCTACTCAAGGTGTCAATGCGGAATTGCTGGCCCATACCGACCTGCTGGTGACCACAACCGGCAACTTTAATGTCTGTGGTGCCGACATTCTCGGCGCTCTCAAGAGCGGCTGCGTAGTCTGTAATATCGGCCACTTTGACAATGAGATCGATACTGCTTACATGCGCAAAACCTGGCAGTGGGATGAAATTAAACCTCAGGTTCACAAGATCTATCGTGACAAAGCTAGCAATGACCATCTATTGCTGTTGGCCGAAGGGCGACTGGTTAATCTCGGCAACGCAACGGGGCACCCGAGCCGTATTATGGATGGCTCTTTTGCCAATCAGGTACTGGCGCAAATCGATCTCTATAGCAAGCAGTATGCCGCACAGGATGATGCGACCAAAGCTGCTCTGCTAAAGGTAGAAGTGCTACCCAAGCATCTGGACGAAGAAGTGGCAGCGCATATGGTGCGCGGCTTTGGTGGTGTAATCACCAAGCTGACCCAGGCCCAGGCTGACTATATCAACGTGCCGGTTGAAGGTCCGTTTAAAGGCGATAGCTATAAGTACTAAGCGATTACCTGCTTGACACAGCGGCCCCCGCCTCGAGGGTCGCGCAGTCGCAAAGCGGAAAATCATTATTAAAGGAATAACATGCAATGAAAAGCGATAGCGCTGATCCAACCCCGCACCTTAGCTTTGAATTTTTTCCGCCCAAAACTGACCAGGGGAAAGCCAGCCTGGCGACCACTCGCCAGGCGCTGGGAAAATTTAATCCCGAGTTTTTCTCTGTCACCTATGGCGCCGGCGGCTCAACCCGCACAACGACTATGGATCAGGTTGCCGCCATTCAATCAGATGGCTTTGCCGTCGCACCACACCTCTCATTTGGTGGCAGTGACAAGGCAGAGGTACTGGCGCTGCTCAATAGCTATAAAGCGTCTGGTGTAAAACATCTGGTTGCTCTGCGCGGCGACCTGCCATCCGGCATCGGCGGTGCTGCACAACTGATTCATGCCAACCAGCTTGTCACATTTATTCGCGAAAATACCGGCGACCATTTTAATATCAATGTCGCCGCCTACCCGGAAATCCACCCCGAAGCCGAAAGCTACAGCAAAGATATTTACTGGCTTGGCGAAAAATTCAAGGCTGGCGCCAACCGCGCGATCACGCAGTATTTTTACAATGCCGACGCCTATTTTAAATTTGTCGACGAGTGCGCCAAAGCCGGAATCGTCGAGCCGATTATTCCAGGCATGATGCCGCTGACTAATTACAGCAATCTGATTCGTTTTTCCGACAGTTGTGGCGCCGATATTCCGCGCTGGTTGCGCTGGCAACTCAAGGAGCGCAGCGACAATATGGAAGACTTGGTCAGCTATGGCATCGATATCATTAGCGAACTGAGTCAGAAGCTGCTCGATGGCGGCGCTCCGGGGCTGCATTTTTACACCATGAATCAATGGCAAGTTACTGGTACGCTATGCCGTAATCTCGGCTTTACAGAAAATAACTAACACGTCGCTATGCGCATTCCACGAATTTATATCGACCAGCCCCTAAACAGCGGCGCCAACGTTATGCTCGACGGCAGCGCTGCGCGCCATATCGCCTCGGCATTGCGTATGACGCCCGGCCAGGAAATTGTTCTGTTCAACGGCCTGGGAGGAGAATACACCGCCGAGCTCAGCACGGTTGGCAAGTCTCAAGTGACGGCGCTGGTTGGCGACGGCCGAGAAGTTGATCGCGAATCTGCGCTAAAACTGCATCTCGCGATTGGGGTCTCTCGCGGTGAACGCATGGACTGGATAGTGCAAAAAGCTACCGAGCTGGGGGTATCTGCTATTACCCCCCTATTTACTAAGCGCACCGAAGTGAAACTCAGTGGCGAACGCCTCGACAAGAAGATTCGCCACTGGCAACAGGTGGCCATCAGCGCCTGTGAGCAGTGCCATCGCAATCGACTGCCAACTATTCACAACCCACAAAGCCTTGATCATTGGCTGAGTGAAAACACAACAACAAGTAGTGAATTAAAATTGGTATTGCACCACCGAACTGAAAAACGTTTGACACAGTATCAAGCGCCTGAAAGCGCCCTTATTTTAGTTGGTCCAGAGGGTGGCTTGAGTGAGAGTGAAATCAATAATGCCATGGCACAGGGTTTTAACGCCCTCGCGCTGGGCCCCAGAGTGATGCGTACCGAAACAGCGCCGCTTGCCGCGATCAGTATTCTGCAATCACTTTGGGGAGATATGGGCTGAGGCACGCACGGTGAGATACCGTTTTTGCGTGTCATGGCTGACCGCAATTGCCCTTATCCTGGTTACATCATCAAAGCCAATTGACGCCGCCATTTTTGGTGATGGTAATCCGCACAATGGCATCGAGGATCAACGTCGAATCTCGACACGCATAGAAGCCCGTGCAATAGGAACAGTATTCTGTGATGGTGGCTTGCGAGGCACAGCCACCCATATTAATCCCGCGGCCGAGCCACAGCGGTCAGCCCCGACTCCAGCGCTTATCATCACTGCCGCACATATATTGTTTGATGAAGATAGCGGCGAAATGTACCAGTCATGCAGCTATCTGCCAAAAAACAATCGATTTGAAGCCATTCCTTTTGCCGCTGTTTCAGATCATCAGTTCAGGCCACTGGCAGCCAATAAAATACATCAATCCGAAGCGGATATCGTTTTTGTCGCACTGGCAAAACCGCCGCGACAACCGGCTCTGCAACTGGCTGAGCCGCGGTTATCTAACGCACAAGAAGTGGACCAGAAAGACCGTCAAAGCCAGCCGCTATATTTGATTGGCTATAACAGCTCGCTTGATCAGATCACTGAATCGGCGGGCTGCATAGCCTTTAATTCGACACAGTTTGCCAGCGAAAAATTACTCTTCCACGACTGTGATGCGCGTGCAGGCGCATCCGGCGGCGCAGTTCTCCAGGATCAGCTTGGCAGGACGGCCGGTAATGAAGCAAGGTTAGTGGCAGTTCATGGCGGGACACTGTTTATCACCGCAGCAAAGGCTGCTCACGCTCCGCCCGCAGAAACGGATGGCGCCAAGGTCGACCCGGAAGTCCGAATAAATCAGGCGCGGCGAATCGATCAGGCGCTGATTAAGCGTCTGCAACAGTTTGTTGCATATCTTGCCAGGGATTTTCCAGATCAAAAGTAATATCTCGAGCGAAACCTGGAACATGAATACCTTGAGCACTAATCACTACGCCCGCCTCGTCAATCAGCGGCTCGCCAAAACGATAGATCACGTTCAACTCACCAGCATCGGCCTCAACGGCATACTGTTTGGCCGCGGAACGGGTGGCCTCACGTCGATCGAGGTAAACGGGAAATTGGGTGCTGTAACGCACGGCTAGCATCTGCTCCACTTTCTCCGGAGACAACACCACAGCCGTGGCATTGTTGCCACCAAAACCTTTGGAGTTAATGAAGGCGACATGCATTTTTGTGTCGCTGACATCTAGATCTTGTAGAGGAAAATGCAGGCGCTCCTGGCAGACGTCCTCAGCGATCTGGGAAATCGTTTTAATACCGGGAATGGTTTGATATTTGAAGGTTCCCAGCGCTGATATCAATTGATCACCACTGGCGGTAGACAGTGAGTGGCCGACAAAAGATTTGGTTGCCGTCACCGGCCAATTGTGGATATCAAAAGCTTCAGCGATATTTTCGATCAGACACGACTCGGTAGTTCGGTTGGCTGGAGTGCTTGAACCATGAGCATGCACAAAGCTGTGATGTTTAACGCTCTCTTCGCCAACAACAGCAATCGCTGAAGCGACCGCTTTAGAAAACGAAACATAGTTGCCCACGCCGGGTGCCGAAATCGACTTTTTCACACCGTCGGCATTAATGAACACCTCAGGTACCGCGCCGTGAATATCAGCGCCCAGCTCAACAGCCAGTGCGTCATCCATCAATACAATATATTGCGTCGCTTCAGAGAGAGTGAAGCCACAGTTTTCGCCAAATGGTCGACTGGCACGACGCCAGTCCGGGGTATCAACTCCATCGAGCTTACACAGATTTTCGTCACTGCCCAGGGCACTCATATTGGAAAAGCCCTCCGAGACTTCTGGCGTCACCGCCGCCTCGGCATTGCCCAAAATCGCTACTCGGCGCCGACCACTGCGGATATCACGCACGGCAGCCTGTAGCACGTAGAGAAAGCTGGCGCAGGCGCCTGTGATGGCTTCAGTATGACCAACACTACCAAGCACGTACGCATTGATAAAGTCCGCGGGCATTGAATTAAGCCCCAAAGGTAACTGCTTAGCAGTCGTTCGGCCACCTTTCAGGCGCGCCTGCAAAAGACCGCCGAAGCCCTCTTCTGTCATCTGGCTTAATACATTAGATGAGTAAACGCCCACTTCGTCTGGAGACACTGAATCAGAGACCTTTTCCCAGGGAATACCAATTGAATGCACAGCATCACTGGCACCTAAAAGTGCCAACTGTAAACTGCGAGGGTGAAAGCGACTATTGTAATGATTAGCTGGATCAAAGCCCGTGGGAAGCTGTCCGGCGGCCTTTGCCGCCAGCTCATAGTGTGACTCGACCAAGTAGTGGTTACTGGCCGACGCAGTAACTTCAACGGATCCATTTTCCAAATCTCTGATGGTCCAATTCTGTGGTGGAGCGGTCGGGAGATCTCTCTTTAGCATGGTAAACAGGATCGGCTGACTGGCGTCATCACTGAGGGAGATCTTCTTGTGGCCGGGCACCTTGGCCGGATCAAACAGCTCAATCTTTCGTATCAACGTGCCATCCAATACGCTCTGACGAAAGCGTTGATCAACCTCGGTGGCGCTGAAGTGCGCACCCGCTGCATCGCAATAGCGCTCACCCGCTTTGCGCACCTGGCCCATCAAACAGGCAAGACTAACAACCGTGTCGAGCTGCTCTGAGGGCGGCAGAGACTCAAGAATCATACGCCGAAAAGCTTGATGTGAAGAGCTGCGTCCAGCAGCATTGTAGCCACCAAAACCGACGATAACTGGAAGTGCATTGGGCATGGGATATCCTTAATGATCAGCGATTGACTGACTGCCAGTTTAAGCAGGATGCGTTAACATTTATTTTGTTATATGGCCACTTTATACTATTATTTAGCCAATTATGCGATGTGCGCCAATGAAGACCTTCAATCTGACCCTTTTACTGTGTGACAACATGCTCGTCTCCAGTACCACGTTGGCAGCGGAGATATTTCAATTTGCCCAAGCTATGGCCCGCGCAGGCAGGCATGCTCAAAGCAAAATCGAGATCCGCTGGGTTAGCGCCGATGGCAAACCAGTGTTGACATCTGCAGGCTTCCAGCTCACTCCGACCCACTCGATTAACGATAATTTCAACAGCGATCTGATCCATATTCCAGCGCTATGGCGCAACCCGCGGCCAGCAATAGCTAAAAATGAAGCCTATATTCCCTGGCTGCAAAAGCAATATCAACTCAACTCCAGCTTTACCGCAGTCGGCACCGGCGTATGCTTTCTTGCTGAAGCTGGCTTACTCGACGACAAACCTGCCACCACCCATTGGCACTATTTCGACCAGCTGCAACGCAGCTATCCAAAGCTGAAGCTTGCGCGCCAGCACTTCACTACCCAGGCCGGTAATATCTATTGTGCCGCCAGCATCAATGCCATGGCCGAATTAATTATGCATCAGGTCGAACGGATTTTTGGACGTGTGATTGCGCGCCAAGCACAGCGAAATTTTTTCCATGAGATTCGTAATCTCACGGAACCGGTCAGTTTTAGCGACCAACAGAAAGTTCATAGTGACGAGGCGATTGTGCAGGCACAGATCTGGATGCAGGATAATCTCAGCAAGCAACTATCCGTGCCAGAGCTGGCTGCGCAGCTTGGTATCACCACAAGGACTTTCAATCGGCGCTTTATGGCAGCTGTGGGCAAAACACCTGGCGATTACCTGACCGAAGTACGCATGACGTTTGCGTGTGATTTATTGAAGAATAGTGATTTGTCAATTTTAGAGGTAGCTGGCTACAGCGGCTATAACGATGCCAGTTGGTTTTCTACGCGCTTCAAGCAGTGGTCTGGGAATAGCCCGAAAGAGTATCGACACACTGTGCGTGGAAAGCTGTTCTCTACCGAGGTGAAAGAAAAGTCACCCCGGTAGAGCGTCCCCGGATTAGATAATTCTAACGCTCACAACGCCATCAACCCCGGCGATACTTGACTTGATACTGTCATCAATATTGCCCTCGACATCGATAATGTTGTAGGCGATATCTTCGCGGCTCTTGTTAACCATATCGACAACGTTGAGGTTAGCGTCGGCAAGCACTGACAGCACACTACCGAGAATCTTCGGGACATTTTTGTTGGTAAAGGTAATCCGCGTGCCGCCATTGCGTGACATTTTGATCTGCGGGTAGTTAACCGAGTTGCGAATATTGCCGTTCTCGAGGAAATCCATCAGCTGGTTGGCGGCCATCACCGCGCAGTTCTCTTCAGCCTCTTCAGTGCTGGCGCCGATATGAGGCATCAGCAGTACATCGTTACGGCCGAGCAGATCAGGTGTCGGGAAGTCGGTGATATATCCGGCAACCGTTCCTTTATCGAGAGCCGCAATCATATCTTCAGTGCTGACAATCTCTTCGCGGGCAAAGTTAAGAATCTTGGCCGTGCTCTTCATACCCGCAAGAGTTTTGCTATTGATCAGGTGCTTGGTGGCTGGAATAGCGGGAACATGCAGGGTAATAAAGTCTGCACGGGCAAGCAATGCCTCAAGGTTCTCCATGCGCTCGACACTGCTGGACAGCTGCCAAGCGGCTTCAACCGAGATGGCTGGATCGTAACCAATGACATTCATGCCCAAATCCAGTGCGAGATTAGCAATCATTGAGCCAATCGCACCGAGGCCAACAACCCCAAGAGTTTTTCCCTGCACTTCTCCGCCAGCAAAACGCTTTTTCTCTTTCTCAAGAAGCTTGCCCATCTCGGCCGAATCGGTCATCTCAGTGAGACTTTGCACGTAGTTCATGCCGCCGTAGATATCGCGAGAACCCATTAACAGTGCTGCCACAATCAGTTCTTTTACAGCGTTGGCGTTAGCACCCGGCGTATTGAATACAACAATGCCCTTCTCGGTGTAATCGGCCAAAGGAATATTGTTGACTCCTGCGCCAGCGCGAGCCACCGCAACCACCGACTCAGGCAATACTTCATCATGCAGCTTCTGACTGCGGAGCAAAACACCATCGGCATCAGAAATATCGCCAGATACCTGATAAGTATCAGTGGGAAAGCGGCTCAGGCCTTTAGATGAAATGGCGTTGTAAGTACGAATTTTATACATGATGTTTTAGGTTCCGGTTTTAAATCGTTAAACAATGTTTGCTACGTGAGTATGGTTTACCCAGAAACTTGCGTGTAGGCCCAATCGAGCCACGGCAGCAAAGCGTTTAGGTCAGATGCTTCAACAGTGGCACCGCACCAAATACGCAAGCCAGCCGGCGCGTCGCGATAGGCGCCGATATCGTAGGCAACCGCTTCCGTATCAAGCAACTTCACTGCCTGCTTAACCTGCTCGGGCTCAAGATCGAGTGTCAGGCAGACGCTAGTATTGGAGAGTTGGTCTTCTTCCTGAGCGAGAAAGTGCGCCCAGGGACGGCTGTCGACAAAGCCTTTAATCACGTCAAGATTGGCATTGGATTTGGCAATCGCTGCCGGCAGCCCGCCAATCGAGCGCACCCAATCGAGGGCATCAAGATAGTCCGCGACACAGAGCATTGACGGAGTATTGATGGTCTCGCCACGGAAAATACCTTCAATCAATTTGCCGCCCTTGGTCATGCGGAAGATCTTTGGTATCGGCCAGTCCGGGGTGTGGCTCTCGAGACGCTCAACCGCACGCGGGCTGAGAATCAACATACCATGACCACCTTCGCCGCCGAGTACTTTTTGCCAACTGTAGGTCACCACATCGAGCTTCTCCCAGGGCATGTCCATGGCGAAAACTGCAGAAGTCGCGTCACAAATCGTCAGACCCCTGCGATCATCGCTGATCCAATCCGCATTGGGGACTTTGACGCCAGCAGTGGTGCCATTCCAAGTGAAAATAACGTCATGGTCTGGATTGGCCTGAGACATATCCGGTAATTGACCGTAGTCAGCGGTATAACTGTTCACATTGTCCAGCTTTAGCTGTTTAGTCACATCTGTGAGCCATCCGCTGCCGAATGATTCCCAGGCAAATACATCAACTGGCCGTGCTCCGAGCACCGACCACATAATCATTTCTACCGCGCCAGTATCTGAGGCCGGAACAACACCAACTCGATAACCTTCGGGCAAGCCCAAAATATCAGCGGTCTCGCTGCAGGCGCGACCCAATGCTAGCTTGCCAACACTGGAGCGATGCGAGCGGCCCAGAGTATCGACATGCAGGTTGGTAAGACTGTAACCCGGCCGTTTGGAGCAGGGGCCGGAGGAAAAATTGGGGTTGGCGGGTTTAATCGTCGGTTTCATTGCTTGCGATAGCTTCTCTTAATGGTTTCTCTTGATTGGGGGAACAGCTTTTCTCGTTTACAGAGGGTCGAAAGGTATAGAGCGAGCTCGCAGTGTAGTCTGAGCGAGACGCGCTATAAATCGCTTTTACACATGGCGACTATTTGTCCAGACAATACTGCCAGAGGAAAGCGGATGTTCAGACCGCAGGCTAAGCCTATTTAACCACTGTGCGCTCTTTAGCAATAAGAAAGTCAGCAACGTTAAGCATGCCTTCAAAACCGCCTGCCATTCTTGAACTGATGCGGTATTTGCCGTTGACCACCATTTCCGGCGTGCCCTGAGTGCGATAACTGCGACCACGAGCCTTAGCCTGATTGACCATGCTGGTCATGCCAAAAGAGTTGTAGACCTGAGAAAACTTCGCACTGTCCACGCCAGCTGCGGCAAAAATAGGCACCAGATCTTTCTCAGACCGGACCGGCTGACGCTTGACGTGGATGGCCTCAAAAATCGGCATATGCACCTGATCGAGCACCTTCAACATCACGGCACTGTAGTAGGCGCGAGCATAGACCTCCATTGCAGGCTGCCAGACCGCGGGTGTACGCTGCACATCAACATCATCGGCCAGTGACTCAAACCATGGCTCCAGTACCGACTCAAAGTTATAACAGTGTCCACAGTGGTATGAGAAAACCTCATTGACTTCGACCTTTGACGGGTCAGCTGTTCTCACTGCCTGAGGTAATACTTCGTAGTGAATGCCGGCTTTAAATTTTTCCTCTTCAGCTGCACAGCCCCATGAGACAAACAGTAATGAGGTTAATAAAATGTAACTGGAAAGTTGTCGTAACATAATAAACTCCTGTACATCTGTTAATAGCGGTCAAAATCACGCCTATCGACCAGGTCGCGGTAACCGCTAGTGGTCCCCCGCATTACCTCAATGGACCAGATCAGTTGAGTCCTGAAATATAGTTGGCCACCGCTTTAATTTCTTTATTGCTCAGGCGCTCTGCAACGCCCTGCATAATTTTCGCGTTGGCGCCGCTTGCGCGTTCGCCACTGCGGTATTTCAACAGCTGGCTTTCAATATAGTCAGCGTGCTGTCCACCTAGCGCCGGATAACCTGCAGGGCCATTGCCCGTGCCGGCAGGCGAATGACAACCGGTGCAGGATGGAACACCGGTTTTGAGATTGCCGCCGCGGTAAACATTTTCACCCAACTCCAGCACTTGAGAAGGTTCGCTGTAACCGATCAGAGTAATGTCCTGGGCACCGGCAATCTGACGTTGCTGACTATTGTAGTAAGCCGCCATATCGTGCAGATCCTGATCTGAAGAGGCGTCGAGCAGACCCGTCATTTCAACAATTGCGCGCTCACCGGACTGGATATTTTTCAACTGAGTGTAAAGATAGCTTTCACCCAGGCCAGCCAGCTTGGGAAATGATGCAACCATGCTGTTGCCATCACCACCATGACAGCCTGCGCAAACCGCTACCTTGGATTTTCCTGCCGCTGCATCACCGGATGCCAGAACCTGGTTAGCCGTAAATGCTGCTACCAGACAAATAATTGTTAAAAAGCTTTTTTTCATGGTTAATCAACTCGTGCAATCCGCTAGAATGGGTTTCGTCGGTTCAGATGATGTCATCTGTCCCGTAGCCACGTCGGCTAAAGCGGGCGCATTATATACCAACATGCGCCAACTCTTACAGCGAGATAATGACCCTTTATTCATGGATTCCCCTCATATTGATTATAAGCGCGTGACATTTCTCACCAGCGCACCCTCTCTGAAACAATGTCCTGACGATCTGGGCTGTGAAATTGCGTTTGCCGGACGTTCAAATGCTGGCAAATCGAGCGCCATTAATACGCTGACACGAACCAAAGGGCTGGCAAGAACAAGTAAAACCCCTGGCCGCACCCAGCTGATTAACTTTTTTGAGCTGTCTAACGGTAAGCGCCTTGTCGATCTCCCCGGCTACGGCTATGCCAAAGTGCCTATCGCGATGAAGCGCGAATGGGACAAACATCTAGCCGAGTATCTGCAGATGAGACAGAGCCTTGCCGGCTTGGTTCTGCTTATGGATATTCGCCATCCACTGCAGGAGTTTGATCTGCAAATGCTCAACTGGGCAGCGCAAGCCGGTTTGCCCGTGCATATTTTGTTAACCAAATCAGACAAGCTCAAGCGCGGCCCTGCCCAGAGCGCTCTGCTTGGCGTCGAGCGCCATCTCCGCGATATGGATCCGGGTTGCACGCTGTTGAGCGCGCAGGTTTTTTCTTCGCTGAAAAAACAGGGGCTACCAGAACTCGAGTCGGTACTTGGGCATTGGATGAGCGCAGACTTTGTCGAAACTGCCGGCGGATGACAAAAGACTAAAAATCAACAGACAAAAAAATCCCCGGTCCAATGTGGACCGGGGTTCTGCGTTGCCTTGCTTGGGAGTTTCAGCGTTGCAGTTGCTTAGTTTGGGGGAGAGTAAGCAATCATGTCTTGCACTTAGTAAGACAGGCTAAAACGAAATAGTTCACAAAATAATTAAAAAAAGTGAAATTTATGCTAATTGTTCCGACGAGGGCCTGGTATAGGCCGTTTCACGCGGCACCTCGCTTGAAAACTGCCTAATGTGCCTCATCCCAGTTGTCGCCCACACCCACGTCGACAACTAGCGGCACCAATAACTCAGCCGCACCCTGCATACGCTCACAGAGACCCTGCTTGACGATCTCAAGTTCAGGCTCGGGCACTTCCAACACCAACTCATCGTGCACCTGCATAATGATTTTGCTATGCAGATCGCTCTCTTGAAGCCAATTGTGCACATTAATCATCGCCAACTTGATAATATCTGCCGCCGTTCCCTGCATCGGCGCATTGATTGCAGTGCGTTCGGCGGCCTGGCGGCGCATACCGTTTCTCGAATTAATTTCGGGCAGATACAGGCGGCGGCCAAAGAAGGTTTCGACGAACCCGTTTTCCGCAGCGCTGTAGCGAATATTGTTCATATAGTTCTGCACCCCAGGGTAGCGGGTGAAATATAGCTCTATATATTCCGCGGCTTGCTTGCGGCCAATACCTAGCTGCCGCGCTAACCCAAATGCCGACATGCCATAAATAAGACCAAAGTTAATCGCTTTTGCACTGCGCCGCTGTTCACTGGTGACGTCTGCGGTGGCTACAGAAAAGACTTCCGCTGCCGTCGCGCGGTGAATATCTTCGCCGGCACTAAAGGCCGCCAGAAGGCTTGGGTCCTCGGAGAGGTGGGCCATTATGCGCAGCTCAATTTGCGAGTAATCCGCTGCCACCAGCTTACTTCCGGGCGCTGCGATAAAGGCTTGGCGCACGCGACGCCCCTCTGCTGTGCGGACTGGGATGTTCTGCAAATTGGGGTCTGAGGATGACAGCCGCCCGGTGGCGGTTCCAGCCTGATGATATGACGTATGAATGCGACCGGTAACCGAGTTAATCATGGTCGGCAGCTTGTCAGTGTAGGTAGATTTGAGTTTCGCCAGGCCACGGTGTTCAAGCAGTACTTTTGGCAGCGGGTAATCCAGCGCCAACTCTTGCAGCACTTCTTCCTTGGTAGAAGGAGCACCTTTGGCGGTCTTCTTCAGTACCGGGATAGCCAACTTTTCAAACAGTATTTCTCCGAGCTGTTTCGGCGAAGCGAGGTTAAACTGCTGTCCTGCAAGCTCCCAGGCTTGGGTTTCCAGCTCGGCAAGTCGTTCTGACAGCTCCTGACTTTGTTGAAATAATAATGTGTCATCAACCAAAGCGCCGGTGCGCTCAATGCACGAAAGAACGGGTATCAGCGGCATTTCAATAGCAGAAAAGACCTTACTCAAGGCCGGCTGCGCTGACACTTTTGGCCACAGCACCTGATGTAATCGAAAGGTGATATCAGCATCTTCAGCGGCATAGGGGGCGGCCTGTTCCAGTGGTATCTGGTTAAAGGTCAGCTGTCCCGCCCCTTTGCCTGCGATATCGGTAAATTTCACAGTCTCTTCATTGAGATAATTGAGCGCTAAGCTATCCATATCATGACGCGAGGCCACCGAGTCAACAACATAGGATTCAAGCATGGTGTCAAAGGCAACGCCACGCAGGCTAATGCCATGCTGGGCCAGCACACTCATGTCATATTTCAAGTTTTGACCGATTTTTTTATACGCCGGATCTTCCAGATAAGGGGTCAGTGCATCAAGCACATGCTCGCGGTCAAGCTGCTCTGGAGCGCCCAGATAATCGTGAGCAAAAGGAATGTAGGCGGCCTCTCCAGGCGTCACTGACAGGGAGATCCCCACCAATTTAGCACTCATATAGTCGAGGCTGGTGGTCTCGGTATCAACAGCGACCAGCTCGGCGGCTTTTATCTTGTCGATCCAGGTGTTTAGATCTGAATCGGTTAAAACAACATGATAATCTCGGCTGATCTCGGGATGTGGCTCTGGGCTAACCTCAGCATTTGTGTCTGCTGCTGCAGCGGTGGTTGTTTTGTTGACGGCTGCAGAATCGCTTGATGTATCACCGGACTGGACCTCTTCGATCCACGTTTTAAACTCCAGATCCTTGAACAGCGCCAGCAGTTCCGATTGATCTGGCTCGCCATTGCGTAATTCGCTGAGGTGGACGGACATTTCAACATCAGTTTTGATGGTTGCCAAAGTATACGAGAGATAGGCGAGCTCTTTATTTTCGGCAAGTTTGGTGGACATGGTCTTGGCTCCGCGAAATTCGAGGCCGGCGACGTCGTCCAGACGGTCATAGATCGCGTCCAGTCCACCAATGCCCTGCAGCAGCCCCAGCGCAGTCTTCTCGCCCACACCTGGAACTCCTGGAATATTGTCAGATTTATCACCTAGCAGCGCGAGATAGTCGATAATCAACTCCGGCGGGATACCGAATTTTTCAATCACCCCTGCCCTGTCGAGCGTTACGTTGTTCATGGTATTGATCAAGGTAATGTGTTCATTGACCAGCTGGGCGATGTCTTTGTCACCGGTAGAAATAATCACCGGCTGTTGAGCTGCTGTGGCTTGCACTGCCAGCGTACCAATCACATCATCGGCCTCGACGCCGTCAATAATCAGCATCGGCAAACCCATAGCCCGAATAATCAGGTGGATCGGTTCAATCTGAACGCGCAAATCATCCGGCATCGGTGGACGATTCGCTTTGTAGGCAGTGTAAATCTCGTCGCGGAAGGTTTTTCCCTTCGCATCAAAGACCACCACAACCGTGCTCTCGGGATAGTCCTTCTGCAGCCGACGAATCATATTGATCACACCTTTTACGGCACCGGTCGGCTTGCCTTTGCTATTAGTCAGGGGTGGCAAGGCGTGGAAGGCACGGTAGAGATAAGATGAGCCATCGACCAGAATCAGCGGGGTATCTGTGTTCATATTTTCAACAATTGTTAGCTGTCAGAGGGAGTTCGCAGGATACACGATTTAGTCAATCCTGTTGATAATTGATCACCTCAGCGAGAAATTGAAACGCCTTAAAAGCAGCTTTTGAAGCGCATCGTCAATGTCGTCATAAACTGTGTATAGCTTTCGGCAGAGAGGGGCTGGTCAATGCCCTGAATATCCACTTCGATTAATTTTAACGAAAGCTCATGCGCAATTGCTCGAGCGTCTCGGTCGGCATATTGTGGCTCAACAAAAACGCAACTAGCCCTGAGCGCAGTGGCGTCCTTACGCAGCTGGTAAAGGCTTTTGGCGCCCTGACTGGCGCCGCTGACACTGCGTATCGACAGGCCGGGCTGGAGATGAAATGCGTCGGTAAAATGCCCTAACGCATCATGATGCACAAGAAAATATCGCTCATGCCATGGCGCCAACTCTGCAGTTAGTCGGGCTATCTGCTGTTCGCTGATAATCGCTTTTTGTTCAACCCCGAGTCGGCGCTGAATATGCCTCGCTATCTGATTAGCATTTTCTGGGTTGAGCCAGACGTGAGGGTCATAGTTAAGGCCTTGGTGATTATGCTTGTGGCTGTGATCATCCGCCGCGAGGGAATGCGCTGATTCGCTTGATGCAGTGTTTGGCTGAGCGAGCTGTAATGACTGGATTGTGAGCAGTTTGTCTTGTGCTATTAGCGCCATAGACTTGGCGATCCGGGACTCAAAGCTATTGCCAATCCAGACGATCAGATCCGCCTGCTCAAGCTTCTTCAGCGCCGAGACTGGCAGGGAGACGTCGTGCGCTGACTGTGCTGCCGACTGCAAATATTCCACCCGAGCCTGATTGCCGAGCGCAGACTGAACAATAATGGCCAACGGTTTAATTGAGGTCACAATAAACGGCTTATCAGGGCTTTCTTCACTGGCGAGAGGGCTGGGGCCAGCGAGCGCTGCTTGCCAAACCACTATCAGTCCCAAGACCAAAATCCACGAGAAAACGTTATAATATATCTTTTTAGCCATAGACTGGGCTGCTCCTGAAAATCGGATGGTGAATACTCTTTATTGTTATATTATAACGTTTCATTAAACAAAAGTGACGCTGTATACTACCGGTCTATCAATTCAACTAGCAGAACCGTTATGTTGACCAATTCAAGATTAGTCCACCAGCCCCATGATCATGGCCGCTGTATCAATGCTGCCCTCAGTCGCGCCCGCGAACTGTGTGCAGCGAAAAATGCACGGCTGACGCCGACCCGAGAAGCCGTGCTGCGCTTACTCTGGCAGAGTCACCAACCTCTCGGCGCCTACCAGTTACAGGATCAGCTGGCAAAGCTCTCCGGTAAAACAGTCGCCCCGCCGACCGTTTACAGGGCAATTGAATTTCTGCTGCAATTGCAGCTGATCCATCGCCTGGCATCACTCAACGCCTATATCGGTTGCCCCTTTCCTGGCAGCAACCACAGTAATTTATTTTTGATCTGCACGGTCTGTGGCAGTGCCGCCGAGGTAGCTCACAACAGCCTTAATGAGCTGCTGCAAAAGGCCAGTGATAAGGCTAACTTTACTCTGCAGGACCAAACACTCGAGCTGTTCGGCCTCTGCCCCAACTGCAGTTTAGCGGCGCCTGGCGAAAAAGCCGCAACCTCGGAGAATACTTAGATGTCAGAGCCGCTGATTACCCTCGACCAGGTCAGCAAATCGTTTGCCCGACGCCCGGTTTTATCAAATATTTCCATGCAGCTTATGCGCGGGGAGATTACCACATTAATTGGCCCCAATGGCGCCGGAAAATCCACTCTGGTAAGGATTATTCTTGGGCTTTTGCAAGCCGATAGCGGTTCGGTAACGCCTTCCTCAGAACTGGAAATCGGTTATATGCCGCAGAAGATTCATATTGACCCAACGCTACCTATCTCAACCTGTCGCTTTCTACAGCTGGCCAATACCTCTCACAGTGCCTGCCACCACGCGCTGGAGATGGTCGGCATCGAGCATTTGGCAAAGGCGCCGATCCAAACTCTCTCTGGCGGTGAAATGCAGCGCGCACTGCTGGCTCGGGCAATTGTTCGAAAGCCTAATTTTTTGGTGCTTGATGAACCGGTGCAGGGAGTTGATGTAAATGGTCAAAACGCACTCTACCGGATGATTGCTGACCTCAGCAAAGCATTACACTGTGGTGTGCTAATGGTGTCCCACGACCTCCATCTGGTGATGTCGGCCACCGACCATGTCATCTGCCTCAACCAACACATTTGCTGTCAGGGCAACCCTGAACAGGTGACAAAGGACCAGGCTTATATCGATATCTTTGGTCAAACCACGGCGATTTATGCTCATCAACACGACCATCATCACAGCATTCACGGAGAAGTGGTGGATGCCATGGGCAACCACCAGCATGGGGAGGGCTGCAGTCATGACTGATTTTCTCTTCAACGCATTGCTCGCCGGGCTCGGTGTCGCACTGGTCGCAGGGCCTCTAGGTTGCTTTGTGGTGTGGAGGCGCATGGCCTATTTTGGCGATACGCTGGCCCATTCAGCGCTACTCGGGGTTTCTCTCGGAGTGTTACTGGGCATCAATATCAGTATTACCGTGGCCGCTGTTCCACTGCTAATGGCTCTGGGCCTTGTGCTGCTCGAGCAGCGTGGCATCCTCTCACTGGACACTCTGCTTGGTATTCTCTCACATTCCGCGTTGGCAACCGGGCTAGTGCTTATCTCGCTGCTGCCAGATGTTCGTGTTGATCTAATGTCACTATTATTTGGCGACCTGCTGTCAGTCACAGTCGATGATCTCTGGATTATTTATGTGGTTGCAGCCTCTGTTTTAGTTCTGCTGCTATTACTGTGGAAGCCGTTGATCAATATTACCGTGCATACCGAGCTGGCCAGCGTCGAGGGGGTGAATGTCTCTGTTGTTCGTACGGCACTGATGTTGATCACCGCTCTGGTAATTGCGATTGCAATGAAGATTGTCGGTGTGTTGCTAATTACTGCACTGCTGATTATCCCTGCTGCCACGGCGCGACGAATCAGTAGCACCCCCGAACAGATGGCGGTGATGGCCAGCCTTGTGGCGATGCTGACAGTCGTTATGGGACTGGCAATGTCATGGTACAGCGACGCCCCAGCCGGGCCGTCGGTGGTGGTCTGTGCCGCGCTACTATTTTTACTTTCGCTAGCGGCGCCTCAGCGAGGCTAGAACGAGTGAGCCCTGCCAACCTCAGTCGTGTTGCCGCTCATAGGACGCAGTTATTGAGCGCCAGGTTTGACGCATGGCTACCTCACCATGAGGCGCTTTGAAAAAGCCATGATAATGGCCCCTAGGGTTTATCAAGACCAACTGGGTACTGTGATCGACGGTGTAATTATCTCCTTCAAGTGGCACTTTGTTGTAAGCAATATTGAGCTCGGCCGTCATACGGCGAATTAAATGTTTGTTGCCGGTGACGCCGACAAAGTCAGCATTAAAGTAGGGCACATACTCCGCCATTTTTTCTTGCGTATCTCGCTCGGGATCAAGAGAGACCATTACTACTTGAAGTTTTTCCTGTTCGTCCGAGCTGAGGAACTGATACATCTGCGCCAGCGTTGCCATGGTGGTAGGGCAGATATCCGGGCAGTTGGTAAAGCCAAAGAAGAGGATCGTCCAATGGCCTCGAAGGTTCTCTAAACTAAAGCTTTCACCGCGATGATCGAGCAGCTCAAAATCGCTGAAAATGCGCGGCTGGCTAAGCTCAATGGCCCCATTGGTTCGCAACTCTTCTGCAGACATCAGTACCGGCTGGCTCATACGCCAGATAAAGCCTTTGATAACCAGTCCAATAAAAACCAGCACAAAAACAATGGTCAAACGAATTCTAGTTTGTTGGGTCATAGATGATGCTCCAAGCAGCCTGCGTGAATAGATTAAATAAACTGGGTCGGCTCAATCAAATAGTGATCGAGCAGCATGATGCAAAACAGCGCCATCAGATAGGTGATCGAATACTTAAAGGTTTTCATGCCCGACTCATCATCGGAACCCCATAGCATAACCAGCGACCAGTAGAGAAACCCCAGCCCCAGACCGAGGGCGCCAGTGAGGTAGAGCCAGCCAAACATTCCGGTAAGGAAGGGCAGAATGGTAATAACAATCAACAATAGGGTGTAGAGCACAATATTGATTTTTGTATATTGCTCGCCGTGGGTAACCGGCAACATCGGAATCTCGGCGGTGGCGTACTCTTCCTTGCGGTGAATCGCCAACGCCCAGAAATGTGGCGGAGTCCAAGCGTAGATAATCAGTACCAGAAGCAGGGCGTTATAGTGAATCTCCCCAGTCACGGCAGTCCAACCCAGCAACGGGGGTGCGGCGCCGGCAAGACCACCAATAACAATATTCTGCGGTGTGGCGCGCTTTAAAAACATGGTGTAGACAAAGGCATAGCCAATGAGTGAAGCCAGCGTAAGCCAAGCGGTCAATTGATTGATGAATACCAGTAAAACCAACATTCCGAGGATGCCGGTGGTCAGGGCAAACAGTATCGCCTGGCGCGGCGTCATACGGCCGGTGGCGACGGGCCGGTTGTGGGTGCGCGCCATCTGGTTATCAATTCGACGATCGACGATATGGTTGACCGCAGCTGCGGAACCCGCACAGAGAGCAATACCGAGGTTGCCGAACAGCAAAACCTGGAAAGAGACAAACCCTTCAGTTGCCAGCAGCATACCGATCAGTGAGGTGAGAATCATCAGCGCAACCACATTGGGTTTGCACAGTTCCAGATAGTCTCTCCAACTTACTGATTGAGTCTGAATTTGAGTTTCCTGCATAGTCCTATTCTCTTATAGCGAGCAATTTAATGGCGATCGGGTGAATACTTTAACAGATGCTTGAGATCCTCGAGTAGCCCGGTAACCTCTTGATCTTGGGTGTAATAGAGGATCACATCATTGTCCGGGGTAACCACAAAATAACGCGTGTCACTCATATCCCAAACCATGGACGTGGCGGCCAGTAACTCGCCAAACTGCTCCAGCCCGGTCTGCTGAACCGTCAAGAAAGGGTGAGCGAGCGACAAATCATCGAGCTCCTGCTGGTCGAGCTGCTCAGGATCGGCAAGATAGACACGCTCTGCGCGGCGGGTTAATTTACCCAGCAAAATATGGATCTGGCGGGTTTCAAGGATCACTTTCTGACAGTGTTCGTCACAGCTCTCTCCTCCTGCAATAAGAACCTTCCACTTCATGGAAGTCGCCGCATGCTGTTCAAGAGCGCTGCTAATATCGATCGCAGGCGTGATCAGATTGCCCTGATTGGTGGTCCCAAACAGCTCTATCATACGCTGGCGTTGCTCTTCGGTCGTCGGGACCATCAAAGTTCCGGCTAGCATCACTCCGCCAACCATCAGCAACATGATCCAGATTTGAATCTTCATACTCTTGTTGGCTGGACCGTTCTGTGTGCTCTGTTCATTCATCGTTTTGACCCTTTCGTTTCTGTTTAAGCCATTCCATCAGATTGGAGTTTGCAGCCACCGTTAATAGCAGCAACACTGCAGTCATAACAAACCATTGCACTGCATATGCAGTGTGCTTCTCCGGCTGAACCGCTACGGTCGGCCAACCAGTGCGGAGTGCGCCAGGCGAATCACTGGCAAGACGTAATTGATAGGGAAAAATGTCTTCAGCATAGAGTTGCTGCGCGCGATCAGCCGACATCCAACCAACCCTCTCAGGCCAATGTGTAACCAAACCAACCCCATCATCAAGCTGAAAGCCGCCTTTTAAAACACGGTACAGGGAACCACTCAGTCGCACCTCTGATTCAACAGGCGTGATCGCCGGCAGCTGGTTACGATCGAGAGAAGCCTGTACCCAGCCGCGATTAACCAGCACTTTTTGCGCGTAGCCTTTAACGGTTAGCAGTTCAAAAACTTCGTATCCTGGCCTTCCATTGCGAACCCGATTATCCAGAAAAATCCGCCTACTTGCATCCAATTTACCAACCAGCCATACCGCGCGATAGCGGAGATTAGCGGCGTCATCCAGCTCTGCCGCTGTGATCGGCTGTGCCTGCTGATTCTCAGTATAGTGAGAGAGGATCTGCCGTTTTTCAGCCGCGCGCTCAAGTTGCCAAAACCCCAAGCTGATCAGCAACGGCGTCATCAGACAAGTGAACAGCAGAATTTTCACATTCGGCTGCCAACAAAATTTATCGGCTGCTAACTGGGGCTCTGTTATCATCTGTGTTTAAATTCACCTTTTAATCAAGGGCTCTTCCCATGCTTTTAAAAGCTACTATTGTTATCCTGTTCATCGCTGTTGTTATCAGCTTGTTTGGCGGCCTACGATTTCTCGTCAAAGATCTAGGCGGGGATAACAAAAAGCGCCTACTCTATGCACTTGGCATCCGTATTACCTTAGCGGCACTTCTTTTGGGAACTATTATATATGGCGCTTACACCGGCCAGATTAATAGTACGGCTCCATGGGATAAAAAGCTTCATCCCCGAGTCACTATTCCTGTCGAGCAACCCGCACCAGAATCAAACCAATAGCTTAAACAAAAACGGCCGGGCGTTATGCCCAGCCGTTTTACCCACCTTTATCACTGCGGCGAAGTTAAGCCAGCACGTAGACAAAGATAAACAAGCCAACCCAAACCACATCGACAAAGTGCCAGTACCATGCCGCAGCTTCAAAGCCGAACTGATCGTCATGAGTGAAGTGCCCTTTGAGTGAACGTAAAAAGGCAATCAGCAACATCACGGTACCCAGCGTGACGTGCGCGCCGTGAAAACCTGTCAGCATAAAGAACGTCGTGCCATAAATGCCCGACTCCAGAGTCAGACCCATATGCTGGTAGGCTTCAATGTATTCTTCCGCCTGCAGGATTAAGAAGATCACTCCCAGGGCCACTGTGATACCCAACCAAGTAACAAACTTTTTGCGATCGTGATTTTTGAGCCCTGTGTGCGCAATGTGCACAGTAAAGCTTGAGGTCAGAAGAACTAAAGTATTCCACAAAGGCAGCCACTGCAAAAGGCGATCCCAGCCGGGGAAACTCATCGACTGCTCCGGGCCAGAAAACTGAGCTGCTGCCCCATTTGCTGCCTGATCAGGAGTGACCATGACCGGCCACTGAGTTTCATAGCCCGGCCAGAGCAGGGCATTGTTAGCAACAGCGGCATCAGTGGGCGTGTTATCAAACATGCCAAACGCTGCTTCGCCACCAAGCCAAGAGTTAACAATGACACGGACGTAAAACAGTGCGCCAAAGAAGGCAGCAAAGAACATTACTTCGGAGAAAATAAACCACAGCATTCCCAGCACGTAGGAGTGCTTGAGCTGATGACTTGCCAGGCCCCGCATATTTTCATCAATGACGGTGCTCCACCACTTGTACATAACAGCCGCCATGATCAACATTCCGACGAGGAAAATCATGTTGGTGCCGCCCAACACCCAAGTCGCTGCGCCGTAAGCGATCAAACCCATACCTGCCGCAGTGATAATCGGCAGCTTGCTCTGTTCAGGGACGTAATAACTGCTTTCTGTTGACATTGTTGCTCTCCGTTTTGCTCTCTACAGATGCGTATCGAAATTATTGTAACTGTGCGACCGGGCTGCTGACGCTGTCTGTAATATCAAACAGTGTGTAGGAGAGCGTCAAACTGTTAACGCTCGCCGGCAAATCCGGATCGACAATAAATATAAGGTCTAACTCAGCCTTTTCGCCTGCGGCCAACGGCTGATTGTTAAAACAAAAACACTCAGTTTTGTGGAAATAATCCGCGGTGTTGTTTGGCACCATGCTCGGTATAGCCTGAGCCACCATATCTCTACCGGTCGTATTGTGGGCAAAAAAGGTCACTTTACGAGCCTCTCCTGGATGCACCACGACATGGTGTTCGGTTGGCTGGAACACCCAAGGCATCGACTCGTTATTGGAGGCCAAGAACTGAACCTCCACTTCACGTGATGTATCGATCTTGACTTCAACCGCTTCATAGACCCCTTTGGTCTTGCCGCCCAACCCTGTAATTTCGCAAAACAGGTCATACAAAGGCGGCATCACAAAAATGGCAAACGCGAACATGCCAGCTGCTAATAAAAGCAGCTGGCCTAACAATGTTCGATTGGAGCGGTTGGCTTCCATGGATTTGGCCTCTTACTTGACCGTTGGTGGCGTAGCAAATGTGTGATAGGGCGCTGGAGTTGGAACAGTCCACTCTAGGCCTTCTGCACCTTCCCAAACTTTGGGGTCGGAAACAGGCTTGCCGTTTCTGATAGTCATCACCACATTGAACAGCAACATCAGCTGCGCGCCACCATAGATGAAGGCACCAACACTTGAGACCATATTCCAGTCAGCGAACTGCAGTCCGTAATCCGCGTAGCGTCGTGGCATGCCGGCAAGACCAAGGAAGTGCTGTGGCATAAAGGCAATATTGAAGCCGACAAATGCAACCCAGAACTGCACCTGACCCATCGTCTCGTTGTACATCTTTCCACACCACTTTGGCAGCCAGTAGTAGATCGCCGCCGTGCCACTGAATACCGCACCCGCCACCATGACATAGTGGAAATGTGCAACCACAAAGTAGGTGTCGTGATACTGCATATCCGCTGCCGCAATCGACAACATCAGGCCTGTGAAACCACCGAAGGTAAACAGGATCACAAATGCGATGCTGAACAACATTGGTGTTTCAAAGGTCAATGAACCTTTGTACATGGTCGTGATCCAGTTAAATACTTTCACGCCTGTTGGCACAGCAATCAACATAGTGGCGTACATAAAGTACAACTCACCTGCGATTGGCATACCCACAGTAAACATGTGGTGAGCCCAAACGATAAACGACAGGAAGGCAATCGCCGCGGTCGCATAGACCATCGACGAATAACCAAACAGAGGCTTGCGACTAAATGTCGGAATAATCTGTGACACAACACCGAAGGCTGGCAGGATGATGATGTAAACCTCGGGGTGACCGAAGAACCAGAACACATGCTGGAAAAGAACCGGATCACCGCCACCAGCGGCGTTAAAGAAGCTGGTGCCAAAATTGATATCCATCAACATCATGGTCACTGCGCCGGCCAGAACAGGCATAACGGCAACCAGCAGGAATGCTGTGATCACCCAGGTCCAGACAAACAGTGGCATCTTCATGTAGGTCATGCCTGGAGCACGCATATTCATTACCGTAGCGATAATGTTAATGGAGCCCATAATGGATGACGCACCCATAATATGCATAGCAAAGATAAAGTAGTTGACCGAGTCCGGAGCATACGTTGTTGACAGCGGCGCATAGAATGTCCAACCGAAGTTAGGACCGCCACCATCCATGAACAGCGTTGAGGTCAGGATTGCAAAGGCAAACGGCAGAATCCAGAAACTCAGATTGTTCATACGCGGCAAGGCCATATCCGGCGCGCCGATCATCATCGGAATCATCCAGTTAGCCAAGCCAACAAATGCCGGCATAATTGCACCGAAGACCATCACCAAACCATGCATGGTGGTCATTTGATTAAAAAATTCAGGCTTTACAAGCTGCATACCCGGCTGAAACAATTCAGCTCGGATAACCATTGCAAAGAAACCACCGAGCAGGAACATTGCAAAGCTGAACCACAGATACAATGTACCAATGTCTTTATGGTTGGTGGTGAATAACCAGCGACCTATACCTTTAGCGGGACCGTGTGCCATTTTTATACTCCTCCCTTACTGGTTTTGCTTGTAGTTGAGAACATCGACAGGCTGAACAACGTCACCCACATCATTGCCCCAAGCGTTGCGTTCGTAATGAACAACTGCCGCGATATCAACTTCTGAGAGTTGGTCAGCAAAAGACTGCATAGATGTGCCAGCAACGCCATTAATAAGAATACCGATATGGCCCTCCGGGGGACCCAGTGCAATCGGACTGCCTTTAAGTGCCGGGAAGACGCCTGGAATTCCTTTACCATCCGCCTGGTGACAGCTAGCACAACTGCGCGTGTACACCTCTTCGCCGCGAACCATCAACTCGTCGAACGTCCAAGTTTTGCCGATAGTCGACGCATACTCAGCCGCTTCAGCTTTCTTGCCTGCCAGCCATTCGTTGTATTCAGCTTCTTCTTTTACTTCAACAACAACCGGCATGAAAGCATGACCCAAACCGCAGAGCTCAGTACACTCGCCCACATAAATACCGGGCTGATCGGTCTTCGCCCAAGCAGAGGTAAACAGGCCAGGAACTGCATCGCGCTTAACACCGAAATCGGGAACCCACCAGGAGTGAATCACGTCATTGCCGGTAATCAGGAAGCGGACTTTTTTGCCAGCCGGAATAACCAGCGGCTGAGTCACTTCGCGGAGATAATGCTCGCCTTTGGGCGCACGGCCATATATTTCATCCGAGGAAGTATTGAGTTCACTCATGAACTTAACGCCTTCACCGACATATTCGTACTGCCACTTCCACTGGTAGCCGGTTACCTTGATATCAATATCGGGGTTTTCGGTGTTGTAGACTTTCATCAGTGCAGTGGTTGCAGGAACCGCCATAACAATCAATATGATCGCCGGGACAATCGTCCACAGAAGCTCTACAACAAGATTTTCATGGAAGTTTTCAGCCACCGCTCCACGGGACTTGCGATGCGCGTACATCACGTAGAACATAAAACCAAAAACGCCAACACCAATAACGGTACAAACCCAAACCATGATCATGTGAATATCATAAGCGGCTTGACTGACTTCGGTGACACCTTGGGGCATATTGAGCTCCCGTCCAGTGCTCGCAGCGATTGCGCTTCCAGCAAAGGACAATGAAACAACAAGGCTCAATAGACTCAAGAAAAGTGCTTTCGCTCTTTTCGACATCGCTTGTTTCTCCGTGGTAATTGTATTTTGAAACACTTAATTTTGCGGGCTTATAACCCTCTTGAAAAATGGGCCGGCCCGAAAGCCGCGGCAGTATACCAAAGCAAATCTGTGATCACTACTGTAAAACCGCCCCAATTGTGTTGCCACAAGCTTGTGATCCCGCCTACGGCAAGCAAAGTTAGGACAAAGTTGTGGCGCTGCGAAGATTATCTGCTAGATTTACACCATAGTTATCGGGTTCAAGCCAACTAACATTGATGGGAACAGACCCCTTCACTGGGGCTTTCTCCGCAAACCATCATCACCTAAAGAGCGTTATTCATGGCTCCACTGTCAGCCCAAAGCAGCGAATTTCTGGTAGCGTATCTCAACGAGCGCGTGCAGCATTTGCACTCGTCTATCAGGCTGCGAGAAGGGGACGGCACCGCCGCGCTAGCATCTTTTATTAAAAAATATATCGACCTGGTACCCGACTTTCTCGGCGCCTTTGACGACTTCCGCGCCGCCGCTAATGTCAATGGTGAAATTGCCCGACAACTGACCACAGCCCGCGAGTTTCTTGAGGTTCCGGTCGATATTATGTCCGCAGAAGAGGGCCTTGAAGCAAGCATGTATCAAGCTTACTTGGCGCACCGACTGCTTGAGGACCTCAACGACACACTCAATGTTCACTTCAACTGCCCGGTGATTCCAGTCAATATGACCAGATCGAATTTAATCGTTCATCATATTATCGGAGAACCCTTTGCCAACCAGATCGACAGCGCTATTCAATTGCTTAACGACAAGTTGCTCTCGTCAATCAAGAACAATTCCGAGCTCAGTTTAAAGCTCCTCGAATACACCAGCAGCCTCGGCCTAGATCCATCCGAGCGCTTTCCCTGCTTAACTGAATCATCCAACATTCGCCTGCTCTTCAAGAGCCAGAATTCACGCGTCAGGCTCAACTAAAGGCGACCAACCGGTCAAAAGTTAAGGGTCGATCAGCTTAACAGTGGAGATTTGGCTCGCCCCATTATCCGGAGAGGCACTGACCCGAGTTTCAAGCTCGCGTGGCGCTGAGAGGACCCGCATTTGATCGAGAAATCCGCAACTGACACACTCTCGATAATCAACGCCCTGTTCTGAAAACGCCTGAACTTTATCCAGCAATCCGCACTTGGGGCAGGTAACACCGGCTATAAATCGTTTTTGGGTTGAAAAAGCCATTTAAAACTCATCACAATAGGGACCCTTATTATATCCGGCATAACAGCATATGGATCACTCTTTTCGCCCTCACCTGCGGTCTTTTAAAGGTATCACCCCAACTCTCGGCCAGCGGGTCTACGTTGATCCAGCGGCAACGGTTATTGGCGATGTCCACCTAGGCGATGATGCTTCGGTATGGCCAGGCGCAGTCATTCGAGGCGATATGCACTCCATCAGAATCGGCGCCCGCTCCAATGTTCAGGACAATGCCGTGCTGCATATAACGCACGCCAGCGATTTCAACCCTCGAGGCTGGCCACTGCAGATTGGAGATGATGTGGTGATAGGCCATCGCGCGGTGCTGCATGGCTGCACTCTGGGTAATCGAATTCTGATCGGCAATGGCGCCATTGTGAATGACGGTGCAGTGGTTGAAGATGAGGTTATTGTTGGAGCCGGCTGTATGGTGCCACCTGGCAAGACCTTGGGCAGCGGATTTGTCTATGTCGGCAACCCCTGTAAAACCCTGCGTCCCTTGTCAGACAGTGAGCGAGCATTTTTTACCTATTCTCCGGCCAATTATGTCAGGCTCAAAGATCAATATCTGGCAGAGCAACACTCCAGCTGATCGGGCAGCTACCATTGCAGTGTTCGGCAGGTCTACATACTCGCGCGCAGCAACTGGATAATCGGCCCAGTATTTGGTCTCACCTGACGCCAGATAAAAAATGACTCAGCTGCCTGCTCAACCAACATCCCCAAACCGTCAGCCACCGAGGCACCTTGGCGCCTGCCCCAGCTCATAAACGCCGTCGGCTCGGCAGCATAGACCAGATCGTAACAGGCAGAGCCTGGCGCCAATAAATCGTCTGGAAGGGGCGGCAGGCTGCCGGTCAGCCCGGCGCTGGTGCCATTGATGACCAGATCGAATTCCTGCCCAGGCAACATATCAAACCCGCAACCAAGAATATAACCCAACTCAGCGAAGCCTTTGGAGAGATTCAGCGCCTTGTCCAGAGTGCGGTTAGCGATGACTATATGCTGCGGCTGTTCTGCTAGCAGGGGCTCGAGCACGCCACGCACTGCACCACCAGCGCCGAGGATCAGCACGCGCTTGGCGCGAATCTGCCAACCGAGGTTTTTCACCATATCGGTAACCAGTCCAGCGCCATCAGTGGTATCGCCCAACACGGTGCCGTCTTGTTGCATAGTCAATGTGTTAACCGCGCCGGCTCGGCGGGCGCGAGGGGTTAAGCGTGCAGCATAGGAGTAGGCGTCCTGCTTAAAAGGCGCGGTAATATTAAGGCCTTTCCCCGCCGCATAAAAAAATGCACTGGCCGCGGCCTCAAAGTCGCCCAAGTCGACTAACTGCTTGCTATAACTAAGATCCTGACCAGTTGCCTCAGCAAAGGCCCGGTGAATCTCCGGAGATCTGCTGTGCTCTATCGGATTGCCGAAGACCGCATAATGATCAACCATGTCAGACCCATTCCCTGCGAATAAGGTAATCGCTGTAGAGCTCAGCCTCCGGGCTACCCGGCTCCGGCATCCAGTCATACTCCCAGCGCACCAGAGGGGGAAGTGACATCAAGATCGACTCGGTACGGCCACCGGTTTGCAGACCAAACAGCGTACCGCGATCATAAACCAGATTAAACTCGACATAGCGCCCGCGACGATAGAGCTGAAATTGTCGCTCACGATCACCGAATTCGGTCGCGTGACGACGCCGCAATATAGGCACGTAGGCAGCGCAGAAACTGTCGCCAACACTGCGCATAAAAGCAAAGCTCTGGTCAAAACCTAGCTCATTGAAGTCATCAAAAAATAGCCCGCCAATGCCCCGCGGTTCGCTGCGATGTTTTAGATAAAAGTAATCGTCACACCAGCTTTTTAGGCGCGGATACAGATCCGCCGAAAAGGGTTCACAACTGGATCGAGCCGTGTCGTGCCAGTGCTGACAATCTTCATCGTTACCGTAATAGGGCGTAAGGTCATAACCGCCACCAAACCACCAAACCGGGTCCGCGTCCTCTTTTTCAGCAATAAAGAATCGCACATTGGCATGGGAGGTCGGTGCATAGGGATTTTGCGGGTGAATGACCAGCGAGACACCCATGGCCTCAAAGCGACGACCAGCTAGTTCTGGCCGGTGCTGAGTAGCTGAAGCCGGCATCTGATCACCAAAAACATGGGAGAAATTGACCCCGCCTTTTTCGATCACAGCACCGCCAGCCAGAACGCGACTGCGGCCGCCACCACCCTCGTCACGGGTCCAGCTCTGCTCCTGCCATTCGCCGCCATCAACAGCGCCAAGCTGGGCGCAAATACTATTCTGCAAGTCAAGCAAATACGCTTTGACTGCTGCTTTATCGATGCTTTTATCCTTCACGAACCACGTCTCCGCTGGCTAAGTATCTGATCTCACTCGGTTTGGCCGCGCCGCCAACGGCGCCAGGTGTAACAAAATCAAGGGCCTGTGCGAAATACTCTATCACCTGCTCGGCACTGGTTGCCGCCGGATGCGCCTGGGGATTAGCCGAAGTAGATACCAGAGGCCCACCAAATAAACTGCACAGCGCAGACGCCAGAGGGTGATTAGTCACTCGCAGCGCCAGCGTATCATGGCCACCACTAATCCACTCGGGCGCAACACCATTGTTTGATACAAGCCAAGTAGTAGGCTTCTTCTGCGGCGTGTGAAAGCGCGCCAACTGTTCAGGCGCCAACCCTTTGAGAAAAGGTTTCAGCTGCGCCGAGTCGGCGGCAATCAGAATCAGGCCTTTGGTAACACTGCGTTTTTTCAGGTGAAGTAATTTCTCCACCGCCTCTCTGGACCAGGGATCGCAACCCAAACCCCAGACAGACTCCGTCGGGTAGGCAATCACCGCCTGCTGTTTAAGCAGCTTAACTGCGCGGCTAACCTTTGGGTCGCTGATCCAGTCGGTCACGGATGAATTATCCGTTTTTAAGCTTTTCCTGCAGCGCTGCGTCTTTGGCGATAATCGCCGCGGCATTTTCAGCGCGCTCTGCAACAAGCTTCTCATGCATAGACGAATCGGCAACCCCGATGATTTGCGCCGCCAGATAAGCCGCATTCTTAGCGCCCGCTTTACCGATGGCCACCGTGGCAACAGGAATACCGCCGGGCATCTGCACGGTCGACAACAGGGCATCGAGGCCATCCAGAGAGCCATTGATTGGCACGCCGATAACCGGACGTAATGTGGTCGCAGAAACAGCGCCGGCAAGGTGTGCAGCCATGCCTGCCGCACAGATAAAGGCGGCACAACCACGAGCGTCCGCATCGGTGACATAGTCGTGTGTTGCCTTGGGCGTTCGATGCGCGGAGGTCACCTTAACTTCAAAGGGAATATCGAACTTTTTCAGAATTTCAAAACTGGCTTCCATTACCGGCAAATCGGAATCGGAACCCATAAGGATTGCAACGAAGGGCTTGGTCATTTTTTACTCACCTGTTAAGAAAGAAGCGGAGGCTACCGGAACTTGCAGAGCTGCGCAATAGCTGCTGTGGCGATGTATTCGACCATATTAACAGTGACGTTCACCCAACTCTTTGGTAGCTGCCATTCTGACGTTCAACCAACCCTTTCATCTCCAGCGCAACTAGTAGACGCGACAATTCGGCAACAGAAAAGCTGCCTTCTGCAGCGAGAAGATCCATAGCTACCGGCTCGTATCCGAGCAGTGCTAACAACTGTACTTCATCGTCGTCCAGAGCGTGTTCGATCACCGAGGTGTGCCGGGCTGAAGAGGTTGCGCCGGCAGGTTGCGCCATTCCACTTAACGAGCCAGCCAGTTCAGCAACAATTTCTTCAGCCTTCTCGACTAGATGTGCTCCCTGTTTGATCAAATAGTGACTACCGCGACTCTGAGGGTTGTGAATCGAACCTGGGATGGCGAAGACCTCACGATCCTGCTCTACAGCATAACGGGCAGTAATTAACGACCCGCTTCGCAGCGCCGCTTCGACGACCAGGACACCCAGACTGAGGCCGCTGATAATACGGTTTCTAGCCAGGAAATGCCTGGCTACTGGTGGGCTGCCGGGCTCAAACTCGGTAATCAGTGTTCCGCCTTCGTCGATAATCTGCTCAGCGAGTTTGAGATGGGCGCGGGGATAAATAATGTCGATGCCAGTTGCCATCACTGCAATGGTTTTGCCCTTGCCGTCGAGCGCACCGCGATGCGCGGCGCCGTCGATACCATGGGCGAGTCCACTGGTAATGGTAAATCCACCACTGGCAAGATACTGGCTCCATAAACGAGCGTTGTCGGCACCCCCACGTGTCATCCGGCGACTGCCAACCACTGCTATCTGTGGCAGATGTAAATTTTCAATATTGCCGCGCACATAGAGCAGCGGAGGAGCGCCTACTATTTGTTTTAGTAGATCAGGATAGTCAGCGCTGGTGATGGGCAACAGCCGCGCGCCACAGCTTTCTATGCACTGTTCAATGTTATCCAGCCTTTGCCGCCAGCTTTGCTGTTGGTATTGCTCGCGGACACGACTCAAGAGCGCGCGAAAATGGTCCGGATAGTGGCTGAGCGAGTGCTCAAAAAGATCTGTGAACGAAGCCCTGTGATCAAGGAGTTGGCGCTGAGAAGCAGAAGTAAAATTGTCCAGCTGCTGAGACACCAGCGCGTAGTGACACTCCCTGTCCATACTGCGTTCCTTATTGGCTTTTAATTATTTTCAATACTCGACTAACCGTGCTGGCTTAGTAGCGCTTACGGATTGCGCAGAATATCGCCAAGGTCAATTTGTCGGTCAGCCTCCATAACCAAGGCAAAACTCATTTTGTTATAGGTGTAGAAAACCATCACCAGGCCGATACGCTCTTCGGGCAACCGAATGCGCTCCTTGGCAACGCGGTCAGCGACCGTATCTCCACGTTTAAAAATTGCCAGTGTATCGCCCTCCTGCAAGCCATCACGCGTACCACGATTAACGGCAATAACATCCAGCGCACCGGCATTGCGCACACCGTCTTCAATACTCAATACTGACCCACTAATCTGCCGTTCAGGGGCACGTGGATAAAACATTGAGGCCAGGGTACGCTGCTCCGAGACCAACAAACGGTCTTTAATACGAATTTCACCGTTGGCGCGGGTGGTGTTCAAAGTGGCGATGTCATCTGCGATGACTTTAATTCTGGCCCCACCAACCTCCGTAGCCCTTATGCCCAGAAGCTCATTGGTCTCCGGATCAATGTAGGGCTCCCCACGGCGATAAATACCATAATGTGGAGCGTTAGGAGCGAAATCTCCACGTGCATAAAAATCGTCACCCATACCCACCAGTACGCGGCGTTCGGTTCCACTCAACACATAGGGCGCGGCTTCTAGGGTGGCATCGTCAGTCACGCGGGTATGCGACAAAAAATTGTCGATCACATCTAAAGGCAGCGCACTAATTGCCTCGGCGTGGTCGAGACTGCGAATGGTTGGAGAGAGTTTGACCGAGCGGCTGCGCTTGATCCGGAGCTGTGGCACACCATCGACGTATACAAGCGAGATAATGTCCCCGGGGTAAATCAGATGCGGATTGTCGATTTGCTGGTTGGCATACCAGATTTCTGGCCACATCCAAGGATCGCGTAAAAACAGGGCCGAAATGTCCCAGAGAGTGTCGCCCGGCTTTACCGTGTAGCGGTTGGGTATATCGTGCTTGACTAAAACAATCGGATTTGCCGGCGCTGAAGCGTTAGAGTCAGACTGACTGGAATAAGGGTCACTGAAGGTAGAGAGACTAAGCGCACTAAAAAAAATCAATAAAAGTATCGGCGGGAACGGGTGAAATCCAAATCTTTTCATATCTCTGAGTCCTTTCTCCGGGCAGGGTTAGTGTATAATTTCTGTCATCTTGCGAGGTGCGGATAGCTGATGAGCTGGTGGATGGACAAAAAGTACCGCCGGGTTAGCTTAATGGTAGCAGCGCTTTTAACTTTTTTTCTAGAATTTCATCACATTCACTATGGCCATATTAAACATACTTGAGTTCCCCGATCCCAGGCTGCGCACAGTGGCCAAGCCGGTTAGCAAAGTCGACAAGAAGATCAAACAGCTTGTTGCCGATATGTTTGACACCATGCAAGCGGCAAATGGTATCGGTCTGGCCGCGTCGCAGGTGGATGTCCACCAACGTGTTATTGTTATGGATTTGGGCGACGACAGTATTGGCCCCCGAGTGTTTATCAACCCGGAAGTTGAGGTGCTCGACGACAGTACCAATCCCTATGACGAGGGCTGCCTCTCGGTGCCCGGGTTCTATGAGACCATCGATCGCCCTGCCCATGTCATGATTCGTGCGCTCGACGGCGACGGCAACCCCTTTGAAGAAGAGGCTCACGGTCTGCTGGCGGTCTGTATCCAGCATGAGATCGATCACCTCGAAGGCAAATTGTTTGTCGATTACCTGTCGACTTTTAAGCGTCAACGCATTCGCAAAAAACTTGAAAAAATCCATCGCCAGAATGCATAGGATATTGCCAGCTTGAAAATTGTATTCGCAGGAACGCCTGACTTTGCCGCGGCGCACCTGCAAGCGCTGCTCAACTCCCCCGATCATTCTGTTGTTGCTGTCTACACTCAGCCCGATCGACCGGCCGGCAGGGGTAAGAAACTGACACCGAGTCCGGTGAAAGAACTCGCTCTTAAACATCAAATAGCGGTCTTGCAACCACTATCATTAAAACCGCCGGAACAACAATGGGTGCTGGCCGAGCTACAGGCCGACATCATGGTGGTGGTGGCATACGGGCTGATCCTTCCGCAACCGATTCTCGACACACCGAGACTCGGTTGTATTAATGTACACGCCTCAATTTTGCCGCGCTGGCGCGGCGCCGCACCGATCCAGCGTGCAATTGAAGCGGGCGATACCGAAACCGGCGTGACCATAATGCAAATGGATGCCGGGCTCGATACGGGTGCCATGTTAAGTGTCTCGCAGTGCACTATTGAACAGGATGAAACCAGTGCAAGTCTGCACCGTAAACTTGAACGGCTCGGCGCACCGGCACTGCTACACACACTAGACAACCTGGACGTTGGCTGTGTCGTCGCAGTCGATCAGGACGACCGCCTAAGCTGCTACGCTGCAAAAATCGACAAGTCTGAGGCGCTTATCGACTGGACCCAATCGGCACAAACTCTCGACAACCAAATTCGTGCCTTTAACCCCCTGCCCGCGGCGTATACCACCCTGGATGATCTGCGCATCAAAGTCTGGCAAGCACAGCCCCAGAGCCAGGTTATACCCGACAGTCACAGACCGGGCCAAATTATTGCTGCCGATAACCGCGGCCTTTTAGTCCGCTGCGGAGAAAACAACCTGCTGCTCAGCGAAATTCAACTGCCCGGTAAATCACGTATGGCGGTCAGCGAAATACTTAAGTCCCGTGCCGAGTTGTTCGCGCCCGGCACACAGCTGGGCGCCTGATGAATACCCGCGCCGCGGTGGCCGAGGTAATTGCCCAAGTACTGCGCGGCAAATCACTTTCTGCACTATTTCCGGAATACAGCCATAAAGTAGCCGCAAAAGAGCTTAGCCTGTTCAAGGAGCTCTGCTTTGGAACGCTGCGCTGGTATCCGGCGATTGAGTTGTTATTACAAGAGTTAATGCAAAAGCCATTGCGCGAAAAAGAATATGAAGTTCAGGGTCTGCTGGCCAGTGGCCTCTATCAATTGATGCACACCCGCATCGCCGATCATGCCGCACTCAATGAGACGGTTGCTGCGGTCATAAAACTCAAACGTCCCTGGGCAAAAGGCTTAGTCAATGGGGTATTGCGCAACTTTCTCCGTCAGCGCGATGAACTGGAAACCAAACTAGGCAAAAACCCGATATATGTTCGCGCCCACCCCCAATGGCTGTTGGACAAATTTTTTAGCCACTGGGGATCAGAGATCGCACTGCAGATTATCGATGCCAACAATCAACGCGCACCGATGACCTTGCGAGTCAACCAACGTAAACAGTCGCGCGCGGACTATCTCGCGCAATTGACGGCCGTCGATATTGCTGCGCGCGCTACATTGTTTAGCCCCCAGGGTATCCTCTTGCAATCGGCAACCGATGTTGCCGAATTGCCCGGGTTTGCCGATGGCGCAGTCAGTGTGCAGGACGAAGCGGCGCAACTGGCAGCATCGCTGCTCGAGCTTGAGCCTGAACAAAATGTCCTCGATGCCTGCTGTGCGCCGGGCGGTAAAACTTGCCATATTCTCGAAATCCAGCCAGAGCTCAGACAGCTAGTGGCCATTGAGTTGGAAGGTCGTCGCACCCAGCGCGTCGAGGACAATCTTCAGCGACTCGGCCTGGAAGCTCAACTTATCGTGGCCGATGCCGGTAAACCGGAGACCTGGTGGAACAAGCAACTGTTTCAACGCATCCTGCTCGATGCTCCCTGTTCAGCCAGCGGTGTGATCCGACGACACCCGGATATCAAACTGCTGCGCAAACCAGCAGATATTGGTAAGCTAGCCGCAGTCCAACTGCAGCTTTTGCGCGGCCTTTGGCAGACATTAGACACAGAGGGTATATTGCTTTACGCAACCTGCTCGGTGTTGCCGGATGAGAACGATCAGGTAGTGGAAAAATTTTTAGCTGAGACCCCCGACGCCGAGCTTTATACAATTGAAGCGGACTGGGGCATCACAACCAACTGTGGGCGCCAGTTGTTTCCCGCAGTCGATGGTAACGACGGGTTTTACTATGCGAGATTGCGTAAAAGCCGCCAGAAGCAAGCGGATAACAAGCCGGAAGAATAATGAAGATAGTAATAGTTGGAGCAGGGCAGGTCGGTGGGACACTCGCAGAGAATCTGGCCCGTGAGTACAACGATATAACGGTTGTTGATATCAACGAGGCCACGCTGCGCGGCCTGCAGGACCGCCTGGATATTCGCACTGTTGTCGGCACCGGTTCGCACCCTGACGTGCTGGTTAGCGCCGGGATTGAAGAAGCAGACATGCTAGTGGCGGTCACCAACAGCGATGAAATCAATATTATCGCCTGTCAGGTTGCCTATTCTCTGTTCCACACACCAACCAAGATTGCCCGTATTCGAGCGCGTAATTACACCAATCCCAAATACAAAGAAAAGCTTTTCAACGATAAGCATATGCCAGTCGATGTGATGATCACACCGGAGATGGTAGTCAAAGATTACATTCAAAAACTCATTGAACAACCAGGTGCCCTTCAGGTGCTGGATTTTGCCGATGGCAATATTCAGCTGGTCGGCTTGCGCGCGGTCAAGGATGGTCCTCTGGTCGGCCAGAAGCTACGCACATTAAAAGAGCATATGCCCAACGCAGATGCCCGTGTGGCGGCCGTGTTTGGCAAAAATGGCGCTATTTTCCCCACCGGCGATACCATTATCGAAGATGGTGACGAAGTCTTCTTTGTCGCGGCGAAGGAAAATATTCGCAAGGTGATGAGCGAACTCCGGCGCCTGGAAAAGCCCTACCGCAGGTTGATGATTGCCGGCGGCGGCAACATTGGTTTTAGCCTCGCCAAAGCGCTGGAGCGAGACTACAACATCAAGATCATCGAGTACTCCACTGACCGTGCCAGACATCTCTCCGAACAGCTGAATAAGAGCGTTGTGCTAAATGGTTCGGCGACTGATCAAGAGCTATTGCTCGATGAAAACATCGATAAAACCGATGTCTTTCTGGCGCTGACCAACGATGATGAGGTCAATATTATGGCCTCGCTACTGGCGAAGAAGCTTGGGGCCCGCAAAGTGATGACACTGATCAGCAATCCGGTCTATGCCGACCTGATGCAGGGCGGGGTGATCGATATCGCCATCTCGCCGCAGCAGGCAACTACTAGCTCACTGCTCTCCCATGTCCGCCAAGGCGATATGGTATGCGTACACTCGCTTCGACGCGGTGCTGCAGAAGCGCTGGAAATTATTGTTCACGGTGATGAAAAAAGCTCAAAGGTTGTCGGCCGCGCCATCGGCGATATCAAGTCGCCTCCCGGCGCCACGCTGGCCGCTTTGGTACGCAATAATGAAGTACTGATTGCACACCACGATACGGTTATTCAAACCGGCGATCATGTGATTGTGTTTGTGGTCGATAAAGCCAATACCAAGGCCATCGAAAAACTGTTTGCTGTGAGTGTTAACTTTTTTTAGGGCGTAGCTGCTAATGCATCTCAATGTTATAGCCAGAGTACTCGGGTTGCTGCTGATGATCTTCAGCTTGACCATGCTGCCACCAATTCTGGTGGCGTTTTTATATACTGAAAGCACCGCCGACACTTTCTTTATCGCCTTTGCCATCACCCTCGCAGTGGGGCTGATATTTTGGTTGCCATCAAAACAGGTCACCACTGAAATGCGGACCCGCGACGGGTTTTTAATCACGGTTTTCTTCTGGCTGGTGCTGACTACGTTTGGTGCGCTTCCGTTAATGCTTTCCGACGCGCCCCACCTCAGCTTTATCAATGCACTGTTTGAGTCAGTCTCCGGCTTGACCACAACTGGGGCCACGGTGATCTCGGGGCTAGACGACCTGCCCAAATCAATTCTCTATTATCGACAGCAACTGCAGTGGCTGGGCGGTATTGGTATTGTGGTGATCGCCGTTGCGATCCTGCCAATGCTCGGTGTCGGAGGTATGCAGTTATATCGGACAGAAACACCCGGACCGATGAAAGACTCCAAACTGACACCGCGGATCCGAGAGACCGCCAATGTGTTATTTAAAATTTATTTAGCGCTCACAGTTGTCTGTGCCTTGGCGTACTGGCTCGCCGGCATGTCTGCTTTTGATGCTATCAGTCATAGCTTTTCCACTGTCGCGATCGGCGGTTTTTCAACCCATGATGCCAGCATTGGCTTTTTTGACAGCTCAGCCATCATGGCCATTTGCGCCTTCTTTATGGTGATTTCAGGCATCAACTTTGCGCTCCATTTCCATGTCTGGCATGACAAAAAGCTATCACATTATCTGGCCGATCCCGAGGCGCGGATGTATCTCTATTTGCTGCTCGGAGGTATCGTTATCACCTGCCTCTATCTCTATTACAGCGGCACCTATGGCTGGAATGAGAGCCTGCGGCAAGGCGGCTTTCACCTGATTTCAATTATGACCACCACCGGCTTTACCAGCGATAATTTCAGCGGCTGGCCGACATTCCTGCCATTCTTTTTGCTGTTTTTATCTTTCTTTGGTGCCTGTGCTGGGTCTACCGGTGGCGGCATCAAGATAGGTCGTATGCTGATTTTGGGCCAGCAGTGCATTCGTGAGATCTATCGTCTCGTGCACCCCAATGCTCTGCTGCCAATCAAGATTCACAATCGCCGCATCCCCGATCGCGTTGCCGATGCCATCTGGGCTTTTTTTGGGGCTTACCTGGCCATTTTCTATCTCATGGTCTTGCTGCTGCTGGCATCCGGGCTGGACTATGTCACCGCTTGGTCGGCGACCGCCGCATCGCTGAACAATCTTGGTCCCGGACTCGGGGAGGTTGCAATCAACTATGCTGAGTTAGGTGGCTTTGCCAAGTGGGTGCTGTGCTGGGGAATGCTGTTGGGCCGACTTGAAATTTTTACTCTGCTGGTGCTTTTTACCCGGACTTTCTGGAAGAACTGATGGGGTTACAGTTTATCTGCATAGAGCGCCTTTAATCTTACGTCACTGATACGACCATGATTGAGGGTGGCCGACGGGTCAATCAAAACATGTTTATTCATCCCCTGCCGGCCCAGCAACATGCGGTAGCCCATACTGTCGCGATTAGTCAGTGTCAATTCGATATCCCAGCTCAACTTGCCCAGTACCATGGGCACTTTGATCACATAACGTTGTTCCGCGATGCCACTTGTGCTTTTCACTTTGCGGCGATCCACAATCGGCGCTTCGCAGCGAAATGAAACCGTCCGGGTGCGCTGCAACGGGTGCACATCAAAGGATACCCACTCGACACCATCGCGAATAAAGGGACTGATGTTGAAGGCATGCAGAGCTGAGGTTTTGGCGCCGGAATCAACCCGCATCTTGATCGCGGGGATATTCAATTCCGGTAGCTGGCACCACTCGGAACGCCCGACGATAATTTTTCCCCTTGGTAGTGTGGGCACCGGTCATTTACCTCGTGCATTGTAATAAGCTTCTTCAGAGATTCCGTGATAAGCGCTGGACTGTGCCGCAAAGGCACGCATCGAGTCGGCGATACGCTTAGTCAGGGGATCCTCAGCTGCCAACTCGGCAATAACATCGGCGGAAAGACGCTGAAATTCGGCCAGTACATCATCTGGCAGTTTTCTCACCTGTACCCCATGCTTTTCAACCAGCTCTACTAGCGCGGCGTTATTTCTTGCTGTGTACTCATCTAGCATATCCTGATTAATTGCCCGAGCGGCAGTTTCAACAATCGCTTGTAAATCGTCTGGCAAGGCTTCCAGCGCCTGTTTGTTAACAATCAGCTCCAGGGCCGGGCCAGGCTCATGCCAGCCGGGGTAGTAGTAGTATTTGGCTACCTGATAAAAGCCGAAGGCTAAATCATTGTAGGGGCCAACCCATTCTGTCGCGTCAATCACGCCGGTCTGCATCGAGGTATAGAGCTCGCCGCCGGGGAGGTTTACCGAAATGCCTCCGGCGCGGGTAAACACTTCACCGCCGAGGCCGGGGATACGCATTTTCAGCCCTTTAATATCGGCGATGGAATTAATCTCGCGATTAAACCAGCCAGCCATCTGCACACCGGTATTGCCACCGGCAAAGGGGACTAAATTAAACGGTTCATAGAGTTCTCGCCACAGTTCGAGACCGCCGCCGTAATGCAGCCAAGCGTTCATCTCCTGGGCGTTGAGCCCAAAGGGTACAGCACCGAAAAAAGGGCTGGCTGGAATTTTACCTTTCCAGTAATAGGCTCCTGAATGGCCCACTTCAGCGGTTCCCTGAGAGACCGCATCGAAAACCTCGAGGGCAGGCACCAGCTGACCAGCGCCGTAAACTTTAATCTTCAGGCGGCCATTACTCATACGCTCAACCGCTTCAGCAAAGTGCTCCGGTGCCAAGCCCAGGCCGGGAAAGTTTTTCGGCCACGAGGTGACCAGCTTCCATTCAAAGCGCTGCTGGGATTGCTCGCCGTCAGCAGGTGCGACCTTGTCACCGCCACCGCAGCCAATCAGTGCCAGATACAGCAGTGCTACACAGGCTTTACGCATTTCGTTCCCCTCTTTGTTATCAATACCTCTACCTTAACCGCTGTTATAGCGCCATTAAATTGGCCGAGGCTAAAATCAGTATTTTTGTACCCACATCGGCAAAGTTGACGTGCACTCTGGCGCGCGGCCCATTGCCCTCAAAATTCAAAATCACTCCATCGCCATAGACCTGATGATTGACTCCCTGACCCAGAGCAAAACCGGTCTCACTTCCGGAGTCGCTTGCCAGACCGCTACTCAATGAACTAGCCGCATAGCTGGTTGGCCGGCTAATGGTACTCTGCAAACGCACCTCTTCAATCACCTCTTTGGGAATATCCCTGACAAACCGCGACACTGAATTAAACGATTCGCTGCCGTAGATAGACCGGCTCTCGGCAAAAGTGAGATAGAGTTTTTGCATCGCCCTGGTTATACCCACATACGCCAGTCGACGCTCTTCCTCAAGCCGACCAGGCTCATCTAAAGACATTTTGTGGGGGAATAAATTTTCCTCCATGCCAGCAATAAACACCAGCGGAAACTCCAGGCCTTTGGCGCTGTGTAAGGTCATCAACTGGACTGCGTCTTCATCCTGATCCGCCTGACGATCGCCGGCATCCAGGGCCACCTGGTCAAGGAATTGTGGCAGCTCTGGCTGATCTCTATCTTCCGCTTCAAAGTTGCGACAGGCACCGACAAGTTCTTCAAGGTTTTCAACCCGGGCCTGACCACGTTCACCTTTTTCACGCTTATGCATCTCAATCAACCCAGAGCGCTGAATGGCATTTTCCGCCTGTTCATAGAGTTGCAGCTCATCCAACTGGCCACTCATCTCGTTGACCAACTGCAAAAACAGCGCGACAGCATTGGTTGCCCTGGCCGGTAGTCGCTTTTCAGCGATAGTTTTTTCGGCCGCTCGCCACAGCGAGATCTGCTCATCGCGCGCCAGTTCGCGAATCGCCTCGACGGTGCGATCACCGATTCCGCGAGGCGGCACATTAACCACGCGCTCGAAAGCGGTATCGTCATGGCAGTTCAGCATCAAGCGCAAATAAGACAGGGCGTTTTTTATTTCCAAGCGCTCGTAAAAGCGCTGGCCACCGTAAATGCGGTAGGGGATATCCGCCTGTAACAGGGCAGCCTCAAGCACTCGCGACTGAGCATTGGAGCGATAGAGGATGGCAGCATCTTCTCGTCGATTGCCCTCACTGACCCAGCTGTGCAGTCGATCAGCAATATAGCGCGCTTCATCATGTTCATTGAACGCTGCATACAGAGCGATGGGCTCGCCTTCACCACAGTCTGTCCAAAGGTTTTTCCCGAGGCGCTCGGCATTGCGTGAAATAACCGCATTAGCAGCACCGAGAATATTGGAAGTGGAGCGATAATTTTGCTCCAGCTTAACCGTGTGAGTGTCAGCAAATTGGCGTTCGTAACTGAGAATATTCTCCACTTTGGCGCCGCGCCAGCCATAGATGGACTGATCGTCGTCGCCCACTGCGGTGACATCACTGACCTTCCCAGCCAGCAGCCGCAGCCAGGCATACTGCACCGCATTGGTATCCTGAAACTCGTCGACCAATATATGTTTGAAGCGCTGCTGATAGTGCTCCAGTACCGCGGGATGTTGCTTCCACAGTTCGAGTGCCCGCAGTAGTAACTCCGCGAAATCGATTACCCCGAGGCGATTGCAGGCCTCCTCATACTCGCGATAGATTCGCAACATCACTGCCAGATAGGGGTCGCCGGTCTCCTGAATATGGCTGGCTCGCAAACCCTCGTCTTTTTGCCCGTTGATCCACCACTGCGCTTGTTTTGGGGGCCAACGCTGTTCGTCAAGGTCCATACTGCGCATCACTCGCTTAACCAACCTAAGCTGGTCATCAGAATCGAGAATCTGAAAATTTTCCGGCAGGTTAACATCGCGCCAGTGAGCCTTAAGAAGACGATGAGCGAGACCATGGAAGGTACCCACCCACATGCCACGCAGCGACATGCCCAACAAAGCATCAATTCGCTCACGCATTTCCCGGGCGGCTTTATTGGTAAAAGTCACTGCCAAAATACTGTAGGGCGACAGATTGTCGACCTGAATTTTCCAGGCAATACGGTGCACCAGCACGCGAGTCTTGCCACTACCAGCGCCTGCCAACACCAACAGGTGCTGCTTGTCACTGGTAACCGCTTCTTCTTGCGCCGGGTTTAATTTGTCGAGTATCGGGGTCACATCCATGGGGCTGTATTCTAGCAACTTGTTTCGCTTTGATGTTGGCCATTATCTGCTTTGAAGCGAGATTATCGTTGCCATCTGAAAACCACACATGAAGATTTTTTTACTACAAAACTGGCATTATTCACCGTTATCTTGTAAATTTTTTACATAAATTAATTTGGTGGAATTATGAAACCGGCACAACTGACACAAACTATCTGCGACACCTTGATCGATCTGCGCAAGTCCGAACGCAAGGTCGCAGAATTCGTTCTCAAAGAGCCGCTTGGGGTTATTCGAATGCGGATTGTTGATCTGGCCCAACAGGCCGGTGTCAGCGAACCCACCGTGGTGCGCTTTTGCCGCGCAGTGGGCTGTCACGGCTTCCAGGACTTCAAATTAGCATTGGCACAGCAGTTGGCCTCGAGCCCGAGTTATGGCCAGATCGCCGTTACAGACGCCGACTCGACGCGGGAATACACGCACAAAGTTTTTGATTCAACCGTCGATACCCTTCTCAAGGTTCGTGATAGCTTGGCGCTGGAAAATCTTGAAGCCGCAGTGGCAGCCGTTTGTAACGCACAGCGAGTAGAATTCTATGGCTTCGGCGCCTCTGCTGCAGTGGCGTTTGATGCTCAGCACAAATTCTTTAGGTTGCAGATCACCTCGGCGGCCTACTCCGATCCACACCTGCAAAATATGTCCGCAACTTCGCTGCATCCGGGCGATGTCGTTATTGCCATCTCACAATCGGGGCGGACTGAAGCGTTGCTTGATTCCATGGAACTGGTCAAGGCTGCCGGCGGCATTGTTGTGGGGCTGGCGCCCAGTGGTACGCCAGTGGCACGCAGGGCAACCATTGCCATTGAAATTGATGCCAAAGAAGATATTCAGATTTATACGCCACTGTCATCACGTATCGCACACCTTGCGGTGATAGATGTTCTGGCTATTGGTGTGGCGCAGAAAAAAGGCCCGCAACTTCAAGCTCACCTGCAGCAATTGCAGGCCGGGCTCTCCTCTCTACGGAGTAATTAATCCCCTCACCACAGATTTGGCAACGTCTTTGTGGCGCTGCTTTTTTTAGTCTACGTTTAGCTCAACGGCTGCGCGGCACTTTTCTATGAAGTGCTCTGTAAAGTATCTGCAAGATCAAAGCGAAAGCCGTGGTGTTTTTAACACGCCAGACGTTGTTTCACTCTGCGTGCTTAAAAACCAAAATAGCTTAATAGTCGTTTCCCAAAAAGGAGCAAACCTATGTCATACGAAGAGGGTAATTCAAAACTTGCGGTGTCGACCGGAAAAGTCTTTTACGCGACGCTGGCAGGGACCGCAATTGTCATTATTACCGCCGCGATTATTTATTTTGCCGCACTGGCACCGGCCGCAATCGCATTAATTGTACTGGGCGCTGCCGCACTGCTGTTAATTTTAGGTGTGGTCGCATTTCGTGCCCTGACCTGTGCGATCAAGGCCTATTATGCCTCCAACCCGGCAGGCGCAGCGGCGGCCTATGGCTTCCCAACCTATGCAGCACTAAAAGCGTCATGGCCTTGGGCAGTTAGAATAGTTGCCTGCTGAAAGACTGGACTCAAGACAAAAAAATAGCGTGATAATTGGCGGGTTTTGCCGTGACATAACTCGCCATTTTAACCCTCAAGTGATTACTCGTCCTGGTAATCCTTTTCCAGGACACCAGTCTCTTTTAATGTCTTGATGAGTTTTTCCAAGCGCACATAAGCGACTAACCCCATAATGCCAAAGACAAACCCCATCACTGCCAACCCCTCCATAATATTCCCCTTATACATCACTCGACAGTCACAGCTGTAGGAAAGTTGCGACGCTGGTCGTTTATTATTTTAAGACAAAAAAATAAATAAAAGAGTTTTACCTTGCTATATGTGATTGATAATATTTTTTATTTGCACTGACTATCACCATAAATCTGGTTTCGATAGTGCAGCAACACACTCAAACTTGATTGGTGTGTTGGGAGCATTATTTTTATTTAATTTCATCCCTGTCCAACCAAAAGGATATTCCAATGGGTATGGTGGAACGAATAAGCGTCCAATTTCTTCCTTGAAACCAAATCGTCCATAGTAATCGGGGTCACCATAAACCAGTAGAATGTCAGCACCATCTTTGGTGAGCATATCTATTCCAGATTTAATGAGAGTTGAACCAATACCTTGGTTCTGATGTTCTGGAGACACAGCAAGTGGAGAAAGAATGTATCCAGAGGTACCAGAAGTAGTTTTCAAAAATATTGGACTATAGCAAACATAACCAATCACTTGATTACCTATCTCAGCAACCAATGACTTGATTGGTGGACTAGTGGTTTCTTTGAAAAGGTCAGCAGCAAAATTACTAATGGCTTTGTTCTCTTCATCAGAAAACGCAGTTGCAACAACCTTTTGAATTGAGTCCAAATCTGTTTCTTGAGCAAGTCTAATAGTTATCATTTTTATCCGCTGTAATCGGCGCGTTTAGGAGATACATTCTTAAAGTCTCTCTTTCACGTTTATGCCTAACATTCAATCTGTTATCCCGCGCTTGCTTCTTCAAGAGGGAAAACACATGAGCATTCTGGAACTCATGCCCTCTAAGAGTTTTATATCCATGTTCATTCAACCAATGAGTAATCTTACGAGAGCCCATACGTGACGCATGCTCCCGTTTAATCGTTTTGGATAACAATTCATGGTAATCAGAAAAGTGTGAATGCCAAAGGTGAGATGTTCTCAAAGTCACGGTGAACCACAAATAGCCCTCAATAAACTACGTCCATTGGGAACTACTCCACCGTGACGGATTTGGCAAGATTTCTCGGTTGATCCACATCCGTACCCTTTAGTAGTGCGACATGGTAAGAGAGCAATTGTAATGGCAGAGTATAAATTATAGCTTCAAGGCTTTTCGGTACATGGGGCATATTAACAACCGTGGTACCCGGCTCACTGACAAAGCCGCTGTCGGCGTCGGCAAAAACAAATAATTGGCCACCTCGCGCGCGTACTTCATGCAGGTTAGATTTGAGTTTTTCCAAAAGCTGGTTGTTCGGAGCGACCGTTACCACCGGCATGTCTTCGTCCACCAGTGCTAGAGGGCCGTGCTTCAATTCACCTGAAGGGTAGGCCTCTGCGTGAATATAGGAAATTTCTTTCAGTTTAAGCGCGCCTTCAAGCGCGATCGGGTATTGCTCGCCACGACCGAGGAACAGTGCGTGATGTTTGTTGGCAAAGGATTCCGAAACAGTTTCGATGACGCCATCCAGTTCAAGTACCTTAGCGCACAGCGCTGGTAATAGATGTAAATTTTGCACCAATTGCTTTTCCATCTCTGAACTCAAACCAGTATGGCGACCAAGAGACAGAACAAACAGCTGTAACGCCACCAGCTGGGTAGTAAACGCTTTGGTTGAGGCAACACCAATTTCAGGCCCCGCCAACGTCATCAATGAAATATCTGACTCACGGACCAGTGAGCTATTAGCAACATTACAAATCGCCACAAAACCGAGGTAGTGGCTCTCTTTAGCCTTGCGCAGTGCTGCCAAGGTGTCGGCGGTTTCGCCCGACTGTGAAATCGTCACAAATAATGTGCCAGCAGGAACTGGCACTGTTCGGTAGCGGTATTCACTGGCAACTTCGACCTGACAGGGCACGCCGGCATATTCTTCCAGCCAGTATTTGGCCACTAGCCCGGAGTGATAGCTGGTGCCACAGGCGATAATGTGGATATTTTTGGTCTCACTAAACAGTTTGTCAGCCCGATAGCCAAAAATCGCTTCACGGATATGATCATCGGCGAGTCGGCCAGCCAGAGTATTGGCTAACACTGTCGGCTGCTCAAAAATTTCCTTCTGCATAAAGTGGCGATAATGCCCTTTTTCAGCAATCTGATCAGCCTCATCGAGTTTATCGATTGGGCGTTCTACGGAGGCACCGGATTGATCAAAGATACGATAGCCTGCGCTCGATAACTCAACCAAATCCCCTTCCTGCAGAAAAATAAACCGGTCGGTGACCTGGCGCAATGCCATTTGATCCGAGGCGATAAAGTGCTCGTCAATACCCACGCCAATCACTAATGGACTGCCGCTGCGGGCGCCGATTATGGTGTCGGGATATTGATCAGAGATAACGCCTAACGCGTAGGCACCATCGAGGCGGGCAATGGTCTGTTCAACCGCGGCACGCAAGTCGCTCGCGGTTTTCAAATAATGGTGTACCAAATGTGCAACCACTTCAGTGTCGGTGGCGGAGACAATTGTATAGCCCAGGCCTTTGAGCTCAGCGCGCAGCTCGTCGTGATTCTCAATAATACCGTTATGCACCACTGAGACGCCGGAGGAATTATGAGGGTGCGAATTTATGCTGCTCGGCTCGCCGTGGGTCGCCCAACGGGTGTGGGCAATTCCGGTCATACCAGCGAGCGGATCTCTCACTGTAACGCTCTCCAGCTCGGCGACCTTTCCCAGTGTTTTGCGTGTCTGCAGAGCTTGCGTGGCATCGATAATAGATAACCCTGCCGAATCGTAACCGCGGTATTCCAGACGGCGCAGACCTTCAATCAAAATTTTATACACATTACGCTGGGTTGCAGCGCCGACTATTCCGCACATAATCAATCACGTCCTATTTGTTTTTAGTGGGGCGTTTCCAGCCTGTAATATTGCGTTGTTTTCCTCTACCGATAGCGAGATTACCAGCAGGTACCTGCGTATTGACAGTGGAGCCTGCGGCGATAAAACCCTGCTTGCCGATCTCCAGCGGCGCGATTAGCGTGCTGTTGGAACCGATAAAACTGTCATCGCCAATGATCGTTTTGTGTTTGTTGACCCCGTCATAGTTACAGGTGATGGTACCCGCTCCGACATTCACCTTTTCGCCGAGCTCGGCATCGCCCACGTAACTGAGGTGGTTTATTTTGCTGCCATTGCCAACAATCGCTTTTTTGGTTTCGACGAAGTTGCCAACCTTAGTGTCACTACCCAATTGGGTTCCGGGACGAATACGGGCAAACGGCCCAAGCACAGCCCGATCGCCAACAATTGCGTCTTCAATAACCGTATTCGACTTGATCTCAACAGCGTCACCGATACGGCTGTTGATAATGTGGCAGTTAGGACCGATGCTGACATTGGAGCCAATAATGACATCCCCTTCAAATAAGCAGTTGATATCGATGGTGTTGTCTTGACCAGCATGCAGCGTGCCACGCAGATCAAAACGGGCCGGATCGGCTAGACTGGTGCCAGATGCCATCAATTTCTCCGCCTGTTGCAACTGATAGACACGTTCCAGTGCGGCCAGTTGCTGGCGGCTGTTTATGCCCTCAACTTCATGAGTAGAATCGGGCTGGATACTGGCAATGTTATAGCCGGAACGCCGAGCTATAGCGATCAAGTCGGTGAGGTAATACTCACCTTGGGCATTGTCATTGTTGATTTGTGGTAACCAGTCGGCCAATAGATTGGTGGTTAATCCCATTACACCGGTATTCACTTCGCCTATTTCGAGTTGCTCGGGGCTGGCATCTTGCTGTTCGACAATCGCCTGAATTTGACTATCGGCATCGCGAACAATACGGCCGTAACCGGTGGGGTCGGGTATTTCAATTGTTAACAACGCAATTTGGTTGTCATTAATTACGGACAACATTCGCTCAAGTGTAGCGGGCGTAATCAGCGGCACATCGCCATACAGAATCAGTACTTTAGCCTGTTCACGCAACTGTCCCAATGCGCAACTTACGGCGTGGCCGGTGCCGAGCTGTTCGGCTTGCTCAACCAGAGTGATCGACGCGTCATGGTAGGTTTTGCGAATCACATCGCTGCCATGTCCGGTGACAACAATCTTTTCTGCGCCAGCAATGCTATCGGCGGCGTCCAGAACATGGCTTAACAGCGGCTTACCAGCAAGTTTGTGCAGCACTTTTGGCAGTGCCGAGCGCATGCGCGTGCCTTTGCCAGCAGCGAGAATAACAATATCCGTTTCTGTCATGTTCTATTCACTTATAAGTAGATCCAGATGATGCCCAACCTGACAACGTTACTGTCAATAAGGACCGAATACAACCCTGGTAACATTACGAAAATAGGGCCCTGGGGGCAGTTGGCGGCAGCTATAAAAAAGGGCGGCTGACGCCACCCTTATTATGCTGTTAAAAGCAGATAAAATGATCAACCACCAAGCTTTTTGCGCAGTGTTTGAACCGTACGCAGTTGCGCCGTCGCCTCTGCCAGCATAGAGGCCGCTTTGGAGTATTCAATTTCACCCGTATGGTTGGCAATTGCGCTCTCAGCTTCCTTTACCGCTTCAGCGGCAGCCGCTTCATCAATATCGTTGGCGCGAACAGCGGTATCAGCCAAAATGGAGATAATGTTAGGCTGGACTTCGAGATAACCACCTGACAGGTAGTAAATTTCCTCTTCACCATTCTGCTTTACCAAGCGCACCGGACCGGGCTTAAGGTCGCTGAGCAATGGGGCATGGCCCGCTGTGACACCCAACTCTCCGAGCGAGCCAGTGGCAACAACCATCTCGACCAATCCGGAGAAAAGGGATTCATCAGCACTTACAATGTCACAATGAACTGTTATAGCCATTTCTTAACAACCTTTGCCTATCGCAATTTATAGGTTTTTACTTTTTTCTACCGCTTCGTCAATCGAGCCAACCATATAGAAGGCCTGCTCTGGAAGATGGTCATAGTCACCATCCAGAATGCCCTGGAAACCAGAGATAGTGTCTTTAAGCGACACATACTTTCCTGGTGAGCCAGTAAAGATCTCGGCAACATGGAATGGCTGGGACAGGAAGCGCTCGATTTTACGCGCTCGAGCTACGGCCAACTTGTCTTCCTCAGACAATTCGTCCATACCGAGAATGGCGATAATATCTTTCAACTCTTTATACCGCTGCAACACAGACTGAACACCACGTGCCACTGCGTAGTGCTCTGCACCAATAATCAGTGGGTCGAGCTGACGTGAGGTTGAGTCCAATGGATCTACCGCAGGATAAATACCCTTTGAAGCAATATCACGACTCAGTACAACGGTCGAATCGAGGTGGGCGAAAGTGGTCGCCGGAGACGGATCCGTCAAGTCATCCGCAGGAACATATACCGCTTGAACCGAGGTAATGGATCCGGTCTTCGTGGAGGTAATACGCTCCTGAAGAACACCCATCTCTTCAGCCAGAGTAGGCTGGTAACCTACCGCTGAAGGCATACGTCCCAACAGTGCTGATACTTCCGTACCAGCCAAGGTGTAACGATAGATATTGTCAACGAACAGCAGTACGTCTTTACCTTCGTCACGGAATTTCTCCGCCATGGTCAAACCAGTCAGTGCAACACGAAGTCTGTTTCCAGGTGGCTCATTCATCTGGCCGTAAACCATTGCTACTTTTGATTCACTTGGTGTTTCAACATTAACTACGCCTGATTCCTGCATCTCGTAGTAGAAGTCATTACCCTCACGAGTACGCTCACCTACACCAGCAAATACCGACAAACCGCTGTGCTCGGTCGCAATATTATTGATCAGTTCCATCATGTTTACAGTTTTACCTACACCGGCACCACCGAACAGTCCGACCTTACCACCTTTGGCAAAAGGACAAACCAGATCGATAACCTTGATACCCGTCTCGAGCAAATCGTTAGAGGCGGCGAGCTCATCATAGGCGGGTGGCTTGCGGTGGATAGCTGCACGCTCTTTCTCGCCAATCGGACCTTTTTCGTCGATCGGGTTGCCGAGAACATCCATTATCCGGCCCAGTGTCTCTATACCAACAGGAACAGAGATCGGCGCCTTGGTGTTTTCAACACTGAGTCCGCGACTGATGCCCTCAGAGGAACCCATGGCAATAGTTCGCACTACGCCGTCGCCCAACTGCTGCTGAACTTCAAGCGTAAGCCCCTTGCCATCCACTACCAGTGCGTCATACACGCTGGGTACCTGATCGCGCGGGAATTCCACGTCGATTACGGCACCAATAATTTGTACGATTCTTCCGCTACTCATTTCCGGTTCCTCTTTACTAAACCTTTTTAAATTCGTTTATCTTTATACAGCCGCTGCGCCACTGACAATTTCCGACAGCTCTTGGGTAATAGCTGCCTGGCGCGCTTTGTTATAAAGCAGTTGCAATTCATCTATCAGCTCACCGGCATTTTCGGTGGCATTTTTCATTGCGAGCATTCGTGCTGCCTGCTCGCAGGCTTTATTCTCTACAACGCCCTGATAAACCTGTGATTCGATATAGCGAATCAACAGCCCATCGAGCAGCTCCTTGGCATCCGGCTCGTAGATGTAATCCCAGTGATGCTTAAGGCTAGCGTCATCAGTTGACTCAAGGGGCAACAGTTGATCGACTGTAGGGGTCTGAGTCATGGTGTTAACAAACTCGTTGTTGACCACATAGAGCTTATCGATACGCCCTTCGTCGTAGGCGTCGAGCATAACCTTCACGCCACCAATCAGGTCTTGAGCATTGGGCTCGTCACCAATATCTTTCACTGCAGCAACTATATTCGCGCCAATAGAACCAAAGAACCCTGACGCTTTGTTGCCAACAACACAAACTTCGACCTCAATGCCTTGGTCTGACCACACTTTCATCGACTTGAGTGCCGCCTTAAACAGGTTGATGTTAAGGCCACCACAGAGTCCACGATCGGTTGAAACCACAATATAGGCAACGCGCTTTACTTCACGCTGCTCCAAATACTGATGTTTATACTCAGAGACAGCGCTGGCGATATGACTGACCACGCCGCGAATACGCTGGGCGTAGGGCTTGCCCAGGGCCATGCGGTCCTGGGCGCGTCGCATCTTACTCGCCGCAACCATTTCCATGGCGCTGGTGATTTTCTGCGTGCTGCCAATACTAGCAATTTTGGTTTTGACTTCTTTTCCGATTGCCATTTCTTATGCCTGTCTGATTACAGTAACTTACCAGGTTTGTGTCGCAACAAACTTGTCCAGCGCAGCCTTGAATCCCGCCGCGATGTCGTCGTTGTAATCACCCGATGCATTAATTTGACTCATCAGATCGCCATGCTCAGCTTTCATATACGAGAGCAGGGCCGCTTCAAAATCACCAATTTTGCTAACTTCAACTGACTTGAGGAAGCCGTTGTCTGCTGCGTAGACCATCACGCCCATTTCGGCGATAGTCTGCGGAGAGTACTGCTTCTGCTTCATCAGTTCAGTCACACGCTCGCCGTGATCAAGCTGAGCTTTAGTTGCTTCATCAAGGTCTGAGGCGAACTGAGAGAATGCAGCCAGTTCACGATACTGGGCCAACGCGGTACGAATGCCGCCGGAGAGTTTCTTGATAATTTTGGTTTGTGCTGCACCACCTACACGAGATACTGAGATACCAGCATTCATCGCAGGTCGAATGCCCGCATTAAACATGTCCGCTTCAAGGAAGATCTGACCATCAGTAATCGAAATTACGTTGGTAGGTACAAAGGCAGAGACGTCACCAGCCTGAGTTTCAATTACCGGCAAGGCGGTCAAAGAACCGGTCTTGCCCTTAACTTCACCATTGGTAAATTTTTCTACGTAATCGGCGTTAACACGTGCCGCGCGCTCCAACAAACGGGAGTGCAAATAGAAAACGTCACCAGGATAGGCTTCACGACCCGGAGGACGCTTCAGCAACAGTGAGATCTGACGGTAGGCCCAGGCCTGCTTGGTCAAATCATCATAGATAATCAGTGCGTCTTGACCGCGGTCACGATAATACTCACCCATGGAGCAACCGGCAAACGGCGCCAGGAACTGCATCGCAGCAGGGTCAGAGGCCGTCGCCGCGACAACCGTGGTGTGCTCCATCGCGCCGTGCTCTTCGAGCTTGCGCACAACAGCAGCCACCGAAGAGGCCTTCTGGCCAACAGCGACATAGATACATTTAATGCCGGAGCCTTTCTGGTTGATGATCGCATCAACCGCAATCGCCGTCTTACCGATCTGGCGGTCACCAATAATCAGTTCGCGCTGGCCGCGACCGATTGGCACCATGGCGTCAATCGCTTTTAGACCAATCTGCACAGGCTGATCGACTGACTGACGCTCAATAACGCCTGGCGCTACTTTTTCGAGCGCATCGCTGAGCGCGGCGTTAACCGGACCTTTACCGTCAATCGGGTTACCCAGAGCGTCGACTACGCGACCTTCCAACTCAGGCCCAACGGGAACTTCCAATACACGTCCAGTGCATCGGGCTTTTTGTCCTTCGGCCAGTGCCTGGTAGTCACCCAAAACCACGGCGCCGACTGAATCGCGCTCGAGGTTAAGTGCCATACCGTAGACACCGCCATCGAATTCGATCATTTCGCCATACATCACGTCAGCAAGACCGTGGATACGAATGATACCGTCCGATACGGAAACAATGGTGCCCTCATTTTGGGCTTCTGACGAAATATTAAGGTTGTCGATGCGACTCTTAATGATTTCGCTGATTTCTGATGGATTCAGTTGCTGCATGCTTAGGCCTCAAATCCTTAGGAGTGTAATGACTCGGCGAGTTTGGCCAAACGGCCACGAATGGACCCGTCAATAACGGTGTCCCCGGCGCGTATAACCGCACCACCCAGCAAGCTCTTATCTAAACGAACCTGCATATTTACTTTGCGCTCCAGCTTCGCACTCAATGCGTCGCTGAGCATCTGTTGTTGACCAGCGTCCAGCTCTAGAGCCGCTGTCACTTCAACATCAATCGCTTTTTCGCGATTGGCTTTCAAAATATCAAACTGGTGCGAAATCTCAGGCAATAACTGGAGTCGGCGATTTTCAGAAAGAACGACCAAAAAGTTCTTGCCCTGTTCACTGAGCTCGTCGCCACAGATAGCGATCAACTGCTCAACCTGCTGACCTGCCGTAATGCTCGGCGAGCTCAATAGCTGCACAACATTAGCGTGCTGAGCAACCGCTGCGGCAAGTGCCAGGCTTTGCGACCAGCCCTGCAAATCACCTGCACTGGCGGCATACTCAAAAGCCGCTTTCGCGTAGGGGCGAGCTAAGGTGCTCAATTCTGCCATGATTAACCTCGGTTACAGCTGTGCTGCCAGTTTGTCGACCAATGCGCGATTGGCTTTTTCATCAATTGATGCTTCGAGTACTTTCTCAGCACCAGCCAGGGCCAACCCCGCAACAGTAGCGCGTAGCTCTTCCTTGGCGCGATTGACTTCCTGTTCAATCTCGGCTTCAGCCGCAACCTTCAGACGATCACCTTCGGCGCGCGCCTGAGTTTTGGCTTCATCAACAATCTGATTCGCGCGCTTGTTAGCCTGATCAACGATGCCCGCCGCTTCTTGCTTAGCTTCTTTCATTTGATCAGTGGCTTTGTTTTGCGCCAGTTCGAGATCGCGCATAGCACGATCAGCAGCATCAAGACCGTCGGCGATTTTTTTCTGTCGCTCTTCCATTGCTTCAATAATGACCGGCCATACAAACTTCATGCAGAACCACACAAAGAATGCAAAAGTCACCATTTGACCAAAAAGCGTTAGATTAATATTCACGCCAATACCTCGTTAAAGAATGGATTAATTTTCGCCAACCGCTTTGTTACGCGCCAACACCAGGAGCAACAACAAAGATCAAGTACATCGCGATACCAACGCCAATAATAGGCACAGCATCGATCAGACCAGCGAGCAGAAACATCTTGCCCTGCAGCATTGGACCAAGCTCTGGCTGACGAGCAGTTGCTTCGATCAACTTTCCACCCAACAAACCCATACCAACGGCCGCACCCAACGCGCCCAAACCAAGCATAATTGCCGCAGCAATGATTACTAGTTCCATCGTAGACTCCTGACTTCAGTCATTAAAAATTAACAGTAAAATTAGTGGTCTTCGTGCGCCATACTTAAATAGACGACAGTCAGAACCATGAAAATAAATGCCTGCAGGGTAATGACCAGAATATGGAATACCGCCCAGCCCCATTGCATTAACCCTCCACCCAGAGCAAACACACCGCCACCAATTGCCATAAAGGCCATCGATAAAAGTACTGTTTTACCCGTAGATACTTTCCCTTTGAGATTTAACCAACATACGCCACAGACCAGTACAAAGATGACTAGCCAGAAGTAGGCGCTGGTTTGCTCGCCAAAGAGTTGTGCATGCAGACCACCGGACACAAGGCCGGCACCTGCTCCCGCCGCAAACATGGTTGCGATCAGGATAAAAATCATCTCGCCGGCATACATGTTGCCGAAAAGCCGCAAACCGAGGGAAAAGGGCTTGGCCAAAAGGCCAACCGTTTCCATAAACAGATTTACAGGAATAAAACCCCAATGATTAAAGGGGTGCATAGTCAGCTCTTTAATAAAGCCGGTACCCTTAATCTTGAATGAGTAATAAAGCATCAAAACAAACACGCCCAACGCCATCCCCAAGGTGATATTTGGGTCAGTTGACGGGACAATTTTTTGATAGTGGATACCGGTCAATGCCAACAGCGACGGAATCAGATCTACCGGCAGCAGATCCATTAAGTTCATCAGAAATATCCAAACGAAAATAGTCAGCGCCAACGGGGCGACCATTTTATTGCGGCCGTGAAAACTGTCTTTCACCGCACCATCGATAAACTCAACAACCATTTCTACAAAATTTAACCACCCGGCAGGAACCCCTGTGTGGGCTTTTTTGGCTGCCCGCATAAACATCCAACAAAATAGCGAGCCCAAACCAATCGACCAGGCCATGGAGTCGACATGAATCGCCCAAAACCCCATATCCGCAGCTTCTTGACCGCCGTGCGCCATAGTCCAGGTGTCAGATTGCAGAACCTCGACACCCTGGTCTGTGTGACGCTCATAGCCGGCCGGCAACTTCCCATAAACCAAGTTGGTTAAATGGTGCTGAATATACTCAGTCGTGCTTGCAGGATTTTCGCCGGCCATCTGTGTCTCTCAACTGGTTCTAAACGGGTTTATGCTCACTGTTAATAGAGCGTTATTTTTAGCGGCTAGTGTTTCAGTAACATGAAAACAATCAAACTCTGAGCCAAAATCATTATTGCAAACGAGCAAAACAGGGCCCCGACATGAAGCGGGGCAACTGTTATAAATACACAAGCAAACAGCGCCGCTGTTAAAACGACCTTACCAGTCTCACCCCAGTACATAGCCCGGACAATGGAATGCACCTGCCGAGCCCCTACAAACCTGAATGCTTGGCGTGCAAACCAGACTTGAGGGCCTATTTGAATCACGCCACCAAGCAGCACCGAGTACGCGAGCACCGGGCCCGATGTTAACAGTGCAGCTGCAACAGGCAGGAGCAACAGTAACTGGTAAAGTGCGACCTTCTTTGCCGCTAGAGCTACAGGTAATGAAATGGTGGCCATATTTTTACTCTGACACCTACACCTTTATACCTTAAGCCTTTTCTTTACACTGCCAGCAAAGGCTAAATCTCACAGCCAACCAGAGGATGATTTACTACCAACGGTGCTATAAGGTCTAAGCCCCATCTTCGGCGGCTGCGCATTATAGGTATAGTAATGCTGATATTCAACACAGGATCGATTCAAAAAAAGGGAAAGTTCGGTCTCTGGCAAGCAAACTGTTGGTCAATATTTAGATCACTGTTGAGTTGCTTATCCATAAACGGGTAAAAGTCTATTTTAGGTGGGCGAGAATACCCTCCAATTCGTCAACACTATTGTATTTAAACAGCAGCCTGCCGCCTCCTTTTGCCCCATGCTGAATACTCACCGGCACGCCCAGTTTTTCGGACAATTCGTTTTCCAAATATTTAATATCTGGGCTGTTCTGGGTTTCTGTCATGGTTTTTGGGCGGCTGCCAGACTGAAGTTTTTTGATCAACGCCTCGGTCTGACGCACAGTCATACTGCTGCCAACAACCGTTCGCGCTGCATTAACCTGAACGGATCCCTCCAGTGCGAGCAAGCACTTGGCATGGCCCAATTCAAGGTCGCCGCGTTCGAGCAGTTTCTGAACCTCTAACTGGAGGCTGGTCAACCGCATGAGGTTAGTCACCGCGGAGCGCGACTTGCCTACCGCATCAGCAACTTGCTGTTGGGTCAACTGAAACTCTTGCTGCAGTCGCTGCAACGCCAGGCTCTCCTCCATTGCGTTGAGGTCCTCGCGCTGAATATTTTCAATCAAGGCCATCGCGATGGCTGCTTCATCAGTAACATCGCGGACAATAGCTGGAACCGAATCCAGTCCTGCCTGTTGAGCAGCGCGCCAACGACGTTCGCCAGCAATAATTTCGTAACGCTGATCGTCAATCTGTCGAACGACAAGTGGTTGCATCACGCCTTGGGTTCGAATAGAGCTCGCCAGCTCCTCAAGCGCATCAGAATGAATATCCCGACGTGGTTGATACTTGCCCCTTTGCAATAGATCTACCGGCAGTTGTTTTAACTCCCCGTCAGCTATTGCGGGCTGCGCTGAGTCCGGCGCATCAAAGTCAGTGTTGTCAGCCATTCCAAGCAGGGCATCCAACCCCTTGCCAAGGCTTTGTCGTTTTGTTGCCATAATCCTATTGTCCTGCTGTTGGTGATGGCGCCATTTCCGCCTGCGGCTCGGCGCCAGCTTTCGCTTGACGAAGAATTTCTCCCGCCAAAGCTAAATACGCGAGCGATCCCTTTGAGTTTCTGTCATACACCAAGGCCGGCAGACCATGGCTGGGCGCCTCAGCCAGTCGCACATTACGTGGAATACTGACACGGTAAACGCGGCTGCCGAAATATTTTCTCAATTGCGCCGACACAGCATTAGTCAGACTGTTGCGCGGGTCGTACATGGTGCGCAAAATCCCCTCAATGCGAAGAGTGGGATTAATCAATTTGGCAATCTGTTTTATCGTGTTGTTCAGGGCCGACAACCCTTCCAACGCATAGTACTCGCACTGCATAGGGATAATCACGCTGTTGCTAGCAACCAGTGCATTGACCGTCAGCATATTTAAAGAGGGCGGGCAGTCGATAATCACATAGTCATAGTTATTGGAAACACGTTTTAATGCATGGCGCAGACGGGTTTCACGACCAATTTCCTGCATCAACTCCACTTCTGCGGCAACCAGATCGCCATTTGATGGCAACAGATGAATCTTTGCTTTTGGGCACGGCACGATCACATCTTCTATTTGCGCTTTTTCCGTCAGCACATGGTAAATACTGTATTTACATTGGTGTTTATCAATTCCCACGCCCATGGTGCCGTTGCCCTGCGGGTCGAGATCGACGAGCAATACGCGCTGTTTATACGCAGCCAGAGACGCCGCTAAATTGACACTGGTGGTAGTTTTGCCAACGCCGCCTTTCTGATTTGCTATTGAGATGATTCGTGGCACTGCTTTAACCTTTAAACTGTTTCGTTGTTACGCTTTTGGCGTTAATTGTTGGCGCTGACTGATAACGATCAAATGGCGTTCAGCTTCAACACCCGGAACCTGCAGCACATGTGATGCGTCGACCTTATAGTCTTTCACCACCTCACTCAACTCTGATTGCGGGAATTTACCTTTCATCGCCAGAAACTGGCCATTTGGTTTGAGTAGATGCTGGCACTTGTCGACCATATCCGAAACCGAGGTAAAGGCCCGGCTGATCACCGCATCATAAGCCTGATCTGGTTGATAGGCCTCAACTCTGGACTGTCTTTCTATGACATTGGAAAGCCCTAGATCGCACCGCACCTGAAACAAAAACCGGGTCTTCTTGCCATTGCTATCAACCAAGGTAAAGCGTCGCTGGGGAGACATAATTGCCAACGGTATGCCTGGCAGGCCGGCACCGGTGCCGACATCAACTAGACGTTCACCCTTCAAGTAGGGGAAAACGGCAAGACTATCAAGAAGATGTAAGGCGACCATCTGTTGAGGGTCGCGAATCGCGGTTAGGTTATACGCTTTATTCCAGCTGATCAGAAGCTGCAAATAGGCCATTAATTGATCGCGCTGCTGTGGACTGTATTGTAAACCCATGCCTTGCATACCAGATTCAAGGAGGTTCATCAGCATTGGGCTGATGCTCAATTCACGCAGCATGTTTTTTTAACTGCACAATTAACAATGAGATGGCAGCTGGGGTAACGCCGGGGATGCGGCTCGCGCGTGCCAATGTATCAGGAGCTGCTGCTGAGAGTTTCTGCTTGACCTCATTTGATAACCCCTTGACAGCTTGATAGTTAAAACCCTCAGGGATACGTGTTTTTTCATGGCGCCGCAAGCGATCAACCTCGTCTTGCTGACGGGTTATATAACCAGAGTATTTGGCGTCAATCTCTACCTGTTCAGCAATTTCCGGTTGAACAGGGTGCTCAGGGTAGAGTGATCCAATAAGCTGATAATTTATTTCCGGGCGCTTTAACAGCTCAAACAGCGAGTATTCGTGCGCGAGCTTGTTCTCAATATGCTGCGAAAGCTTTTCAGCAATATCGCTCGCAGGCTGAATCCAGGTACCCTTCAGACGCTGTCGTTCAAGCTCAATTGCTTCACGCTTTTCACTGAACAGTGCCCAGCGTCGATCATCAACCAATCCCAGCTCACGACCTTTCTCAGTTAGCCGCATATCGGCATTATCCTCTCGCAGCAATAACCGATATTCCGCTCGACTGGTAAACATTCTGTAAGGCTCCTGGGTACCCATACTAATCAGATCATCTACCAGCACACCTGTGTAGGCTACATCTCGACCCGGGCACCAACTCTCACGATCCTGAACCAGTAATGCAGCATTGGTGCCAGCCAGCAGGCCCTGAGCAGCGGCTTCTTCGTAGCCAGTAGTACCGTTTATCTGGCCAGCAAAAAATAACCCTTTAACCGCTTTGGTTTCAAGGGAGTACTTTAGGTCCTGCGGATTAAAGTAATCATACTCAATCGCATACCCTGGACGAGTGATATGAGCATTTTCAAAACCGTTTATCGAACGCACTAACTCAATCTGAATATCAAAAGGGAGACTGGTAGAGATACCATTAGGATAGAGCTCATAAGTCTCCAAGCCCTCGGGCTCAATAAAAATTTGATGCTGATCTTTATCGGCGAATCGAACCACCTTATCTTCGATCGACGGGCAGTATCGAGGCCCAACACCATCGATTACACCAGTGTAGAGCGGCGAGCGGTCCATACCGCTTTGAATAATTTCGTGGGTTCGGCTGTTGGTGTAGGTGATCCAGCAGCAAGTTTGCTGAGGATGTTGCTCCGCAGAGCCAATATAAGACATTACCGGTTCTGGCTTATCGCCCCACTGTTCAGGCAGTTGTTCAAAGTTGACGCTGCGTGCATCGATTCGCGGAGGCGTTCCTGTCTTTAGACGCTCAACCCTGAAAGGTAGTGATCTAAGGCGCTCAGACAGCTTTACCGCTGGCGGATCGCCGGCGCGCCCAGCGGAGTAATTTTGCATTCCAATATGAATCTTGCCAGCCAGAAACGTACCGGCCGTTACAACCACAGTTTTCGCCTTAAAGGTTAGTCCCATCTGCGTTATGACGCCCGTTACACGCTCTCCGTCCAATATAAGATCGTCAACCGCCTGCTGAAAGATTGTCAGGTTTTTCTGACTTTGAAGAATATTCAGGATCGCAGCTTTATACAAAACCCTGTCTGCTTGGGCTCGAGTTGCTCTTACAGCTGGACCTTTACGCGAATTAAGTACTCTGAATTGGATGCCACCAAGATCTGTTGCCGTTGCCATCGCGCCGCCTAAGGCGTCTATTTCTTTAACCAAATGGCTCTTCCCGATCCCACCAATAGCTGGGTTACACGACATGGCACCTAGGGTTTCCATATTATGGGTCAATAGCAACGTGCGACAACCCATACGCGCAGCTGCCAGGCAGGCCTCAGTGCCTGCATGGCCGCCGCCAACAACAATTACATCGAAAGAATCAGGGTAAAGCATAAAATGAAATCTACAGCGTATGGAAACGAGGCCGCCATTATACGTGGGACTGATTAAAGTTTAATCACTTTATTTTTTTGCTTTTGGGAAATAGCTTATTAGTAAAGTATTAGTTAATTAACCTTGTTAAATAGTATGTATGGTTGTTATTGTTATTGTTAGCAGAGCTACATTTTGTGGGTAAGATTAAAAAACAATTAAATATCAAAAGGTTAAAGATAAAAACCAATTGTAAAACACTGTTTACTGATGAACTATCAGCCTGTATTAGCAGTGTCGGGCTTTGTATAAATATTGAGGCTAAATCGAAGTCTGCTGGATATGGTGCTTTTCTGTGGATGGTTTTTAATTTTGTAAACCGGTCACCCACAGGTTAGCGTTGTTTTGCCGGCTCAGGTGCTATGTCTGGGGATATCTTGTGGGCTTTTTGAGGGTAGTTGGCTCTCAACCCTGTGGGGCTCCGTGTCGGCCCACCCTTTTTAAGAGAAACCTGGATTTTAAATAAGGACTATTTTTATATTAATCATTGAATCAATGGGGGATTTTCATTAAACTCCCGCGCCCTGACACCTTTAAGGCCTAATGATTAGCGTTGAGGTGTTGACAGGTAATAGATATTTTAGACTTTTGTCGGATTAGACGTTATGAAAAGAACATTTCAACCAAGCGTATTAAAGCGTAAACGCACACACGGTTTTAGAGCTCGTATGGCAACTGCAGGCGGTCGCGCCGTGTTGAATCGTCGTCGCGCCAAAGGCCGCAAGCGCTTAGCAGCTTAAGTGCTATCAGGGCGTTTTATGCCCAGAGCTAACTTCGGTAAAAATCGACGCTTACTCAAGTCCTTCGAATATAAAGAAGTATTTGATAACAACAGTGTTCGAGTTGCTCATCCCAATCTTCTGATACTCGCTGAACCCAACGGCACGGAAACGTCGCGGTTGGGGTTAGTTATTGGTAAAAAAAATGTTCCCACAGCTGTCGCTCGCAACCGTGTCAAGCGCGTAGTACGCGAACGGTTCCGGAGTACGTCACTGCCTGTTGGTATCGATCTTGTGTTTCTTGCTCGCAAAGATCTTGGTGCTCTCTCAACTAAAGATATGGCTGCTCTAATTGAACATACCTGGGTAAGACTTCGAGCGCAGCTTGATAAGGTGAATGTTGGCCATGCGTAAACTGGTTGTTGCTCTCATCAAAGGGTACCAGTATGCGATCAGCCCGCTGCTCGGTTCCAATTGTCGTTTTCATCCCAGCTGTTCCAATTATGCGGAAGAAGCCTTTCGACGCTTTGGTGTGATAAAAGGGGGTTATCTTACGGTGATTAGGATAGTAAAATGCCAGCCTTTCCATTCAGGGGGTTACGATCCGGTGCTGCCGGTAGAACATTCTGGTAAATCGGATGCTACAAACGCCATAAACGATCATCACACAGGATCATAAATAGAATGGATTGGAAGAAAACCCTTAATATCGCCGCAATTGGTATCGTCGCCTGGTTGTTAATTGTTGAATGGAACCAGTTTCAGAATAATGCTGCCAGCCAGGTTGTGACGCAGGCTCCTGAGTTACTGATTCCACAATCTCCCCAGCAAGTGACATCAAGCCCTGAGCCATCAAGCAGCCAGCAAATCCCGTCGTCTGTGAATCAGGTTGCGAACGAATTGCCGGCATTAGCGGAACTGCCTGTCCCGGTAGTGGAATCTGCGCTCGATACTCGGCTGGTCAAAGTCACCACAGACACAGTCGAGGTGACCATTGATACCCTGGGTGGAGATATCGTTCAGGTTAAGCTGCTTAAGCATCTCACCAAAATGGATGAAGATGGTGGCGAAGCCTTTACCCTGCTGACACGAACGTCACGCAATGAGTATATCGCCCAGAGTGGATTGATCGGCAAAAACGGCACCGATACACGAGAAGGGCGAGCTGTATATGCCGCTTCTAGCAGTGAATACAGTCTGCAAGATGGTCAATCGACACTCAATGTTGATTTAACAGTGAATCAAGATGGTGTCAGGTTGGTTAAGCGTTTTAGCTTTACTCGATCTGACTATGCGATCGGGGTCAGCTACCTAATCAATAACACCAGTTATGAACCCTGGGAAGCAACTTTCTATGGTCAAATTAAGCGTGATTCCCATCAGCCGCTTATTGAGTCTAGTGGTGGTATTCGTCCGTACCTTGGTGCCGCGCTGAGAGAAGTAGACAAGAATTTTGCTAAACATGATTTTTCCGATATTGAAGACGGTTCTATTAAAGCCTCTATTGAAGGTGGTTGGGTGGCAATGGTTCAGCATTATTTTATCAGTGCTTGGATTCCACCTGCGGACCAGCTAAACAGCTTTAGTTTGCGTAAACTCAGTGGCCAAGATGTCTATCTATTGGGCTTTACTGGCGAAAAAATATCCCTAGCGCCAGGCGCCTCAGGGCAGTACACAGCACAGTTTTATGTTGGGCCAAAGGATCAAGAGAGGCTTGAAGAGTTAGCTGAGTATCTTGACCTGACTGTGGACTATGGGTTTTTGTGGATGTTAGCAAAACCTATTTTTGCTGCCATGCAGTTTATTCATGAATTGGTGGGCAATTGGGGTTGGTCGATTATTCTGCTGACGATTGGCATTAAAGTACTGCTCTATCCCCTGTCGGCGGCTAGTCTGAAATCAATGGCCAAGATGCGTAGTTTGCAGCCTAAGATGGAGCGCTTGAAAGAGACCTATGGTGACGATCGTCAGAAGATGTCTCAGGAATTGATGGGGCTGTATAAAAAAGAAAAAGTTAATCCTGCTGGCGGTTGTTTCCCAATGTTACTCCAGATGCCTGTGTTCTTGGCGCTCTACTGGGTGTTGCTGGAAAGTGTTGAGATTCGCCATTCACCATGGATATTCTGGATTCATGATTTATCAGCTAAAGACCCTTACTTCATTTTGCCGCTGGTGATGGGTGCCAGTATGCTGTTAATGCAGAAGATGCAGCCCATGCCGACTGATCCTACCCAGGCGATGGTGATGAAAGTAATGCCTATAGCATTTACGTTCTTTTTTATGATTTTCCCATCTGGTCTAGTTCTCTATTGGACAGTCAACAACCTGCTGTCGATGTTGCAACAGTGGTATGTAAACAGGCAGTTAGAGCTGGCGAGCGCCTCAAAACCAGGCAAGGGCAAAGCTAAAAATCAGGCCAAAAAGTAACCGCTGGGGGATAGAGAAGCCCCTGGGTACCAAGACAAAAAGGCCCTTTAGAGGGCCTTTTTTATCTGAGGGTAATTTGTGCAAAACAACCTCGATAGTATTGTAGCGATTGCCACACCACCTGGTCGTGGAGGTATCGGTATTGTGCGCCTATCTGGCGCCAATATGGCCTATTTCGCAGACCACATTACCGGCAAAACGCTCTCCCCTAGAGTTGCAACGTTCTGCCCGTTTCTCGGTTCAGATGGGACGATGCTGGATGAAGGTGTGGCGATCTATTTTCCTGCGCCAGCATCATTTACCGGAGAACACGTGCTTGAGCTGCAGGGGCACGGTGGTCCGGTAATCCTTGATGCGCTGGTAAAGCGCTGTGTCGAGTTAGGCGCTCGATTGGCCCGCCCTGGGGAGTTTAGTGAGCGCGCTTTCCTTAATGACAAGCTGGATCTAGCTCAGGCAGAGGCGATAGCGGACTTGATCGATGCCTCATCAGTGCAGGCGGCACGCAGTGCGGTGCGGTCACTGCAGGGTGATTTTTCGCGTTTGGTTAACCAGCTTGTTGAGCGAACAATTGCTATTCGAATCTATGTTGAAGCGGCTATTGATTTTCCTGAAGAGGAGATCGATTTTTTGGCGGACGAGCGCTTGGCGGACAATCTTGCAGGGCTGGTCGAGGATCTCTCAGATACCTTGAACAAAGCACAGCAGGGGTCATTGCTGCGGGATGGCATGACGGTGGTTTTGGCCGGCAAACCAAATGCCGGCAAATCGAGCTTGTTAAACGCGCTGGCCGGTCGGGAGGCTGCGATCGTGACGGCACAGGCGGGTACCACACGTGATGTTCTACGTGAAACGATTAGTCTGGATGGTATGCCGCTGCATATTGTCGATACTGCGGGCTTGCGCGAAAGTGACGATATAGTCGAGCGAGAGGGTATTAGACGAGCATGGCATGAAATCGAGCAAGCCGATCAAGTATTGTTTCTGGTGGATGCGACCGAGACGGATAACCCCGATTTACGCGCCATCTGGCCCGAGTATTTTGAGCGTCAGGGCAGCTGTCGTCAGCCGATTACTGTAGTGCTGAATAAGGTTGATCAGTCAGGACACAGAGCTGGGCGCCACCAGATCGGAAGTAACACTTTTGCTCTGTCGGCAAAGTACGGTGCCGGGGTTGATGTATTGGTTGATCATTTAAAGTCGAGTATGGGTTTTGAGAGTACCGGCGAAGGACTCTTTTCTGCGCGGAGACGCCATCTCGCGGCACTGCAGCAGGCACTCGATCTGGTCACCACTGGGCGGCGACAACTAAGCTGTAGTGGCGCCGGTGAGCTGCTTGCCGAAGATCTCCGACAAGCACAAAGTTGTCTCTCTGAAATCACCGGTACTTTCACTTCAGATGATCTTCTTGGGCGAATCTTTTCTTCATTCTGTATCGGAAAGTGACCATTATTATTGCTGCGGTCACCTTCCGGGATTGGCTTTAACGATATATTTAACAAGTACTAATATCCACTCCTTAAAACACTGGTTCTGAACTGGTTATGTACAGGATATCCACAAATGTTGGTTAAAATTTAAGCAGATTATTTTTTAAAGCTGTTAATAAATATAAATTTGATATTATATAACGTTTTGAATTTAATGGGATTTATATTTTTTGCGGCAAAAGCGGTTAAATTTTCTGTGTGGATAAATTGTTTTTCCACGTATAGAATCCATGTTCAGCCAAAGGTTACTTTTCGCTGTCATTTTGTGGGCTTTCTCTGTTATTTGGTGCGCAGCAGCAGTGCACGCACTATTGGTTTTTATGAGTGGGTCAGTCAGCGGCCAGTAAGGTAATGGTTCCATGAGGTTTGTGCAGTTTCTCTGGAAGCCTTTATTCACGGGAAACCATTGCGGGCGGCAATACTAATAAAAAGAAAGTGATGGGTTGGTCGGGCGCGAGCTGTCTTTAGCGCACGGCAAAAGCTTGGGGTTGGCATTGAATCGAGAATCAAAAACAGTGGAATTACATCCATTTTCAGAGCACGGGTCTGGCACTGCAGCAAGCGGTGATCACGCCCTTATCAGTGGTGAGCAGCGAATGGATGAAAAAGGTCTGGAAACAGTTTGGGCGAGCTGCATTAGACAGTTATCTGATGAGTTGCCGGCACAACAGTTTAATACCTGGATAAGGCCTCTGCGGGCCAAATTGTTTTCTGGTGACGCATCCTTAGGTGGAGGGGATAGTCTGCCTCGGGTTCAGTTGGTTGCACCAAACCGGTTTATTGAAGACTGGGTTCAAAATAAGTTTTTGAGCCGGGTTGAGCAACTTTTTACTCAGTTTGGCGGTGAACGATGCAGTGTTGCGGTCGTGGCCCAGGCAGAGAAGAGCCCCGCGTTCAGAGAGGTGAAACCGGGACCAGCCAGTGGATATCAGCAGAGCGAGCCACCTGTTTCTGGGGTCTTACCCAATAGTTCCATCAGCCGCTCTTTACATGGCGCGGCGGTCAGCGCAAATTCTGGCGAGCCCCGCCTGTCGCACTTTGCGCGCCAAGATCAGCCGGTTGTTGAGCGCATTGCCGCTCCAGCTATTATTACTTCAGCCGCTGAACATAGCCTTAAAAGTAATCTTAACAGCGCTTTCACCTTCGATAGCTTTGTTGAAGGCAAGTCTAATCAGCTGGCTCTCGCTGCAGCACAGCAGGTTGCGGAAAACCCTGGTGGTTCTTACAACCCGCTGTTTATCTATGGTGGTGTTGGCCTCGGTAAAACGCATTTAATGCATGCTGTCGGTAATGCTCTGCGTGAGCGCAAGCCTGATGCGAAGATCGTCTATCTACATTCTGAGCGATTTGTTGCGGATATGGTTAAGGCCCTGCAGTTGAAGGCGATTGACGAGTTCAAGCAATTCTATCGCTCGGTGGATGCGCTGCTGATTGATGATATTCAATTTTTTGCTGGTAAAGATCGAAGTCAGGAGGAGTTTTTTCACACCTATAATGCGTTGCTTGAGCGTGGTCAGCAGATGATATTGACCTGTGACCGGTACCCTAAAGAGATTGACGGAGTAGAAGAGCGGCTTAAGTCTCGCTTTGGTTGGGGTCTTACCGTTGCGGTTGAGCCGCCGGAATTGGAGACGAGAGTAGCGATCCTGATTAACAAGGCAGAACAGGTTGGCATGGATCTGTCACGAGATGCGGCATTCTTTATCGCTCAGCGAATTCGTTCCAATGTGCGCGAGCTTGAAGGGGCCCTCAAGCGGGTTATGGCGCACGCCCAATTTAGTGGGCGTGTAATTGACATCGATTTAATTCGTGAATCCTTGAAAGATTTGTTGGCGCTGCAAGACAAGCTGGTTACCATAGACAACATTCAGAGAGTGGTGGCGGATTACTACAAATTAAAGATGTCTGATCTCCTCTCAAAGCGCCGCAGTCGCTCGGTTGCGCGACCACGGCAAGTGGCGATGTCCCTGGCTAAGGAGCTGACCAATTATAGCCTTCCAGAGATCGGTGAGTCATTTGGCGGTCGTGATCACACTACGGTGCTACATGCCTGTCGCAAGGTAAAAGAGTTAGAGGCCACTGATCGTGAAGTGGAGCGTGATTTAAAGAACCTGTACAGAACGCTGTCCAGCTAAGCTGGACGTAGTATTAGAGAGCGGTCGTGCGAAGAGAGTGTTACAAGAGCCATTAAACAGTGCTGGAGATAGAAAACTACCATGAAATTTAGCCTTGCCCGAGAAGTATTGCTTAAGCCGTTACAGCTGGTTGTTGGTGTGGTGGAGAGGCGCCAGACACTTCCCATTCTGTCGAATGTTCTGCTTACTCTTGATGGATCTCGTTTGGCCGTTACAGGCACTGATCTTGAGGTGGAAATTGTTGGTAGTGCTGATGTCGCCAGTGCTGAAGAGGGCGGCGAAGTAACCGTCTCGGCTCGCAAGTTGCTCGATATTTGCCGCTCGCTACCAGATGGCGCCAGCCTTAGTTTTTCCAGCAGTGACGGTAAAGCCCAGGTGGTAAGTGGGCGGAGCCGGTTTACGCTCGCCACGTTGCCAGCTAATGAGTTTCCTTCGGTTGATAACGGTGAAAACAACATCGAATTCGAGGTTGATGCCGCGACCCTGAAAAGCCTGATTGATTCGACTTCTTTTGCGATGGCGCAGCAGGATGTCCGTTATTATCTAAACGGTATGTTGTGGGAAGTAAGTGCTAACAAACTGCGCGCGGTTGCCACAGATGGGCATCGTATGGCGCTGTGTGATGCTGAGTGCGCGATCGAGGTGTCAGACTTGACGAAAGCCATTCTGCCACGAAAAGGAGTTATTGAGCTGTCGCGCCTGGTGGCCGACGAAGGAATTGTAAAGGTTGCAATGGGCTCAAACCATATTCGCGTCAATGGTACAGACTACTGTTTTACCTCAAAGTTGGTTGATGGTGCTTACCCTGATTATGATCGGGTGTTACCCAAGGGTGGCGATAAGCTGGTTACAGGAGATCGCGCAGAGCTTAAGCAGGCCTTTGGTCGCACGGCGATTCTATCCAATGAAAAATACCGCGGTGTTCGCATCATGTTGTCAAACGGCGCAATTAAAATGGTCGCCAACAATCCCGAGCAAGAAGAGGCTGAAGAAGAGGTAGGCGTCGACTATAGCGGGGAAGAGTTGGAAATTGGCTTCAACGTCAGTTATTTACTCGACGTGCTGAACGTGCTCAAAGGCGACAGTGTGCGGCTGACGCTCTCTGACTCAAACAGCAGCGCGCTGGTTGAAGATGCGGCCGACGGTTCTGCCGTCTACGTTGTTATGCCCATGCGACTATAAGGGATAGCTCTCACGCCTTTATAGTAGCCTGCGCCGCTACCGATGTTTCTCTCCCAGTTAGATATCTTTCAGGTTAGGAATCTGCAGACCGTTCGTGTCTGCTGTCACCCGCAAGCGAATATTATTTACGGCGCCAATGGTAGCGGTAAAACCAGCTTTCTTGAATCGATCTATATGCTCGGCCGTGGCCGTTCGTTTCGCCACCGCGATTTGCGAGTGGTGGTCAATAATCAGGCTGAAGAGTTAGTAGTGTCCGGACGGCTCCACCGCCAGCCGGCTGGCACTCAGCACCAGATCGGCATCAGGCGCACCTCGATAGGTCAGTTCGAAGCGCGCTTGGATGGTAAGTCGCTACAATCTGCGGTGCAACTGGTCTCCGAGCTTCCCTTGCAGCTAATTGACGCCCATAGCTTTATGCTTTTGGAGGGTGGACCGCTACAGCGACGGCAGTTTATCGACTGGGGCGTGTTCCACGTGGAACATGGTTACACCGATGTCTGGCGCCGTTTTCAAAAAACGCTAAAACAGCGCAATCAATTGCTGCGTCATGGTAGAATAGACAGCGATTTATTGGATACCTGGACCGCCGAGCTTGCTCCGCTTTGTGAGGTGATTACCGAGTTCAGGCGGGGCTATCTTGATGGCTTGGCAGATCACTTGAGTCGTGCGATAAGCGCTTTTGATGGTTTGGGTGAAGTCTCGCTTGAATACTATTGTGGCTGGGATGATAGCTTGTCGCTAGATGAGGTGTTCAGCCGTGATCGGGTGAGAGACATTGCCACTAAAACCACCAATCACGGCGCTCACCGAGCGGATATAAAGATAAAGGTAGATGGCCGGCCTGCGGCGGATCATCTGTCCAGGGGCCAGGTAAAGCTTCTGGTTTATGCGCTTAAATTGGCGCAGGCTGGGCATTATCGCGATCAATCCGGTGATTCCTGCCTGTTCTTGCTGGATGATCTGCCTGCAGAGCTTGATTACCAGCATCGAGGCCAGGTGATTACGTATTTGAATAAATTAGGCTGCCAGTACTTCATTACAGGTGTTGATAGACGAGATTTTGAGGCTTTGGTGGAGGCTGTGCCGCACGCGATGTTCCACATGGAACATGGCGTGGCTTCAGCTGAGCAGGCTTGATAGATAGTTGCATTAAACGCGGAATAAAAACGGGAAGTAGAGGGCTTATGACTGACGAACAGAACTACGATTCTTCGAGTATTAAGGTACTTAAGGGCCTTGATGCGGTGCGCAAGCGCCCGGGTATGTATATTGGTGACACCGATGATGGCACTGGCTTGCATCATATGGTCTTTGAGGTGGTCGATAACTCTATCGATGAAGCGCTGGCAGGCCACTGTTCCGAGATTCGAATTGTTATCCATCCTGATGAGTCGATTAGTGTTTCGGATAATGGCCGCGGTATTCCGACAGAGATGCACGACGAGGGTGTGTCAGCAGCCGAAGTGATTATGACCGTCCTCCATGCTGGCGGTAAATTCGATGACAACTCCTATAAGGTCTCCGGTGGGTTGCACGGGGTGGGCGTTTCAGTGGTTAATGCGCTGTCGGCAGAGCTGCGATTGACGATTCGTCGGCAGGGCAAAGTCCATGAGCAGACCTACTCTCACGGCGTACCTCAGGGGCCACTTAAAATTGTTGGTGACACCGAGGAGTCGGGCACACAGATTCATTTTAAGCCCTCGGTTGACACCTTCACTAACATTCAGTTTCACTTTGATATCCTGGCCAAGCGGCTACGCGAGCTTTCATTTTTGAATTCTGGTGTGCGCATCGTTCTGCATGATGAGCGCACTGGCAAAGAAGAGGTGTATGCCTATGAGGGTGGTTTGAGTGCCTTTGTAGACTTTCTTAACACCAATAAGACCACGGTTAATAAAATTATGCACTTCACCACTGAGCGTGAAGACGGAATTAGTGTTGAGGTGGCGCTACAGTGGAATGATGGTTTTCAGGAAAACATTCTCTGCTACACCAACAATATTCCCCAGCGAGATGGTGGTACGCACCTTGCGGGCTTCCGTTCGGCACTAACCCGCGGGCTAAACACCTACATTGAGAAAGAGGGCATCAACGGCAAGGCCAAGGTTGCCACTACTGGAGATGATGCGCGTGAAGGTCTGACGGCTATTGTTTCGGTTAAAGTGCCCGACCCCAAGTTTTCATCTCAAACCAAGGACAAGCTGGTGAGCTCCGAGGTTAAAACGGCTGTTGAGCAGGAGATGGGTGAAAAATTCAGCGACTTTTTGCTGGAATTCCCTCAAGACGCGCGTGCCGTGGTCAATAAAATGATCGATGCAGCACGTGCCCGTGAGGCAGCGCGAAAGGCTCGAGAGATGACTCGACGCAAAGGTGCGCTGGATATTGCTGGGTTGCCCGGCAAGCTAGCGGACTGTCAGGAGAAAGACCCGGCGCTATCAGAGCTCTACCTTGTGGAGGGTGACTCAGCGGGTGGTTCTGCCAAGCAGGGACGTGACCGCCGGACCCAGGCAATTCTGCCGCTGAAGGGCAAAATTCTTAATGTGGAGAAGGCGCGCTTCGATAAGATGCTCTCTAGTGCTGAGGTGGGCACGCTTATTACGGCGCTCGGCTGTGGTATTGGCACTGAGGAATTTAATCTCGAGAAGCTTCGTTATCACACGGTTGTCATCATGACTGACGCCGATGTCGACGGATCGCATATTCGAACTCTGTTGTTGACCTTTTTCTTTCGCCAGATGCGCGAACTAGTCGAGAATGGCCATATCTTTATTGCCCAACCACCGCTTTACAAGGTCAGTCGCGGCAAGAGTGAGCAATACGTTAAAGACGATGATGCGCTTTTGGTCTACTTGACCTCAAAGGCGTTGGAGAACGCCAGCTTGCATGTCAATGCCAAGGCGCCGGGCATTCAGGGTACAGCCCTTGAGGCGCTGGTTAGTCAATTCCGTCATGTGATGGGTTTGGTTGAGCGGATGTCGCTTGTCTATCCTAAAGAGGTGCTCAAAGCGCTTGTTTACGCACCCAAGTTATCCGGCGAACTTCTTGAAAAAAGCGACGATCTTGATGTTTGGTGTCGCGATCTCCAGGAAAAACTCGAAAAATGTGACAGCGGAACGCACCGCTATAAAGTGCTCCAGAAAGAGAACACTGAGCGGCATATTTTCGAACCCAAAATTGAAATTACGGCCCATGGTATACCCCATTATCACCTGTTGAGTCGCGAATTTTTTGCGTCTAATGAATACAAGGCGATTGCTGGCCTTGGGGAATTGTTGCAAGGATTGATTGAAGAGGGAGCCTTTGTTCAGCGCGGCGAGCGGCAGCAGTCTGTGGCAAGTTTCGATGAGGCGCTTGATTGGCTGATGGCGGAATCACGCCGCGGGATCAGTACTCAGCGCTACAAGGGGCTGGGTGAGATGAACCCTGGCCAGCTGTGGGAGACGACCATGGATCCGGATTCTCGCCGTATGTTGCGGGTGACTATTGAAGATGCCATCAATGCGGACCAGATCTTTACCACACTGATGGGTGATCAAGTTGAGCCGCGCCGCGCCTTTATTGAAACCAATGCACTGTCAGTGGTTAATCTCGACGTTTAAACGGCTGCGCCAATCCACTGCCGCGCCTGCTCGGTCAATTCCCTGGGCGTGCCCTCTGTCGTCTCAATCGGCGGGCCAATCGCGAGGGTAATTGTTCCAGGGGTCTTAAGCCAGCTTCCTGCAGGCCAGTAGTCGCCGGCATTGTGCCGCACCGGCAAGATCTGCGCTCCGGCGGCCTTGGCCAGTGCTGCTCCGCTGGTCATAAAGGCGCCCAGTTCGGGTGTCCGAACACGGGTTCCTTCCGGAAAAATAATGACGTTAATGCCTTGTGATAGTCGTTTTTTACCTTGTTTTAATACCTGGCGGATAGCGCCAGCCGGATTCGATCTCTTGATCGCGATGGCGCGCATAAAGTAGAGGCCCCATCCAAAAAAGGGTATCCAGAGCAGCTCGCGCTTGAGAATCACACTGGCCGGCACAAACAGGTACTGTAAAAAGAACGTTTCCCACGTGCTCTGGTGATTGCTCAGCACCACGCAGGCCTGTTGAGGAATGTTTTCTAGGCCCTCAATTTTAATCTTTACACCACAGGTAATCCTGAGCCAAGACATCAACAGTTTGTTGCCGAAGGTGACGCAGCGCTGGCGATAACGAAAAGGCAGAATAGCCACCAGACAGAGTGCGATAGTCATCAGTAAAACCAACAAGATCAACCCGCTGTAGAAGAGTAGTGCCCTGATGCTCTGCCAAATTTTTGTCATTAACCTACCTTGATAAAATGCTATTTGCCGACCACCAGGTGTGAAATATCCGCGACATTTAAAAACAACTGTCGCAAATTTTGCAGCAGAGCCAAACGGTTGGCCTGAACCTCGGGCTGATCAACCATAACCAGCACATTGTCGAAAAAACTGTCCACAGGCTTACGCAGAGAGGCTAATGCACGTAACACACCAGCATAATCCCGGTTCTCTAACAGCGGCGCGACTAACGCACTCAAGCGCTCAATATCTGCTGCAAGCCGTGTCTCCTCAGCGCTCTCAAAAAGGGACACATTCACCGGACTGAGTTTGTCTAGCTGCCCTTGTTTGGTGAGAATATTAAGTACCCGTTTATTCGCGGCGGCGAGCGCCACTGCGTCAGGAGAGCGTGAAAACTGATCGACCGCTTTCACTCGAGCATCGATATCAAGGGGCTTTGAGAGATCCAGCTCGGCGACCGATGCGAATACTTCCGGGCTGATGTCTTCATCACGATACCAAGCTTTGAAGCGCTCAATAACGTAAGTAAGCACTTGCTCGCACAGCTCCTCAAGATCGCCCTTAAGGGCTAACTGTTGGGCGGCTGTAGTGATAGCTTGTTTTAGATCGAGATCAATATTGCGTTCGATAATAATCCGCAGAATACCCAGGCTAGCGCGGCGCAGCGCAAAAGGATCACGCGATCCGGACGGCCGTTGGCCAATGCTGAAAATGGCCACCAATGTATCGAGTCTGTCGGCCAGAGCCAGTGCCGCGCCGACATCGGTTGCAGGAATGTGGTCTCCGGCAAAGCGGGGTAAATACTGTTCCATAAGCGCCTCGGCGACGGCGCTATCTTCACCGTCATTGAGCGCATAGTAGCGGCCCATGACGCCCTGTAAGTCGTCAAATTCACCAACCATCTCGCTGATGAGATCGGACTTGCACAACTCACCTGCACGTCCAGCCAAGGTGATCTCAGCACCCACAATGGGAGCTAGTGCTTTGGCCAATGCTGCGACTCGCACAGTCTTGTCATACACCGAACCAAGCTCAGACTGAAAAATAATTTTCTTCAGTGATTCCCGGCGTACCTGGAGAGAGACCTTAAGGTCTGCGTTATAGAAAAACTGTGCATCGGCTAGACGAGGGCGAATAACTCGCTCGTTCCCACTGACCACTTGCTGCGGATCGCTACTGGCAATATTGGCTACCGTGATAAATAACGGCATAAGCTGGTTGTCGCGGTTGATCACGTGGAAGTATTTCTGGTGTTGGGCCATAGATGAAATAAGCGCTTCAGCGGGCACCTGTAAAAAATGGTCTTCGAAACGGCCGGTTAAAGGCACTGGCCACTCGTTGAGGGCGGTAACCTCATCAAGTAGATCCTCATCAATCACTGCAAAGCCACCGGCAGCTTTGGCGGCCGCAATCACGCCGTGACGAATCAATTCACGGCGCTCGGCAAAATCGACAATGACATAGGCGCTATATAGGGTGTCGCGATACGTTTTGGGTTCGGCAATGATAATATCGCCACTGCTGTGGAAACGGTGCCCGCGACTCAGGTTGGCGCTGCGCACGCCGAGGATATCGACTTCGACAACGTCCGCGCCGAAGAGCACTACTGCCCACTGTACTGGCCGCACAAACTCCTGACGGCTTTTGCCCCAGCGCATGGGCTTGGGAATAGGCAGCGCGGCAAGCGCTTCATTGATCACACCACCGAGCAAAGACAGAGTTGTGCTACCGGCAATTGTCTGGCGCAGACAGAGCTTATCCTGTTGGCCATCATTTTCCACCAAACCTGATAGTGCAGAGACTTCAAGCCCGTTTTTACTGGCAAATACCTGCGCGGCTTTGGTGATGTTGCCCTCGGCATCAAAGGCGACCTTGACGGGTGGCCCCCAACTGACACTATCGTGATCCGGCGCTTGCTCCGCAAGCTCCTTTACCCAGACCGCGAGACGTCGTGGCGCCGCATAGCTAACCACTTCACTAAACCTGAGCTGCTGTTCAGTCAGGCGACTAGCGATGCCTGCGGTAAAACTCTCCGACAGCTCGCGCAGTACTTTTGGCGGCAGCTCTTCGGTGCCGATCTCTACCAGAAAATCTCTGCTCACTTGGCTGCTCCCTTGGCGGCGGCCCGCTGCTGTTTGGCCTCCAGTTGCAGGTTCTCCTGCACCACTCTCGCCAACACTTCCTCGGCGATTTCTTTGTCTGCCAATGGAAAACCAAGGGCCAACCTTGAATCGAAGTAGCCCTGTGCCACAGCGCGAGCCAACGTGCGCACGCGCAAGATAAAGCGCTGACGCTCAGTAACCGAGATGGCGTGGCGTGCATCGAGTAAATTAAAGGCGTGCGAGGCCTTCATCACCATTTCATAGGCTGGCAACGGCAGGCCGTTTTCGGTTAGTCGCAGGCTGTCTTTCTCACATTGATCAAATTGGGCAAACAGCGCATCGACATCGGCGTGCTCAAAATTAAATGTCGACATCTCCACTTCGTTCTGGTGGAAGACATCACCATAGGTAACATCACCCTGAGGACCGTGAGCCCAAATCAAATCGTAGATACTGTCGACACCCTGCAGGTACATGGCAATACGCTCGAGCCCATAGGCAATTTCGCCGGTCACTGGGTAGCACTCGAGACCGCCGGCCTGCTGAAAATACGTGAACTGGGTAATTTCCATTCCGTTGAGCCACACCTCCCAGCCGATCCCCCATGCCCCGAGCGTGGGAGACTCCCAGTTATCTTCAACGAAACGCACATCATGCACCTGAGTGTCGATGCCGAGTGAGCGCAGGGATCCGAGATAAAGCTCTTGAAAGTCACTTGGTGAGGGCTTCATCACTACCTGAAATTGATAATAGTGCTGTAGTCGGTTGGGGTTTTCACCATAGCGGCCATCAGTGGGGCGACGACAGCCTTGGACATAGGCGCTGTTCCAGTTCTCGGGACCGATTGCACGAAGAAATGTCGCGGGATGAAAGGTGCCGGCACCGACTTCCATATCCAGTGGCTGGAGTACTACACAACCCTGGTCAGCCCAGTATTGTTGCAGTCTGATAATTAGCGCCTGAAATGTATCAGGGGGTGTGCCGACATTGCTCAAGTTAGATACCTGCGGATGATTGGAACAGCTTAAAATGTGTTTATGAGAAGATTGCGCAATTATAAGGCGCAGGTTTAATAATGAAAGAGTGGATGCGTGGTAAAGCGGCAATTAAACTCCACGGATTACGGCCAATTATGGATATAATACGGTTTGTATTCGGTGCAATTTTCAGATTCAGGAACGATCGACAGAACTGGGTACGCTGATTTTTCAAGCGTCGAAGCAGGCGTTGTGAAAATGAGAATTAAAAAGCGAAGTAACAAACGACTCAAGCTAGGGAGCTGAATGGATGGCATATGTTCGGAGTGGCGACAAAGTTCGCAAAGCAGTATTTCCAGTTGCAGGGATGGGTACCCGGTTTTTACCCGCCACCAAGGCGAATCCCAAAGAGATGCTGCCTGTCGTCGATAAACCCCTGATCCAGTATGCCGTTGAAGAGGCTGTAGACGCCGGCATCACCGAAATGATTTTTATCACTGGCCGCAACAAGCGCAGCATTGCTGACCATTTTGATAAAGCCTATGAGCTTGAGCATCAGCTGGAACAGCGCAACAAGACTGAGCTTCTGAAGATTGCACAAAATATTGTCCCGAAAGGCGTCAGCTGCACCTATATTCGCCAAAACGAAGCTCTGGGCCTGGGTCATGCGGTATCAACAGCATCCCACCTTATCGGCGATGAGCCTTTTGCAGTGCTGCTTGCCGACGATCTGATCCATGGCGAAAAAGGTGCGGTTAGGCAAATGGTAGAGCTTTATGAGTTTTATAAAAGCTCGGTGATTGCCGTGCAAAAAGTGCCGGGCCCCGATATTTCAGCTTATGGTGTAATCAGTGGTAAAGCGCAGGCTGAGCGAGTCTACTTGATGGACAAAATTGTTGAAAAGCCCGCGCTGAAAGATGCGCCCTCAGACCTTGGGGTAACCGGGCGCTATATTTTTACACCGCAGATATTCAAGCATCTGGCGATGCTCAAGCCCGGCGCAGGTGGTGAGTTTCAACTCACCGATGCGATCCAGACTCTGCTTAACGAAGAGCAAGTTCTGGCTTATGAATACATTGGCACGCGCTATGATTGCGGCAGCAAAATGGGCCTGCTGAAAGCCAATATTGAGCTTGGCTTGTTACACCCTGAAATTGGTGATGATCTGCGGACGTATTTGCGCGATGAACTCGCCGCAAAACTGTAAGCAATCCATTGCCGTCCAAGGCAGCACGTATTCCCCGAGCGACCCGAAAGAGGTTAGGCAAGAGCATTGAGAAACGTAATTCTGGTATGGGTGCTGCGCAGTTTCGCCTGGTTGCCGCTATCCGTGAGTCGGGCACTGGGTCGAGCGCTGGGGCGCGCAATCTTTGCGTTAAAGCTGACTCCAGTGCGGGTTGCGAGAGTCAATCTGCAACGATGTTACCCCCACCTCGCGACAACTGAAATTGAACAACTTTGCTGGGCGCGAATGTTACAGCTTGGGCAGGCATTTTTCGAAACCCCCCGGGTCTGGAGTAGCTCGACGTCGTGGCTAGAGGGGAAAATACTCTCCGTAGAGGGGCATGAGCTGTTGCAGGCAGCTGTGGATGATAATCGTGGCCTGTTGTTGATCGTTCCGCACCAGGGTAACTGGGAAGTGGTTGGCCTATGGCTTTCGGCCCAGACTCAGATGACGTCGCTATATGAACCGCCAAAAATTGCGCAACTCGAGAGTTGGATAAAATCTTCGCGCGAGCAGTCCGGTGCCAAGTTAGTTCCTACCGACGTGCGTGGTGTTGCTGCCTTGATTAAAGCATTGAAACGAGGGGAGACAACGGCCATTTTACCCGATCAGCAGCCCGGTCCTCAGGGCGGGGTAATGGTTCCGTTTATGGGGGTGCCGGCGCGTACCATGACATTGGTGACGAATCTGATAGACCGCTCCGGTTGTACCGCGTTGTTGGCCACAGCCCTGCGTGAGCCAGGAGGCTGGAGGTTACACTTTTTACCGGCCAGTGATGCACTCTACAGCGACGATCAGGTCACCGCGGTGACTGCTCTCAACGATGATGTCGCGCGCATTGTTGCTCTTGACCCACAGCAGTATCAGTGGGAGTACAAACGTTTTCGCGTCCAACCCGACGGCCGCGACATCTATGCCAAAAATGCATAACAGCATCCACTTTACCCCGCGAGCCCACTTTTCCGACCGCACGCAATGGCGTGATCTTGGCATGGTGGCGCCTAATATCGTGCCGTCGTTCTGGCGAGACTGGTTGTTTGACACCGGATCGCTCACCCGCCGCTTGCTTGATGCCAGTCGCGGTCAGTTGCAGGTCGAAGTGTTAAGTCAAAAACTGCAGCTGCCCAGTCTTTCTGAGCGTCAAGCCCTCTCTCTGCCGGCTAATCGACTAGCGTTGGTCCGCGAGGTATTATTAATTGGCTGCGGTGAGCCCTGGGTCTTTGCCCGTAGTATTCTTCCTCTGACCACCGTCACCGGCCGCTTGCGCAGGTTGCGCCATCTCGATAATCGGCCGCTCGGCGCGCTGCTGTTTAATGATCCCACAATGACCAGAGAGCCGTTGCAGTGGGCATGCATTGAACCTGGTGACGAGCCGCTCGCGGTACCGCTCGCGCCACTTCAGGTCCAGGCTTGGGGCCGTCGCTCAGTGTTTAAACTGTCGGCGAAACCGTTACTGGTGTGTGAAATATATTTACCGAGTTTTAAGCCCTATGGCCAACCCCAGCACTCAACTTAGCACAGCGCATCCTTGGCTTCGGCTGATGCGTCTCGATCGACCCATCGGCACTTATTTGCTGCTCTGGCCTACGCTGTGGGCACTTTGGTTTGCCGGCGCCGGCCACCCCAGCGCCGCCAACCTAGCGATTTTTACGCTTGGAGTAGTAGCGATGCGGGCGGCAGGTTGTGTGATTAATGATTATGCTGACCGCCATGTCGACGGCGATGTTGAGCGCACTCGGCATCGACCAATCCCTTCGGGAGAGGTGACTGCCACCACCGCACTGAAATTGTTTTTTGTACTTTTGTTGGTCGCATTGATTCTGGTGTTGTTGACTAACCGGCTCACCATTATTCTGGCCTTTGGCGGCGCTGGCGTTGCGGCCCTCTATCCGTTCCTCAAGCGCATCACCCACTGGCCGCAGCTCGGTCTAGGTGTCGCCTGGGCCTGGTCAACACCGATGGCCTTTGCGGCGCAAAGCAACAATTTACCCAGTGAACTTTGGGTACTCTTTGCAGCGATTGTCTGCTGGACAATCGCTTTTGATACGTACTATGCGATGGTTGATCGCAATGACGACCTACAGATTGGGATCAAATCAACCGCGATTTTATTTGGCCGTTATGACTTGCTGATTATTGCGCTATTGCAGTCGGCCGTGCTGTTGCTGTTGGGCTGGGCTGGGTTGTTATTTGGCCGTGGACTGCTCTATTTTGCCGGCCTGGGTGTCGCGGCAAGCTATTTCATTAAGCAACACCGTATCAGTCGCGGCCGCAACCGCGACGCCTGTTTCAGCGCTTTTCTCAACAACAACCGCGTCGGCATGATGATCTTCGTTGGGCTCGCCGCGGACTATTTGGTCAATCCCTGATCAGGCCTTTTGCCAAATCAACAGTCGATTGTTGGCGGGCATATCGTGATCGTCGAGCAGCACAAGCTGTCCCGAAATAGCCAATTGATTAATCTCGTGAAATTCGCGAATGCCGCGATGGGCAACGTGCTCGCGCAGATGTAGATCAAAAAGCCGATTGCTCTCTGAGGTGAATTCGCCCTGATATTTCATTGGCCCATAGAGCGCAAACAGGCCTCCGGGCAGCAGGTGGGCGCTGATATTGGCGAACATCGATTGAACGTCTGACCAAGACATAATGTGTGCGGTGTTGGCCGTGTAAATCGCATCAAAATTTTGCTCCGGCCAGGGCCCTGCACCTACATCGAGTTCGATGGGCGGCCGCAGGTTGTCCGCGGGGAACTTGCTAATCCACTGCATAATGCCCTGGTGATTGTCCCTTAGGTCGCTGGTCTGCCAAATCAGGTGTGGCAGCTGCGGGGCAAACCAAACTGCGTGCTGGCCAGTCCCCGAGCCAATTTCCAGCAGATGAGTGCTGTTCTCTAAAAGCGGCGCCAGAAGACTAAAAATAGGCGCCTTATTGTTTTCACAGGCCTGAGAGAAGGGCGGTTCTTGCAGCGTGGCTATTGGGATTCTCCTGATTTTAGTCTGTGGTGAGGTGTACTTTAACCGGGCAGGCTTTCATTACCCAGGAGCTAATCATGAAAGAGCTAATCGCGAACAAAGACAAATTGATCCTGCTCGCTGAGCGCAGCATTAAATCGATAACCATCGCTGTCGAAGGCTTTGATTGTTTCAACCTCGGTGATGCGATTTTTAATGATATAGCGACTCATTAACCCACGCGCTTTTTTCGCATAAAAACTGATAATTTTGTACTTGTCGCCTTTCTTGTCCATAAACACGGGCGTCACAATACGTGCAGAGATATCGGCTTTGCGCACGGACTTAAAGTATTCATTTGATGCGAGATTGACTAGCACCGGCGAGGCCATTTTATTTAATTCCCGAGTGATAAGTTCACCCCAAAACTGATAGAGATCTTTGCCGCGGGCATTACTAAATCGGGTACCCATTTCAAGGCGATAGGCTTGCATCAAATCCAGCGGCCGCAGAACGCCATATAGTCCCGAGAGGATTCGCAGGTGGTCTTGAGCCCAGCTTAAGTCCTCTGCATCCAGATTGTCTGCGTCGAGACCCTGATAGACATCACCCTTAAATGCCAGCACCGCCGGTCGCGCATTGTCGCGACTAAAAGGCGTCTGCCATTCCTGAAAGCGCGCGTAGTTAAGTGCGCCGAGACTGTCACTTAATCCCATCAAGCTAGATACATCCTGTGGTGCCAGGCTTTTTAACCCCCGCGAGAGCTCTTCGGCGTGCTCCAGCAGAGCAGGTTGTGACAGCGAAGGCGTGTCAAAGGCGCTTGTGTAGTCGAGCTTTTTCGCCGGGGAAATAACAATTAACATGAAAACCTGCCATCGTCTGGTAGAAGTTATTAGTATTTAGAGTCGTCATTATATCAACTTGCATCCGTTGCGTGCGACCTGACTTGTTAGCTAGAGATGGACTTATCCAATGCAGGGTAAATGGAGAAGGCGACATAAAAAGAGCTTTATTACACGACCCGTAGCAGTCACCGAGGCGAATATTGGCTAGTACAAACTGATTGTGCCCTTCAGTCCGAACAAAAAGTGACGATTAATACTGGATTGATATACATTATGATATCAGTGCGCATTGCGCGTCTCTGATAGACTGGCGCTAACTTACAAGGGGCTTTTAGCGAAAGGCTTTTAACTAAGGGCTTGTAGCTAGAGACTTTTAGCGGGGACTCAAAGCATGCAGAAGGACAAAAAAAAGCCGCCGTGCGCGGTGTGCAGATTGGTGCGGATCTACCTGCTGGTGGCAGTGCCAATTATTTTGATTATGTGGATCAGACCTGAAGTCAGTCGCCTGAAAGGCTTTGCTTTAACGGATATGTTCGCCACGATGATTGGCGCGATGCTGGTCGTTACAATTTTGTGGAAGGCCTACCATGAATTCTGGAAACCCAAGCTCGATGCTGCCCGAAAAAACAAAGATTGACTGCTGGGGCTGCCGCCACTTTCAGATAACGCATCAGCCAAAGATGCCCTATAGCTGTCAGGCAATGGGGTTTAAATCCAAGGTGCTTCCCTGTATTGCTGTGGCTCAGGTCGATGGTAATCCATGCCTCAGCTTTACGGCCAAGCCCTCAGCCAACAAACCACATAAATAATCATTCGCAGCTTAGCGGGTCGGCGGGTCGCTGAGTTAAGAATCGTCTCTTACCAGCAGAAAAGGCTGAGCAATTTTGCGCGCCTGACGACAAGACATACGTCCGCTGTAAGTATTCACGGCACAGCGAAAGACATCCTGATGTAGCCCTTTACTCGAAGTCCAGTGGTTGTCGACAGAAACCTCAGGAAACACGTTGAGGTTGATCGCTGGATTGACACAGGCTGATTCGGTTACCGAGATCATCTCGTCGTCTGTAGGCAAACGCCAAACCACGCCCGATTTTTGAGAAAACTCTTCAGCGTATTCGATGGCTTGGTCCCATGTCAGAAAAAGAATGTCGCCTTTACAGCGGAAATTGGAGTAGCGTTGCCCGGCCGAGCATCGGTACCAAATGGTGCCTGTCACAGTGTCGCGTGCAAGACCCGCGTTGGTTACTTCAAAGCGTCCCTTATCACCTCGCGGAATAGCATCAGCGCAATTTTCTTCGGTTTGATAATCATTGCAACTACTTAATAGAAGCAACACCGACAATCCCGTTACGGTGGTAAAAAGAGCACGGCCGAAAAGTCTGGTCGATCTGAACATCACAATATACCCCCCCGATGGATTTGTTTTTACACTGCAATACCAGCATAACGCACCACGTTGCAAATCCGCAATCGGACTCCCGCAGTCAAACAGTGTAATCGGCACAACTTAAAATAGCTGAACCTGGTTGGCACCCCGGTGCGCCTGGATAATGAACAAGGCTCAATAATTTTCGGCAGCTGCCGATATTAAGATGTAGTCAGTAATTATTAGTACTGCCTTTGACGCTTTAAGCGGTATTATTTGATTTGCACTAAATGTTTAGGGTTAAACATCTTTTAGGGCTAAACATCTAGCACCGAAAAAATGATTGCTGTTGCCAGGTTAGCCCACCGGGCAGCTATAAATTTTGACACTGTTGTAAGGAATATTCATGGATATCGCAACGCTAGTTGGTTTACTTGGCGCCTTCGGTTTGATTTTTATGGCCATCGACGATATGGCCGCCTTTATTGACACACCGTCACTGCTGATTGTGGTGGGTGGTTCAATCATGGTGGTTATGTTTCGGTCTTCTCTCGGCGAGTTTCTCGGCGCTGTCAGCGTGATGGGTAAAACGTTCAAAAACAAACTCGATGAGCCGGCCAAGCTGATCGAGCAGATTGTCGAGTTGGCCACCATTGCGCGCAAAGATGGCATGATTGCTCTTGAGGGGCAGGAAATCGATAACCCTTTTCTGTCAAAGGCTGTCTCGATGCTGGTCGATGGCACCGATCCAACAATCATTAAAAGTTCACTGGACAGAGAGTTGGCCAGTACTAAGATGCGCCATGCCATGGGCGCCAAAATATTCTCTGCCTGGGGCGAGATTGCCCCTGCGATGGGTATGATTGGTACATTGATTGGCTTGGTTCAGATGCTCGGTAATATGGGTGACCCAAAATCAATTGGCCCGGCGATGGCGGTGGCCCTTTTGACCACCATGTACGGAGCAATTTTGGCTAATGTTATCTGTTTGCCGATTGCGATGAAGCTTGAAAACCAGGCTGACCTTGAAGCGGCGAACAATGAGCTCATCATTGAGGGCATTCTATTTATCCAGGATGGTGGCAACCCGCGTGTACTGAGCGACTTCCTGGCTTCATTCCTCGGGCCGAAAGCCCGCTCCAAACTTGCTGCTGCAGCCTAAGCTGACGATTTCCGATGGCTGACGATCAGGAACAGGAAAAGGTCGAACAGGGCGCTGGGGCTCAAGAACCCAGCGCGCCACCGGCCGACGAATGTCCGCCCTGTAAGGGCGGTGCGCCGGCGTGGATGGCAACCTTTGCTGATATGGCGACGCTGCTGATGGCGTTTTTCGTCCTGTTACTTTCCTTTGCGGAAGTCAATGTTCCCAAATACAAACAGATTGCCGGCTCCCTGAGATCGGCCTTTGGTGTTGCCCGCATTGTGCCGAAGATTTCTCTTCCCACCGCCACCAGCCTGGTCAAGCAGGAGTACACCCCGGCGATTGCAGAACCCACGGTGATCGATCAAAAGCGCCAGCGATCGGAAGATATTACTCAGGAGTATATTGTCAAAAAGACCGAAAGCGGTGTTGCAGATTTTAAAACGCAACAAGAATTCCGGAGCGTCCAGGAAGCGCTCGCCGAACAGATTGAGCAGGGCGAGGTGGAAGTTCGTCTTGAAGACAATAAGGTTGTTGTTGAGTTGAAGTCGGACAATGCCAGTGGCGGTCAAGGTAAACCTGATCCAGGTAAGGGCGCGGGCGGGCCAATCAGCCAGGCAACGATTGAAGTCGCCTCTAAAGTAGTCGATCTGCAGTCGATGGTCTCGACGGAAATTGAAGTTCGCAAACAGCAGTTGGCGTCGGGTGAACAGGCTGGTGGAATGCAGTCAGACAGCGATAGCAATAATTCTTCCGGCGGCAGTGCCGATCAGCGTCGTCAGGACATAGATGACCAGTACCAGCAAATTCGTCTGTCCCTGGCGGCGGACATTCAGCAAGGGCTCGCAGAGGTTGAGCGCGATGGCGACCGGATTATTGTTCGACTTGCCAGTCAGGGCTCTTTTGTCTCGGGCAGTGCCGATTTGCAGCCGGGCTTTGCCGGCCTCTTAACGCGTGTGGGCAACTCCCTTTCATCCTCTAACGGCAAGGTTAGGGTCGAAGGCCACACCGATAATGTTCCCGTTGCCTTCAGTGAGCGCTTTAATTCCAACTGGGACCTCTCTGCCGCACGTTCGGCCTCGGTGGCCGATTTCTTCTCCCGTAATTCCGAGCTAGAGCAGAGTGCCATCACCGTGGCGGGCTTCGCCGACACGAGGCCTATCGACAGTAATAACACTGCTGCGGGTCGCGCTCGCAACCGTCGCATTGAGGTGATTGTCGATGGCTCATGAACAGCAAGCAGCGTCTATATTGGCTTTTCCTCTGAATGCAGGGAGGTGCTGATATGGTTGATGAAACAGACAATACTGAACTCGACAACAGTGAAGCGCCGCTGCCCGTAGTGGCTGAGACAGAGGTGACGGAAGAGGTTGTGCCCTCAGCACCGCCGCCCCCGCCTGAAGATCCCCCCGAAGAGGAAGAGTGCCCGCCGTGTAAAGGTGGCGCGCCGGCGTGGATGGCAACCTTTGCCGATATGGCGACATTGTTGATGGCGTTTTTCGTTCTGATTCTCTCCTTTGCGCATATGAACGTGCCAAAGTACAAAGAAGTCAGTGGCTCAATGAATGATAAATTCGGTGTGCAGAAAATTGTCCCGACCGTAGAACAGCCGACAGCTGACAATATTATTGCCAAACAATATAAAACTGCGAAGGTTGATCCGACGCTGCTCGATGTTATCCAAGAGCAGACCACGTCCGAGCCGCAACCTGAAGATCCGGAACTAAAAGACTCGTTGAAAAAAAATCAGTCCGAAACTAATTCAGATGCCGAAGTGTTGAAGAAAAGTTTGGCCAAGGAAATTGCCGAGGGCAAGGTCAAGGTAACGGTTAAAGACAAACAGCTGATTGTTGAGGTGATTGCAGAAGCGCAAACCGGCAATCAAGGCGAAGCGAACAAGTCGCAGTCTGGCTCAAAAGTGATGCAGAGCGATCTCGAAGTGTACGCCAAAGTCGCCTCTGCCCAGGCTCAGGTTGCATCGCAAATCGAGGTGCTCGATGCATCCCCGGAAACGTTGGATGGCGACCTCAGTGGCCGCGGTAATCAGGCGGGAGAGCAGGCAATTGACGACCAGTACCAAAAAATTCGCGCTCGCCTGTCCAATGAGATAGCTGAAGGGCTTGCCGAAGTTGAGCGTGATGGCGATAAAATTATTGTGCGTCTTGCCGAGCGCGGTTCGTTCCGCAGTGGCTATGCTGATCTACAGCCAGCGTTTAAACCGCTGCTCGACAAGGTGGGTGAGTCGATTGCCGACAGTAGCGGCCTGATTACTATAGAAGGCCACACCGATAATATCCCCATGGCCTTCAGCGAGCGCTTCCGCTCAAACTGGGATTTGTCAGCTGCGCGTTCTGCGGCCGTGGCAGATTACCTGCTCGATAGCTCGCCCATCGAAGATGGCCGGGTGACGGTAACAGGACTTGCCGATACCAAGCCGCTGGTGCCCAATGACTCTCCCGCAGGACGCGCCAAGAATCGTCGCATCGAAGTGATTATTGATGGCAGCTAAAGGTGTTTGTCGCGTTTTTCTTCAATTAGCGCAAAGATTGCCCGAGCGTGCTCCTCGGTAATCGAGAATCGTTCACGCAACTCTTCAATATGGGCTTGTTCGTCATCGGTGACTATACCGTCGCTCATCGCTGACGCAATTTCAGCTTCAAAAATTGCTTCCCGTCTGGCCATTTGATTGGAAAAGGCAGAGGCGACAATACCGGTTAACAGCGCCACAGTGCAGACACCCAGCAGGGCGGTAAATGCGCCAATAGCCTGTCCCAGAGGGGTAATCGGATAGACATCGCCATAGCCGACCGTGGTCAGTGTAATCAGCGCCCACCACATGGTTTGTGGAATCGAGGCAAATTTCTCAGGTTGTACATCGTACTCGGCGAGATACATCAAAGAGCTCGAGAGAAAGAGTGCTATACCCATCAGATAGAGCGCGGCAAGAAACGAACGACGTTCCTGGTAAATGGCCGAGAAGAGGTCTTCCAGTGCCGATGAATAGTGGGATATTTTCAGCAGTCGCACCAGACGCAGGACGCGCAGCCAGCGCAAATCAACGCCACCCATCACCAGCGGCAGGATACTGGGCAATATGGCCAGCAGATCGATAATGCCGGTAAAGCTGAAAATGTACTGAGCCCGGCGTCCGCTGGCAGTCGCTGCAACACTCTCTTCATCCGCGGCAACTGACCAGATGCGAAGGCAGTATTCGAGCAAAAAGACAGATACCGAAAACGCTTCGAAGATAAACAGTTGCTGTTTGTAGAGGTTATTGAAGCTCCCCACAGATTCGAGACACACGGCAATCAGATTTAAAATAATTAGAACGGAAAGAAAGAAATCGCAGCCACGGCTTATTTTGTCGCCATTACTGCCTTTGTTGAGGATTGTCATCATCCTCTTCTGATTCAGCCACATTTTGAACAATCCCCCAGCGCAGACCACACCTATTTTTATAGTGCTGTCAGTTATGCCATGGTGGCAAGAGGGGTGTCAAGGCAAAGAGAAGGGTGTGAGCAAAGCCCCTGCGACGAGCGCAGGAGCGATCACTGGATCAGGACGCCAAAGCGACAGGCGGTTGATCCTTGAGCAATGTAGGCAGCAATTCCCAGGCACTGCGAATCTCATTTACCAGGCTTTTAACTTCACGGATTGCGTCAACATCATTGTGAAGATTCGCATGCATCAGGCGGCGCACCATATATTCATAGAGATCACTCAGGTTGCGCGCCAGGTCACCGCCCTTTTTAAAGTCCAGCGAATCCTGCAGCCCATAAACAATGCTTGTCGCACGATTGAGAAAGCGGCATTTCTCGGCAATATTTTTTCGTTCGATTTCGCCTTCGACCGCAGAAAGGGTCTCGATCAAACCATCAAACAACATCTGAATCAATTGGATACCGTCGGCGTAGGGTACCGCGGAAGCAATGTGAACATTGCGGTATGCATTCAGGGCCTTGTTGTTCATTGTCATGTGGCGGATCTCCGATTCAGTGTTTTGTTTCACTTAATAATAGAATCGGGACAACGGGTAAATTCTTTAGTTAAAAATCAATAAATTTATGGGTTCAAAAATGGGCTGCCTGAAAGTCCGCTTATTCGGGGCAGTCACTATAACTACTGGAGATACACTGAGCGGCCAGTTGCTCTGCTTCAGCGACCTGTTCGTCGTCCAGTTTGAGCTTAGCGATATCAGCAATATCAGATGTTGCCGGCTGTCCGTTGAGACGTGCGACTTCGCTCCAGACCAGCGCTTCAAAGGGTTTGGACTCGCCACCGTCTTCGCCCGCTTGGAGCATAAAAGCATACATAAACTGTGCATTGCCATAGGCTTTTAGGGCCGCTTTTTTAAACCAGTACTTGGCCATCTGATAGTTGAGCTCCACCCCTTTACCTTCATGATAGGCGAGCCCAAGCATATACTCGGAATCAGCAAGTTCCTGCACCGCCGCGCGTTTGAACCAAGACGTGGCAGCGCGTTGATTTTCCGCCACACCGTAGCCGTGATAGTAGAGCATGCCGACATTGTGTTGAGCTTCAGCCAATCCCTGATCAGCAGCCTGCTTATACCAAGTCATTGCCTCAGTGTAATTTTGCGACACGCCATAACCCTGCTCGTAGAGGTGGCCGACATTGTTCTGCGCTTCCGGTACACCGTCGCGAGCCAGATCAATCCAGGCACGCATGGCCGTCGCATAGTGCGCTCGGTCGAGGGCGCTGATACCTGCTTCGAATGGGCCGGCCCAAACTGAAGTGTTGATCAGCGAGAGAAATAACATTGCGATAAATAGCTGTTTCATGGTGACCCTAATATCTAAAAACGATGATGTGGTTTTGTTTGACTGCCGTAACACCTTTTTGGCTTGTGGTGCGCTGTTCGCTCATGGCTGTCTTTAACGCTCAAGGCTGTTTTCTGGCCCAAGGCTGTCTTTAACGCTCAAGGCTGCGGGCTTGATTCTGTACGTCGATCACGGCCTGAAACAGGGCGCCTTCCGCGAGGCTGCCACACAGCTGCCCGGTTGCTGTATCCACAACTGGTACGCTCTCACCCACAAACTGGCTGACCTTGGCCATCGCCTCGGCGAGACTATCGTCGGCATAGAGTGTTAGCGGTTGTCTGTCGATATGCGCCTCAATATTACTATCGACAGCTGAGATCACTTCATAAATAGAAATTTTCCCTACAAACTGTTTGTCGTCATCGAGAATATAGGCCTCGGTATGTCCTCGGCTGCGCATTTCATCGAGCAGGTCCGCACCGCTGACAGAGGATTTCACACGCACATAATCCTGGCTAACAAAGGGTGCGACAGTTTGCTGGTTTAAGGCAATTGACTCGCGCCCTTTAAGCAGGTCAATTCCTCGATCAAGCAGCTGTCGATCAAAAAATGAATTGCCAAATACCCGATTCGTCAGCAAATTGCAGACCATCACTGCAATCATTGCCGCCACGGCATACTCATAGGACTGAGTCAGCTCGAGAATAATCAAGACAGCAGAGACGGGCGCCCCGATAACGGCAGAGCTCACCGCCGCCATGCCGGCGACACTGATAATACTGGCGATATCGGCAAACCCAAACAGGACTAACAGTTGACCGGCAAGCGCACCGGCGGCGACACCAATAAACAGCGAGGGTGAAAAAACGCCGCCAAACAGCCCAAAGCCAATGCACAGTGCAGTCATCAACAGCTTTGCAATCAACACCGTCAGCAGTAGCGAAAGAGCAAAGTCACCGGCGATCATATTGTTGATGCTGGAGATTCCCAGACCGAGAATTTGCGGAATCCAAACTCCCACCAGACCGCAAATAGTTGCCGCTATAAACGGCAGCAGTAGCGGTGAGGTTTTCATTTTTGCCGCGGTTTGTGCTGAGTAGCGCAGAGCCCACATAAAGCAGATAGCCACCAGAGCAAACGCGGGCGCCAGAACCACCAGCACCGGCACCACTTCCGCCAGAGGCGGTAGCACGGCACTGATCTCGAATGTTTTGCTGTGGGGAAACCAGAGATTGCCGAGAGCGCTGGCAGAAACTGACGCCACAGTGATCGGCGCAATCGCTCTAACTGAGAAATGTCGCAGAATCGCTTCATGAGCAAACACCACCCCGGCGATCGGCGCATTAAAACCGGCAGAAATTGCAGCGGCAACACCACAACCAAGATAGATTTCGTGAGACAGGCGACTTGAGATAAAGCGCTTAAACCAGATGCCCATGGTTGCACCAAAGTGCACGATAGGCCCGTACTGGCCAACAGAGGCGCCACCACTGGCGGAGGCAAATGCTGCCAGAGTTGAGGCGAGACCGGTTTTAATATCCAGCGGCTCATTGACCTGATGGGCGGCATACATTGAGTCTGCTGGACCCGCCCAGCGGCCGATACCGAGACCGGTTTTTAAGATCACCACCACAGCGGCGGCGGCCCACAAAAAAACCACACTGGAAAACGAGAGCGATTCTCCGCCAACAGTCAGTGAAAACATATCGCTGGCCGCGCGCTGTTGCCCGAACCATTGCACGCCGGTGACAAAGAGGTTGGAGACAATAGCCAAAACAGCGCCAATCAGTCCCCCGACAATAATGATTACAACCACTTCTAATAATGCATCACGTACCTTGGTCATATAATTGACGCTCCAATAAAAACAGATAATCACTGCCCGGCGACAGCTTATCGACTCGTGTAGATCCGGTCAAAGATTCCGAGGCTCGCTTGATGTTGTTTAAACACTTTATATACAGTGTATTCGGTCACACTGCTGCTTGGATGTATGATCAAGATTGGTTACAGTGCGACACAAGTGATTGATGCGTCCTTTCAGAGAAGTGTAAAAAGGATTCAATCAGAGCTGCCGCATTTAAGTGAGAATCTAATCTTTTGACGAGTTCGAGACATATTATTGGCCAGAGCACTGCTATCGAAGAGCTTCGTATGCTTATTGATATGGTGGGGCCAAGTGATTCTACGGTTCTTGTGCTCGGTGATAGCGGCACCGGTAAAGAGTTGGTGGCCAGAGCGCTGCACGATTCTTCGGCTCGCGCCAGCGGTCCGTTTATTCCGGTCAACTGTGGCGCGATTCCTCGAGAATTACTGGAAAGCGAACTGTTTGGTCACCGCAAAGGGGCCTTCACCGGTGCCATCTCTGATCGCAAAGGGCGTTTTGAGTTGGCGGACAAGGGAACCCTTTTTCTCGATGAGATTGGCGACATGCCAATTGATCTGCAGGTTAAATTGTTGCGTGTGCTGCAGGAGCGCCTTATTGACCCAGTCGGCTCACTGCTGTCGGTGCCAATTGATGTCAGAGTTATTGCTGCCACCCACAAAGATATCGTCGGCCTGATTGAAAAGCAGTTGTTTCGGGAAGACCTCTACTACAGACTCAATGTGATGCCGATCGAGATCAGAACATTGAGTGAGCGTCTGGATGATGTGCCGGTACTGTTTGAGCATTTTGCCAGACAGCATACTACTAACGGCAACAAGCCGATCAGATTGCACCCCAGCTCCATGCAACTTTTCCTCGATTACAGTTGGCCGGGTAATGTCAGAGAGCTGGCCAACCTGGTTGACCGCTACTCGTCGCTCTACCCCGGTCAGGAAGTTGATCTGTGCAAGGTGATTCCGAGCATGGTGCCGCCAGGCATCCGAGCTCTTGCCAATTGGAGCGAAAAGGGAAGTCAGGCGCCGACAGTCAAATCCGATCCGCGCATTACCGAGCAACTGACGGCTGATGTTCTGAGCGCGATCGTGAGTAGCGCGGAATGCTCGGAGCAGGAAAAGATGGAACGCATTGAGGATGCCCAGCTCAATCATGAGGTTGAGCAGACTATTTTGCTCGCACAGGGCGGCGGGCTATTCCCCGAGGAAGGTCTGCAACTCAAGCAGCATTTGCTGGATATTGAGCGTAATCTGATTCGCCATGCGCTCAGCAGTGCTGAGGGCAATGTCTCCAAAACGGCGCGGCTGCTCAACCTCCAGCGCACCACCCTGATAGAAAAAATCAATAAGCACGGCCTTGCCGATAGCGCCTGACCACAGGCAGTTTCAACCGGACCAATAGCCTCTGTTTCAATCGCCTTAGTCGGCTGTTATGCCGACTGCAAAGCCCGTTTATCCGGCAAAGCCTTGCCACAAATCAATCATCTTCAGCCTAACCGGTGTCAAATTGCCGACTGCTTGCCAGCGGCAAGTACCTGACGGTTTCTTGCCACATTTAGCCTAACCCTCTGAAATATAAGCAATAAAATACTTGGCATGTAAATTGCAAAAACCAGGGAAAGCAACACAAAGTGATTATGGGGAAAGGTACATAACTGTGACAAATCATAAGATGATTGATGTTCTCTGGCTGGACTCAACAGCGCAACTATCGCCCGTTGAGGTGACAACCTTTGCTGAAAACGGTCTGGCAATTACTCAGACAGGTGCAGAGCCTGACAATGTCGAGCTGTTTGGCGCCCAATTGGTTGTTGTTAGTTTGACTGAATCCACCCAGTGTCTGAAAGATATTCAATCACGGCTTTCAGCGGTCAATAGTTCTGCGCCTATTATCGCGCGGGTCGAGCGCAGCAATTTTGAACTTGGCATTCGCGCAATGCGTGAAGGCGCGTTGAGTGTCATTTCCAGTCCGCACTTCGACTCAGCGGAGTGGAGCGATGTTCTGGAATTGGCGCAGTGCAGGCCGGAAAAAAACCGTACAGAGCAGGCCTTTGTGTTTGCTGATCCGGTAAGCCGAAACTTGCTGGCGCTAGCCGAAAGGGTTGCTCAAGTAGACGTTACTGTACTGGTTACCGGGCCTACCGGAGCGGGTAAAGAGGTGCTTGCTAAGATCCTGCACGATGCCTCGGCTCGCCATCAGGGGCCGTTTGTAGCCTTCAATTGTGCAGCGATGCCGGAAAATCTGATTGAAGATATGCTTTTCGGGCACGAAAAAGGCTCCTTTACCGGCGCCTCTAAAGTACAGCCGGGACTGTTCGAACAAGCTCAGGGCGGCACCATTTTCCTCGATGAAATTGGCGAGATGTCGTTTCACTTGCAGGCAAAGCTGTTGCGTATTTTGCAGGAGCGCTCGGTGGTCAGACTTGGAGGGCAGAAATCCATCGCGTTGGATATTCGCGTTATTGCCGCCACCAATCGAGATCTCAAGGCTGCTATTGCACAGAAAAGCTTCAGAGAGGATCTCTACTTCCGTCTGACGGCATTCAAACTCGCAATCCCGTCGCTGAGTGAGCGACCAAAAGATATTCTGCCGCTCGCTGAGCAGTTTCTGGCCCAACAAACAGGTGACTCCCAGGCCTTACGCTTAACCCGGGCGGCTCAGTTGAGCCTGGAAAACTATCGCTGGCCTGGCAACGTGCGCGAGCTGCAAAACGTCCTGGTGCGCGGCATGGTGCTGGCCAACGGCGCGCCGATCGATGTTCAGCATCTGTTGTTCGACGATATTCAGAGCGCAGACAGTGCCACCGACCATGGTCGGTATGAATCTAACAACCCCTTTGCCAGTCACCATGTTTCAGCCACCCGCAGTCAGCCAGGCTCGAGAGCAAATTATGCTGACAATTCTGCGGGGCGTTCCACGGCGAGTTCCATGGACAGTTCCATGGGGCAGGTGCATCCAGAAGATCTGAGTCAGGCCGTTAAGCACAGTGAGTGGCAGACCATTATGTCTGCTTTAAGAGGGACAAGAAGTCGCGAGCAGGCCGCCGAGCAGCTCGGCATCAGTCCCAGAACCCTGCGCCACAAATTGCAGAGATTGCGTGAGCAGGGTGTCAATGTTACCCGTGCCTACGCGCGCTAGAGGAATTCGTTATGGTCAGTCCAGTGAACACAGGTAATGTCGAATCGCTGTTGAGTCAGATTCGTCAATATCAAAATCAGGCGGCACAGGGAGTCAATCTCTCGCCGAGCGAGCGTGTCGATACTCAACCAGCTGCGGGCAGTGGTTTTGCTGACGCGGTTAAAGGCGCACTCAATGAAGTGAATGCGACACAGATGACGGCTAAAGCGTCACGTACCGCCTACGAAAGTGGGCAGGATATTCCGCTCACCGATGTCGTAATGAATATGCAGAAGTCGTCACTGGCCTTTGAGGCAACGTTGCAGATTCGCAACAAAGTACTCAAAGCCTATGAAGACATTATGAATATGCCCGTTTAAAAAGAGAAATAAGACATGGCAACCACAACAGCAGAAACCACCACACCAAGTCTGGCGACAACCGCCGCGGGCATGCCCACAGCGGCCACTCAGTCAGGCCAGACGCCACAACAGCTGCAAGCCGCCACCACAGTGCTGCCCAGCGTCAAGGAAGTGATGCAGCAGCCGGCAGTGCGGAAAGCAATGCCAGCGATTATCGCTTTTTTGAGCGTCGCCATTTTTTTGATCGCTTATTCTTGGATGCAGGACCCGATCTACAGAACAGTTTATCCCGGGCTCTCCGAAGCTGATCGCCAGCTCGCCTTCGAAGCGCTATCAGGTGGAGATTTCAACGCGCGTATTGATAGTGGTACCGGTGAATTGAAAGTTCCCGACGGCCGTTATCACGAAGCGAGAATTTTCCTCGCCTCACGCGGCTTGCCTCAAGAGGGCACCACCGGCGGCATGAGCTCTCTAAATGACGAAGCATCTATGACGTCGAGTCAGTTTATGGAGCAGGTGCGCTATGTCTCGGCAATGGAGCAGGAGTTGGCGCGCAGCATCAGCCAAATTACAACCATCCGCTCAGCGCGCGTTCACCTTGCTTCACCCAAGCAGAGTGTCTTTGTGCGCAACCGCACACCGGCAAAAGCCTCGGTAGTCGTTTCACCCTATCCGGGCAGGCAGGTATCCGACGCCCAGGTGCAGGCAATCATCCATATGGTCTCGTCGAGCATCCCTTATTTGGCGACAGAAGATGTAGTGGTTGTCGATCAACGAGGCAAGCTGCTCACCGACGCCACCAATTTTGCCTCGATGCAGCTCAATTCCGCGCAGATGGAACACAAGCAGCGCATAGAGGAAACCTATCGCAATCGCATTGATGCACTGCTGACACCCGTTGTCGGCATGGGCAACGTGCGTGCTGAAGTTGATGTTCAGATCGACTTCACAGAAGAGGAGTCCACCTTTGAAGAGTACGACGGCAATGGCAATGGTCCCAAAGCGCGCTCTGAAGTGCTTTCTCTAGACCAAGATGCAACTCAGGCTGCAGAGGGCGTTCCAGGCGCGACGACCAATACGGTACCGGTCACACCGACCACGATTGTCAACGGTCAGCTCGACGGGCAAGAAGCCGGAGACCAACTGCGAACATCAAGCAGCACCACGACGCGAAACTATGAAATGGACCGATCAGTTCGCCATGTCAAGCGTCAGGGAGGCAGTGTTGACCGGATCTCTGTTGCAGTGGTGGTTAATGAGCCGACCTCTCAGCCTGGCCTCGAAGGTGAAGAAGCTGTAGCGGCAGGATTCTCTGAGCTTGAGCTTGAGCGCTTTAGCAATCTGGTAAAAGGTGTAGTTGGGTTCGATGGTGAGCGCGGCGATGTGGTCACTATTGTCTCCGCCAAGTTCGAGAAACCGATAGCCTTTGAATCTAATATTCCGTGGTTCGAAAACGCGCAGATTATCAGTGCCATTAAAAGCCTTGGTGCCGCAGCGGTGTTCCTGGTCATTTTGTTTGCAGTAGTGCGACCGGTGGTTAAAGCGTACCTGCCGGCTGTTGACGATAGCCTGGCGGACGAACTCAAGGGCAGCAACAAAGACGGCGAGCTCAATGCAGAAGAGCTGCGCATGATTGAAATGGGTGATGGCGAGTCTCTCGAAGATATCAAAGCCAAACTGAAGCCGAAGAAATCGACCATATCAGCAGAAATGCTGGATACGGCAAATACTTATGATGACAAAGTGGCATTGGTGCGACTGCTGGTTGCAGAAGACTCCGGCCGAGTTGCCAACGTACTGAAGAAAATGATTCGCCCAGTCTAGGCCGGCGAGGAGAGATAAAATGGCAGATGCAAAAGTAAACGAGATCCCAGCTGTAGAAGCGCCGCCGATGTCAGAGGCGCTGCGTGACGAGTTGAGCCGCCTCACCAGCACAGATCGTTCGGCGGTCATCATGTTACTGCTCGGCGAACAACAGGCTGCGGACATTATTCGTTACCTGAGTCCGCGCGAAGTTCAGGCCCTGGGTTCGGCGATGGTTGGCGTTGCCGACCTCTCTCAAGAGGCGGTTAATATCGTCCTCGATGACTTTGTCGTAACGATTAAAAAGCAGACGAGTCTCGGTCTTGGCACCGGTGACTATGTCGAGAAAGTACTCAATCGTGCACTGGGCGAGGATAAAGCGGCCACGGTGCTGGGGCGCATTATGCCGGGCTCTTCGAGCAAGGGACTGGAAATTCTGCGGTGGATGGATGCCCGCTCGATAGGCGACATGATTCGTGATGAACATCCCCAGGTTGTAGCAATTATTCTCTCCGTCCTCGAATACGATGTAGCAGCCGACGTACTGAACTTTTTGCCTCCAGAGAACCGCGCCGAAATCATGCAGCGAGTGGCCAGCCTTGAAACGGTTCAGCCATCCGCGATGGACGAGCTTGAAGGTATCATGAAGCAGCAGTTCTCCTCTAGCTCATCGGCCAAGTCGTCAAGCTTTGGTGGTGTTGCCACCGCAGCGAAAATTATGAACTTTACCAAGGTCGATCTGGAAACCGCGATTATGGGCGGTGTTGCAGGTCTCGACGAAGAATTGGCACTGAAGATTCAGGACAATATGTTTACCTTCGACAATCTCGCTGGTGTGGATAACCGCGCCATTCAGGTACTGATGCGCAGCGTTGAATCCGACCTGTTGATGACCGCACTGAAAGGTGCAGACGAAGAAGTGCGTGACAAGTTCCTCGATAATATGTCGCAGCGCGCGCGGATTATGTTCCTCGACGATATGGAAGCCAAAGGACCGATCAGAATCACAGATGTGGAAGATGCACAGAAGAATATTATGCGTCTGGCACGAGTGTTATCGGACAAAGGCGAGCTTGTGCTTGCTGGACGGGGAGATGACTTTGTCTGATACAACCCCCAAGCCAGCCACTGAAGCAGATTCCGGTATTGCCACCGACACCGAATCTTCTGTCAGCTGGCGTTTAAATGAGCTGCTTACAGCAAGCCGAAAAGCCAAGGCCTTTGCCACAGCTGAATGGTTTCAACCTGACGCCCCGGAAGCTGAAACCAACTTTGTACCCTGGACGCCAGAGGCTCTGGGGGGTGAGAGGCAAGTCAGTGAAGTGCTGATCGGCGAAGAACTCGACGACGAGCCAATTGCTGAAGCAGATGCCGCGCCAGACGCTGAGCTGGAGGCTATTGAAGAGGAGCTTGAAGAGACCGCTCCCACCATCGATCAACAGGCTCTTGAGCAGGCTCGTCAAGACAGTTTTGACCAGGGCTATCAGCAAGCCATGTTGGAAGCCGAGCAAAAGTGGAGCGGTTCACGCAGTGATTTCGTTACGCTTACCGACGCGCTGCGCAGAGCGCAGTCCAGCACAAATGATTTTTATCAGCCCCTCAAGAAGCTCGCCTTGCATTTAGCAGAGCAGCTCGTTCGTGGTGAGTTGACACTTGCCACCAGCGCCGTAGAGCGACTTGTCGATGCGGCGATTAAAGATATTGAACAGCAGGGTGAGGGCCCTATTGTCGTCAGCCTCAGCGCTGCCGATCATGAACAATTCACACGCCATTTGAGCAGTGATCTCGAGCACATTAGTCTCCGCATCGACCCCGAATTGAGCCGTGGCAGCGTAAGAATCAGCATGGATGACAGCGCAGTTGAAGACCTAATTGAAACGCGCTTGAAGGCGCTGAGTGACAAGCTACTCGGTTTGTCCAGTTCGGACTCCGCCGCATTATCAAAGAGTGAAACGTTTACCGCTCAAGCTGGCGTCGATGGAGTAATCGACGATCAGGAAGACCTTGACACCATCATTGAAGGTATTGCCGAAGAGTTGAGCGAAGAAGAGTTGAGCGAAGTTGACATGCGCGACCAGCAAATCGATCCCAGCGGCGAGCTGAGTCAGTCCGAAGACAGTGATGAGAATCCAGATGCTTGATTTTGCCGATGATATTGATTGCCAAATCACCCAATTGCAGGTTCAGCCGCCGTTGCTGAGTGGCAAGCTGGTCCGGATGGTTGGCTTAACGCTAGAAGCCAAGGGCATCATTGCTCCCCTCGGCGCCCACTGCCGGGTCGAGAATATCGATATGGGCACCTATGTCGACGCCGAAGTGGTTGGCTTTAACGATGATGTCCTTTACCTCATGCCCTTCTCCGAACCGACCGGAATAGGTCCGGGTGCACGAGTTTGGGTAATTTCCCGTCATGCCAAAGCGTCCCTCGGCGAAGCGATGTTAGGTCGTGTGGTCGATGGCCTTGGCGAACCGATTGATGGCCGCGGCCCGATTGCCTACAGCGAACAGCTGGGTCTGGAAGGACTGGCAATCAATCCGATGGAAAGGGGCCCGATCAATAAAATACTCGACACCGGCATCAAGGCAATCAACACCTGCCTGACCCTTGGGCAGGGACAACGTATCGGCCTGGTTGCTGGTTCTGGCGTGGGTAAAAGCGTGCTCCTGGGTATGTTGACACGCAACACAGCAGCCGACGTCGTCGTGATTGGTTTGATTGGCGAGCGCGGGCGCGAAGTACAGGAGTTTATTCAACACACCCTCGGTGATAAAGGTTTAGCTAAATCTGTTGTGGTTGCGGCGCCGGCAAATGTGTCACCCGTGCTGCGGCTTAAAGCCACCTACCTCACGCATCTGGTGGCCGAATACTTTAGAGATCGTGGCAAAAATGTTCTGATGCTGTGTGACAGCCTGACCAGGGTTGCCCACGCTCAGCGCGAAATCGGCCTGGCAATTGGTGAGCCGCCCACTGCAAAAGGTTACCCACCCTCCGTGTTTGCCATGTTGCCGAGACTGATAGAGCGCTCCGGGGTTGGTCGTCATGGCCATGGATCGATTACCGCAATGTATACGGTACTTGCCGAGGGTGATGACCGTGCTGATCCGATTGTCGATATCGCCAGAGCATCGCTGGATGGACAGGTTTTACTCTCACGAACGCTGGCTGATGCCGCGCACTATCCCGCCATTGATCTGTCGGGCTCAATTTCCAGGGTGATGTCGAATCTGGTAAATAGCGATGTGCTCAAGGCAGCCAATCATTTCCGTCGCCTCTGGTCGCTGTATCAACAAAATGAAGATCTGATTCAGGTTGGCGCCTACGAAGCCGGCACCAACCCCGACCTCGACCACGCCATTCGATTGCGTCCAGGGATGGAGGCTATTTTGCGTCAGGCCAGTGATGAGTCGGTGCCGCTCGAACAGAGTCAAAAACTTATTATGCAACTGGTCGCGCAGGTGAAACCGTGAAGACGGTGTGGTCAGCACTGCTCGCTAAAGCGGAGCGCGGCACACGCGAAGCCCAGATCAGGCTCGCCGACGTAAGCCGCCGGCGCCAGAGTGCAGCCGAGCAAGAACACAAGGTCGACGCGCTATTGCTTGATTACAACCAACAGTTGGCCAGCGTTCAGCAGCGCAGTCATCATTCCTCTGAGGTGAATAATTATCGACACTTTATTGTTCAGCTTCAGGAGCTGAAAAATCGTTCAAAGTATCAACAGCAACGCCTTGAAATCGAGTGGCATGAGACGCGACAGAGACTAGTGGCCGCCGAGCGTGAGCGCATAAAAGTGGAACATCTCGCGACGCGGGCACGTGAAAAACTTCAGCGCGAAGCCGATGCCTTTGAAGTTCGCAGTAATGACAGTCAGGCCATCGCCCAGCACAATTTTCGCGCACGTATATCCACCTAGTTTGGCAGGGGTTTGGCAGGGGTTTGGCAGGGGTTTGGCAGGGGTTTGATAGGAATTTGTTGATAGGGGTCTTCTAAGGATCAGACAAGGAAGTGATAAGTCAGACCCGCCGGGTGAAAATCGCTCTTCTCTCACTAATCCGTCCCGTTCTCATTCTTGCCTCCCCGGCATCAAAACAAGCAATCTGAGCGCGTGGTTTTGGCTCGCTGCTCGTGTTGGCACAGCTCTTGCAAATATCTCCTGTAACTCCCCTTTGGTACAGGATGAACAAACACAATGCTCGATTCCAAAAATATTATTCTCGATCTTGGCAGACCCGCAACATCAGACGCTGCAGGCCTTTCAGAGGCGCGCCAGGAAGTGGCCGGACAACGCCCGGGACATTTTGCACATGTTTTTGATAACGCAGCGGCAACGCTTAAAGCGGCGAAAAGCGGCAATGATTTGCCGCCGATTGACGCGGCTGACGTTGCTGCGAAAACGGGTGTGGAAGCTGGCGCTGAAGCAGAAAGTGAGGCTATGGCCCTCACCTCTGAAGCACTCCTTTTTAGTCGCACCTTAAAGGGCGGTACCGCGTTGATTATCGGCGGAGATGAGCCAACAGACGAAGGCCTGGTTGCCTTTGCCCGGGCTCAGGGAATGGATCCTGGCGCGCTTGGATTGCTGGCAGAGAAAAATGGTACAACCTACGACAGCAGTGAACGCTTTAAGCCCGCCCTCAGCGATAATCTGCAAGTGGAGTTTAACCGCCGGGTTAATCGCGAAGGTGCTAGCGTCCTCAATGGCGTTGACAAGCGCGCTGATGTGCTGGCGTTCCCAGCCGCCTCCGCAGCCTATACCAGCGGGCTCCCAGCCGCTGCCACCGCGCCAGTGACCGATAAATTGCCAGCAGCGGTCACGGCCGCATCAAAAGCCACCGTCGAGACTAACGAGCCAGCGTCTGAAGTGCCAGTGTCCGACGTGCCAGCAATCCCTGGGTTGATTGTTGCGCAGCCTCAAGCGCTTCTTATCAAAACAGTTACCGCGAAGGCAGATGCTGCCAAATTGACGGTTCAGACATTAAGCCCGAGTAATCCAGCGCCCTTCGACAAAAGCAATCAGCAGCCGACGCTTCAATTAGAAGCTGCTGTTCCAGGTGCGAAAACTGTCACTGACAAGCCAGAGCTAAAAATTAACCCGGCTAGCATGCTTAGCGATATGCAGAAAAAGCTTCATATAAAGGCTGAAACGCTCACTGCTAATGGTAAACTGAGCAGCGCAGAAGAACAGATGAGTAGCCCTCAGACTGGTCGGCCAGAGGTCGCAAAACTGACTATTGGCCGCCGTGAGGCGGAGGCGTTTCTCAAGCAGCATGAAGGTCGTCGACACCTGCCGGCGGAGAAAATGGAGTCGATAACGTTAACGTCGGTTAAAGCTCTAGTCGCTACCGGCCCGATGACCCCTTCTGTAGCACCAGGCTTGCCCGGCAGCGCGGTGCCTTCATCATTTTTTGTTGATACACAAGTGACGGCAGGCCAGGCCGACCCAACAACGGAATTGGCCACCGATTTGCCAGTGGAAGATCCGCGACAGGAGTTGCTGCGCCGGCAGGATGATTACATGCAGCTTTCGCGCCAGTTGACTGACGCGCTGGGAAAGCGGCTGGTTGCGCAGATTCAACGGGGATCCTGGACGGTAGAAATGGATCTTCACCCCAAGACGCTGGGCCGTGTTGAGGTTCAGCTGGAAATGAAAAATGGCGAGCTTGAAGCGCGGTTTATAGCGGCAAATGCAGCGACCAGAGATCTGATTAATGAAGGAATGCCGCGCTTGCGCGAGGCTTTTCAGCAACATGGCACGGAAACTGCTTACCTAGACTTAGGTACAGCAAATCAGGGCTTTTCTGACGGAAAGTCGACAGGCTCTGGTGACGGCGACAACGGAATAGCCGATCGATTGGCCGCAGAAAAAGAGGGCGACATTGGCAAGCCGGAAAACAAACTAACAGGTGCAGCTTCGGACGAAGATGGCCTTAATATATTGGTGTAAACAGCGCGAGACCAAGCCGCGCAATTGAGGATTAAATAATGAGCGAAGAGATACTGGAAGAAGAAACCGCGAAAAGCCCGATTTTAAAAATTATTTTAATTGTCGTTGGCGTTTTGCTTCTGATTGGCTTGACGATTGGCGGCACATTGTTTGCCAGTGGTTTCTTTGATGCCGATAAGAAGGCTGATGCAGAAGAGGCAATTGCCGCGTTGGAAGCGGAAGCGGAAGCTCAGGCAGCAGCTGCCGAGGCTGCGGCTGCAGGGCCGGAAAAGGTTAAGCAAGATTCTCCAGAGCTAACCCGATTTGAGCAATCCTATTTTCAGTTGCCCAAGCCGCTGGTAGCGAATATTGCTAATTCAAGGAAGGTAATGCAGGCGACTGTTGCGATTATGACGCACTACGATAGCAGGGTAATTGAGAATGTTGAAAAACATGATTTCCCCCTGCGCTTCGCGATGTTGGCGGCTATGCGCAAGGTGACCGAAGCGGAAATAAGCGATAAGGATTTCCAGGATAATCTGGCTGCAACGTTGAAAATAGAAATGAATGCCGTGCTTGAAACGCTCGAAGATTTTGGCGGTATTGAAGCGGTTTATTTCACCGAGTTTGTTGTTCAGTAGCCGCGTAACGCGGTTGCCGAAAGACTAATCATAAAGCTTTTGTGAGGGCCAAAATGGCTGAAAGCGAAAATTTATTATCCCCGGAAGAACTTGAAGCGCTCACTGCTGGGCTCGAAGACGGCTCAATAGAGGCCGACACCGGGCTCAACAATGATATTCGAGTGATGCGCCACGATCTGACCAACGAAGATTCGTCTTTGGGTGTCAATGTCGGTGCCGTAGATATGATAAACGAGCGCTTTATCCGTCAGTTCCGTCTTGGGCTGCTTGAAGTGCTGCGCACCACGCCAAAAGTGAACATGGCGAATGTGCAGATTATGAAGTTTGGTGAATATCTAAAGGGGCTATCCGCGCCGCTTTCGGTCAACACCATCAGATTAAACCCGCTGCGTGGATATTCAATGGCTGTGATTGAGCCATCGATTGTTTTTGCTGCCCTGGATAATTTCTTTGGCGGCTTTGGCCGTGGCTTTGACAAGCTACCTCCGGGACGCCTGTTTACACCCACCGAATCCAGCATTATTAAAATTATGCTCGACGTACTTTTCGGCTCACTGCAGGAAGCCTGGGCGCCGATTTTGCCGATCAAATGCGAGCATGTCAGCTCTGAAATAAATCCACAGTTTGCCCAGATTGCTGATGAGAACGATTTGGTTGTTGTCAGCCGTTTTGTCGCTGACCTCGGTCGGGACGTCACCGGGAACGTTGACCTGGTGTATCCCTACAATTCCCTTAAGCCAATTCGTGACCTCTTGCGCAGCCGCGTTCAGACGGGTGACGGAGATGATGTTTCTGATAAAGAGTGGAGTGCCGAACTGCAATCGGCGGCGGTGGATGCCGAGCTTGAGGTAACGGTTGAGTTAGCCAAATTGGAGATGGCGCTGAAAAAATTCGAATCTCTGCGCGAGGGCGACGTTATACCCCTCAGCAAGGGTGATCATGCACGTATGTACATCAATGGCGTGCCGGTCTTCGACGCAGATATCGGCGCCAATGGTCCGCAGATGGCTGCGCGGATAGTCAAGCCTCTGTCACCCTTAAAATAAATATTGTTATATCACTGAGAGAATAAAAATGGCTGAAGCAAAAACAGATGTTTTAACTGACGAGCTGGCACCGACCCCTCAGGAGGGGCTGTCAGAAAAAATCAACGCCGATGTGCTGCAGAATATTCCGGTTACCATTTCTGTTGAAGTCGGTCGCACATCGCTGAAAATTCGCGATTTGATGCGACTCACTCAGGGCAGTGTTGTTGAGCTGGATCGCCTTGCAGGTGAACCCCTCGATTTGCTGGTCAATAATACTCTGGTAGCCCAGGGCGAAGTGGTGTTGGTCAATGATCGTTATGGCGTCCGCCTGACCAGCGTGATTCCCACCGCTGACCGCGTCAAGAATCTTTAAGGAACGCTGAGCAATGCCTGATATTGGCTGGAGTGAATGGTTGTCGATGATGACATCACTTGCGGTGGTTCTGGCGCTGCTCGGTGTCACGTTATTTGCGCTGAAAAAAATGGGGCTTAGCAATGGCAAAGCCGCTGCCAACGTCCTGCAAATTGATGCCGTCCATAACCTCGGGCCACGACAGAAATTAATTCTTGTCAGCGTCAATGGTGATCAGGTTCTGCTTGGCGTCACCCCCCATTCAATCAATCGCCTGGCCAACTGGACAGGCAGTTCGAGCGCTGATGACGCTGCGCAGTTTTCTCAGCCCCAGAGTGATTTAGAGGGGCCGGTGTCAGACCGCAGTGAAGAAACCGATTCTTCGGTAAGCGGCGGCATGTTTAAACAATTACTCAGCCAGGTCCATGATCGCAGTGCTGACGGTAACAAGAGCTGATTATGATGGCCAACCCGTCTCGTCTCGTCAAACGTGGTATCTCGATCTTTGCGCTGTTAGCGCTAACCATCGCCATGCCGGCAGCAGCTCAAGTTGGGCTGCCCATCGTCAATATGGTTGAAGAGGGGGGCGCCACCAAATACAGCCTGACACTGCAGTTGCTGGCATTGATGTCGGTCCTGACACTGCTGCCATCGCTACTGCTCATGATGACCTCTTTTGTGCGCATTATTATTGTCTTCTCGCTTTTGCGTCAGGCCCTCGGTACTGCCCAGACCCCACCCAATCAGGTGCTGGTCGGGCTCGCGCTATTCCTGACACTGTTTATTATGTCGCCGGTGTTAACCTCGATTTACGATGATGCCATCACGCCTTATTTTGAGGAGCAGATCAGCTTTGAAGCGGCCCTGGTTGCCGCCGAGGCGCCGGTGAGAACCTTTATGCTCAATCAGACACGAGAGTCTGATATCAGCATGTTTTTGGAAATTGCCGGTAACACTGATGTTGCCGAGCCGGCGGATGTGCCCTTTTTGACGCTGGTCCCCGCTTTTATTACCTCTGAGTTGAAAAGCGCCTTCTCCATCGGCTTTCTTATTTATATCCCGTTTGTTGTGATCGATCTGGTTGTCGCCAGTGTGCTGATGTCGATGGGTATGATGATGCTTTCGCCGATGATGATTTCAATGCCATTCAAGCTGATGCTGTTTGTTCTGGTTGATGGCTGGACCTTGATAATGGGGTCTTTGACCGCAAGCTTTGCGCTAGGCTAGGAGACTGAAATGGATGCTGCACAGGTTATTGACTTAGGTCGTGAAGCGCTCTGGATTGCCGTGCTTGTGGCATCGCCGCTGCTTGGTGTCGCTCTGGCAGTGGGTCTGATTGTGGGTATTTTTCAGGCGGCAACGTCGATACAGGAAATGACCCTGAGTTTTATTCCCAAGCTCGGTATTATGGTTGTGGCGCTGCTGGTTTTTGGCAGTTGGCAGATCGCGGTAATGGTCGATTTCTTCCAACGCATCTATGAGCGTATCCCCGCGCTGTTCACCTGATGGACTTACTAGTCAGCGAGGTCGTGCAACGCTTTTATACCCTGCTCTGGCCAATGATCAGAATCTCCGCCTTTCTGTTGGCCGCACCATTCTTTTCTCTGCGCGCTGTGAGCGTGCGTATTCGCGTACTGTTGGCAGTGCTGTTAACCCTGATGGTATATCCGCTGGTTGAGTGGCCGCTGATCGATCCTTACTCGGCAGCCGGTCTGCGTGAAATATTTAACCAGGTGCTGATTGGTACCGTTATGGGCATGCTGTTGCAGATCGTCAATGCTGCTCTGGTAGTTGGTGGTCAGGCGGTTTCCGGCTCGATGGGATTAGGCATGGCCAATATGGTCGACCCGAATATGGGTAACGTCCCGGTTATCTCGCAGTTTTTTATTATTTGTTCGACACTGATTTTTATGGGTTTGGGTGGCCATGTTGTGGTTATTACTCTGATATTGGAGAGCTTTAAATCGCTGCCTATAGGCCAGATGTTGGCGCCTGATATGTTGATGGCCGTGCTGCTGCAGTGGAGTGCCATGATGTTTCTCGGGGCCCTGCTGCTGGCGTTGCCAATCATGGTTAGTCTGTTGTTCGTCAATATTGGTGTCGGAGTGATTACCCGCGCGGCCCCGGCACTGAATATTTTTGCGGTTGGTTTCCCGGCTATGATTATGGCCGGCATGTTATTGCTGGCCATGTCGATGTCGAGTATTGGCTATCGCATTCAGTGGTTGTGGCGACAGTCATTTGAAGTTGTTGGCCAGGCCTTGGGGGTGACTTGATGGCAGAGAAAGATACCAGCGAAGAACGCAGCGAAGAGCCCACCGCCAAGCGCCTTGAGAAGGCGCGGGAAGACGGCCAGGTGGCGCGCTCTCAAGAGCTGTCAGTTGCAGCCATGATGATTGGCGTAGCCTTCTTTTTATATCTTTTTGGTGGCTATTTTATCAGCCGGCTAACCACGGTATTTGCCTCCGGTTTCAGCTTCGATCGCAAAGCGGTTTTCGCGGAAAACCTTCTCGCTCCGGCCTTTGGTCGACAGGCGCTGGACAGCATGCTGGTGGTTGTGCCGATATTTGTTCTCGCCGTAATTATTGCTATTGCTGCCGCCGGCTCAATGGGCGGCTATATCTTTTCGTTAAAATCCATTGCTCCCAAGGGCAGCAAGCTCAATCCGCTCTCCGGGTTGAAACGCATGTTCGGCACCAAGGCAGTCGTTGATCTGAGTAAAGCGTTAAGCAAGTTTGGTCTGGTCGCCTGCGTTTTATATTTGGTGGTGAGTGAAAATTTTTCCAGTTTGCTGCAGCTAGGCTTTATGGAATTGGAACCCGCCATGCAAGAGGCGGGGCGGATAATTGGTTTCGGCACGGTGTTGGTCACGTTAACACTGCTTATCGCTGCGGCTATTGATGTTCCCTATCAGCTGCATGTGTTTAACAAGCAGATGAAAATGACTAAAAAAGAGATCAAGGACGAAATGAAGGATACCGAGGGACGACCCGAGGTGAAGGCACAGATACGTCGCAAGCAGCGCGAGATCGCCAGTGGCATGATGATGGCCGCAGTCGCTGATGCCGATGTCGTGATCGTCAATCCGGAACACTTTGCTGTCGCCTTGAGTTACGATCCATCGAAAGATGGCGCGCCCATTATGGTCGCCAAAGGTGCTGATTTTCTCGCTCAGGGTATTCGTGAGCGCGCCAAAGAAGAGGGCGTGCCAATATTTTCTGCACCGGCGCTCGCGCGCTCCATATTTTATACCACCGAAATTAATCAGGCGGTCCCCGAATCGCTGTACTACGCCGTGGCTCAGGTGATAGCCTATATCTTCAATCTCAACAGTTTCCAGCGCGGAGCCAGAGCGGCGAAGAGACCCAACCCCAAAGTGCCGGAAAATATGCGCTACAACGCTGACGGCACGTTGGTCAGCGGGCCCACTGTAGAGCCGTAAAAAAGAATAATTATAGAAAAATAAATAAGCAGAATAATCTATGAGAGAAGATCAGACAGAGCCGACCTTTGAATTCCAGGAATGGTTTGACGGGGGTGATATTTTTTGCCGTCCGAAAGACAAAAAACGGCTGCTTTCAGCCGTAGAGGCAATTGTTGAAAACGATCTCGGTGTTGCCGTAATCGGTTCCAATGAAGCGATTCTGGACCATTATTACCGTATGTTGGTGTCACGCATTCGTGATCACGAACACTTCAAGCTGGAAATGTTTCTGCCAGTCACGACCGACAGCTTGCTGACGCGTTTCAATGAAATGCTTGCCGAAATCAGTATGGAGCAAGCTGCCGCTCCTCCCGCGGACGATCAATTGGTACGCCTGTTGGTGATCAACGATGCGCGCACGATCAATGAGGAACAGTGGAGTCTTTTGGCAAGGTTGTTATCAGATTTCCCCGGGGTCAATGTGCGTCTGATACTGGTGATCAACAAGTCAGGCTGGCCGGCCCATGAAAATCTTTTAAACACGCTGGGACGTCGAATGCATCGCTGGGTTGTTGAAGCCCCGGCGATTACGGAAGCGCGTGAACTGCTGGATGCTGCCGCAGAGAATGGCTATCAAACTGAAACCGAAGCTCTGCTGATCGATGCCGGTTTAGGCGCAGTCGTCAGTAGTCGACAGGATAGCCGTGAGGAAGAAGATGACCCGGACCTGCCGCAGTTGCCAGAGCTGGATGTGGATGTCTTGATTGGCGCCACTGCCGACGACGAGTTTTTAGACGACGCTAATACCCCGGCGGGAAGAGGTTGGTTGTGGCCCACGTTGATGTTTGTCAGCATAAGCGCCGCGCTGTCGTTGCTGATGGTCAGCTGGCTCTACCCGGGTTATCTGACCACAGATTCCTCGCTGCAGGCGGACCCGCAAGGACTATCTTCCGAGACAAAAGTTGAATCCACCGGTTACCGTATCGAAGCTATTACACTACCCACCGCTGAAGACCTTGAAGCTAAGCGCCGGCAAGTCCAGCGCCAGGAGGCTGAAGCGCTTGCGGCACCAATAGACGTTGCTGAAGAGTCCGACCTAACCTCAGAGCAGGCAGCGCCAATCACAGCGGAGGTGGCAGCCGAACAGACTGCTGTCATCGAGGATAACCAAGGTAGTGAAGCCGCTGCAGAAGTGCTCCCGCTAACCGCGACATCTGATGTCGCTGATGTCGATCAAGTAGCAGAGCCAGAGGCGCCGGCAGAATCTCTAGCCCCCCCAAGCCAACCACCAGCGATAGCGCCTGACAGCGCTGTTGAGCTTGTTTCGGCAGCGCCGTCGAGCAACTATTTTGTGCAGCATATTGTGCTGAGCAGTGAAGCGGCCGCCAGCGCATACATAAGGCGTTACACGGCGTTGAATAAGGCCAGAGTGGTACCCGTGCGGGTGGCACAAAAGAGTGCCTGGGCGGTTATTTCAGGTCCCTTTAGTTCGCGGCCTGCGGCAGCATCATTTACTCAAAACCCAGGCGTACCGGATGACTACTGGATACGCAACGCAGCACAGCTACAGGCTATTTTGAGGCGTTAATCATGACGGATAATGCAGCTTCCGAATTATTCACACAGGATGGCTCCGCCGGGTCGGTCAAGGTCAATCAAGGCGACCTTGTCGATCCACCAGCGCCTGCAAAAATAGTGTTTGTTCCGCTAAGTGAAGCGCGGCAGGCTAATCGCCTCACTCCGCCAGGGGTTTTAGCGTCAGGCCAGCGGCAGGCCTCTGAATCTGACAAAGTGATCAGACCTCTCTATCAAGGTGTCTTCAGCGGCCGTATTGCTAAAGTAAAACAGGAAACTGCCGATATTTTCCGTCAGTTGAGAGAATTAAAATTTACTGATGAGCAAGAGGCTTCGGAACCGTTATGAGTGATGAAACACCACAAGATGATCTACCTACCGAAACCAGCAGTGTTGAAACAGGCGTGACCGAAGCAGAGGACCAAGCGGCGGATGCAGGTAAAAATGCAGAGTTAAACAGAGAAGCCGTCGAAGACAGTGTCGACAGTCTCAGCGCCCGGATAGAGGAAATTTCTGCGCGCATCGATTCCCTGCTGCCCGGTGTCCTCGAAACGGCTGAAGCAGCCAATGGCGCTGCAGATGTTAATCGTGAAGCATCAGTCAATCTGAAGAAAGGCCTTGGCCAAATTCAGGCGCGAGTTGATTCGCTAAACAGTGCCAGTGAAAAAAGTGCGCTGCTCGCCAGTCGGGTAATGATTGGCGCAGTGTCCTCATTGGTTATCGCCGTGTTCGTCTATGGTTTTATTGCTTTCCAGCTGGCTGGTCGTGTGACGCAGGTCGATTCAATGCTGGTGGCCGTGAGCAAACGAATAGTCCAGATGAATAGCGCGCTCACTACCTTTGAGCAACTGCGCTTTTCCATCGAGCAGCTTGCCGGACGGCAAGCACAATTTGCCGAGCGACAGATGCTTCTGGTCGAAGCAGTGTCACGCAGCGAAGTGTCGGCGCGTTCAATGGCGACTGAACTGCCGGGCCTGGCTGCTCAGCAGGTGGGTGAGAAAACCGATCAGGTTGTCGCACAGGTTGCCAATCTGGGTAAAGATCTCGAAGGTCAGGCTGCCGTTGTCGACAAACTGTCAAAAGCTGTGGGCGCATTGGGAACGCAGATGAAATCGCTTGAAGGGCGGGTGAGTAATGTGCAGAAGCTGAATGCCGATGTTGAGGCGTTAATCACTCTTGAGCGGGAAAACTATCTAGAGGTGCTGAGTCGCCAGGTCGCTCTGGAAGAGGCACGTCAGGCAGAGGATGCGCCGCCAGCGCAGGAACCGCCACCATCAATCGTTGTTTACCCGATCATTTCGGGTAGCAGATAATCGCCATTGGCGAGAGGGTTATTCCTCATTGGGTTCGTCAATGGTGTCGTCGAGAGCCGCGCTTGACGGCATTTTGACTGCCGGGACGGATGACAACAGCTTGTCGGAGAACGACGGACTGTTGGTTAAGCCGGCTTTTACATAGAGCTCGCCAGCGATTTCATCGATATCGGTTCTCAAACGATTTACCGCGATCTCATCCGCTTCAAACGAAGCGTACCCAGCATTGTAGAGTGTGGACGCACTCTGAGTGGGGAGCCATGATGAAATGGTTCCTCGCAGCGTAGAGATGTCCAGAGGGTTTTTTGCCGAGCCAGCCACTTTTCCTTCAGCAGCATCTTTCTTGCCCAGCTTAAACAGCATCTCGATATGGTTTTGCAGAACAAAAGCAAAGCGAGGCTTGAGTGCGACCAAGTCAGATTCGTTAAAGCCCTCGGGCACTTTGCCAGACATGGCATCCCACAGTGTTTTCCCGGACAGACCGAGAAAACCGTTGTCTGCAGTCGGCGCAGTTTGACTTTCTTCGCGGTCGTTTATCTGCAGTGAAATTATCTCCAGGCGTTTAACCCGATCGATCAGGTAGACCATTAAAATGATCGCGACGAGACTGCCGAAAAGTACAGCCAAAAGCAGTATGGTTGCCATATTTGTCACCTATTGATTACTAGTCGGAGCTTGTCTCCGCAGTTTCACTGTCGCCGCTGTCATCGTCACCGTCCTCATCACTTTGGTCAGATTCTTCGAGCTCATCGCGGAGGAATTGAAGTGCGGTAAAGGACTCATCGAGACCCAGATCGAAACTGACCTTGTCGGCTAATTCCTGTGCCAGCTTCAGGGTCTCACTCGGACCGATGGATGCAGTTTGGTACATATTCCCCAGCACATACATCTCTTGCGCAAACTCCGATGGCACATAGGTATAGACGGTTTCACTTTGCGTTTTAACGGTTTGAAACGGGCGCGGCTCAGGCATAGGGGGTGTTTCATTTCCCTCTGATGCGGCTGCCAGGCAGGCTGCCTGATAGGCCTCAGCCTGTTCTGCACCCTCGACAAAGACCTTGTCCAGGTGCACTCGGCAACGGCCGCCAATACGTGACTTAAAGATGCGCGATTCACGCGATACACCGCTGAGTTCTGCTGCCTTCACATAAGATGCTTTGGCGCTTTCCATGGCTTTCTTTATCGCTCGATTTTTCAGTATTGGTAATACCATTTTGGCTTCCTGGTTATTCGTCGGTTACGTGGTCGTGCATCTGGACACGGAGTTTGTTGACGCAGGCAGACAGGATCTGACTCACTCGGGATTCACTTATCTCCAGAACGGCACCAATCTCTTTTAAATTCATCTCTTCGACATAGTAGAGCGAGACGACTGTCCGGTCCCGCTCGGGCAACTTGCCGATCGATGCCGCCAGGGCGTCCATAAATTGTTCTTCCACCAACTCGGCTTCCGGCTCATTGCCGTGGCTGTTGGGCAGGTCCACCGATTCAGGTAGCTGCGATTCAATCGAAACAGTCTGAAAGCGATGGGCATGGGTGCGCTCTTTCTGAAACGTGTCGGCGTCCTTTCCCATAAAATCGGCCAGCTCGGATTGAGAGGGCGCACGACCCAGTTGGCCGGTCAATGCTTCAGTCGCCTCATTGTGGTCGCGAATACTGACGATTGCTGAACGTGGCAAATAAGACATCTTGCGCACCTGATCGAGAATCGCGCCGCGAATGCGATTTTTGGCAAATATTTCAAATTCGACGCCCTTGCTGGCATCAAATGACTTGTCGGCCTCAATCAAGCCAATCATTCCGACCTGAATAAGCTCCTCGAGCTCCATAAAATTTGGCAGGCGAGCCTTGAGATGCAGAGCAACACGTTTGACTAAGCCCATATGGTCAATCAGTGACGCACCGGGTTGACTGGTGTTCTGAATCTCTTCGTATACTCTTGCATCAGACATGATCAGGAGGCCTTGTCTGTCAGCTGTGCCGCGACCCGCTCAACAAAAAACTGAATGTTGCCATTCAGTGGCACATCGTTATCGAGCTGAAGTATTTTTTTCGCCAGATCACCAAAATCCCGTGCGGCAAGTGAAGCGGGCGAATAGGTGACTACCGGTTGCGAAGCTTTCATCGCCTGCACGACCATACTGTCGGCACTGATTGAGTGCAGGTATTTAACCTGGCCATTAAGAAAATTTTGCACCACTGTATTGATGCTGGTGTAGAGTCGCTGTCCCTCTCTTTGCGATTCGACGCCATTGGGCACCAGAAAAATTCGATCAAGCTCGTATTCCTGCATCATCACTTTGATCGTGCTGTAGGCGTCGGCAATAGAGTAGGGCTCATTTTTAAGCACAACCACTCTGTACTGACAGGCACTCATAAAGGCCATTACGGCATCCGATAGTCCTGCAGCAACATCGACAATCAGATAATCAAGTTCATCTTCGAGCTCTGAAAACACCTGGATAATGCCCGCGGTTTCCTGCGGACCCAGTGCCGCCATTCTCTGAATGCCGCTGGCTCCGGGGACAAGCTTGACGCCAGCTGGCCCTTGAATAATCACCTCACTAAGGGTTTTTTCGCCGGACAGTACATGGCTAAAATTGAAGGGCGCACGAATACCGAGCGCGAGCTGTGCATTAGCCAGCCCCAGATCGGCATCAAAAATCATCACTTTCTTACCGAGTGATGCCAGCTTTACGGCAAGATTGATGGAAACAGTGGTTTTACCCACTCCCCCTTTGCCGCTGGCAACGCCGATAATTTGCGTGGTCGCTTTCGCCATAATTTTATACTTCAACTCTTTCGGAATTTATTGATTCGCTCGCACCCACATCTAATCGACCTGGGACTGTCGCACCGAATCCGTTCCCTGTGGTGGTGATCTTGCTAAAACTTGCTGGATAGGTTGCCGATACCGCCTTGCACCTACATTTATTGTTTTGTTGGTTTCTCGACCCATTTTCGTTGATCGGCTATACCTAGTCAAACGAAATGAATCGGCAGTTGCGATAGAGCCTGCCCTGCAAGCGTCAATCCATTTAACGGGATTGCATCGTCAGCTATGGTTGGACGGACTGCAGCGACCGACAGCGGTACTGGATGATTCAGTAGCAGGTAGATAATTGCCCAGGGATGGGTGCCATCTTCAAAGCGCGAAAGCATCACTGAGTCCCATTGTCTGGTGTTCTGATTGAGCTGACGCCGAGCTGACGCTTCTGATGCATCGGCAGCGATCAGCAAATGTTTTTGGGCCTCTGGCAGCGCCTCATCAAGTTGACTGAGCTGGTGTTCAATATCCACGCCTGAGGTATCGATTATCACCAGCTTGCGCTCTCCAATTTCGGCCATCAGTTGGCTCAACATATCGATCGAGCTGGCCCGAAACGTGTCGACACCTGCCTGAGATCCGATCATTTGCATCTGTGACCAGGCACCAATGCGGACATCATTGAAACTGATTAACGCAACGTTGTTTTCGCCATACTGCTGGGCCATCTGATTCGCGAGTCGTCCTGCCATGAGGGTTTTTCCTGCCCCTGAACTACCGGCAATAACATGCACACCCTGCATGTTGCTGAGTAAATCGACACTTTCCAACTCGTCGCCGATCGCAGAACTGATTTCAGCAATGGCCTGACCCATTGAGTCACTTTGGTTAATCACTTCGATTACTGACTCGCGCAGGCCAAGGGGCATGCCGGTTTCATTGAATGCCTCAATCAGAGGTCGCATCTCTTCGCTGACCGCCAGGGTGCCAGTCCAGGAATCTTTTTGCTGCGCCAGTTTGAATTCGTCGCGCATTACGCTTAATTCCTGTTTAACCAGATCGACTATTTCACGGGCTTTTAAATACTCACGGTCCGCTGCCGCTTTGTAGTTTTCGCCATTTATGGCGTTAGTTACATTATCCATTGATAACCCTACCAGGGGATCCAGCGCTGGCATTTTTGCCGTCGTTCTGGTTTCCACCGGTTGCGATGCCGAGCCAAACACAATGCCGTTATCAGCTTCGTAAGCGCTGGCTTCTGACCCTTGGTGTCCGAGCACCTGTGTTTCCATAACGGCACTGAAGTTGGCGCTCGCATCAGCGTCTCTTGTCACGTCCGGTGTCTTGTTCAGGGCTGCTTTAACCTCTGATATCAGATCGATCGCGACAATAATTTCTGTTTGGCCCTTGACCTTGTTATTGGCGACAATCATTGCATCGTTGCCATAGAGGTTGAATACTTTTTCCATGGCGCTGCGGGTGTCACGGGCGAGAATGCGTTGTAGTTCCATCGTTCACGTACCTTAAATTAATTCGTTTCTTCAATACTGACGGTTGCCACCACTTTTACTGACTGGTCCTCTGGAATCTCACTGTAGGAGAGAACCGTCAGATCACTTAAGCGGTGACGAATTATTTTTGACAGCCAGGGACGAATGCCCGGCGACACAACCAGCACGGCGGGGAGTCCCTGGTTTTCAACTTGTCGGGTATTTTCGGCCAGCGCTTTCAACAAACCTTCAGCCAGCTTGGGTTCAATCACCAAACTTTGGTTGTTGCTGCTCTGCTGCAAGACATTGTGCAGCATCTGTTCCAGCGAGGGTTCGAGCGTGATTACCGGTAAATTGTCGTTAATCTCGACCAGTCCCTGCACAATCATGCGCCCCAGTCGTGGTCGTACCGCGGCAGTCAGGTCATCCGCGTCTTGAGTGCGGGCGCTTTCCGTCGACAGTACTTCGATAATCGTGCGCATATCTCGCACCGAGACCGACTCATCGAGAATGTTTTGCAGCACCTTGGTAATCGTTGCCAGTGGTAATTTGTCCGGCACCAGATCTTCGACCAGTTTTGGCGCGCGCGCGGCGACTTTGTCGAGCAGCTGTTGTGTTTCATCGTGGCTGAGCAATTCTGAGGAATTGTTGCGCAGCAGCGTATTAAGATGGGTTGCGATAGCCGTAGCCGAGTCGACAACGGTGTAACCGAGGGTGCGTGCATAATCGCGTTGACTGGGGTCGATCCATACAGCGTCGAGGCCAAAGGCGGGCTCTTTTGTGCGAGTGCCTTCCAGTTCGCCATGCACGTGGCCGGGGTTGATGGCCATCTCGCGGCCTATTTTGATTTCTCCTTTCCCGCGCACCACGCCATTCATCACAATATGGTAGACGTCTGGAGCGAGATCGAGATTGTCGCGAATACGAATTGGCTGAATCAGAAAACCAAGCTCTGCCGAGAGCTTTTTACGCACGCCTTTCACTCGCGTTAACAGTTGACCTCCGGCTTCGGCATTGACCAGCGGGATCAAGCCATAGCCAATATCGAGCCCGACCAAGTCGACTTGATCGACATCATCCCAGCCGAGTTCTTCTTTATTGGCGCTTGCGGTTTCTGTTGCGGCGGCTTCCATTGCCACCGTGCGTTCGCTTTGCTGCGCATCTTGGCCGAGCACATAGCCGAGCACAGCGGAGCCGGCCCCGAGGCTTAAAAACATAACATGCGGCATTCCCGGAACCAGGCCGAGCAGTATCAGAATACCGGCCGCAACAAAGAACGCCATGGGGTTGTTGAGTTGCGACTTGGCCTGGTCTGACATTGATTCCGAGGTGGTTACACGGGTCACAATAATCGCTGTAGCCAGTGATAGCAGCAGTGAGGGGATCTGCGCGACCAAGCCATCACCAATGGTTAACAAGACATAGATTCGACCGGCTTCGGAAAAGCTCAGGTCGTGCTGACCGATACCGATAATCAGTCCGCCGACAATATTGATCATCAGAATCAATAAGCCGGCGATGGCGTCACCACGAACAAATTTCGACGCACCATCCATCGAGCCGAAGAAGTCTGATTCCTGGGAGATTTCTTCACGGCGGAATTTTGCGGTTTCCTGATCGATCACACCCGCATTGAGATCGGCATCAATAGCCATCTGCTTGCCGGGCATTGCGTCCAGAGTGAAGCGTGCGATCACCTCGGAAACGCGTCCTGCGCCTTTGGTGACAACAATAAAGTTAATGATCATGAGAATGGAAAAGATAATAAAGCCGACCAGATAATTGCCGGCGATAACAAACTCACCAAATGCCTCGATGACCTTGCCGGCTGAGTCTGAGCCCTCATGACCCTTGACCAGCACAAGGCGGGTGGAGGCAACATTAAGGCCGAGCCGAAGCATCGTGGCGAGCAGCAAAATAGAAGGAAACGACGAAAAGTCGAGCGGCTTGGAGCTATTGATGGCGACCATAATGATCACCAGCCCGATAACAATATTAAAGGTAAACAGAAAATCCAGTAAAAACGCCGGTAATGGCAGGATCAGCATGGAAATAATCAACAACACCAGTGCCGGAACCGCCAGCGTTGACAGTTCGATTTTCGACATATCCTGTCGTATGTTTGACAGTATCGCACTTGCCATTAAATAAAGTCCCGTGAAAACAATAAGTTAAGTATTGGTGTTTGGTTGCATTTCCGTTCCATACCAATGCATAGCAATATCTGTGCCATAGAATACAAAGGAGCTAAATACAGCCTCGCCGATTGTGAAGGCATAACCAGACGGCTTGACCACTTATTGGCTCAACGGCGCTAAAGACAGGCGCAGAACTGCCGATAGTAGAGATACAGAGAAATTAGCTGTGCAGTGCGGACAGAGCTGATTTGCCATGACACCATTATTGATGGCGTTTAACTGATTCGACCGTAGCAGGAACTATCATGATCAAACCTGTATTGAAAACTATAAAAACCCCCGTTCTCAGCGTCCTGGTACTGCTGTTGGCAAGCTGCTCGCTGACGATGGATGAATACAATGCCGCTGTGGTTGAGACCCTGGTCAGCGAAAAGGGCAATATTCTCGCGACCGGTTACGCGGTTATCAGCGTTCAGCCCCATGACAATCCGGCTCAACAACGGCTGCTGTCAATCAGGGCCTCAAAACTGGATGCCTACAGATCATTGATGGAACAGGTCTACGGTCAGTACCTGGATGCCAACACGACTGTCGGTCAGCTGGTTGTTGAAAACGATACCTTTCGCGCGCGGGTTCAGGGTGTGATCTATGGCGCTCATCTGGTCAGCATAACGCCAGTGGGAGAGGACACCTATGAAGTCACCATGTCTCTGGACCGCGATATTGTCCGAGATCTGCGGACGCTCTATTTGGATCAAATGACCAGTCGTCCAGGGGCTTGATAGCAGACGGTTGCGGACTTGATGATGACTTTATTGAATCTTCAGCGCGCGTGCCGACGCAGCCTCGTTTTGGCCTTGCTGCTTTGTGTTGCGGGATCTGGTGCGGCATCAGAGGCTGATCGACGCCTCGATGCGATCAAGCAGGCGCTGGTCGACCTCAGTCTCGGCTCCGAACTCAGATTGGCCACCAGCGCCTATGTCGATGAACGTGGTGTCTTGCACGAGTCGTCGCTGGTGACCAGCCAGGCGCAGATCCGTGGTGTGCGTGTGTTGGCCTATCTGCAAGAAGCGGGCATGACGACCGCTAGCCTTGAGGCGGCGATGGCAACCAGTGAATGTGCGGTCAAAAGGCCGGGGTTGAAACGACAGGTTTTGGTCAGCGTTGACCATGGCTTGGTCGATCCGCGTCTCGGCGGGCATTATTTAAGTGAAATTGCTGCGCTGGCTCGCCACAATATCAGTTCAGAACTCTCAGGTTCCAGCAGCTGGTCAGTGGTTCAGGCGCAGACATTCGCCAGCCGTTATCATCAGAAAATGGCGGCCAGTGCTGGTAGTCAGCCACCTCTTGAATTGCAGATCAGCTTGCGTGAAGAGCAGCGAAAGCCGGCGCTCAATATCGTTGAAATGGAGCGATATATCAGTCAGCAAGGCGCCAAGGCGTTGTTTTGGAGTGGCTCGAAAATTCCCGCCATAGCCAATAGACAGCCCTGGCCCTCGCAGCTGTTATCGTGGAACTTGCGCCTGATCGACCCCGTATTGGGTGAGGTTATACTGGTCGAAGAAGGTAAGATTGATTACCCAAGTCTGCAGCGTGGTTACCATAAAGCAGAACTGCCAGTGCAGTTCGTTCAGCAGCTGTCGGCTGTTTCAACACGCTTTGTAGCCCGGGCGGACGAAGTGCTGAAGTGCCAGGCACCTTATTACCATGTCAGCGCAGGGGCCAGGCCAGCTGATGACGACAGCAATGCCGGCAAGCGGATGAAAATAAATGCAGGTAGCGTTGCCGGTGTTCAGGTTGGCGACCAGTTTTTGCTCAGTCGGACACCGCAGATTACCGGCCGCGGGGCCCGTCTCAACGATATCGAAGATTTGGTTCTGGCTGAAGTGTCGACCGTTAGTCCGCAGTCGGCCACGCTGGTAGCGGTTGCCGGTCAATCAGCCAAGACACTGACAAATTATGTGGCAATCCACTTTTAGGATAGTTTGAGGAGAACAGACGATGCAACGTTTATGGAAGCGTGTAACAACCAATATTGCAGCTGCATCGGTGCTTTTGCTGTGCTTGCTCAGTAGTAGCACCATGGCGGCTTCGGAAAATGCCGAGCGCGCACTGGCACAACTGGTAAAAGATGTGCGACGCTTGCAACCGACGTTGGCCGCAAACAAAAGCGAAGACGGTTACTACACCACGCGGCCAGGTGATACGGTGGATATGATTCTGCAAACCATGTTGCCAAATATGCCGGTCAAAAAGGCCATCTTGCGGCAGGCATTGGTCAAGGCCAATCCCCATGCCTTTAAGCGCAGTAATCCGAACTGGATGTACGCCAACAAAAAGTTGCGCCTTCCTGGCGCTGACGATATCCACAATGTTATTTTTGTCGAGCAAGCGGAAAACAAAAAATCCAAACGTGATGAGCGCCTGAGTTGGGTTAAATACCCTTAGCGCCTATGCGCTCCCGGTTACGGGATGCAGCACGCGGCTTGATAACCACACCAGACAGCAGGCGATTAAAGTGCTTGGACCGGAGCTGATCAATTTCACTGTGCGCCCGACCCCGATTTTCCTCGAGGGCTCGGCGTCTATTCAGCTCACCCAGCAGGCGGCCAGAGATCTTGGTCTTAAGGACGGACAGGTGGTGCAAGGTGTGATTGCCGCGCGCGGTGATCTGCTGAAATTGCTGGTTAATAATCAAGAACTGGATTGGCCGGCTAGTGGCCGATTCAATGCTGGGGATAAGCTAGACTTCAGAGTCGAGCAAAGCATTTTTGGCCGCGCACTGGTTCCCCTCGGCCGCCCTGTCGCGCGCGCAGCCGCGCAGCCACTCTCCCCCAGATTGCTCAGTCTAATGCATCGTCCAGCGCAGCCTTCAATGCTGACCGGCCTGTTTAAACCCGGCGGTCTCGACGCAGTGGTGGCACAGCTCGGCGCCCATGAGCAACCGCTGCTGGCTAGTCTTATGTTGTCGACGACTAAACTGTCGCCCCAGGAGATCAGGCGCGGTCTGCTCAACTCAGGGCTCTTTGGTGAGGCGCGCATTGCCGCCGGCATTCCAGTGCAGGGACCTGATATCAAACAGCTACTGCGTCTATTAATACGCAGCATTCCGCCGCAAGGTGCGGCCGCCGCAGAGCTGGATAGTGCGATCGACGAAGTCGAAAGCAAGCAGCTGGACAGTTTACAGGCGCAGCAATCGAGAGAGCTTAACTACAGCTTTGTGCTGCCCTTTGCCGATGCCAATCCAGTCGAAATGGAGCTCTACCGTGAACCTGCCAAGGGCGTGGATGGTACAGAGGAATGGGTGATCAATCTACACACCGAATCCCCCAGCCTCGGCAAGCTGTGGTTAAAGACCACGCTCAAATCGGCTAGCGCAATCGAAATGATTATGTGGGCGCCTTATGGCAACGTTGCGCAGCGTGCTCAGGCTTCGGTCAGTGAGCTGGAGTCCGAACTGCAGCGCTTTGGTCTGACACTGCAAAAACTCGAAGTGCTCAGTGCTCCGCGCCCTGCACTGAGTGATGGGTTGAGCGGCAGTGGCCAAGTTGTGGATGTCAGCACATGAGCACCTATAAACCGCCTCGTCGGGCAGTCGCACTTGAGTATGGTCAGCGCTCGGCGCCCGTGATGACGGCCAAAGGCCAGGGCGAGCTTGCCGAGCTGATTATCGAAGAGGCAAAAAAGCAGGGCATTCACATTGCCGAAGATCCGCAGTTGGTGGGATTGCTTGGGCAGCTTAAAGTTAATGACGAAATCCCCGAGAGTTTCTATGTTGCGGTGTCTGTAATTCTGTCCTGGGTTTACTGGCTGAAAGGAATGGAGCCGGGTGACGAAAAAGTCAGGTAGGATCTAGCATAGAAGGTTGAATCAGGCATCGCCCATGGGGTTGCGATTGCGGTTGGGACGCAGTTTCCCAAGCCGATCATAGATCTCGACGCTATTCAGCGGGTCGGGTGATTGAATGGTCTGAAGTGCACCGCGTATGGTTTCGAGCTTGTGATTAATCAAGATTTCGTTGCGCCGATGAAGATCGCGGCACTCACTCATTAATGTCACCACTTGGTCCCAGATCACGACTGTTGCAGCCGCTTTGTCCTGGTCATCTGTGTGTGCGCGTATTTTTTCCAGCAGCTCGTCACTGGAGAGAAAGTGCAGTATTTCGAGCTTTTGCGCCTGAAGGGTCTCAAATGTTGTCAAATCCTGCTGCTTGAGCGCATCAAATTCGCTCTCGAGCAGGCGTTTTAACGCCTGCGCCTTGTGCACAGTTTGAGTGAGGTGGTCGAGATCAAATTGAGTCATGACGTCAGCATACTGGTAAGCAGGTTAATACGGAAGAGAATTGGCAGACAGGCTGAGGGTTTTAATGTTGGCCAAATTACAAAAGCCTTCAGAAGCAGGCTTCTAAAGGCTTTATAGTCACTGGCAGCCTAAGATCTAGGCTTTCAGGCAGGCTGATTTTGATCGCGGTTACTTGCCACCTAGCATGCGTTCGATTGCGACAAAACTTTCAGCGATGCGTCGCTCATCCAGAGGATAGCTTCCCTCAGCAATCGCCTGTTTGATTTCAGCAACTTTGGCTTCGTCAAAATCGCCAGCCGCTAAGGCAGTCTCCACAGTTTTGCTGAGAATGACTTCATCATTGGCCGGTGCATGGCTCGCAGCATCAGACTTGTCAGCCGCGGCTTCGGCTGCCGCTTTATTGTTTCTGAGTTTGTCAGCAGTGCTGTTCATCTCAACAGCGCTGCGCCCAATTTTTGAAATACCGTCTGTCATATCGTCTTCCTTCCGGGCTTATTCGCCTAGGATTGTGTCTCGTCTCTTAGTATATCGGCAGCAGTTATATTTTCTATAGGGAAATATCTAAATAATTTCCACACTGACATACAAGGCTATTCTGCTCGACAAAATTCAGTCTCGAGCCACGCCGGCTGGGCTTGCCAGCGAAACGTTATAGTCCCCGGGCGTGACCCGTGCCGGTGGCGATGGCCTGAATTTCTTCGCCGGATTCCGGATTCAATAGCAGCACGCGTTCGTCCAGGCGAGCATTTTCCAGCGCTAGCATGGTGACGGTGATCTCCAGTGCTCCTGCACGCACGCTGAGCTGAACGTTGTCGCCCTTGTGAATAACATTGACCGGTGTCAGGTCTGACAGTCTCAGCGGGCTGCCCGCGGACAGATTGCGGATTGCCTGCATCTGCTTGGCGCTGGCGTAATCCTTCAATGTGTCGGCAGGTAATTTGCCGTAATAATCCTCTATAGCAACATTATCTTGATGTATTGCCTGGCCTCTGGCGATCCCCATCTGGGTTGTTAAAACCTGGTGCCGCTCCTTGATGTCGTAGTGAGTCAGCAGTCTTCCGCGTTTCAAATCCCGTGCCGCCTTAGCGCCTTTAAGCCTTGCAGCGGAGAGCTTCTGACTGTCGGACAGTGTGTTGGAGGCTAGCATAACCGATTCCACAGCGTCATCAGTGAGCGTCTCTCCTGCAGCAATATCTCGGCTTAGCTGAAAGGCTTCAACACTGGTGGCAAGCTGGCGCTGCATGACCAGGTCACCTGCTCTGACCGTGGTATTGAGGCTGTAGCCGGTAATCGCCTTGGCATCCGTCGCCAGTCCGGCAATGGCGCTAGTCAGGTTGACGGATTCGATATCGTTAGTGGTGAGTTGATGGCCTGCCTCAAAACTGCCGGTGTAACGGAGTGCATTGTCAGTCTCATGAATACTGACACCCAGGAAAATCTGCCAGCCAGTGTCCGGGCAGCTAGCGCGCAGGGTTTTGCGGCTGCTGCTAAAGGGATAGTTAAATTCGAATGGGCTGTCACACAGGGGAATAATAAGTCGTCGATCTGATGGTGCTACCTCGACTGCGGACTGATCTATTTGACGATCACCCGCTACCCAGCGCTGGGTCTGTGATACCAGTATATGTTTGCTATCCACGCTGCTATCAACGCCCTCTGCAGCAAACCCGGCAGGGTTTTCGACATTGGTTGCAAGCACGGGGGTACCGAGAGCGATGGTTATCAGGCAGCTGACAAGCAGCAGAATTTTTGGCCTCAACATGCGCCGAGTATGCGTGCTAGTGGCTGGTGACGCAATACCGACATAGCGGCAATCTCAGGCGGCAAACATCTGCCGAAAAAGCGGCAACCGGTATTCGTGAGCGCACCTAAGGTTTTTATAACACATTGTTTATAAACAACATTCAATAGCAAATGCGGCAACTCGGGAATGGTTGGCATCGCTTTTGCATTATCTGATTCGACGGGTCTTTAACTGACGCTTTTTAAACAGACCCTACAGAGACTAATCGACACACAGAACAAAAACTTTAGTAACCGGATGATAGAGAGACAGTTGGGCGATTATGAAAATATTTGATACAGCATTTGGCATCCACGAGAAGGCGCTCAATCTTCGCGCCCAGCGCATGGAAGTCATTTCACAAAATATTGCCAACGCAGACACGCCCGGCTTTAAGGCGCGGGACATAGATTTTAAAAACGTGCTTAACGATGTTAAACGCGCCGGGACCATGCATACAACGCATGCCAAGCATATAGGTCAGGCCGCTAATGCCGGTACAAACATGTTGTATACCGTGCCGTTCAGCACCGCGTTGGACGGCAACACCGTTGATATCAGTGTTGAGCATGCAAAGTACGGTAAGGCTGCGGCTGAGTACCAGGCCACGTTGAGATTTATTGAAGGCAACATTGCAGGGGTGCGCAAAGCCCTGCGAGGAGAATAAGTACGATGTCTATTGGAAATATTTTTGGTATTGCCGCATCGGCAATGAATGCACAGATGGTGCGCATGAACTCGACGGCGTCGAATATGGCTAACGCCGGCACCGTGGGTGGATCGCCAGACGATGCCTATAAGGCGAAGCGTCCGGTGTTTCAGGCGCTATTGCATGAACATCAGTTGAGCCAGGGTGCGCAGTTTCTTGGCGGCGTAAAAATTGTCGGCATGGTCGACGATCAGGCGGCGACTAAAAAAATGCATGATCCGGGCAACCCGATGGCCGATAAAGACGGTTTTGTCTACGGCTCTAATGTAAATGAGGTTACGGAAATGGTTGAAATGATGGGTGCTGCGCGCAGCTATCAAAACAACGTTGAAGTGGTCAACACGGCGCGCGAGCTGATGATGCGTACGCTTGATATCACCAAAGCCTAGGAAAGATAACCATGGTCAGCACAGTCACCGACACAGCATTTTTAACCAGCGCTCAATATAACGAGCAGCAGAAAGCGGTTACCTATGGCGAAGATGAACTCGGCCAGGAGGCATTCCTGACCCTGTTTACCGCGCAGTTGCAAAACCAGAACCCGCTCGATCCGATGGACAACGAAGCCTTTGTCTCTCAGCTCGCTGAGTTCTCCTCTCTGGAGGGGATTAAAGGTATGCAGGGCTCCCTCGACAATATGGTCAATGGCATGCGCCAGGATCAGATGGTGGCGGGCGCCAACCTGGTGGGCAAAAAAGTACAGGTGGCCGGCGGCCACTTTAACGGCGGCAACGGCGACATCACGCAGGGGTCGATTGACCTCGAGTACGGCGCTCAGTCAGTTATTTTCAGCGTCTATGATCCTGCCAGTGGTGAGCTGATCTATCGCGACACGCAGGGCGCTCGTCTGCCAGGCCGTGCCGAACTGAATTGGAACGGCCGCGACCGCAGCGGTGAAATTGTGCCAGAGGGCAGTTACATGATGACTGCCAGCGCAGTCATCAACGGCAAGCTGGAAACAGTTCCGGTCACTACCATGGCAAATGTAAGAAGTGTCAGCTGGGACCCCAGCGCACAGCAGATAACTCTGGAAGTGGGTGACAACGTGTTTGTCGCTCTCACCGATATTGAACGCATTGGAATTTAATCGAATAAATAGAAAGGTAATTGGAGAATAACTTATGTCATTTTATACCTCGTTAACAGGATTGAACGCTGCCACAACACAGCTGGCGGTAACCTCGAACAATATCGCTAACTCCGGTACCGGTGGCTTCAAGCGCTCCGACACCGACTTTGGCGATATTTTTGCGACCTCTCCTCTGGAGAAGGCATCCAGTGTTGTAGGTCGTGGTGTATCGCTCAAGGAAGTAAGTCAGGAATTCAGTCAGGGTAATATCGAATTTTCGGCAAACTCCCTCGATCTGGCGATCACAGGTGATGGTTTCTTCCCGCTCGAGTCATCCGATGGCACCAAAATTTATACCCGAAACGGCGCCTTTATGCTCAATGAGCAGAACCAAATGGTAAACAGCGCCGGTCAGGCTCTGCAATCACTGCCGGTGGATTCGACCAACAAAGCCGACTTTGGTGTTGACCCCAGCGCATTGACTATTCCTCGCTCGACAGTATCAGAGTTCCTGCCGACAACTGAGGTAGAGCTGGGACTCAATCTGCCATCTGAGGTTGAGCCTATTACAGCGACTTTCAATCCGGACAAGCCAGATACCTATCACAAGACAACATCTTTGACCGTTTACGGCACATCGGGATCAGCCAACCTGGCCACCATCTATTATGTCAAAACAGCCAATGCGACAGCAGAGTCTCCTTACAACAAATGGCAGACCTATGTTTATGTTGATGACCAAGAGGTGGATACCGCTCTGATTCAGGCATCTGATACGACTGGTGACCAGTTCTTTATTAACAAATACGGCGAACTCAAAACCCGTTCAGAGTTGCTTGAACTGCAGAGCACCAGCGCAGAGAGTGAGAAGTATCTGATCACTCAGGGCACCCTGTACAAGAAGTATTCTTATGACGTACTTTCCGAGCCTACTCAATCTGTTCCGGCAACTGCCAAGCTGACGATTGCCGATGATTCAGCTTACTCAGACGCCCTCAATCTGACCAACAACAGTGATGGTGTGGATTTCAGTACAATGAGCCGTGCTCAGCTGGAAAACATGTTCACGCTGTCGATAGATGACTCAAGCCAAGTAAGTATTGGCCTCGAGCATCTCGCTGGCTCATCGGCGCCCATGTCAGGTGCTGAAATCGCTTTTGAGTTGACCAATGTAATCAATGAACGCTTTGGTGATGGCAAGAAGTTTGATTTTTCAAGTGCCGCCGATCAGACCCTGCGGATTTATCGCGGCTCAGACAATACAACCACTATAGAGCTCAACATTCCTCAGATTCTGGCAACCTATACCACGCTGACCAGCGCCACGGATGCGGATTGGGACGGTCAAGTGGCAGCCGAGCCACTGGCTTTCGCGATCAACGCGGCACTTGCAGACAACGCTAATTTTTCTGATGTCGAAGTGGCATACAGTGCCAGTAACCAGGGCTTTCGGTTTGTTCAGACGGGCAGTTCCACAGGCGCGCTGTATCTAAATGGCGGCGACACAGCCAATGCAGTGTTTGGTGTGCCTGCTGAGAGCGACTACAACGCCGAAGACCTAACGACTCTGGGTAAGTTGCTGGCGCCACTGGATAACGACGAGGCTGATGTTTTGCTCGCGGGCGTGTTACCTAATGGCGAAAACATTATCGCCTCTCGTGACCAGCGCTTTGGTATGAAGGTGAGCTATGCCGAAGGCGCCTTTACGGTCTCCTCTGGCACCACGGGTGATACTTCAAGTCTGGCCCTGGCCAACGCCACTGAGATGGCTCAAAGCCTGTTCGGCATCTCTGAAGTTGGCAATATAGTTGAGCCGGAGACGTCGCAGATCTACAACGTACCCGCGGTTCGCGGTCAGGCCTCTCAGCCAGCCGTGGTAACCGGTAACCCAATGGGTATCGATCCGCGCAAATCATTTTCAGTGAACGCTGACAACAGCTCGATGACCGTGATTATCGACTCGATATCGGCGCAGATTGAGCTCGACGAAGGTCTCTACTCAATTGGTACCTTCACCGAGCATTTGCAAGAAAAAATTAATCTGATGGCTGATTCATTGGGGCGTACCGTTTCGGGTATCACCGTTGATTATCAGGATGCTACAGAGACACTGCGTATTACCGGTTCAACCACAACCGATAACTCGTTTATTCAGATTGCCGGCCATGCTGACTGGGGTCTGGAAAATATTGCTCCCGGATTTGGCGAAGCCTCAACCTTTATTGAACTGTTCCCGGACACCTCTGGCACCAGTACGGTTTATGTCACCCAGACCAAAGATGGCGACTGGATAGAAACGACCGATGGCGGTGAGTTTGATTCCAATGATGTGCCGTACTGGACCCCGATCTTCCTCGATAAAGGCGAGTTGACCTTTGATACCAGTGGTTCCTTGGTGTCACCGGTTGCCGGCGTCAAGTTGGAGAGTGCGGGTATTACCGGTGGCGATATCACGCTTAACTACGACAACAGTACTCAGTTTAACAGCCCATTCTCGGTCTTGAGCCAGTCTCAAAATGGTGCGCCGGAAGGCGATCTGGTGGGCGTTAACATCGGTGATGATGGTCTGGTTGTAGCCAGTTATTCGAATGGCTCACAGAAGTCTCTGGGTAAAATTATTCTCGCCAACTTCGCCACGCCGAAAGGTCTGCGTCAGGTGGGTGACACCAGTTACTACGCTACGTCGGTCTCCGGTGACGCTACCTTGGGTGAGCCGGGTGCGGCAGGGTTCGGAACCATTCGTGCAGGTGCACGTGAACGCTCCAATGTGGACTTGACCGCTGAGCTGGTTGATCTGATTACCGCCCAGCGAAACTTCCAGGCTAACGCCAAAGCGATTGAGACCAGTTCATCGCTGACCCAGACCATTATTCAGATCCGCGGTTAAGGCTTTGACGGGACTGTAGGGGGAATCTGAAATGGATAAATTAGCTTATACAGCGCTTTCGGCGATGCAGAGCCAGTCCGTGGTCAGGGCGGCGATTACCAACGCCCTCGCCAATGTGTCGACAGTCGGTTTCAAAGACAGCTTCCAGATCGCCACCGCGGCAGTAAAGCTGGATGGCCCTGGCCATGACAGCCGTTTTCAGCCCGGCCTGACAGTTGAAGATGTGATTAATCTTGCGCCGGGTACGCCGATGAGTACTGGACGCCCACTCGATATCACCATGAACGATCAGACGGTTCTGGGGGTTCAGACTGAGCAGGGCGATATTGCCTTTACTCGGCGAGGTGATCTGAGAGTCGGCGCTACCGGCGTACTGGAAAATGCAGAGGGCGAACTGGTGCTTGGTGATGGTGGTCCGATCACCGTGCCCACAGGCAACCTGATTACGGTCAGTCCTGACGGTACTGTCTTCGCCCAGGTGCCCACCGACCCGGAAGCGGCGGCCGTCGCCGTAGGTCGACTGATGTTACGTGATGCCAGTGCAACTGAGCTGGTGCGACGTAAGGACGGGCTGTTTGAGCCGCGGGCGGCTGCGTTAAAAGGACAGGATTTCCCAACCGGCCCGAAGCCAGTCTCAATTTCACCGGGCATGCTCGAAGGCAGCAACGTCAATCCGGTAGAGACCATGGTTAAGTTGCTCGATTTTAGTCGCCAGTTTGAAATGCAGTTGAAACTGGTAAAAGAAACCCAGTCTATCGATGAGGCTGGTTCAACAATGATGAGACTTCCCTAGGCCTAAACGGGCGTAACGGAAAAGGAGAATAACAATGGACGCTTCACTGTGGATTGCAAAAACCGGCCTGACTGCTCAGCAGACACGCATGTCGGTTATTTCAAACAACCTGGCAAACGTCAACACCACCGGCTTCAAGAAAGACCGCGCGGTATTTGAAGATCTGCTCTATCAAAATATTGTTCCCGCCGGCGGTCAGGTCGATGCCGAGTCAGAGACACCGACTGGATTGATGCTGGGTACAGGTACACGAGTTGTCGCAACCGAAAAACTGCATGCGCAGGGCAATATTATCACTACTGAAAACGCCCTTGATCTGGCGATTTCCGGTGATGGTTATTTCTCTGTTCAGCAGGCCGACGGCACGATTGCCTACACCCGCGACGGCTCATTCAAGCTCTCTGCTGAGGGCAATGTCGTCACGGCGGGAGGTCAGGCAGTATTACCCGCCGTCACCGTACCGCAGAATGCCGCCAGCCTGACTATTGGCCGCGACGGCACAGTAACCGTTGAACTGGCCAATGGCGGTGGTTCAAGCCAGATTGGTCAGCTTCAGCTGTCACGCTTTGTCAACAATTCTGGACTGCAGCCAATCGGCCGTAACTTGCTCCAGCAAACCAATGCCAGCGGTGACCCGATTGTGGTGTTACCCGGAGTTGATGGCGCCGGTATGTTGATGCAGGGCGCAATCGAGGCATCCAATGTCAATGTTGTTGAAGAGATGGTCAATATGATTGAGACTCAGCGCGCCTACGAGGTTAACTCCAAGGCAATCTCAGCAGCGGATGGCATGTTGCGCTTCCTTAACAATAATCTTTAAACCCACCTTATTAGGCCGAGTCATGAATAACATGCGCGCGATAATAATAACTGCCACAGCTCTGCTGTTGGGCGCCTGTGCAACACAGCCCAATCTGACGCCAACAGCAGAATTTGCTCCGGTGCAGCCGCTTCCGGCAGCCCCTAAAGCTGCGGCCACAGGCGCTATCTTCGATAACGGCATGGGCCTGTTTGGTGATCTACGCACCTATCAAGGTGGCGAGATGCAGGTCGGTGATCTGATCACCGTTCTGCTTAGCGAAACCACTCAGGCGTCGCGCACCAGCGATATTACAACCAGCAGAGCGGCGACTAATGATGTAGTGACCGTCGCCCAAAAGAACTCTGTACTGGATAAGATCGGTCGCGGCACCGGATTCTTTAGCGACTTTAAACTCGACGGCGGCACCGTCGGCAGTGATGGTGCTGGCACAGCAGACCAGGCGGCCTCATTAACCGGCTCTATCTCAGCCATGGTGGTCGAGGTATTGAGTAACGGCAATCTGGTCATTCTGGGTGAGAAGCAGTTAGCGTTGACTGAGGGCAGCGAGTTTATTCAGGTGAAAGGCATTATTCGCCCTGCGGATATTCAGCCCGACAACACCGTGTTGTCGCGCCGCATTGCCAACGCACAAATTTCCTACCGGGGTACCGGTGCACTGGCCAAGGCGTCAAAGCCGGGTTGGGGCACAGGACTTCTGTTTAAGTTCTGGCCGTTTTAAGCGGCTAGCGGAGCAAATAGCATGTTAAAACTAAAATATTGGGTTCTGATGACCGCACTGCTGACGACGTCAGTCAGCGCTGATCGTATCAAAGATCTAGCTGATGTCGCCGGCGTGCGTTCAAACAAGCTGATCGGTTTTGGTCTGGTGGCGGGTCTTCAGGGTACCGGTGACGGCAAAGATCTGCCGCTCTCGGCCCAAAGTCTGAAATCCATGCTCTCCGGTCTCGGCGTCAGTGTCGACGGCCCGGTGAGTGATTTTGATCTGGGCGATGCGCTGGCCTCTCTGGCGACACAGAATGCTCAGAAAGAGATGAAACTGGAAAATGTCGCTGCGGTAATGGTCACCGCCGAGATGCCGGCTTTTGCCAAGCCCGGACAACGCATTGATATCAATGTTTCCGCTATCGGCGTAGCCGAGAGTCTGCGCGGCGGTAATCTTTTGATGACCCAGCTGCGTGGCGTCGATGGCAAAACCTATGCCCTGGCGCAGGGCGCGATGACCGTTACCGGTATTTCTGAAGATGCGGCGGGCACCAGCGTGACCATCGGCGTGCCAACGTCTGGACGGATTCCCAATGGCGCAACCGTTGAGCGGTTGGTCGAAACGCCCTTTGATACCTCTGAATTTATTGTTCTCAATGTAAAGGACAATGACTTCTCAACCTCAAATGCCATTACCCAGGCGATTAATGGCGCCTTTGGTGCCGGCGTTGCCAGTGCTCTCGACAGCGTCTCTATTGCCGTGATGGCGCCAGCGGATTCTTCGCAGCGGGTAGCCTTTATGAGCATGATCGAAAACCTCGATGTGACGCCTGGCGAACCGCCGGCTCGTGTAGTGATCAACTCACGGACTGGCACTGCAGTGATCAACCGCAACGTGAAAGTGACTGCAGTTGCGGTCACCCACGGCACTATTTCGGTAAAAATTTCCGCGACCAATGAAATCAGCCAGCCCAATGCCTTTAGTGATGGCGTGACTGCCGGTGTGACCAATGCGGATATTGAGATCGAAGAACCAAACAATCAGATGTTTCTGTTCCAGCCCGGAGTCGACTTGCGTGACATTGTCGATGCCGTTAATCAGGTTGGCGCAACACCGTCTTCCCTGATTGCCATTCTCGAAGCTCTGAAAAGTTCAGGCAGTTTGCGTGCCGAGCTGGTGGTGATCTAAATGCAGGATATTGCACTGTCAGCAAAAAGCCATCTCGACTTTTCCGGTCTTGGAGAGCTTAAAGCGCGAGCCAAGCGCAATGACGCCGATGCTGCTCAGGAAGTGGGTCAGCAGTTTGAAGCGATGTTTTTGCAGATGATTTTTAAAACCATGCGCGAAGCCAATGCGCCGCTAAAAAGCGACTTGATGGAATCGTCAAGTCTCGACACCTTTGAGCAAATGTATCACGAAGAGCTCTCTCAGGTGATGGCACAGCAGGGCACTTTTGGCATGGGCAAATGGCTGACCGAGCAGGTTAAAACGGCATCTTCCGCCAAGGCGATTGAAGCATACGAGCAGGCGCCGGCGGCTATGTCGCTGCAAAAAAGCGACACGGCGAAGCCGATTGTTATCAAACGTGACGAAACTGTTCAGGGCATGTCGCTGAACTTAAAGCGCTAAATCAAAGCGCTAAATCAAAAGCGCTAAACACTATTCATCACAGATAAAAGGAGGAGGCTATGGCAGATATTCTATCGATCGGAGCAGGCGCTACCCAGCTGTATCGTCAGGCCCTCTCGACTGTGGGTAACAATATTGCCAACCTCAATACCGAGGGCTATTCGCGACAGGTATCTGAGACCTCGGAAAATGCTCCCAGCCAGCAGGGTACCGTATTTGTCGGTTCTGGTGCACGACTAGACAATATTGAGCGCGCGTACGACGAATTTGCCGAAGCCAGCCTGCGTGATAGCGGCAGCAAACTCGCCACGCAACAGCCATTGATTGATTACGCCAACCGCGTGGTCGATATTATGGGTGCCGAATCTTCAGGGCTATCCAGTGCGCTGGATAAATTTTTTGCTGCCGCCAGTGCGCTCAGCGCAGACCCGGCATCGATGAACCTGCGCAGCAGTTTCCTCCGCGAAGCCGAGGGCATGGCGTCACGCTTCCGTGAACTGTCAGGCCAGCTCGGCGCCGTAGAAATTGAAACCCGCGCCAATATCGAAACACAGATCGAAAAGCTCAACAGCCTGAGTGAAAAACTCGCCTTTGTTAATACCCAGTTGAACAAGAACCTGACGCTGGAAAGCCAACCTCCGCGATTACTTGATCAGCGAGATCAGCTGCTTCGCGAGATGTCGGCGGTTACCAAAATTCATGTTACTGAATCCTCTTCCGGGCAGATCAATGTCCGTTTGGGCAGTAGCGCCGGCAGCCTGATTGTCGGGGCCAAAACCCATTATGATCTGGGGGTCAATTTCGATAACAGCGACCCCGGCCGCGTTGACTTGATTCTCGAACCCTATGGCGACAGACGCGTGGCGAGCTCGGTTAGCAGTGGTGCCCTCGGTGGATTGCTCAATTTTCGCACTCAGACGCTGGCTCCGGCCATGGATAGTTTCGACTACCTCGCGCACACTATCGTCGCTGAAGTAAACCAAATTCACAGCTCCGGCCTCGATGGTCGCGGCAACCGCGGTACCGATCTATTTGCTATCGACCCGATTTTTGATATTTCCGCGGCCCCAAGCAACGGCAATAATGGCCTTCAGGTTGAGGTGGTCGATCCGCAAGCGTTTGACTACGCACCGTTTCAGATGACCTGGGTCAGTGAACAGAACAGCTGGCGCATTCAGGATCTGGCCACCGGCGCGACCACCATGGCTGCACCGGGACCTGGATTATTTAGCTATGCCGGACTGCAGATTTCCGTGGATCAGATGCCCGCCGATGGTGAGAGCTATGTGGTCAATCCCGTTTCCCGACCCGCCAGCGGCATTCGTGTTGTGCAAAATGATCCTTTGGCGGTGGCCGCCTCTGACACCATGCGGGTCATGAGCTCAGCCGATAATCTCAGCGACACCATTGTCAGCTTGAGTCAGACCTCCGCGGCTGCGGCATTGAGTTTTGATTCAGGCAAAGTCATTTATGAACTTGGCAATAATGCCAGCGCTGACGCTGGCGAGCCCGTTACCGCCAGCTACCTGACCCCTGCTTTTGTCATTCCCAAGGGAGCAAGTCAGGCATCTTTGATGATGGACGTGCCTTATGACAGTGATATTAGTTTCCAGGTGATGACCCAAGATGGCGTTCATATTCTCGGTCACAGCATTGATTCCAGTGCACAAACCACCATGCTTTCAGGAGATTCCGGGTTTCGCGATAACAGCAGTTACAGCGACAGCTATCTCAACCAAACCGGAGCTGATGCCTATCTCGATCTCGATTTAACCTATGGCTTTTTGGCCAGCGAGGTTGAGCGCAAAGAGTGGCAGGTCGACGACAATGGTCTCAGCGATGCCTTTGAGTTGACCACGATTGCAGCCTCTGCCCGCTCCGCCAGTGTGCGTTTACAAGATAACGATTCGGCTGTTGCGATTGATTTAATCAGTGCCAATGCGCTGGTGGTAAATGGAACCTCAATGGGCTCACTGTCTCTGGCTGCGGGCGCAAGCAGCTCTGCGTCGATAATGGCCACTTGGCTCAACAGCGCCAGCGACAGCACCGGCGTGAGTGCCACGGCGACCAACTTGATAGAGGTTGAGGCGGCCAGCATAAACTACACCCAGCAGCTGAAAATCAATGGCACAACGATTGGCGGTGGCGCACTGCTGACCTCTGTCAAACAGCTCGCCGAGGCAATTAATGATTCCACGGCCAGCACCAACGTGGTGGCTAAGGTGACCAGTAATGGTCGCCTGCAGATTACCAATGCTGCGGGTTACGAAGGTGACAATATCAGCCTCGGCAACCCCGATGCATCATCCAGCAGCAATGCCTTGGGTCAGCCCAACAAAATTTACAGTGGTCAGCTCTCACTGCAGGGTGATGAGCAAATACGCATCACCTTCGGCGATACCGGCCGACCGTCTGATCTCGCTGTGCTAGGTCTGCGCACGGGTGTTTATGTTGACAGTCCCATCGCCGAAGACCTCGCTGTATTTGTTACCGGCAGTGGTTCGGCCTCGGTATCTGCCGGATTTAGCAAGCCCGACACAACGGTTGTTGCCGAGAGTCTGGAGCAGACATTCACCATTAATTTCTCCTCCGAAACCCAATACAGCATTACCGATAACGCGACCGGTACGGTGGTCGCGACTCGGTCATATGCCACCGGAGAAGATATTCTGCACAAAGGGATGCTGGTGGACGTCGATGGCCGTCCGGTCGCTGGTGACAGTTTTGTTGTCGACCTCAATCAAGAGGGCGTAGGCGACAATGGCAATATGCTGCGCATCGTTGCCCTGCAAGACGAGCCGCTGCTCGATGGCGGGCGCACCCTTAGTGAAGCCTATATCTCACTTGTAGGCAGCGTGGGCAGCAAGGCCGCACTGGCGGTTATGTCCAGAGAAGCGATGCAAGTGGTCTATGACCAGGCGGTAGAGTCCAAAGATCAGATCTCTGGTGTGAGCCTGGATGAAGAAGCCGCCGACTTGATCCGTTTCCAGCAAGCTTACCAAGCGTCAGCTCAAATTATTCAGGTAGCCTCCAAGCTATTTGATTCGATATTAAATGTTCGTTGAGGAATTGACTGATGAAAGTCTCTACCAGCCAGATATTTGATCGTGCTACCAGCCAGATGTCGGCGCAGCAAGCCAAGGTTGCGGAAATGCAGACCAAGTTGGCAACCGGGAAACAGATCACCCGTCCCAGTGACAATCCCGAGCAGGCGGCGTTGATTCAGCGGCTGACCACTGCGCTCAATCGTCAGGACGTCTACCAGACCAATCTCGATTCGATCAATAGCCGTCTCGGCGCTGAGGAATCAGCGCTGATGACCGCAGAAGATGTGATGCAACGTGTTCGCGAACTGGCGGTGCAAGCGAGCAGCGAAACTGTTTCGGCCGCTGACCGTCAGATTATTGCTGCTGAAATCACCGCGCTGCGCGATCAACTGGTCTCGCTCGCCAACACCACTGATGTCTCCGGCAACTATGTGTTTTCGGGTTCTAAGGTACGCACGCAACCCTTCGCTGAAAATGCCAGCGGCGATCTTGTCTATCAGGGTGACCAAAACCGGATCATGGTGGATGTCTCGGACCAGCGCCAACTGTCGCTCAATCGTCCGGGCAATGAAGTCTTTCCCAGTGTGGTCCGCGAGGTCGATGGCGTTAGCGAAAGGGTAAGCTTTTTTGCTGTCATCGACGACTTTACGACGGGATTAAAAGCAAACGATCTCGGTCAGCTTCAGGACAGTCTGTCAGAGATAAGCGACCTGACACAAAATATGGCGATTTCGATTGCCGATGTCGGTAGCCGTATGCGCATCGCCGAGTCTCAGCTCGACAGCCTGACTGAGGCCAAATTGAGATACCAGACACTGTTGTCCAATGCAGAAGATCTCGACTATGCCACCGCGATTACCCAGCTGACCTCTGAAATTATGTCATTGGAGGCAGGGCAGAGTAGTTTTGCCAAAATTTCCCAGCTGAGCCTGTTTGACTATATTCGTTAATCAGCTCAGCGCATAAAACTGTTTAAATGATAACCGCAGCGAGATTCTAGATGGCTGAAGTAGCAGGAAGCGATACCGTCACAGCACAGATTATGACAACTCTGGGCGCCGGCTCGGGGTTAAATATTACCAAGCTGGCCCAGGATTTGACCGATGTTGAAAAGGCGCCGCGTCAAGCCAAGATTGAAGAGGCGAAGACCGCCACGGAAGCCAAAATTTCTGCCTATGGGTTAATCTCTTACCAAGTCAGTCTGTTGCAAAGCGCCTTTGAAGGTCTTAATGATGCTGACGAATTGGCCACTAATAGCGGTAGTTCAACGAGCACAGCTGTCACCTTTAGCAGTGTTGAGGGTACAGCCGAGGCGGGGACATACAGTATTGATGTCACCCAGCTTGCCCAGGAGCAGCGGATTATATCCGATGAATACAGCACCACTGCCAGCAGTCTGAATAGCGGCAGCTCCTTTGATCTTAGCTTCACTATCGGCAATACCAGCACCACGATCAGTACCGTAACCGTTGCCACCGACACCCCCGCTGGTGTGGTCAGCGCGATTAATGCTGCGGATATTGGCATTACGGCCAGTCTGATCGACACCGGCATTGCCGGCGCTAACTACCGGATTGTGTTGAGTGGCGAAAACGGCAGCGAAGCGGCCTTTAGTGTCTCGTCGAGCCCGGACCTGGGCTTTGCGGATGTGGGCAACACGTTGCAATCGGCTCAGGACGCGCAGCTTGACTATAACGGTCTGACCGTTACCCGCAGCAGCAATGATATTGCTGACCTGATCAGCGGCACCACCCTGTCGTTAAATGAAGTCACCAGTTCGGCGGCACGCCTGACTGTGACCAGCGACCAGAGCACATTGAAGAGCGGCATAGAAAATGTGGTGACGGTATACAACGATTTTCGCGAGATTATGGACACCTTGGTTAAGGCGCCTCAGGAAGATGTCGAATTTAGTGGTGCATTGCAGCGCGATCTCGCGGTCGCCAGACATGTTATGGAACAGGTGCGCGAATCATTATTCGAAGACTCCTCGACCGCCTCAGGAGATATCACCGGGCTGCGCGACATCGGCATCAGCATCAATCAGAAAGGCCAGTTGACCTTTGATGAAGACAAATATGACAGCGCGATTGCCGATAACTACGATGATGTGGTGATGATGCTCACGGCCAATACTACCGATCAAAATCTCTACGGCACAGCCGCTAAAGGTCTGGCACAGGATATTGCGACCACCCTGGAGGGGCTCACCGATAGCGAGAGTTTGTTGGCGGTTCGTGAGAGCAATGCAGAAACCGCATTGGAAGATTATGAAGAACAGCTAGCAGAACTCGAGACGCGAATGGCGGCAGTCTATGACCGCTACCTGACCCAGTTTGCAGCCATGGAATCGATGATGGAACGACTTAACGGTACCAAAGAATATCTCGAAGGACAGCTTGAGTCGCTCTCCAAGGCCTACGACAGTTAATCGCATTTGAGTGCCCGCTAAAAAAACCTGCATTAATCTGCAGGTTTTTTATTGCCCGCAACTCACCGCCCGCAACTCACCGCCCGCAACTAATAGCCCCCGCCGAAGTGGTAGATGATTCTCGCAGGAGCATTTCCGGGTCAACACTGACTTCGGTTGGCCATCTCCACAGCAAGAGGTGAGTTTAATTCAGGCATAAAAAAACCCGGCTCAAAGAGCCGGGCTTGGAGTACTACTTGCTACTACGGGGGAATTACTTAAGCAGTGCCAGTACCGATTGTGCCTGCTGGTTTGCTTGAGACAACATTGCAGTACCTGCCTGCTGGATAATCTGAGTGCGTGCCAGCTCGGTGGTTTCAGCAGCATAATCAGCATCCGCGATACGGCTCATGGAGGCAGAGGTGTTCTGCGACACATTGGACAGATTATCAACGGTGTACTCGAGGCGATTCATTACCGCACCAAAGGTGGCGCGCTGAGTGGTTACGCCTGAAATCGCTGTATCAAGTGTCGCAATAATATTAGCCGTTTCGGTGGTTATAGATGCTGAGCTAGCAGTCATGCCGCTGAGATCTTCACCCATTGGGTTTACAGTATTTGCCGCAACACCTGCGGTGCCGACTGCAGCTGTTAGAGATGTAAATGTGGTTCCGTCAGTTGAAGTCTTCGCGCTACCCAGTGATCCTGTTCCGCCAGTTGCTTGAGTAAAAGTTATGCCAGTATTAGACACGGCGACTGAGTCGAAATTAGCCTCAAAGTCATCGTTAACGGCAAGCCCAAGTTCAGTAGTGATAGCAGTTACGAGCTCGGCAAGAGTCGCATCGCTGAAGTCAGTGGCACCGGCTGCTAAGATTTTTGCCTGATCTATTTCAATTATATTCTCGCCATCGTTGAACTGGATAACAGCGTTTGCATTGGCTCCGACAGTACCAAGGGCGTTCAAAGTTGCCAAATCAATGGTGACGTCAACGGTGCCTTGAACTGCTGAACCAGTAGAGCCGGCGGCGAGGTTAAAGTCGCTGAAATCGACAGATACTGTCTGTCCATCGTTAGCGCCAATCTGGAAGGTAAAGGAACCATCGCTGGCGTCGCCGCCAGTGCCATCGAGAATATTTTCGCCGTTCCACTGAGTGGCGTCAACAATACGGTCGATTTCTTCAGCAAGTGCTTTAAATTCAAGATCCAGGTTGGCAACATCATCAGATGTATTGCTATCACTGGTGGCTTGCACAGCCAGCTCACGCATACGCTGTAGCATGTTGGTAATTTCGATCGCTGCACCATCTGCAGTTTGCAGCATGGAGATTGCATCATTGGCATTGCGAGCGGCCTGATCCAAACCTTTAACCTGAGCATTCAGGCGCTGGCTAATCGCCAGGCCGGCTGCGTCATCTGCAGCAGAGTTGATTCTTTTACCGGTTGAAAGACGCTCCATAGCTGTGTTCATAGCTCGTTCGTTTTTCGCCAGTGCGTTGGCCGTAATAGTAGCGCCGATGTTTGTATTGATAACAGTCATTTTAAAATCCTCAAAAAAATATTAAGTTTCTTCGTCACGTTGCCAAGATTTACATTCGCTTCTGGCGCGTCCGTAACCTATACATCGACATGACTTGCAAATACTTAAACAGGGATTTGGATTTTTTTCTGTGGGTTGAGAAAACTCTATTGCACTATTTATTAAACTTGTTAAACGCAAATTGTTAAACGCAAAAAAAAACGCCACCCGAATACTCTCCGAGTGGCGCTTGATAACGCTAACTTGCTGTAAATATTTACCATCTATTAATAGCAGGAAATTAATAGCAGGAAATAACGCTGCGACAGTTTAGCCTTTCAGAAGCTGCAGTACTGCCTGTGCAGACTGATTAGCCTGTGCCAACATTGCGGTGCCAGCCTGCTGGATAATCTGGGTGCGTGCCAGCTCGGTGGTTTCTTCTGCATAGTTTGCATCTTCAACCCGGCTGCGCGAAGCTTCTGCGTTTTGCGAGACATTGGCCAGATTATCGACCACATATTCCAGACGGTTCATCACCGCACCATAGGTGGCGCGCTGAGTATTAATACCGTTAATCGCCAGATCGATATTGGCCAGTGCCGTCGCTGCCAGCGCAGAGGTGTCGAGGCTGATGGGATCTGTGCCAGTGGTAGCTTCTGTAACGGTTACTGATGAACCTGCTTCGGTAACAGTTGGGGCAGTTGACAGCGTGCCTGCGGTCTTATAGGTAAATTCAAGCGCATCACCTGCACTATTTGCTGCCACGGTAAACAACAAGTCACCGTAGTCAGCATGCCCTGTAATCGCTGTGACTTGTGCGGCAACTGTCGCATTATCCGCCTGTGTAATAGTTATACTGGTGGTTCCGTCACTGATTACTTGAGCGACACCAGATGTGTTATCTATCTCTGCTGCCGGAATACTATAAACAGCCGCTACTGCGGTATCAGAAATATTATTCGGTGAGGTTCCGCCATTCTTAAATACCCCCGTTCCTGTCGTACTCCAGTCACCGAGACTAATAGCGATAGTCTGATCGGCATTGGCGCCGACCTGATAGGTAACTGTGCCGCTTGTGCCCGCAGTGCCATCGAGAATATTTTCTCCGTTCCATTGAGTGGACTCAGAGACGCGCTGAATTTCAGCTTGCAGTGCGACAAATTCCACGCTTAAGTTAGCGCGGTCGGTCGATGTGTTGGTTTCGGTAATCGACTGAATAGCCAGTTCGCGCATGCGCTGCAGCATGTTCGCCAATTCAATTGACGCGCCGTCAGCAGTTTGGATCATGGCAATGGCGTCGTTAGCATTGCGCGCCGCTTGATCCAGGCCTTTGATTTGAGCGGTCATCCGCGAAGAGATGGCAAGACCTGCCGCATCGTCAGATGCTGAGTTGATTCGCTTGCCGGTTGATAGTCGCTCCATTGCCTGACCCATTAGCCGGTCATTCTTTGCCAACGCATTTTGCGCGATGGTTGCACCTACATTTGTATTAATAACAGTCATTTCAAATTCCTCTATATTCTTTTGATCGGCTGCTTTAATCAAAGTGTTGTGCAACCGGGATAGTTAGAATCATTCCACTCACGCTATTAGAGAGTGATGAACCTAAAACTTACCAATTGCCGTCTTTCGAACTCGATTCGGTTTGACGGCTCGCATAGAGGGAATTGCAATACTGATGCCAACTTTTCGCTGGTGCGGAGAAATAAATTAAAACCCGTTTAAAAACAGGGCGTTAGAGTTGGTTTGGGAGTATTTCAGAAAATAAAAAACACTCAGCGGCATGAAATTGCCGCCGATTTTGCCGGAAAGTTTGCCGCAGGATTGCCGCTTTGTCGGAATCCCGTCAGTTGAGACTGACTTGGTCTGTTGATTCAGTCGTTAATGTATCAAGCAGTTTGCTAGTCTATCGGGCGCATCTGTCGAGCGCATTAATAGAGCTCGTCAAATAACACGCCTTTCAGTGACTCCAGATTTGCCGCGACACGCAAAATGGCTTCGCCGGGCATGGAGCGCACCAGCTCACCGGTATCTTTGTTGGTGACATGCACAACAAAGCGATGCGATGCGCTGTCCACTGAAAACTGCAGGCTGGTGGGCGCTTTTTTCATCGCAATATTGAGCGTTTTGACCGCCTCTTTCACATCCGCCAACGTTTGATTGAGCTGCTTAATGCTCTCGCCTTTAGACGCTTGCACGTCCTGACTGACATCCTGAATAGATGTGGTAGGCACCGACACCGGCACACTGGGCGACGCTTGCGCGGCACCAGCGACAGCCCTGAACGGCGCGGGGGCCGGTGCGGGCGGTGTGCTCAATTTGAGATTGTTATCAATCCCGGACATATCTGTCACCTGTTCAGTTAGCACTCAAGCGGTTAATTACGCTTTGAGCAGTTTAAGTGGTTACCCTTGATGACCTTGTTTGGTCATTATCTGTGGGGGAAACCACCCCAATCACATCTCAACATCGGCAGGTTAATAGAAAGCTTTAATTTTTTTTCTATTTTATTAACACCGACTGCTCAGACCGGATGCTGTTAGAGGATGTTATCTGCAGCTATACTTGGCAGCTGTTATGAACTCGAAATTTGGAGCTGCTGTGCGGGTTATTGCCTTAATCGTTGATCTGATTGATCGCTTTACCGATATCACCGGTCGGCTGATCTCGTGGCTCACTCTTGCAATGGTATTGATGACCGTTGTGGTGGTTGTGCTGCGCTATTATTTCGAAAGTGGTTCGATTGCCCTGCAGGAGTCGATTACCTATCTCCATGGACTGGTCTTTATGCTTGGCATTGGCTTCACTTTGCAGCGTGGTGGTCATGTGCGTGTGGATATTTTTTACCGCGGTTTCTCGCCGGCACGCAAAGCACTGGTCGATCTGATCGGTGGCGTGATGTTTTTGTTGCCGGTGACGGTACTGATTTTCGTGATGTCCTGGGACTATGTTGCGGCGAGCTGGGAAATAACCGAGGCATCCAGTGAGCGCAGCGGTATTGCGGGTGTCTATTTATTGAAAACGCTGTTGCTGGCGATGCCAGTGACGCTGTTATTGCAGGGAATTGCTGAAATCCTGAAAAATATTCTGGTGCTGCTGGGCAGGCAGCAGACTGTTATAGATCGTCTTCATCCCGGTCATTCCGAGCCGCAAATTTAATGGCCGAATTTATTCCTCTACTGATGTTTCTGGCGGTCTGCCTGGTGTTGATGGCAGGTTATCCGGTGGCGCTGTCGCTGTCTGGTACGGCGTTGTTATTTGCGCTGGTGGGTTTTGCCAGCGGCAGCTTTGATATGGCCTTTTTGCAGGCGTTGCCTAATAGGCTGTTTGGCACAATAAAGAACACCACACTAATTGCGGTGCCGCTCTTTGTGTTTATGGGTGTGATGCTGGAAAAGTCGCGTTTGGCTGAAGACCTGCTCGAGAGTATGGCGGACCTGCTGAAGGGTTTTCGCAGTGGTCTCGGTATTTCGGTGGTGTTGGTGGGTGCGCTGCTGGCGGCGAGTACGGGAATTGTCGGTGCCACCGTAGTGACCATGGGGTTGATGTCGCTGCCGACCATGCTCAAGCGCGGTTATTCTGCGTCTCAGGCGACTGGTATTATCTGCGCCACGGGCACATTGGGGCAGATTATTCCGCCATCGATCGCGTTGGTGTTGCTGGGAGACATTCTCTCCAGTGCCTATCAGCAGGCGCAGCTGAATATGGGAATTTTCACTCCCAAGGTTGTTTCGATTGGCGATCTGTTTGTCGGTGCCATTATTCCCGGTTTGATATTGGTGGTGCTCTATTGCCTGTATGTCATTCTATTTGTTCGCCCTGCAGTGACAGCCGATGATCAAAATGGCCCAACCGAATTGGGTTTGTCGCGAGCGATGCTGAATCTGTTGCCGCCGATTGTATTGATTGCCGCGGTGCTTGGGTCGATTCTTTCTGGCGCAGCCACGCCGACTGAGGCTGCTGGCGTGGGTGCCTTTGGCGCCACATTGTTGGCACTGTTTAAAGGCCAGTTGTCTGTGGCACGCTTGCGCGAAGTGGCGCAGAGCACCACTGAAGTGACCTCGATGGTGTTTTTGATTTTGATTGGTGCGGCGATCTTTTCTCTGGTGTTCAGGGGCTTTGGTGGTGAAGAGCTGGTCGAGCACTTTTTTGCCGGGCTGCCCGGCGGTGTGGTCAGTGCCACTATTTTGGTGATGGTGGTTATCTTCCTGTTGGGCTTTGTGCTCGACTTTATCGAAATTACTTTTGTGGTGGTGCCGATTGTCGGCCCTGTGCTGCTGGCGATGGGTCTGGACCCAGTCTGGTTGGGTATTATGATTGCGATCAATTTGCAGACATCATTTTTGACCCCCCCGTTTGGTTTTGCGCTGTTTTATCTGCGTGGTGTGGCACCGTCTTCGGTGGAGACCACTGCGATGTATCGTGGCGTTATACCTTTTATACTGATTCAGCTACTGTTGATGCTAATGCTGTCAATCTGGCCCGCGCTGGCTACGTGGCTGCCCACGGTGATATACAATTAAACGCGTTATAACTAGGCCGGTTAAGCCTAGCCTATTAAAATTCAGCCGATTATTGAGGACAAGATATTGATCGAAACACAATCGCCAGTGCCTTCCGGCAAACTGATTTCCCAGACCATTGCTATGCCTCGTGAGACTAATGCCAATGGCGATATTTTTGGCGGCTGGCTGTTGAGTCAGATGGATCTCGCCGGCGCCATTTTAGCCGGACGTGTTGCTCATGGTCGCGTGGCCACGGTGGCTATTAGCAGTATGTCGTTTCTTAATCCGGTGCCAGTGGGTGCTGTAGTGGGCTGTTATGCTCAGACGCTCTCGGTGGGGACGAGTTCGATTCGCATTTTAATCGAAGCCTGGATTGATAATGACAGCGAGGGAGAGCAGATTAAAGTCACCGAGGGCGAATTTGTGTTTGTCGCCATAGATGACAACGGTAATACCCGGCAGGTACCTGAGGCTTAATCTGGTCGAGGCGACTGGCCTGGAAATACCAGTGCCGCAAAAATTGTTTGGCGCAGGCTTTCAGATTCGTTGACCAGATGATGACCTGCCCCTTCGACTAACTGCAGTGACATATTTGGAAATTTGCTCTGTAACAGTTTGATATTGTGCTGCCAGTCCAGAGTGCCGTCACTGTCCCCCTGAATCACGTTGATTGGAAAGTGATTTTCTTCACTGCGACCGATCTCTTCGACCCAGTCAGCCATAGCCCCAACCCAGTCGGCAGGCAGGCGATGGGGCTGAAAGGGATCGCTGTGACGAATAAAATCTAAAAATTCGTCGTCTTGTGAATTGGCGCGGAATACCCGTTTCATGGTTTTTCTAAACGGGCGCGTTAATTTGAACAGCCATTTATTCAGCGCCCAGAGTTTGGGTTGCACCAACGGTGCCAGCAGATTGAGGCTGGCAAACGGGTAATCCGGGCATTTACCCTGATCAAACAGCTGTTTGAGTAATACGGCGCCGCCGGTGCTCTGACCAATGCCGTGCAGTGGGTTTGGGCACAGCGGGCGCGCTGCGGTCAGAACCTGATCGAGTTGTGCGACATATTGATCGAAACATTTAATCGAGGCGGGTCGACCGCTGGAGAGTCCATGGCCAATCAGATCAAAGCTCAGTACAGCGATGTTTTGATTGAGCAAATGTTTGATTAGATGGCGATAGAGGCCAGTGTGATCAAGATAGCCGTGCACAATCACTGCAGTACTCTGCGCTTGATCAGGCTTCCATAACATCAGGTGGCTGCGCAGATCATCCTGTTCAAGTCGGCCGGCGAACAACGTAAGTTGATTGTTGGGTCGCGGCAAGTGGTAGAACTGTAGATAAGCATCCAGCTCTTGGTTCGCGGCGGGATCAGCGACAATAGCATTTGGCCCAAACAGGGGCAGTGTTTGAGGCAGTCTTCTGATTTGCTCTTCGACGGCCTGAGTGGCGCGGTTTAAATCTGTCTGACGCATAAAATTGGTTGCAATCTGTGTTAGAGTTTCGCGGAATTGCTGGTCTATCGTGTAGCAGCACCTTTTGCATCTTGTCAGAATAATAATGAATTACAAGAATAAAGATTTCGTCGAAAAGTTGATCCAACAGCACAGCGCAACGCTAGTGCGATTTTTGGCGCGCCGGATGAAAAGCCGTGAAGATGCTGAGGATATCGCCCAGGCAACATTTATGCGCCTCTATACCCTGGACGATCCCGGCGAGCTGTCCAATGCCAAGGCTTTTCTGTTCCAGGTTGCCGCCAATCTTTCAATAGACCAGCTGCGCAGAAAAACCCTGCATCAGAATTATCTCGATCGCGAAGGCGTCAAGATTCCCGGTGATGGCTCGGCGGGGCTGAGCAATTTTTTCGAACACATTCCCCTTGAGCGTGAGATGGAAGCCAAGGATACGCTGCACTTTATTTATCAGTCGCTGGGGTCCTTGTCTCAGAATCCACGTCAGGCGTTTATTCTCAATCGTGCAAAAGGTATGACTTACGGTGAAATCGCAGAGCAAATGGGTGTCTCGGTGAGCTCGGTGGAGAAGTATATTCTTGAGGCGCTAAAACATTTGCGCGGCGCGTTAGAGGCGAGCGACAACTCTTCAGTGAAATAGTCATCTCATTGAAAACAATTTGTGCCAGACTCAAAACAGCGATTTTAAGTTCAGCGGAAAAGCCCAACTGAAAAAATTTTAGCTAAACAATGGAATTTTGCGGAGGGATTTTCGATACCGCTCGTCCTATTGGTACCACAAAACGTAACCATGGAAAGGCGCTTGATATTAAGTGCTTAGAACTATTGAATAAAGCGCCTGGCAGAGAGCCCATCGACCACGACCTTGCACAGCAGGCTGACACCTGGATTGTCGCGTTGCGCAGAGAAAATCTCGCGCAGGACGATCTGCAGCAGTTTGCTGGTTGGTTGGCTGCAGATACTCGTCATCAGCAGGCCTGGGACCAGGCGCTGGCGGCTTGGCAAACTCTCGGTGTGATTTCTCACCTGCCGGTCGATTCATTTTTGCACAGCCCTGCCGTTGCGTCGGGCTCACAGATCGACAACCTTTTAAGCAGATTGCGTCAGCGGTGGGCGCCAGTGGCCATGGCTTTTTCACTGATGCTCGCGGTGGTTTTGGTGGCGACGTTTGATCCCGGCCCGAAAGCCGTCTACGTCGCCGACGTTGGCGAGTATCAGCAGATTAACCTGGCCGATGGCAGCGTTATCGAGCTCAATACCGACAGTGCAGTTGAGGTCTCGCTGACACCGGATGCGCGCGAGATTGTACTGCTCAAAGGTGAGGCATTTTTTACTGTTGCATCGGATAAAACCCGGCCTTTTGTGGTTGATATCGACGGCGCTTCGGTGCGCGCGCTGGGCACTGCCTTCAATATCTATAGAGATAGCGATAACACGGCGGTTGTGACCGTCAGTGAAGGTATTGTGCGGGTTGAAGAGGCCAGTGGCAGCAGCGTTTCGGCGGCTCAGTCACGCTTGTTGACCGTCGACAGTGCGCTGCTAATCGATTCTGCGCGCGGTTTGAGCGATGTGAATGTCGAGCTCGAACAAGTAACGGCCTGGCGTCAGGGGCAGCTGTTGTTTGACAATACCCCTCTGCCAGAAGCGGTGCGCATGCTCAATCGTTACCTGTTAAAAAAGGTTGAGGTCGCCGATAGCGTTGCTCCCAGTATGCGGCTGTCCGGAACCTTCTCGTCTCGTCAGAAGCGGCAGACATTATTGGCGGTGGCCGACGCACTGGAGCTTAAGCTCACGCCCAACGGCGACAAATGGTTGTTGTCTCAAAACAACCCTTAAGGTTTAATGCCTGATACGCCTGTAATGGGCGCTTGCTGTCAGGGTGCATTGTGTCTTTTCTAATCTATGCGGTTGCATTTTAGTGGCTTTATGCCGACCGATCTGGTCTGTTATTGCAGGGTTAATGTTACTGCTGGCGGGAACCTCTGCTCGCGCTATTGTCACCGACGAATATGATATCCAGCTGCCTTCAGGCAGTCTTCACAAAAGCTTTATCGCGCTTGGTCAGCAGACTAACGCGTCAATTATATTCCCCTCATCGCTGACCAATTTTAAAGATATTAAGGCTATTAAAGGCAGCTTTAGTATTATTCAGGCACTCGAACAATTGATCGCGGGTCGCGATCTGGAGTACCGGGTTGTAGGCCCGTTGTCGGTTGTAGTGTTGCCTCGTTGCAAGGTGGGGCGGCTCTGTCAGGCCATGGAGGATGACACACGCTTAAATACGCAGCAGTATGCGATGATCGAAGAACTGATTGTGCGTGGCAGGCAGTTGACCGGTTCGAGATTCAAGCGGGTCGACGACTATTCTTTTTCGCCGGTTGAGATTATTACCGCTACGGAAATCCGCCTGACCGGTGCGCAAACCCTGTCGCAGTTGCTGCGCTATACCCCGGAAGTGGCGGGTAATTCCGCCAGCACTGCGGTTAGCAATGGCGGTAATGGCTCCGCCAGTGTCACGTTGCGCGGCCTGCCATCGACTAATACGCTGGTTTTAATTAACGGCTTGCGCACCACCTCAAATGCGCTTGATGGTGGCTCGGTAGACCTGAACAGCATTCCCGCTGCTGCCATTGATCGTATCGAAATCCTCAAGGACAGCGGCTCTTCAGTCTACGGCTCCGACGCGATCGCCGGCGTGGTCAATGTGATCCTGCGTAAAAGCATGGACGGTACATTGATAAATGCCTACTACGGCGCAGCACAGCGAGGAGATAATCAAACCCGTCGCTACGATCTGGTAGTCGGCGGTGTCCTTGGCAGTGTTGAGATGTTGATGGCAGCTTCGCATTATGACCAGGCGGGAATATTCAGTCGCGACAGGGCCATATCTCGTTCTGCGGACGGACGCGGTATGGGTGGGACCGATCAACGCTCAAGCGCAACGCCAAGCGCACGAATCGTTTGGAATAACAACGTCGTCAGCCTGACATCTGATGAGTTGAGCGGGAGTTCTGCCAGCCACTTTAGCGAGGCTGGCAGTGAACACCTGTTTGACTACCGTGTGGACACTTCCTCGCTTGTCCCTTCTCAGCATGACTCGGTGTATTTCTCTGCAAATCTTAGCGATCTTGACAGTGTCGACGCTGCATTTGATCTTTCTTATATCAAAAATCAGACATTGATTAGCTATGCAGCGATGCCAATTTTCACCGCATTTGAGGAGCAGCCGATTACCATCAGTGCTGAAAATCAGTTTAATCCTTTTGGCGAGGATATAACGGATGCCCGCATTCGTCTCAGCGGGCTTGGGCCGCGGACCCAGGAAAACCAATCGCGAACACTGCGCGCTCGTGTTTCATTGATGGGTGGATTGGCTCAGGGTGATTGGCAGACAAGCCTGAATTGGAGCCGCAACAGCGCGGAAGAGGGGTGGCGCAATCTGGTTAACTTGCAGAATATGACTCTCGGGCTTGGTGATAGCGCGGTATGTGCAGCCATTGATGGCTGTGTCCCGGTCAACTTTTTTGGTCAGCCGGAGGCGATTACAGCGGAACAGCTGAACTATATCCGTGCCGATGCGCACCATCTGGGCGAGTCGACGCTGACCTCGTTTAATTTTGATCTGTCCCAAGTGTTCGATATTCTGCCTGCGGGGGAACTCGAGTTTGCTGCGGGTTTTGAATTGCGCCGCGAGACGCTGATAACTCTGGCTGACCAGCGTGTTGAGCGCAATCAGTTAATTGGTGGTGAGTTTGGTAGCAGTCACGGCAAGCGAAGTGTTTCCGAAATTTATCTTGAGTCACTGATTCCGCTGTTGAACCGTGGCGCTGATGGTCCATGGCTTGAGGCTAATCTATCGCTGCGAGCGACTCGCTTCAGTGATTTTGGCTCACAGATCAATCCCAAGTTGGCGCTGCGTTACCGGCCGAATAAAAGCTGGATGTTGCGCGGCAGCGTTTCCAGTGGCTTTCGTGCACCATCGCTGTTTGAGTTAAATCAGAGTGATAGTGTCAGTCAGGCATTTTTGCTAGATCCCTGTTCGATTTCAGGGAGTGCAGGGACGTTGCCGGGCTGTCTTGTGCAGTCGGATTCCCTGCGCGTTCAATATCCGACGGTGACAGGCGGCAACGCCGAGTTGCGTCCTGAAACGTCAGACAATGTCAGTTTCGGCTTTATTTATAGTCCGGTTAGTCTGAGTAATTTCAGTATTGGTATGGACGTCTATCAAATAGAGGTGAATGACATTATTGGCGCTAATGGCCAGTTTTTCCTCGACCAGAATGCTGCCGGCATGCTTTACGGCAATCGTGTTATTCGTGATGCTGACGGTGAGTTAATCAAAGTGATTGCCAATAATGAAAATCTTGGTGTGCGAAGTGTTTCTGGCATGGATATGGATGTTTCCTGGCGGGTATTTATTCCAAAGTGGGGCACGCTGGGGATCAATGTTAGTGGTTCAAATATCGCCTCTTATAAGTTTCAGAGCGGTCCGCGTGCCAATGTTGAGCAGTTGGCCGGCACGTTTGAAGATGAGGCTGCTGAGGGCAGCGGCACTTTGCCCAAGTGGAAGACCAGACTCAATTTGTTCTGGCAGTTTGGTGATTGGGAAGTTGGTCTCTCATCATTTCGAGTCAGCGGTGTCATTGAGACGGTCAGCGGGCTGGGGAAAACACGTGATATTGGCGTCTGGTCTCGCGAAGATGTGCAAATAAGCCGCCATTTCAATTCTGCAAAGTCGCTGCTCACTGTTGGTGTGGAAAATATCTTTGATCAGTCCCCGCCCTTTATGGCATCTGCATTTAACGATAATTTTGACACCCGCACCTACGACTCAGTCGGTCGATATGCCTATATCAGGCTCAGTCATCATCTCTAGCACTTATTTAAGTGAATTTTTTTTGCATTTCTTCTGAGGGGTATTGATTTTCACCCGTCAAAACACTGTCCACGGAGAATGGGCGGTTTATAAATCTTGCGAACACAACCTGTTAGATATTCGGAGCCTTCAGAGATTGGGCCCGTTAATCAGTTATTTTTAAAATTTGGGAGTTACTATGAAGACCTCACCTTTAACTAAAGCGATACGCGCTACATTAGGAGCTTCGTTGCTCTTTACTGTTGCGTTGCCAGCCTTTGCTCAAACAGATGGCGAAGAGGCAGCTGTTGAAGAAATTACCGTAACTGGTTCGCGCATCAAGCGTACCACCGGTCAAGAATCACAGGAAATTATTACAATCAGTGCGGAAGATATGAAAGTGGCAGGTGATATTTCTGTTGCTGACGCACTGCGTACATCTACATTAAACTCGCTCGGTTCATTCCGTGAGTCTTCTGGTAGCAGCGCTCAGTCAAACGCTACTGTAAACCTGCGTGGTGCTGGTGCGTCGCGTACACTGGTTCTGGTCAACGGCCGACGAGTTGTTGGTTCAGCATCATTGGGCGGTGGCGGATCCGTTAACCTGAACATGATTCCTTTCGCGTTTGTTGAGCGTCTGGAAATTGTTGCTGACGGTGCATCTGCGGTTTATGGTTCTGATGCAGTAGCCGGTGTAATTAACGTTATCCTCAAGAAAGGCTATGACGGCGTTTCCTTTACTGCTCGTTATGGCGATCGCTCAGAAGACGATGGCAGCACTGAGAGCTTCTCTTTCCTGACAGGTGCTGAGGGCGACCGTGGTTCGGTTACTTTCGGTATCGAATATGACAGCCGTGACGCGATTTTCGATAAAGATCGTCACTACACCGCTGCAAGTTATGGCGATTATGATGGCGATGGCTTTATTACCGGTTATGGCGAAACAATTGGTGTGTCTTACTACGGTTACACTCTGATTAATCCAAACTATGTAGCCGGCACGGCTTTCGATCCTAATGACGCATCTACTTGGCAAGTATCGCCAGGTCAGAACTGTACTGATGATGGTTCATTTGTTGGACAATTAAAAGCTGACCTAGTCTTTGGTCCAGACACCGGTTTCTACTGTGGTTATGCCTATGCCAATGTTTCAGCCAATCGTGCTAGCCTTGAGCGTGTCAACACGTGGATAAGCAGCTCTTTTGAACTGTCTGACAACGTTGAGTTGTTTGCCGATGTAATGATTTCGAATAACGAATCATTCGGTCGTTACGCGCCGCCAGCGGCTCCAGGAAAGGCGCTTGCGTCTGACCCACGCAACCCATATGGCGAAGCAGTTAATGGTTACTTCCGTTGGGTTGATATTGGTACCCGTGACAATGTTGTTAATGACACGCTGACCGACGTTAATTTTGGTGTCCGTGGTGAGTTGAGTGATACGCTGTCTTATGAAGCCTACTACACTTACTCGGACTATCGTTCAAGCTCTATTGGTACTTACTACCTGAGCTACGGTGGCTTTGACTCCAACATCCTTAATGAAGTAACTGACTACGACACGTATGTAGATAACCTGAAAGCAACCACTTTGAATGATGACCGTATGAACATTCAAAAGACGTTCTTGGGTGTGCAGTGGGATATGTTTGAGATGGCGGGTGGTACAGCGTCTTCTTACTTTGCCCTTGAAAGCTTCGATGTGTCTTACTCTGCATTGGTTGATGCGCAATCAGAAGCGGGTCTGGTAGGTGGTTCTGCCGGTAACTCTGCTAAGGGTGCGCGCAGCGTTTCAGCGCTGTCTGCTGAAGCCCTGTTCCCTGTCAATGATTGGTTGGAAATCGATGCAGCGGTTCGTTTCGATGACTATGACGATTTCGGTAACGCGACTTCTCCACGCCTCGGTGTGACTTTCACAATGATTCCTGATGTTGTGTTGAAAGCATCTTACGGCCAGGGTTTCCGTGCACCTGATCTGTCTGACCTCTATGGTGCGACGTCGTTCTCTGCTGAAGACGCGACTGACTACTACGGTTGTCAGTTGAACGGTATTGCTGAGGGAGACTGTTCCGAGCGTCAGTTCGACACTTACATTGGTTCTAACCCGAATCTGGATGCAGAATCATCAGAGACATACTCTTTCGGCGCAACCTGGGAGTTTATGGAAGGATGGTACGCAAGTGCTAACTACTTTAGCCTGGAGCTGTCAGATGCGATTGAATATGTATCTGCGCAGGACATGTTGAATGTCGACTACAACACTGGCGGTCAAAACTCTCAGGTAGTCCGTAACGCCGCTGGCCGTGTAGAAAGCATCTCTGCTGGCTACCAGAATGCAGTAACCGACATTCAGTATGAGTCTCTCGATTATGCTGTTAACGGTACTTATTCTACTGACAGCTGGGGTTCTTTCGCCTTACGTGGTAATGCAACCCAGTACTTGAACTATGAATATGAAGCGACCTTCGGTGAAGGTGACATCGCTGATGCCGCTGGTACTCTTGGATTCCCAGAGTGGCGTGCAGGTGTGACTGTTTCTTGGTCTATGGACAAGTGGTTTGCTAGTTTCGCCAGTGACTTTATCGGATCTTCCGATAGCAAAATATCTGACGTTACTTACTCTTCATACACCACTCATAACGCATCGGTTGGTTATGATATGGAAGAGTATGGCACCATCAAGATTGGTGCCAGCAACATTACTAACAAAGATCCTCTGTTGAACCAGTTTGGTGAACAGGCGGATGAATACATGTATGACAATACCGGCCGAGTTATCTTCGTCGAGTTCTCAATTGATATGTAAGCTTTGTTGAAAGTGTGTTAAAACGAGAGCCCGCGCAAGCGGGCTCTTTTTTATAAGGAAAAAATAATGGATGCGTGGGGAAATTTTTGGCAAAAAAACCATAGTACAACTTTTGCTGAATACTACCCGGATGGTTACACCAGTGGCTATGTCGCCGATTGGTGGGCAGCTATCTTGCAGGCCACTGTCGCGCGGCCACTTGATGTGCTCGAGGTGGGCTGCGGCAATGCTTCCCTGTTACCACTTGTCTTTGAACTGGGTATCGCCGGCACTTACACCGGTCTCGATGCGGCACCGGTGCAACTTTCCGCAGCGGCTGAAAAACGCAGCAATAATCACATGAAGACATCACTGATCGGCGGCGTTGGCATCGAAGCGTTTCAGAGTCAGCAAAAATTTGATCTTATCGCCTCGGTTTACGGTATCGAATATTCTCCTCTCGAACAATCACTGCCCGTGGTCAAGTCATTACTGTCGGAGCAGGGCAGCCTTCATTTGCTAATGCATCACTCAGATTCAGTGATTACGTCGATGTCAGCTAAGGATTTGGATGGGTTTGACTTTGACCTGATGCAGTCAATTGTGCAGCAGTTACAAGCTATTGATACTCTGCTGGCAAAGTATAAGGGCGATATTGCTCGACTGGAAAAATCTATGGCAGCTCAGGCTGCGCGAGAAAAAATCAATCAGTTTGTCACCTCGGTGATGAATGTGGAGCCTGCACAGCGCCATCCGGTATTGGTTGATTTTGCCAGTTCAGTGCTCATTTATTTTAAAAAATTACGTCTTACCAAGCATGAGAGAAAGGCTTATATCGAAAGTATTCTGGTAGACTTTCAGGCGTCAAAAGAACGCTGTAGACAGATGGTTAATGTCGCTCGCGATAGTAGCAGCATAGCCGAATTTGAAATATTGCTGAATAACTCCGGATTCAATAATGTGTCCGTGTCCGTACTCAATAATCAAGGGGAGCCAGTCGCATGGAATATAAAAGCAAATTAATAATCCCGATGATCTCACTGTTGGCGTTTTCTGCGCAGGCCCAGGATCCAAGCCAGTGTTTAACGCTAGTCGATGATAGTGAACGATTAGCTTGCTATGACAGTGCCTTGGGCTTTAACGCAAAAGGCTCGCTAGCCAATCAGGTTTCACCAGTACTGATTACATTGCCGACGGGACAGCCGGTTGCTAATAGACCCGAGGCTATTAAGGATGCTGGCAATCAACCTGCCAGCGACAGCACTTTACGCAAAGCGCAGCAGGCCTATGATCAAATCGTCGCGGATTCAGTTGTGATGGTGATTACCAAGATTCAGACCACCACACAGCGACAGACTTATTACTTTACTGATGGCGGTCGAGTGTTTAAAAAACTATCAGACCGTGCCGCCAGCATCAAAGTCGACGACAGAGTTAATCTGGAGGACGGAATGCTTGGCTCTAAGTTCTTTGTCAACCAAAGCGGCGCTAGGGTAAAAGTAAAAGAGATGGACTAGCCTTTGCTGGCACACTCAGGTGTAGATTAAAAACAAGCTTTCTCAGGGGGTTAAATGAAATTCGTACGTTTATTGACAGCGTGTGTCTCGGCGCTGCTTATGTCACTTTCACCGGCTTATGCCGCTCTACCTAAATCGGTTTCAACTCTGCTCGATGGGGCCGAGTTCAGCAACGCCAGAATTTCCCCTACGGGTGAGTTTATCAGTGTGGTGATGAAGCGTGATAAGCGCCGTACCCTGATCGTTCTCGATCGCGTCACCATGGCGCCCATCCCGGGCAAGAGCGTCCGCTATGAAGATGACGATGATATGGAAGTCTCTGGTGGTTCTTGGCTAACCGATACGCTGTTTGCCTATGCTGTGCAAACTGAAAACCGCGAGGACCATCGTCCCAGCGACAACGGTGATCTGTTCCTGCTTGATATGGAACAGGACCTGCCGGTTCATCTCTGGAACTACCGCGGCAATTTCACCAATAACACTCTCGGAAAAGGCGACCTTATCTCTGGCTTTATGCAGCCGATATCGAGCCTTCCAGATGATGCAAACAATATTTTGGTCTCGGTTTCGCCATTTAGCCGCGATGGTGGTGTGCGCCCTGCGCTCTATAGAATGGAGCTAGCCACTGGCGATATGAAAAAAATGATTACCGGCCCGGCTCGTGCGGCGCAGTTTCGTGCCAACAAATCGGGGAATACGGTAATCAGTTGGTGGGTTAAGCCAGATTATACGACTGACTTCGCCTTTCGTCGCCCCGATCAGCGCTGGCAACCACTGGAGGTGGATTTCCAGGGTGGATTTCAGCCTCTGCGGGTGAGTGATGATGGCCTCGTTGTTTATGGGTTAACGCAGTTGTTGGGTGATATCAACGCTGGCCAGCAGCTGGTCAAATTGACTTTGGATACGGGTGCGCTTGAAACCATTAAGGACTTTGGCTTTGTCTCGGAAATCGACGTCTCTTTTGGTCAGGGCGGCCATCCGGCATTTGCTCAGTGGATCGGTGACAAGCCAGAGTTGGCGTTGTTTGATAACAGCCGCCCCGCGCAAATCGTTGCCGGGTTTGCCAAGAGCTTTCCCGGCTATAACATCGATTTGGTCGGTGCCGATGACGCGGAGGATAATCTGATTATCCATGTTGGCTCGCCAGGCATTATGGGTGAGTACTATATTTGGGAAAAGTCTGAAGGCAAGGCACGTTATCTGTTTAGTTCCAACGAGGCTATCGACCAGCTTAAGTTAAACAGCTTTCAGTCGGTGAAGTATCAAGCAGACGATGGCGTCGATTTGCAGGGCTGGTTGTTAATGCCAAAAAATGGCAAGCCCAAAGCGTTAGTTAACTATATTCACGGTGGTCCCCACGGGCCCTATATTCCGCACCAGTTCGATGAGCGAATGCAGATTATGGCAGAGCTTGGCTATGCAGTTTTTGCGCCCAATTTCCGCGGCTCCGGCGGTTACGGGCAGAACTTTGAGCGCGCCGGATACCTGCAGTGGGGCACGCGGATGCTCGACGATATGCGTCAGGGAGCCGAGGCAGTTAAGGCTCGCTACGGTCTTGGGGAAAAGGTTTACATTATGGGCGGCAGCTACGGCGGCTACGCCAGTGCCCAGAGTCTGGTAAGGCACAGCGATTACTATGACTGCAGTGTGATTATTGCCGGTGTCTTCGATCTTGAGCAGCAAATTGATACCTGGGATGCAGGCAAAGGTTTCAACACGTCAGGTTATGAGAAAGCTGCGATTGGCAGTGATCCAGAGTTTCTGCGGGAAAATTCGATTATTCATAATCTCGATAGGGTTAAGGCGCCAATGCTGATTGTCCACGGCCGCGAAGATACCCGGACACCGATGGTCGGTGCCGAGACCATGGTCGATGCGCTGAAACAGACCAAGCTTAAGTATGAGTACCATTTTTATGATCGGGAAGGGCATGGGCTGTACTTTAAGCCGAACAGAATTGATCAGTACAAGAAGGTGCAGAAATTCCTCAATCGATGTGATCGCAGTTAATTGGCTACAGAAAAACAACCGTAAAACAAAAAGCCCCGCAGGAACCTGCGGGGCTTTTTGTTATGTCTTGGTTTGTCAGTCGGTATCGCTTATTCGTCCGTCGACAGTGATACATCGTAGACGCCGGCTTCACGGGCCTGATCAGAGATCAGCACAAACAGCTCAGTCTTCGATTTCGGGTGTGCGCTAACAACCACCTTGGCCTCGGGTTTCTCAGCATGCATCCGTTCAACGTTGGCGCGCACCGAGCGAACATCAATGCGACGTCCCTCCAGGGTTAGCTCGTTGCTTTCGGAGACGCGGAATACAATATTGGTGTTTTCACTATCTGGTGGCGGTTCGTCGGAAGTTGGTGGACGATTGACATCAAGCCCGGACTCATTGACGAACGAAGCAGTTACGATAAAGAAGATAAGCATAATAAACACAACGTCGAGCATCGGCGTCATGTCAATTTGCGACTCATCCTCTTCCTTACGTCTTTTACCTAGTGCCATTTAAGGTGCACCCTCACATATTTCTAATAATAATCAAGTCGCGCATTCTACTGATTTTTGTCAGAATTGCTAGCGCCACTATCCTTGAGCTACAAAGGAATGTACCCCGCCTTTGAACAACCCCTTTAGTGTGCCAGAAATAAACGAATTTAGGAAAACTTCATTGTTGCAATTGGAAAATAAATGCCTGAATTACCTGAAGTAGAGACTACCCTGCGAGGCGTCGCGCCCCATGTCGTCAACCAATCGATTGAAGCGCTGACCGTCAGTAACGGCTCGCTGCGCTGGCCCGTGACAGAGGGCATCTCCGAAATTGTAAGAGGGCAACGTATTACAGGCATCACACGACGGGCTAAATACCTGCTGTTTGAGCTGGAGCGTGGCAGCATGATGGTCCACCTCGGCATGAGTGGTAGCCTCCGGTTAGTGGACGATGGCGCCTCGCGGCGCAAGCATGACCATATTGAAATGCGTCTCGCCAATGGTGTCTGTCTGCGCTATCACGACCCACGTCGATTTGGCGCCTGGCTGTGGTCAGACAGCGGTTTCCCGCAGCTCGATCATCTCGGTCCTGAGCCACTTACCGATGAGTTTGCCGGCGAACGTCTATTCCACTTGTCACGCAAGCGTAAAATGGCCGTGAAGCCTTTTATTATGGATAACCATATTGTCGTGGGTGTGGGCAACATTTATGCCTCTGAGGCATTATTTCGCAGTGGCATTCGCCCTGATAGAGCAGCTGGTCGTATCTCACTGCAGCGTTATCAATTATTGGCAGGCCATATCAAAGAGGTACTGCAGAGCGCCATTATGCAGGGGGGTACGACGCTGCGGGACTTTGTTAATGGCAATGGTGAGCCGGGCTATTTTCAGCAGACACTCAACGTTTATGGTCGTGGAGGAGAGCCCTGCCACAATTGCGCTAAACACTTAAAAGAGATTCGTCTTGGTCAGCGCAGCACGGTGTTTTGCACGGCCTGTCAGCGCTAGGGCTTTCCATGACTCAATTACGCTAAGTGATCAGCGTATTTGAGTCTGATTGATCAGACTTTGTTAAATTTTTTGCTCAGGGCATTGGCCACGTTGGCGGGAACAAACTTGGACACATCGCCATCTAATGATGAAATTTCACGCACCAGAGACGACGAAATATAAGAGAAGCGCTCCGCTGGTGTTAGGAACACGCTTTCGATATTAGGCGACAGGGCGCGATTCATATTGGCTAGTTGAAATTCGTACTCGAAGTCCGATACTGCACGCAGTCCACGCATAATGGCGTCTGCCTTGCAGTCCTTAACGAAATTCACGAGCAGATAATCAAAGCCGCGCACTTCTAGATTCGGCACATGGCTGAGTGCTTCGGAGGCCAGCTGGATGCGCTCGTCAACGCTGAAAAGCGGGCCTTTGCGCTGGCTGCTTGCGATGCCAAGAATAACCTTGCCAAAAAGCCGCGAGGCTCTCTCGACCAGGTCGATGTGTCCGTTGGTAATAGGATCAAAGGTGCCGGGGTAGACGATAGTCTTCATAGCCAGGTTCCACCGTGTTGGAGAGCGCGCATAGTACTCAAATTATGTCGTCGGCTCAATCCGCGAATAGAGAATGGTGTTCACTCCGCCGGTGATTTTACTGCGCTCGACACGCCAATTAGTCGGCGTACTAACATTATTATCCCGTGTCGCATGCTCGCAATAAATTAAGCCTCCGTTTTTAAGCCAATGATTTTGTTCAAGCAGAGCGCAGGCTTGGGTGAGCAGATTGAGATCAAATGGTGGGTCGACAAAGGCGATATCAAAAGGTTGGTCGGGCTTATTACGCAGGTATGCAAGGCTATCTGCTCGCTGTATGGTCAAACCTGACGCCTCCAGTAGCGTCTTGTTTTCGTTGAGGGTGACGAGCGCCTGAGAATTTTTTTCCAACGCGAGGCATTCACTGGCACCGCGGGATAAGGCCTCGAAACAGAGCGCGCCAGAACCGCTAAAAAGATCCAGGCAGCGTGCTCCGTGAATGCTGGGCGCCAGCCAGTTAAACAGCGTCTCGCGAACGCGATCTCCAGTGGGGCGCAAGCCATCCACATCGGGGAACCGCAACACACGGCTGCGCCATTTACCGGAGATAACCCGCACGCGTTGTTGGGAATTGGATTGCCTGGGGCTCAAAAGGATGCTCCTTTTAATGACATTTAGTCACCTTAAATCGATCAAGATGGTAGGATACACCAGATCATAACCACAGTTGAAAACGAACCGTAATGGACGCCAAATCAAGTGATATTCAACAACCGGAAGAGCGGGTAGACGTGAAAAAGCGTGGCTTTTTTGGTCGCTTTAAACGCGATAAAGCTGACGCATCAGAAATTGCTCAATCCGGTGTTAGCGATGCCGCTGCCCCAACCGTCGCCCAGCCCGTGATTCAAGCGACCGGTCTGCGAGCCAAAATCCAGCGTGCGCTGGCGCGCACCAGTAGCGGGCTCGGCGACCTGTTTCTCGGCGCTAAAACCATCGATGCCGATCTCTTCGATGAGCTTGAAACCCTGCTGCTAATAGCTGACGTGGGTGTCGAGACGACCACTCAAATTATTGCCGAGCTGACTGAGCGCGCAAGTCGGAACATGCTTAAGGATGGTGCTGCGTTGCAGGCGGCCCTGCATGAAATTCTGGTTGCCAAGCTGGCTGCCAGTCAACAGCCACTAGACATGGACAGTGCGGAAGGACCTTTTGTGCTTTTAGTGGTCGGTGTCAATGGCGTCGGCAAAACGACCACCATCGGCAAGCTGGCGCGCCAATTTCAGCAGCAGGGCAAATCGGTCATGCTTGCAGCGGGCGATACATTTAGGGCAGCGGCAGTCGAGCAGTTGCAGGTTTGGGGTGAGCGCAATCGCATACCCGTGGTCGCGCAACACACCGGTGCTGACAGTGCATCGGTGGTATTTGATGCGATTGAATCTGCCAGAGCCAAACAGGTTGATGTGATTATTGCCGATACTGCCGGGCGTTTACACAATAAAAGCAACCTCATGGAAGAGCTGAAAAAAGTTCGCCGAGTGGCTGCGAAACTGGATGCCGCCGCACCCCATGAGGTGCTGTTGGTGTTGGATGCTGGAACCGGACAGAATGCAGTGGCGCAGATGAGCGAGTTTCATGCCTCGGCTGGTGTAACCGGTATTGCTCTGACCAAACTCGATGGTACTGCTAAAGGCGGGGTTATTTTTGCTCTGGCCGAAAAGTTTGCCGTACCCATTCGCTATATCGGGGTTGGTGAAGGAGTGGACGACCTGCAGTCCTTTGTCGCCGAAGATTTTGTCTCTGCCCTGTTGGGCGAAAACCCTAGCGAGTGATGCGGTTATGATTCGTTTTGATAATCTCAGCAAGCGTTACGAGGGCGGCTACGAAGCCCTGCGCAATGTCAGTTTTGAGATGGACGCGGGTGAAATGGCTTTTCTCACCGGGCATTCGGGTGCTGGTAAAAGTACATTGTTAAAGCTGTTAATGCTGATTGAGCGGCCGACCTCAGGGAATTTATTGATCAACGGAAAGAATCTCAACCGACTGCCCCATGCCAAAGTGCCATTTTACCGTCGTCAGGTTGGTGTGGTGTTCCAGAATCATCAGCTACTGTTCGATCGCACAGTGTTTGACAATGTTGCACTGCCACTGCAGGTGGCGGGTTATTCTCACGCCGACATTGGTCGCCGCGTGCGCGCGGCACTGGATAGTGTCGGGTTGCTGGACAGAGAGCGGCAAAATCCGATAGCGCTTTCCGGTGGTGAGCAACAGCGGGTCGGCGTCGCTCGGGCAGTGGTGCACAAGCCTAAAATTTTGCTTGCCGACGAGCCCACCGGCAATCTTGATCCTCAGCTATCCGCGGAGATTATGGCGCTGTTCAAGCGCTTCCAGGATGTGGGGGTGACTGTGTTGGTGGCGACTCACGATATCGATCTGATCAATCGTATGAATATGCGTATTATGCGCCTCAATCAGGGCCAGATGGAGCAGGACGGAATCAGTTATGGCGGCTACTGACAACACTTCCCGCCGCGGTGCCCGCGGTAAGGTATTGAGTCGTACGGAGCGCTTGCGCAGCTATCGCTATCACCATCGTGCGACACTCAAAACCAGCGTCTTGAAAATGCTCCGCGAGCCCCTGCAGTCGCTGCTGACGATTCTGGTGATCGCCATCGCGCTGACCCTGCCTGCGGCGCTTTATCTCGGTGTTGAGAATATCAGTCAGCTCAGTGGCGGCGTCGATTCCTCTGCGCAAATTAGTGTATTTGTCAAAAAAGGTGCTCGCGATCCGGCACTGACAAAATTGGCTGAGCAGCTGGAGGGACTCTCGGGAGTTGCTTCGGTGAGCTATATCTCAGCGCAGAGCGCGCTGGATGAATTTAAAGCTGTATCGGGTTTTGGTTCAGCGCTGCAGTATCTCGATAACAACCCACTGCCCGAGGCATTTTTGGTGCAGCCGCTTCTGTTCAATGATGCCTCGCGCCTGGTGGCAGAGATCCGCAAAATGGCACTGGTTGACGATGTGCAGCTCGATATGGCTTGGTTGCAACGTCTCGATGCACTGCTGGATATTGGCCGGAAACTGGTTCTGGCACTGGCCGTGGCGCTGGGTCTGGGGGTGATTCTTGTGGTCGGTAACACCATTCGTCTGGCGATCCAGAGTCGCCGTGATGAAATCACCGTGGTCAAGCTGGTCGGCGGCACCGACGCCTATGTGCGTAGGCCGTTCCTTTACAGCGGACTACTATTTGGCTTGATGGGTGCATTGGTGGCAGCTATTTTATTGGCTTCGCTCGGTTTTTGGCTGGCCGAGCCCGTACGTAATCTAGCCGGGCTCTATCAGAGTCAATACAGTATCAGTGGACTTGGTTTTGGTGGTTTTATGGTGCTGCTGCTAATCGGCGGCAGTGTCGGACTGATCGGCGCCTGGCTAGCGGTCGGCCAGCATTTGCGCAAGATCAAACCAAACTGAAATCCTCTAAACAACGTATCAAAAAACCTGTAAGCGGTTGGTTTTAAAGGCTAGGAACGGATAATTAAATAATGTTAAAATATCCGACTGCGAACAGAAAATCGTTCAATTATTGATCAAAGAGTGTTGTATGAACAAAGCCCTTCAAACAATGGAGTGGATGGCTCCCGGCGGTAACCTGAATGCGTACATTCAGGGGACGGCGACTGTGCCCATTCTCACTCTGGACGAAGAGCGCGCACTCGGTGAGGCGCTCTACTATGAAGAAGACCTCGACGCAGCTCGTCGACTGGTTATGTCGCACCTGCGCTTTGTGGTACACATCGCTCGCTCCTACAACGGCTACGGCTTGCCGCTGGCCGATCTGATTCAGGAGGGCAATGTTGGCCTGATGAAGGCGGTTCGCCGCTTTAACCCCGAGAAGGGTGTGCGTCTGGTCTCCTTTGCTGTGCACTGGATCAAAGCCGAAATTCATGAATTTATTCTGCGCAACTGGCGCATTGTTAAGATTGCCACCACCAAAGCTCAGCGCAAATTATTCTTTAACCTGCGCAGTGCCAAGAAGCAGTTGCAGTGGCTGACGGCTGATGAAGCTCAGGCTGTTGCGGAGGATCTGGGTGTTCAGGTCAAGGACGTGATGGAGATGGAAATGCGCCTCACCGCGCGTGATCCGGCTTTTGATGCGCCAGCTGATGATGACGATGACAGCAGCAGTTTCAGCGCGCCGGTCTTCTTTCTTGAAGATAAGAGCGCCGATCCGGCACAGCTGGCTGAGAATGATGACTGGGAAGTGGATAACACTACCCGTTTGATTGATGCAGTTAAGAACCTCGACGAGCGCAGTCGCGATATTATCCAGCGTCGGTGGTTAAACGATGCCAAGGCAACGCTGCATGAACTGGCCGATGAATACGGCGTCTCTGCAGAGCGTATTCGCCAGTTGGAAAAAAACGCGATGAAAAAAGTTCGCGGATTAATGGAAGCCTGATATCAACCTGAATGAGACTAAAAGCCGCTGCGAGCGGCTTTTTTATTGCTATGGATAAATTGCTCTGGATCCGAATCACTGCCCTCAGCGGCGCACTGGCTGTAGTGCTGGGCGCTTTTGCCGCGCACGGTCTGAAGGAGATGCTGCCGCCACAGCTTATGGAAACCTACCAGACTGCGGTGCGTTACCATTTTATTCATACGCTGGCACTGCTCATCACCATCAACTTGCCGTTAAGTGCAAGCTCGCGGCTCTGGGCTGTACGCTGTTTTCTGCTCGGTATTATCCTGTTCTCCGGTTCGCTCTACCTGATCGCCTTTACAGGTATTAGCATGCTCGGCGTTATTACTCCACTGGGCGGAACAGCATTCATTGTCGGCTGGCTGCTGCTGTTTACCGCAACTCAAAAAGACGCTGCCGAGGATTGATGGACACTAAACCTGAAGCCAAAGCTGAAATGCGGCCGGAGTATCGCAAGAAAGATATCCGCAGCTATGTGGTGCGCGCGGGTCGTATGACCGAAGGTCAGCGCAATGCATTTGATACCTGTTGGCCTTTTTATGGCCTGAGTCTTGAGCATGGCCTGATTGACATTGAAACGGTCTTTGGCCGCCAGGCACCATTGGTTGTTGAAATCGGTTTTGGTATGGGCGACTCTCTGCTTGAGATGGCTGCCGCCGCGCCAGATACCGATTTTATTGGCATTGAGGTGCATCCGCCCGGGGTTGGCAGATTGATAGCTGGCGCGCATGAGCGCGGTATTACCAACTTGCGCGTCTATCTCGCCGATGCCACAGATGTGCTGAATGAATGCATCCCCGCGGCAAGCCTGCATCGGTTACAGCTTTATTTTCCCGATCCCTGGCATAAAAAGAAACATAACAAACGACGTATTGTGCAACCGAAATTTATCCAGTTGATTCGTCAAAGGCTTGCACCAGAGGCTGTCTTGCATATGGCGACAGACTGGCAGCCCTATGCCGAGCAGATGCTCGAGGTGCTTGAGCAGGCTGAGGGCTTTGTCAATGCGGTTGCCAAGCAAGAGTATTCACCGCGGCCAAGTTATCGGCCGTTGACCAAATTTGAAAAGCGTGGTGAACGATTAGGTCACGGCGTTTGGGATTTGCTTTATAAAAAAATCGGTTGATCGGCCCCTTCATTCAATCTGCCGCAACTGCCGATAAGTTAGTCGATACAGTCTGGGAAATACCTTAGACTTAGCCAACAAGACGTTTTTCAAGCGCAACCCATTAAGGAACTATTAAGGAAATTAACATGAATATGGCGAAAACTCTTCCCGTTGTAATGCTCTTTGCCCTGGCAGCCTGTAAACCACAGCCTTCAGATACCGCCATCGATGCGGCAGAAGCGGTTGCCCTGGAAAGCCACAGTCAGAAAATCAGCTATTTATTGGGTCTCGACAGCGGCAAGAATATTGCCGGTATCGGCATGGAGATCGACACCGCGGCTTTTGGGCAGGGGTTTAGTGATGGTCTCGATGACAAGCCGCCGGTATTGAGCGAAGAGCAGATCGCTGAAGCGATTCAGCGCTTTGAGACTGACATGACAGCCAAGAACGATGAGATGCAACAGGCAGAGAAGCAAGCACAGGCTATGCAGTCTGAAGGTAATCTTAAAGAGGGCGCAGAGTTCCTCGCCGCAAACGGCGCCAAAGACGACGTGGTGACCACCGCTTCAGGTCTGCAGTACAAAGTTATTACTGCCGGTGAGGGCCCAGTCCCTACTGCCGACAGCGTTGTCGAAGTTCACTACTCTGGCCGGTTGCTCGATGGCACTGAATTTGACAGTTCGATCAAGCGCGGTGTGCCTGCACAGTTTGGTGTGACCCAGGTTATTGCTGGTTGGACTGAAGCATTGCAGTTAATGCCGGAAGGCTCCAAGTGGGAGCTCTACATTCCTGCCGCTTTGGCTTATGGCCCGGGTGGAACAGGACCTATTGGACCCAACCAAACATTGATTTTTGAAGTGGAACTGCTGCAAGCTAATGTTGCCAGTGAAGGTTAATTGGAAATCCCAAGTAGCCGAAGCATAAAAAAAGCCCCGACAAGTCGGGGCTTTTTTTATCTGGCCTAGCTTCAATAGTATTTGTCTCTATGCTGGGCTCGAGCTGTTTTGCAGCTGTTCAAGGTGACCATTGTGCAAGACCTCGATCATCTTGTCCTCGGTCTCGAAACGCTGCTCAAGGGCTTCGCCCACAACTGACAGATCGATCGAGAGGCTCTCCAGATCGTCAGTGGCCAGGTACTTGTCATTGAAGTCGAGGACCGCTTCGGTCGATGGTTGAATTTTATCCATTAAATCAACGCCAGTCTTAAGGCCTTCCTTATCACTAAATGCTTTGGCTTCTTTAACCAGCTGTTCATACACCTCAAAATGACCTACCGAAACATAGTCGACCATTACTTCACAGAAGGCTTTTAACTTTTCGCCATGGCCATTGTTGTTGCCATCGAAGTCGTGAATCTCGATCAAGTCACAGTACTTGACTAGTAATTCGCGGCGTTCTTCCAGCCAGCGATCAACGATTTCGCTGACGCCGCCCCAGTGTTGTTTCAATTTTTGTAGATCGTTTAGCATGCCATTTACCCTCATCACTCCCTTGTGGACTTACAGTTTACTTCCTTTTACGCCGAAGAATAAACACTCAGTTGATAAAATAGACAACTGCCACCGGCAGAAACAGCGACGTCCAGATACCATTTAACCCCATGCCCAGCGTGGCAAAGGCACCACAGCGCGTGCTTGTTTCAAACGCTTTGGCGGTGCCGATGGCATGAGCGGTAACGCCAAGAATCAGCCCTTGCCAGCGTTCATCTTCGACCTCTGTGATTCGGAAAATGGTTTGCGCCATGATAATGCCAGCCAGTCCGGTAACCATGGTTGCCACCGCCAACAGGCTGGTTATACCGCCGATTTGTTGCACTAACCCGATGGCAATGGGTGAGGTGACCGACTTGGCCGCCAGCGACAACAGAATTCTGTCATCGAGCCCGAACAGTTTAACCATCAGCAGCGCACTCAATGTTGCAAACAGCCCACCGGCGAGTAGTGCAATGCTCAGCGGCCTAAACAGTGCAGGCAGCTGTCGCAATTGCTGCGAAAGTGGTACCGCCAGTGCTACTGTTGCCGGACCTAGCAGCCAATTGACCAGGCCGCTGCCAGCGTAATAGCGTTCAAAATCCAGCTCTATCCACTGTAGAAACAGATAGATAAGCGGCGTCGCAATCATTAGGGGGTGGAACGGCGATGCATTGCCCGAGCGTCGATAGACCCAAAGCCCAATAACAAATCCGGCTAGTGTAATTAGAACAGGCCAGGAGGTTGTGGCGATAAGCTGCCATTGTGGGATCAGAATCTGCGTTACCAGAACATCACCCACTGTGATTACTCACACGCTTTATTATCAGGCCCATAAACCACTGTGCCAGCATGGTGCTGACGACCAGTATAATGACGATCTTAGGAAATTGTCCGGTAATGGCGGGGGCGAGGAAAAAGGCACCTGTGGTAACCGGAACAAAGAGCAGTGCGATATAGCGAATAAGTTGACTGCTGGCCGACTCAAGCCAAGGCAGCAGTGATGTATTGAAACTTAAAACAAGCAACAGAAAAATCATCCCCAATAGTTGCCCGGGTAGATTTATCCCTAACAATGCTGCCGCGAACTCTCCGAGCCACTGGAAAATGACTAGTATGAGTACGCCGACAAGAAGTTTTTTCATTTCCGCAAAAGTTGAAAAACGGCTACGGCTGTTAGCCCGACAAAGCAGACTAACACCCATGCGGGCATGCTCAGACCAAGTAATTGCCACTGGACTTCCGCGCAGTTGCCGTCGCCACGCAACAGCATATTCAGAGCTTCAGACGGGGAAAAGGCGTCAAATAAATAGTCCACAGGCGGCCCACAGGCAGGTATCTGGTCTTCCGGCAGGCTTTGTAACCACAGCTGTTTGATGGAAAAGAAGCCACCGGCAGAAGCGGCGAGGGCAGCCAGGGCAGCATAAATCTTTTGTCCACCTGCGGCGGGGTTGTGCAGCGCAGAGACCAGGAAGATCACGCCGACCACAATCACAAACACTCGCTGGGTGATACACAGGTAACAGGGGTCCAGACCGAGCCGGTTTTGGAAATAAAAAACTGCCACGGCAATCAGGCCGGCGCAGCTTGCGGCCATAGCGAGGCCAATGGTTCGGTTGTTGGGCAGGTTCACAATATTCTCCTGGTTATGAGTCATTACTGGTTGTGCGCGGACGATAGTAGTGGGCAAGAAAATCATCAAATGACAGGTTGTCAGCGGCTTCAATTTGCTGCTGCTTGACCACTGATTGTTCGGCCAGGCGTTGGTACTTTTTCGTTTGTTCTGGGCTCAGCGGTCGTTGTTGGAAATAGTCGCGGTGTTCCTTTGCCTTGCGCATGGCCATTCTGTAATAGGTCTCACCACCGTTTACCATTTCGGCCAGCACTATAGCTGCAGGTGTCTGGCTGTTATCCGTAAGGCGAGTAGCCATGGCGGTCAGCCCTTTGCTATAGCTTGAGCAGTGGTTGGCGCGATCGAGTAATTTGGCAACTGGCTGCATTTGCGTCACCAGTGACAGGCCCCAGTCAACTCGCTTGCGCTCAAGGCCGCCATCCAGTAGTTCCAGCCCAGGGTCGCGGCCGCGCGCCACGGTACGGCGCTGATTTTCGTGAATTTGATGGTACTCGGCGTTATGAGTTTGTGGGCTGTCTTGCAGCAGGCAGTAAAGTAGAAAGGTGTCGAGGAACTCGATTGTCTGTTTATCAATACCACAGGGCAGCAACGGGTTTAGGTCTATGCAGCGAACCTCAATATACTCGACGCCATGCTTTTCCAGGGCTTCGAGGGGGGTCTCCCCCGCTGCTGCAGTGCGTTTGGGTCGAATGGGGCTGTAAAATTCATTTTCAATCTGCAGCAAATTGGTCGTCAGCTGTTGATAATTGCCCTGCGTATCTTTCAGGCCGATTTCTTCGTACGCCTGATAGGGCGTTTGCAGGGCGCCCCTAAGGGTCTTACTGTACTGGCCGATATCGTTGTAGCAAACAATCAGCGAGCTCTGAGCATCACTCTGATAGCCGAGGTTGCCCATCCGCAATGAGGTGGCATAGGGCAGATGCAGGCTATGGCTGTCATTGCTAACCGGCACCAATTCGTGGCTGCGGCCGCGGACAAAGCTCTTACACACTGCGGGGGCAGCGCCAAACAGATAGAGCAGCAACCAAAAATAGCGGCGGAAATTGCGAATCAGCGCAAAATAGCCCTCGGTTTTAAAGTCCTTTAGGGATTGTTGGCTGCCTTGCAGAGCCTGCAGTGTCAACCAGAGCTCATCGGGAACCGAAAAGTTGTAGTGGATGCCGGCGATGGTCTGCATCAGGCGACCGTAGCGATGGCCGAGGCCGAGCCTATAGACGGTCTTCATACGGCCTGAATTTGAGTTGCCGTATTGGGCTACCGGGATACTGTCATCATCGCCCAGCTGGCAGGGCATGCTATTGACCCAGAGCAGCTCATCATTGATATGTTGATAGGTGTAGCTATGGATCTCTTCAAGCTCATTGAGCACTTGATCGATGGAGGCAGATGGCGCGGTAATAAACTCCAGCAGCGCCTCCGAGTAGTCGGTGGTAATAGACGGGTGTGTCAAGGCGCTGCCGAGTGCTGACGGATGTTTTGTCTTGGCGAGATGGCCACTGACCTCGACGCGAAGGCTTTCTTTCTCTATTCCGCGGGCAATATTTTTCAGCGCAGAGAGGTGGTTGCTACCCTCAAGTGCGGCAAGCCGATTTTCGAATGACAATTATGAACTCCTGATCAGGCGGCGTTGGTTTGATCAACGTTGGCTGGAGTGCTGGATTGTATTGCGGAGGCTTCTAACAGCAGAACCGGCCGGCCTTTTTTGTCGGCTTCGCATTCAATAATCTGAGCACGCAGGTTGATATCTTTAGCGTTGAGCTCGATCAGTTGATTTAGCGCGACATCGCGGTGCGGGGCGTTGTAAACCAGATTGGCATCAGAGCCATCAAGCCACTCAAGATCCTTGTTTAAAAAACGTCCATCATGACTTTTGATTATGTAGATTTTCATGCCAAGTCCGTGACAGTTAGAATAAATTACGGCACAGTGTACCGTATGTGGGTAACCGATCGAAAGAGAAAACCATGAATAAAACCGCACTTGTTCCTATCGCTGAGGGAAGTGAAGAGATTGAATTGGTCAATATTATTGATGTGCTGAGAAGGGCCGGTGTAGAGGTGACTGTGGCGAGTGCCAACAGTGATGGCGAGTTGCAAATCTGTGCGTCGCGCGGCACTAAAATTGTCGCAGATGTGATGCTCGAAGAGTGTGCGAACCGTCGTTATGACCTGATTGCCGTCCCGGGTGGATTGCCGGGCTCTGAGCATCTCGCCAAGCATCCTGTGCTGGATAAATTGCTTCGCGATCAAGCGGCTGAGGGAAAGCTGTTTGCCGCGATCTGCGCGGCGCCGGCGCTGGTGCTCTCGGCGAAGGGGTTGCTGGCAGAAAAAACCGCGACCGGCCACCCCAGTTTTATCCAGTCGCTCAAGGCGAAAAAGATCGATGGCGCGGCGCGAGTGGTTGTCGATGGCAACTGTGTTACCAGCCAGGGTCCCGGGACCGCACTGGACTTTTCCCTCGAGCTGGTCGAGCAGTTATGTGGCGTAGTCAAGCGTGAAGAGGTGGCTTCACCAATGGTGTTAACCACCACTCCCACGGCGTATTACTAAGCCGCTTCAACGCTCCCAGAAAAGCGGTGACCAGCAGTGTTTAGCTTGCGGCTAGACACTGCCCTCAGCATTACTGTCCAGTCCCGATTGCAGAACCTTACCGCTCAACCGCGCCTTCAGGTTCGCCCCCGAGAGATATAGGCAGGGCACAAAGACTAATGTCACCACGGTGGCAAATAGCACGCCGAATGCCAGCGATGCCACCATCGGAATCAGGAAGCGGGCCTGCATGCTGGTTTCCAAAAGAATGGGTGCAAGACCGATAAAGGTGGTCAGCGAGGTGAGAATAATCGGTCTAAAACGATCCTGTCCGGCTTGAATAAGCGCATCCTTAACGCCAACACCCTGGTCGCGCAGCTGATTAATTCTATCGATCAATACCAGGTTATCATTAACCACCACACCGGACGCCGCCAGAACGCCGAGAAATGAGAGCACGCTAAAGCTAAGGCCCATCATGAAGTGGCCAAAAATCGCACCCATAATGCCAAAGGGCACAGCGGAGAGGACGCCGAGAGGTTTTAGATAAGACTTGAATTCCACTGCCATCAAAATATAAATCATCCCCAGCGCAAGCATAAACAGCTTGATCGCACTCGAGAAGAACTCATCCTGCTCTGCCAGTTGCACGTCTTTCTTCAAATAGACATCGGGGTAGAGTCGCTGTAATTCCGGACCAATTTCGTTAAATAGTACCTGGGCCATTTCATCAACGGTCATTTTACCGGTCGTTGCCTGAGCCGATATTTTCACGCTGCGCTGGCGATCCTGACGGTTAATACGCGTGTAGCCTGGCACATAAGAGGCCTCTGCAACAGAGTAAAATGGGACTTCAGTTCCATTGGGAGTGCGGATACGCATGGTATCCAAGGTGTCAACCTGAGAGCGCTCCTGCTTGGGGTAGCGCACCATCACGCGAACATCATCACGGCCGCGTGGTACTCGTTGCGCCTCGGCGCCATAAAACCCCTGGCGAACCTGGCGGGCGACATCGGACAAGCCGATACCAAAATTGTTGGCATAGGGGCGCAGGCTGATATCAATATCAGAGCGACCAGAGTGGATGTCATCACGAATATTGCGCGCACCCGGGATATCGCGCATGCGGTCTTTGAGGAAAAATGCCGCCGCGGTAAGTTGATCGAGATTGTTTGAGGTCAGCACGGCTGTTACACGCGCGCCGTCGTCCCGCCCTGCTGCTGACGCGTTGACGCTGAAGGTCTTTGCCTGAGGAATTTCGCCAATCAAGCTCTGCCAGCGCTCAGCAACCAGTGTTGGGTCAATTTCTCCGCTCATATCTGGCTGCAACTCGAGCATCAGCCGGATGGTGTCGCCGTACATAAATGCCAGCTGATTGGCAATCAACTTGTCGGTGTCGACCCGTTCTTTAATCACCGGGTCGTCAACCAGTAACTTTGCTGCCCGTTCCGCGCGCTTGGTGATCTCGACTTTCCCATCCACTGAGTAGCCGTCGGGCATAACAATGCGCATAGAGAGAAAGTCAGAAGGGACATCGGGCATAAAACGCTGCTGAATATAGCCGGCACCGAGTAGGGTGATTGAGAGTACAAATGCGAGAAAAAAGCCTACCAATGTCAGTCCGCGCCAGTTGAGTGCGTGCTTTAGAAATGGGGTATAGATATCGCTGGAAAATTGGCTCAGACCATCGGCAAAGCGGTGGCGAATTTTACGCAGGGCAATACCCGCTCTGCTCGTTGCAGGCTTTTCGGGCTGCATCTTGGCCAGGTGCGAGGGTAGAATCCAGAGCGACTCAATCAGTGAGAAAGACAGAGCAACCAACGTGACGGTGGGTATCGCCCAGAGAAATTTAGGCCACATTCCTGGCAAAAATAACATCGGCAAAAATACAATCATGGTGCTCACGACCGCCAGCAGAACCGGCTTGGAAACTGATTGCGTACCCAGTTTTGCCGCCGTATCACCATCCTGTCCAAGCTGTTGATGACGATAGATGCTCTCTCCAACAATGATCGCATCGTCAACAATAATGCCCAGGATCAACAGAAAGGCGAACATCGACATCATGTTTAGAGTCAGCCCAATGGTCGGCAGGACCCACAGTGCGCCCATATAGGCGATAGCAATGCCCAGTGCTACCCAGAACGCCAACTGTGGACGCAGAAACAGCATCAACACGATAAACACCAGAATCAGACCGCCAAAGGCATTTTTTGATAACAGTGCCAGGCGCCCGGAGAACATGTTGGAATAGTCTCTCCAGGTTGCCAGTTGCAAGCTCGGTGGCAAAAAACTCGAGCCCGCTTCTACATAACTTTTCACGGCATCGGTGGTCGCCACAACGTCTGGGTTTTTGCCAACGCTAATACCGAGGAAAATTGCCTTGTGGCCGTTGAAGCGCGTGCGCAAGTTGCGTTCCTCAAAGCCGTCGATCACTCTGGCAACATCGGCAATTTTGATTTCAGTGCCGTCTGCACGGCTGGAGACAATAATATTGTTAAAATCTTCTTCGAGGTAGGCCTGGCCGCGGGTTTGAATCTGAATGTCACCGCTGTCTGCCCGGATAGTTCCTGCGGGAAGGTTGAGTGAAGACTGACGCACCGCTTTGACAACATTGTCGAAAGAGATGCCGTAGCGGCGCATATTGATTTCAGAGAGTTCGATATCAATCTGTGGTTCGCGCACACCCCACAGGTCAACAAAGTCGACGTTTGGCAGTGCTGCTAGCTCATTTCGAATACGTTGACCGTATTCCCTCAGAACCGCTTCGTTGGCATCACCGAAGAGAGCAACGCGAATGACCTCCTCGCGGGCTATTTCTTCGCGCACAATGGCCCGTTCGGCATCGGCGGGAAAGGTGATAATCGAATCGACATTGCTCTTGATGTCATTGAGCATTTTCGTCATATCATAGTTGTCATCGACCTCTATGGTAACTATCCCGCGACTCTGGCGGGCCTGACTAGATATGCTTTTTATGCCTTCAATAGAGTAGATGGCTTCTTCGATACGAACTACGATCTGCTCTTCCACTTCGCGCGGCCCGGCACCAGGGTAGGGCATGGAGACGGTAATAAAGTTAACCGGTGTGGAGGGGAAAACCTCTTTTCCCATGCCGCTGCCACCGATAATTCCGCCGGCCAGGATCAGTATCATCAGCAGATTTGATGCAATCGGGTTGCGCACAAACCAGGCGATAGAGGCATTCATAGAAGATCACCCGTCTCAGCGTCGGAATTGTCGGCTGTCGTTGAGGCTCCTGTCGCAACCTGCATACCCGGCACCGGCAGGGCAATTCGCGTACCGACAATCCGTGTTCCTGGAGTCAGATTGGTGGCTACCACAGAGTCGGCATCTGATTGCACAAGTGTCAGGGTCTGGAAACTCACCTCATTATTATCATTGAGTACGAGGACTTCGTTGCCACGATAGAGAATCTGCTTTGGTAGTTCTATGGCATTTTCTAGCTCACGACCGGCAATCTCAGCCTCGACAAACAAGCCAATACTCAGTGGCGGTCTGTTGCTGTCAGGATCTTCCTTAAACGGATTCTGCACTTCGGCAACGGCGTAGGTCATGCGGCTCTGGATATCGATCGACGCATCTGTGCGTACAATTTTGCCCTGCCATTCATGCGTTTGCCCGGCGACTCTAGTGCGCAGCGTGACCGTTGGGTAGATAGCTGTTTCTGAATCTTCAAAGTTGACTGGCAGGTCGACCAGAGCGGCCTGGCGGTCGGTTAGTGGTAAGCGTATCTCCACGACGTCGGTACTATAAATTTTTGCGATCCGTGTCCCTGGTGTTATGTATTGGCCAAGATCGACATACGTCTCTCTTATCCGGCCCTGAAAAGGGGCTTTAATCGAGGTTCTGCTGAGATCCAGATTGGCTTTGGCCAGATCGGCGCGGGCTGACTCCAAAGCAGCTTTGGCCGCCGCTAGCTGCGGTTCGCGCAGGAAAAGTGCATTCGCGGTTTGATCACCCAGGTCGCGCCACTCACGTTTAGCCTGACGAGAGCGTCCTTTTTCCAGTGCGACCTGTTCTTCGGCTTTGGCAACCTGAGCCTTGGCGCGCACTACGGCAAACCGGTAGTCGTCCGATTCGAGCTCGATCAGTTTGTCACTGGAGCGAAAAAAACTACCGTTGGCATAGTGATCGGAGACCGATACCACACGACCTGCCACCTGTGATACCAGATCAATTTCACGTTTGGGGGCCACGGTACCCTGAGAAAGAACACTCGGCTTTAATGCCTGCGGTGCGGCATCGATCACCTCGACCATTAGCAATGGGGGAGTCGGACGCTTATTTCTCTCAGGTTTTGACTTAAGGGTTGCCAAAGCAGTGATAAACAGGAGGCCTGCCACCAGGACGATAAATGTTATTTTCCCTTTGCGGTTAGACAATGGCATGGATAAACCTTTTCATTTATTAACGATGAGTATCTGACTGCAAACCTGCAGCGAGCGCTTGTAACGCAATTTGGACGCATTAAACGACGATTATGTTTCAAAAGCCCTTAAAAATGTTGTCTATGCCAATATACGCAGACCTAATCAGGGCGGATGCCCTCCCTGTCTGGTTAGGCAACCACAGTAAGTATTGCTTTGTGCCACACCTTAGCTTGCGTATTCGTCGCGATCCGACACTTCATGAAAAACTGTTTCGTCGAGCAAGCCCTCGCTTTTGGCAACAACTGTCGTGACCATGCCGTCGCCGGTGATATTGACCACGGTGCGCATCATATCCAGCAAGCGATCGACACCGATAATCAGACCTATACCCTCTACGGGCAGGCCCACTTGTTGCAATACCATGGACAACATAATCAGGCCAACACCGGGGACACCGGCGGTGCCAATCGATGCCAGAGTTGCCGTGGCAATCACAGCGAGGTATTCACTTATCCCCAAATCGAGGCCGTAAGCCTGTGCGATAAATACCGTGGCAACGCCCTGCATGATAGCGGTGCCATCCATATTAATCGTGGCGCCCAGAGGCACAGTAAAGGAGGCGATAGAGTTGTCCACTCCGACACGCTTTTCCATCACATTCATGGTTACCGGCATGGTTGCGTTGCTTGATGAGGTGCTGAAGGCAAATAGCATTGCCGGACGCATATTTTTCAGCAGCACCAAGGGGTTTAAGCGAGTAAATAGACTGAACAGGCTGGTGTATACCGCGCCTGCGTGGATAACCAATACCAGCGTGACCGTCATAAAATAGAGAGCCAGATTGCGTATCGCCGAGAAGCCTTCTTCCGTGAATAGCTTGGCTAACAGACAGAACACGCCATAGGGCGCGAGGTGCATAAGGATCGTGACCATACGCATAATCACATCATTAAAACTCTGGAATCCAGAGAGAGTAGATTGACCTGCCTTGCCGGCCTGAGTGATGGCGACGCCCACCAGAATAGAGAAGACAATAATTTGCAGCATATTGCCGTCAGACATCGCTTTGACAGGGTTGGTTGGGAAAATACCAATCAACACATCTTTAAATGAGGGTGGTGGCGGTGCATTAAAGGTTGCTACCGCAGTGATATCGATACCAATGCCCGGGTTGATAATATTCGCCAGGGTCAAGGCAATAGTGATGGCCACGGCAGTGGTAAACATATACAGAGCCAGCGTTTTAAATGCGATGCGCCCCATTTTGATATTTTCGCCCATCGCGGCAGAACCACAGACCAGGGAGACAAACACCAGCGGCACGACCAGTAATTTTAACGACGCGATAAAAATACGCCCGACCACATCAAAAATATACTCCACCGTCCAGTCGGTGAGCGGACCTGCGCCGCTGCCATCATTGGCCAGATTAAGGATCAGCCCGACGATAACGCCAAGCACCATACCGAGTATTATTTTTGACGACAGAGTCATATTCGAGTCCCTTGTTTTTATTAGTGTTGCTTGTCGCGATTATTGGTGATCCAAGCAAGAAAACGCAGCTTGAATTCCGGCACCTGCCAAATCAAAAAGATAAGGAAGCCAGCATTGGCTGCTGATATCAATGCAAAAAATTGTGGAATGGACATCTGTATCAGGCTTAAACAGACAATTCCGAGAATTGCACCAGCGACCATAAAGATCGCGTTAAACACATTGTTTGCGGCAATGATCCGAGCGCGCTTATTACTTGCGCTGCGAGATTGCACCATCGCGTATAAAGGCACAATAAAAATCCCGCCAAACATGCCGATAAAGACCAGATCGACGAACACGCGAATGCCGCCGCTGAGGCCGAAGAATGTCAGCGGTACAATATTCTCAATACCATTGTTGGCAAGTTGATAACTGCCTGAGGCAAAATAAAGATCAGCGCTAAACAGACTCAATCCAATTGCTCCGAATGGTATAAGACCTGGTTCCACCTGCTCACCCGAGACTTTTGCGCAGAGCACTGAGCCGATTGCTACACCAATAATAAAAGCGCCGAGTAGCACCGAGATCAGCGTCGGATGGCCGTATAGCACAGTGACTGCAAAGTTAGGCACCTGAGTTAAAAAGCTGCCGCCAAATAGCCAGAACCAGGAAATGGCCATAATGCAGAAGAAGACAGTCGGATTCTCCCGCGCGAGGCTGATATTGCGTATCGCATCAGAGAGTGGGTTAAGGCCGATATGAATATCACCTTTGTCCGCTGGTGCGTCGGGAATGGCACAGCTGGCCCACCAGCCGCCCAGTGCAAACAAGACGGCAACAGCAGCAACCAGCAGCGCTCCGCTCTGATAACTCACCAGCCATGCACCCATCAGTGTGCCAATCAAAATGGAGACAAAAGTGCCCATGCCAACCTGGGCATTACCGGCCATTAGCTCCTTGGGGGACAGATGCTGAGGAATAATGGAATATTTAATCGGCCCAAAAAAGGCGGACTGCACGCCGAGTAAAAAAAGAATGCTCATCATTAACATTACATTGCTAGTGTAGAGCGCATAGCCACCCACCAGCATAATAAGGATCTCGGCAAACTTGATGCGTCGAATCAGCCATGCCTTGTCGTATTTGTCGGCTAACTGACCGGCAGTTGTTGAGAATAAAAAGTAGGGCAGAATAAATAAGCCGGCGGCGAGATTAGTGAGAAAGTTGGTATTGCTTGCTGACGTTGAGATGCCGCTGCTGACAATTATCACCAGCAGCGCATTCTTAAATAAATTGTCATTCAGCGCACCCAAAAACTGGGTAATAAAAAACGGCAAAAATCGCCGTTGGCCAAATAGATAGAACTGCCCCTGTTGTGTCTCCACAGCTTTGCCCTATTCGTTGTTGTTGCCGATCACATAATCAGCCCACGCTCAGCATACTATACGTGTTGTACATTAGTGACTACTCGGGATTAGTCATCTTGAGACAGATGTGCCAGTGCCCCGGCATTCTGCTCCCAATTTTGACCGTCAAAAATCTCTACTTCGATCGATTCAACATGAGTCCGGTCAAGGCAGCGCAGATTGACACTGAAGCCGTCTGGATTAGAACGAGGTGTATAAAAAGCTTTGATGCCGCAGTGTTTGCAAAAAGTGTGCTGTGCAGCGCCAGTGTTAAAGGTATAGGTGGTTAAGGATTCTTGGCCACTGATCAGTCGAAATTTTGACGCCGGCACAATCATCTGGTCGCCTCCGCTGCGATAACAGATTGAGCAGTTGCAGGCGTGCGCATGCAGCTGGTCTGGCGCATCAATTTCGAACTGAACCGCGCCGCAGTGGCAGGAACCTTTATGGACTTTGTATTGTGTCATGGTGAAACTTTACTCCGCGTGGCCTACAAAATGACATCCTAAAATGAGTTATCCTAAAATGAGTCATCCTAAAAGTCGACATTCGACAAGGCAACAATGGCGCCTCATTTATCGCTCTTGGATGGTCCGGTTAACAAATACTGAATCACTACTATTGCCGCCAAACTAAATTTGTGTAACCAGAATGGCTTTACAGCGCTTGCGACTCAACCACTATTTTGGTGAGACTCTGAGGCAAAAGATTTTTAATACCGCTGCTCTGAGTCTACATAGCAAGTGTATTTCCGAAACCAAAAAAACAATGCATTTGATGCGATATATGATATTATCCGCGGTTGGGCGTGATTAACCGCCCAAAATGCATCCCAACTACAGCAAAACACACCCAAGTATCTCGGGGGAGATCTATGAAAAAGACATCCATTTTAAAATTAACTTCTCTAGCCGCGGCTATGATCGCTGGCGGCGCTATGCTGCCAACCGTCGCCTTTGCACAAGAGGCAATGGTCGAAGAAATTGTAACCACTGGTACTCGTGCAAAAGCACGATCGGCCACTGACACAGTAGCGCCAGTTGATGTAATCAGCAGCTCTGAGCTGACCAACCAAGGTGACGTGGACATTGCAAACCTGCTGCGCAACTCTGTTCCTTCGTTTTCGATAAATGACCAGCCTATCAGTGATGCGGCTACCCTGGTTCGTCCATTCCAGCTTCGTGGCATGGCCCCAGACCACTCTTTGATTCTGGTAAATAACAAGCGTCGTCACAGAGGCAGCGTTATCGTTTGGTCTGCTGGTGGTATCTCAGACGGTTCTCACGGTGCTGATGTATCGACGATTCCAGGTATGGCACTGCAAAGCGTCGAAGTTCTGCGTGATGGTGCCGCGGCTCAGTACGGTTCTGACGCATTGGCCGGCGTAATCAACTTTAAGTTGAAAGATGCCAGCGAGGGCGGTTCTGCTGAAGTTCGTATGGGTCAATACTCTGCAGGCGATGGTGACATGGCGTACTTCGCAGGCAATATGGGTATGGAGCTTGGCGCCAACGGTTTTGCTAACGTGACTCTGGAATACGGCTCATCTGATGAGACTGTGCGTTCAGAACAGCGTGACGATGCTGCCGCGCTTATCGCAGCAGGCTTCCCGGTTGCCAACCCAGCCCAGAAATGGGGACGTCCGATTGTAGACGACGATCTTAAATTATTTGTTAACTTTGGCAACCAGCTGAATGACAGCGTAGAGCTTTACGGTTACGCCAACTATGCCAAAAAAGATGTTGATGGTGGATTCTATTTCCGTAATCCGACTAACCGTGGCGGTGTTTATGCTGATGGTGCCAATCTGTTAGTTGCTGACACAACGGGCGATATGTCCGGTAACTGTGATCAATATGCGGTAGATGCTTCAGACCCAACCAGTGCTGCACTTGCTTCCGCAATTGCTGGTTTGAAAGCGGATAATAACTGCTTCAACTTCAACGAAACTATTCCCGGTGGCTTTACTCCACGCTTTGGCGGCACCGTAACCGATATCACCTTTATGATGGGTTTGCGTGGTGAGCTGGACAACGGTTTGACTTGGGATGTGAGTGCATACCGTGGTGAAAACGAAGGCGATTTCTACATTAACAACACTGTTAATGCCAGCCTTGGCGAGAATACGCCACGTAACTTTGATCCAGGCCTGTACCGTCAGACTGACGTGAACTTTAACGTTGATTTTACCTACGCGTTAAGTGAAACAGTCAATTTGGCCTTTGGTGCTGAGCACCGTACTGAAGAATTTACGATTGGCGCTGGCCAGGAAGAGTCTTACATTGACGGCGGTCTGGGTGTACAGGGTTTCAGTACCTCAACCAACGGTTTCCCTGGCTTCTCTCCTGATATCGCCGGTGACTTTGATCGCTCAAACGATGCCCTGTATGTGGATATGGAATGGGATGTAAGCGAAGAACTTCTGGTGGCCGCTGCGGTTCGCTTTGAAGACTTTGATGGCTTCGGTAGCACTACCAACTATAAAGTCGGTGGTAACTACAAGTTGAGTGAAGATATGGGTGTGCGCGCGACAGTCAGTACGGGCTTTAAGGCGCCGACTTCTGGTCAGCTCAATGCCTCTAACATCTCAACACTGATCGATAACGGCGTTTTGGTCAACAAAGGTGTTATCCCAGCCTCTAACCCGGTTGCTGCATTTGCCGGCGCTACCGATCTGCAGCCAGAAGAGTCTGAGAACTTCACTGTTGGCTTCTATGGCAGCATTGGTGAGATCGACATCACGTTTGACTACTTCAATATTGAGGTGACCGATCGTTTGACGCTTTCAAGAGACTTCGAATTGTCTGCAGGCGATATTGCTACTCTGGCCGCCGCTGGTGTCTCTGGAGCCGATGATATTGCAGTCTTCCGTTTCTTCACCAATGACTTTGCGACAGAGACCAGTGGTTTTGATTTGGTTATGTCTACAAGCACTGATTGGATGGGCGGGACTACTGCTTGGAATCTGGCTTATAACCAAACCGATACTGAAGTGACTTCACGTGGTCAATATATCGATGACGCTCGCGAGCGTTCAATCGAAGAAATGTCACCTGATACCCGCTACAACGTATCGGCTAACCATATGATGGACGGTTGGCGTGCCCTTGCTCGTGTTTCTTACTACGATGATTGGTATGACTCAAACCAGGATATGGTTTTTGACGGCGAGTACGTAGTGGATCTTGAGCTTGCATACGATCTCAATGAGAGCTCTGCGATCATGATCGGTGGTAACAACGTGTTTGACGAAGCTGGTTCCAAGAAACACAACGGTGCCGCTGGTGCGGGCAACACCTACAGTGAATTCGCTCCTATGGGATTCAGTGGTGCGTTCTGGTATGCCAAGTACAGCTACAACTTCTAAGCGACTCATAATGAGTTAAACTTAAGATGTAACAGTACAAGTAGTAAGCGTAAGACAAAAAGGGGGTGCCAATTGGCACCCCCTTTTTTATGTCACACTGTTTATTAAAAACGTACTCAGATTAAATCGTATCCGAGAACAGTTGTACTGCAGTTGCCATGGTTACGACGGGGGCGATCCACAAAGGTCGCCAATGCTTTAAATCCGGCTTTTCGCATCATACCCGCTGAAGCGGCATTCTCTGCGTGACGATCTAGCAGTACTGTTTGGGCGCCATAAGAGGGCGCTATCGCGATAATCTGTTTGAGAAGTTCACTGCCAATTCCCCGCCCATTAAACTCTCTGTGCACCACAGCTTCGGCAATGTAGATGGCATGCCGATCGTTGGCGTACTTCAAAAAAGGGTCAGGAAGGGCGTCCGGATGATAAAAAATCGCAAAGCCAATCAGCTGCTGGTCACAATGCGCCGCCAGAGCAGATGCCTTTAGCGCCCTAATCAACTTGAATTCATTATCCACGCCATCTACTGGAAGATAGTTCCAGGGATTTGTCCCGTGCTCAAATAAAAAGCCTCTGAGCTCGTCGAGCCTGTCGGTGGTTGCCAGCCGATAATCAAACATACTTCTTGTCAGCGACTCGCCCCGCACCGAAGCAACGCCCCGGCGAGGCCAAATAGAATAATAAAAAGACCGTTAACCATTAGCAGTTGGCTAGCTGAATCCAGTTGATTGGCAAGCGCTATCAGCGTGATCACACTCTGCACCGCGACTGACGCGAACAATGTTATCGCCAAACCTCGTGGATTAAAGTGCGACTTTACGCCACCTACTATCAGAACAGCGAGCACTGCAAGGTACATAAGATTTGCCGGATTATCTTCAGTGCCGATTAGGCCCACCGCAAAATGTGTCCAGATTAAAATAACCGTGCTGAGCAGCGCCAACGCAATACCCGCCCTGTGGTGAGTTTGTCGCTCTTGCCGTACTAGCAGCCGATAGGTCGTGCCAGACATAAACAATAAAATTCCCGCAAAAAAGAAATCGCCGCCGCTCCAAGTGACCTCGTCACTCAGTGAGTTGGCTGTAAATGGGACCAGTAAAATCAACGCGGTACCCGAGCCGACTGTCACAAAATCCTTAATGGGCTTGCGCAGTGAGGACACTGAGTTGTTATTCTGCTTTGTGCTCGCGGACATTTTCATCGATGGCTCCAAATTTTCCTCTGAACGTTGCATTGTGCACAACCTAGCTGTTATTTAGCTACTGATTCAAGATCTGGTTTGCTCGGGAGTAACGATAAAAGGGTGGTTGTGAAAAAAAGCTGTGGTTGTCTTGCCCAAGATATTATTAACGCAGTTGCGCTTTACTTGAGCTGAATGCCCAAACTATCCCAAAGCTTATCGATATGTTGTTGTGTGGCTTCGTCCATGACAATCGGTTCGCCCCATTCGCGGTTGGTTTCACCTGGCATTTTATTGGTCGCATCCATTCCCATTTTTGAGCCCAGACCGGAGACTGGCGAGGCAAAGTCGAGATAATCGATGGGGGTGTTTTCTACCATGACCGTATCGCGAACGGGGTCCATTCTGGTGGTCATGGCCCAGATAACATCTTCCCAATTACGCACATCGACATCATCGTCGGTGACGATAACAAATTTAGTATACATAAACTGCCGCAGAAATGACCAAACACCCATCATTACGCGCTTGGCATGGCCGGGGTACTGTTTCTTTATGCTGACCACAGCCATCCTGTATGAGCAGCCTTCCGGTGGCAGATAGAAGTCGACGATTTCTGGAAACTGTTTTTGCAGTATCGGCACAAATACTTCGTTGAGTGCAACGCCGAGCACAGCAGGTTCGTCCGGCGGCCGGCCAGTATATGTGCTGTGATAGATAGGATTTTTTCTATGGGTTATTCGCTCAATGGTAAACACAGGGAAGCGTTCTACTTCATTGTAATAACCAGTGTGGTCGCCGAAGGGACCCTCATCGGCCTCCTCTCCCGGATATAAATATCCCTCGAGAATATATTCCGCACTGGCGGGTACCTGCAGATCGCTGCCCAGACATTTAGCCACTTGAGTCTTCTCACCGCGCAGCAGCCCGGCGAAGGCGTATTCCGAGAGTGTATCTGGAACAGGTGTTACTGCACCCAGGGTTGTTGCCGGGTCGGCACCTAGTGCGACGGCTACCGGGTAGGGTTTGCCGGGATATTTTTTCTGCCAGTCGCGGTAGTCGAGTGCGCCGCCACGATGGGCGAGCCAGCGCATAATCAGCTTGTTTTTAGCGATCTTCTGCATCCGGTAGATGCCTAAATTCTGGCGTTCTTTTTCTGGTCCGCGAGTTACACATAACGCCCAGGTCACCAAAGGTGCTTTATCGCCGGGCCAGCAGGTTTGAATCGGGAGCTTATCCAGATTGACTTCATCACCTTCAAGCACGACTTCCTGGCAGGGCGGATTTTTGATCTGTTTCACAGGCATATTTAATACCTGCTTGAAGTCATGACGTTTTTCCCAGAGATCGCGCAGTCCTTTGGGCGGTTCAGGTTCCTTGAGAAAAGCCAGCAGTGTTCCCACATCGCGCAGCGCCGAGAGACTTTCCTGGCCCATTCCCATCGCGACTCGATCAGGGGTACCGAAAAGATTGCACAGCACCGGCGTGTCGTAACCCTTGGGATTTTCGAACAGCAGCGCGGGACCTTTACCGCGCAGCGTACGATCGCTGATCTCGGTCATCTCAAGATTGGGATCGACCTCCTGACTAATACGCACAAGCTCGCCCCGCCGCTCGAGGTAATCGATAAATTCGCGAAGGTCAGCGTATTTCATAGTGGCTTCAGCGCAAGCTTACTTGCGTTTCATGGCGCCAAAGAATTCAGCATTGTTTTTAAAGCCTTTGAGTTTTTCGACCATAAACTCAATCGCTGCAATATCTTCCATATCATGTAACAGTTTGCGCAAGATCCAGACGCGTTGCAGCTCGGCTTCATCCATCAGTAAATCTTCGCGGCGAGTGCCCGAACGACGAATATTAATCGATGGGTAAACGCGCTTCTCTGCCACCTTGCGGTCCAGGATCAGCTCCATGTTGCCGGTCCCTTTAAATTCTTCGTAGATGACTTCATCCATCTTCGAGCCGGTATCGACCAGTGCGGTGGCGATAATCGTCAGACTGCCACCATTCTCAATGTTTCGCGCGGCACCAAAGAAGCGTTTGGGCTTTTCCAGAGCGTGAGCATCGACACCACCGGTCAGCACTTTGCCTGACGACGGAATAACGGTGTTGTAGGCACGTGCCAGTCGGGTGATGGAATCGAGCAGAATAACCACATCTTTCTTGTGTTCTACCAGGCGTTTGGCCTTCTCAATCACCATTTCAGCTACCTGAACGTGACGATTTGGCGGCTCATCAAACGTTGATGCGATCACTTCCCCGCGCACAGTACGCTGCATTTCTGTCACTTCTTCCGGACGCTCATCAATCAGCAGCACAATAATAGTACACTCGGGATTATTGCGAATAATCGACTGGGCGATGTTCTGCATCATGATCGTTTTACCGGCTTTGGGCGGCGCAACAATTAGACCGCGCTGACCCTTACCAATGGGTGAAACCAAATCGATAATGCGACCAGTCAGATCTTCGGTGGAGCCATTGCCGGCTTCGAGGCCAAGGCGTTGGTCGGGGAAAAGCGGTGTCAGATTCTCAAACAGAATCTTGTTGCGGGCATTTTCAGGAGCGTCGCCGTTGATTTCATCAACTTTAAGCATCGCAAAGTAGCGCTCACCATCTTTGGGTGGCCGAATCTTGCCGGAGATGCCGTCACCGGTGCGCAGGTTAAAGCGCCTGATCTGGCTAGGAGAAACGTAAATATCGTCCGGGCCGGCCAGATAGGAGGCGCCGGCGGAGCGCAAAAATCCAAATCCATCAGGAAGGATTTCCAAAACGCCATCGCCGTAAATATCTTCGCCCCCTTTAGCGTGCTTCTTAAGCAGTGCAAAAATAATGTCTTGTTTGCGCGAGCGAGCCAAATTGTCGAGGCCGGCCGCGGCGGTCATTTCTAAAAGCTCATCAATGGGTTTTTGTTTTAGTTCGGATAGATTCATAGGAGGGATTTTCTAGGTTTGCTATAGGGGTTAAGTTTGTTTTAGATGTTGGTTAACTGAATGGATGTTATTTGGTCAACTCAGTCGAAAAAAGATTTGTCTTATAAAGTTATTGTAGTTATTTAAATTTTTGAACCTGACTCATTGGTTGGGGCACGTTCCATAACGGTTTTACTGCACTCAAGCGATTACCTAAATGCCTATAAAGGCTGATCTGCGCGAGTAGTAACGTCTGAAATAACGTTTAAAAGGGGAAGCCCACATGGAATAAAAGATTTGAATAGTCTAAAGTATAGCGCGCAATAACCAAAGAGCAAGGAAAAACTGCATCCCCGACCACTGCAGCGTGGGCGGGGATGCGATTTGATTACACTACGCTTTCGACGAATTCTACCAGTTGAGCTTTTGACAGGGCGCCTACTTTGGTTGCTTCCACACTGCCGTTTTTAAATACCAGCAGTGTTGGAATGCCACGTACATTAAATTTCGCAGCAGTTTCCGGATTGCTGTCAACGTCAACCTTGCACACTTTGATACGGCCGGCATATTCGGTTGACAGCTCGTCGAGCAGCGGGGCAATCATTTTGCACGGACCACACCAGGCCGCCCAGAAGTCCACCAGTGCAGGAACATCAGACTGCAGCACGTCACTTTCAAAACTCGAATCGGTTGTGTGAACGATAGCGTCGCTCATAGGGCTCTCCAGTAATTTGTGGGATTATAGTCAGAAGACGTTTCAGGGACTCATGTTACCATTCACTGCGCACAGGGCTCAATGCAAAAACGCGCCACAATCGCGATCTTTTTATTGAACGGCTGAGGTCGACAGAGCATTTATCCAGAGGTGGAATCGGTGGTTAAAAAAATAATACTGGTTATGGCAATTGGCGGGCTTTTGTGGAGCTATTTTGCTCTGGATGGTCAGCGCTATCTCTCCGCTGATTTTTTTCGTGAGCTCTATCTGCAGCGGCCCGTCCTGACCGCGGCGGTGTATTTTAGTGTTTATGTTATTGCGACGGCAGTATCTATCCCAGGCGCTGCACTGCTGACCATTATTGGTGGCATGGTGTTTGGTTTGTGGGTCGGCACATTGTTGGTGTCCTTCGCCAGCTCAATTGGTGCAACACTGGCTTTTTTGGTGTCGCGCTTTTTGCTTCGCGACTGGGTGCAACAAAAATTTGCGGCGCACCTCAATACAGTTAACCAAGGTGTCGAAAATCAGGGCGGTTCCTATCTGTTTGGCTTGCGCTTGATTCCGGTTTTCCCTTTCTGGATGATCAATCTGGTAATGGGTTTGACACCTTTGAAAACCACTACATTTTATCTTGTTAGTCAGATCGGGATGTTGGCCGGCACCTTGGTCTATGTCAACGCCGGTGCCTCTCTAAGCAGTATCGATGAATTTTCTGCCGCTGCTATTTTGACGCCGGCGGTTATTGCATCCTTCGCCCTGTTGGCAATATTTCCCTTTGTGGTCCGCGCGCTGATGGCTGTTTATAGACGGCACATGCGCTACAGCGCCTATACCAAGCCGAGTAAGTTTGATACTAATCTGATTGTTATCGGCGCCGGCAGTGGCGGTCTGGTCAGCGCTTATATTGCGGCCACGCTTAAGGCTCGCGTCACATTAATCGAAAAAGACAAGATGGGTGGAGACTGCCTCAATACCGGCTGTGTGCCGAGCAAAGCATTAATTCGTGCAGCCAGGTCGATGGCGGAGGTTCAAAAAGCCTCTGCGCTGGGAATAAATGTCAGCTCGCCCGACGTTGACTTCACGCGGGTTATGGGTCGGGTTCAGGAGGTTATTAAAGCCATTGAGCCGCATGATTCAGTGGCGCGCTATACCGAGCTGGGCGTAGATTGCCTCTACGGCACTGCTAAATTGGTTTCGCCTTGGGTGGTGGATGTGGATGGTCGTGAAATCAGCGCCGAGAACATTATTATTGCCACTGGCGCGCGGCCTGCGATGCCAACTATTCCCGGCCTCGACCAGGTAGAGCCACTGACTTCGGAGTCACTCTGGCAGCTGCAGCTATTACCGAAACGGCTATTAATTGTCGGCGGTGGGGCTATTGGTTGTGAGCTGGCTCAGGCCTTTCAGCGACTTGGCTCTCAGGTCACATTGGTGGAAATGCGGCAGCAGCTGTTGCCGCGTGATGATTATAAGGTTGCCGCTTTTGCGCAAGACAAGCTCGAGTCCGAGGGGGTAAACATCCTCACTGGTCACAGCGCGACACAGTTTACCTATCTCGGAGATCACTGCACTGCGTCGTTGCAGTCCTCGGAGGGTACTGAGCTGAAGACTATCGAGTTTGATCGCGTGCTAATCGCGATTGGGCGCAGAGCTAACACCAGTGGTCTCGGCCTTGAGGCTTTGGGTATTCCTCTGCGCGCCAATGGTACGATTGTCACCGATAGTTATCTGCGAACCTGCTATCCGAACATTCTTGCCTGTGGTGATGTGGTTGGACCCTATCAGCTGACTCATGGTGCTAGTCATCAGGCTTGGTTTGCCGCCGTTAACGGTCTGCTCGGGCAATTTAAGAAATTTGCTATCGATTATCGCATCATGCCTCAGGTGGTGTTTACCGATCCGCAGATTGCTCGGGTTGGTCTCAATGAAACCGAAGCAGCTGAACAGGGAATTGATATCGAGGTAAGCGAATACGATTTATCCGATCTGGATCGCGCGATTGCCGACTATGATGCGCAGGGTTTTATCCGAGTTCTCACTGTGCCCGGCAAGGATCGTATTCTCGGTGCGACCATAGTTGGGCCGCAAGCTGGTGAGTTAATCAATGAGTTTGTGATTGCGATGAAGCACAATCTTGGGCTCAACAAATTGCTGGGAACGATTCGCAGCTATCCGACCCTCAGTGAGGGGAACCGCTTTGTCGCTGGAGTTTGGAAACGTAAATATATACCACACAAATTACTGGCAATTCTGCAACGCTACCTGCGACGCAATATAAAGCCCTGAGTCTCAGCTGTTCTGGATCCCTGAAAAATCGGCTACAGGCTCTTGCGCGGCGACAGATAGCGGGTCGATATGGATAATAATTTCTGACCCTGGAAAAACAGATAGAATTCGCTCTTCCACCTCATCGGATATTTTATGCGCGGCCATCAGGCTGAGATGATCATCCAACTCCAGATGCAGTTGGATAAAAGTCATGGTTCCCGAGTGACGTGAACGCAGATCGTGCAGCCCTCTTGCGCTGGGATGTTCGAGTACCAGAGCCTTGATCTTTTCACGATCTTCATCGGGCAGCTCGCGATCCATCAGGTGGTCGTATGAGGTGATAATAATTTCCCGGGCACTGTAGAGAATATAAATTCCAATCACTGCGGCAAACAGTCCATCGAAACCAGGCCAGCCGACAGAGGCTAGCAGCAGCGCGACAATAACACTGCTGTTGACCATTAAATCTGTTTTGTAGTGGAGGGCATCGGCGCGGATTGCGGTGGAGTTGGTTTTACGAATGACATATTGCTGAAAGCCCAGTAGCAGCACAGTGGCAACAATCGAAATTATCATCACCATAATGCCGAGTTCAACAGACTTTACCGCTACCGGATTAATGATGTGGTCTACCGCCTCAAACAGCAGAAATCCAGCGGAGCCAGCGATAAACAGTGACTGACTCAGTCCCGCTAGTGCTTCCGCCTTGCCATGACCAAAGCGATGTTCGCGATCGGCGGGAGTCAGTGCATGGCGCACAGCAACCAAGTTAATGATCGATGCCAGTGCATCGAGCACGGAGTCGATAAGAGTGGCGAGCAGGCTCACTGAACCGGATGCTCCCCAGGCCGCCAGTTTGGCGGCTATCAGTAACAACGCGACTGAAGTCGAAGCATAAGTGGCGAGCCGAAGCAGCCGCGCAGTTTCCTGTTGGGATAAAGGCTCAGTAGTCGGTGCCTGATTTGTCATAGTGCTCGGTTACTATATTTGAATTTAGGGGTTATCTAATCACTGGTTTTGCGCGCACATAGTTTATCAAATTAATGCTCCAAGACCCTAAGAAAAGCCTTGTAACAAACTGTTGAGAAATTGATATCCCAGCGGCGTTGCGCGATATCTGTGGTTATCACTGTCGAGCAACCCTTGAGATTGTAGGCTGGCCACCTGCTGGGCAATGCTCGATTGCGCAAGGCCTGTGCGTGATGTGAAGTAACTGGTGGGCACACCATCGCGAAGTCGCAGTGCATTCATCATAAATTCAATGGCCAGTTCATCTCTCGGAATGGCTTTTTGTTGTCCAGCTGCCTGACCGGTTCGAGCCAAATAATTTTGCGGTTGACGAGTTTTGTTAGTGCGTAAAATCTGACCCTCAGCCGCGAGAGTGATTTTGCCATGAGCGCCGGCGCCAATCCCCAGATAGTCACCGAACTGCCAGTAATTGATATTGTGCTGCGAACGTTTTCGGGGCTGCGCAAACGCGGACACTTCATACTGTCCGTAACTGTGCTTATTGAGCAGTTCCAAGCCGGCTTGTTGAATATCTGCAAGAGTATCCTCCTCGGGCAGTTGTGGTGGTCGCGAGTAGAATTCGGTATTGGGCTCAATGGTTAGCTGATACCAGGAGATATGGCTAGCGCCACTGTCAATCGCCTGCTGCAAGTCGCTTTGAGCGTGCGCTACGGTCTGTCCGGAGAGCCCATGCATCAGATCGAGATTAAAGTTATCAAAGCCGGCTCGTCGCGCAGTCTCAATGGCTGAAATGGCCTGACTGTCGTCGTGAATGCGGCCGAGCTGTTGCAAGTGGTGACGGTTAAAGCTCTGGATACCGATTGACAGCCGATTGATTCCGGCGCTGTGGAAGCCGCTAAATTTGTCCTGTTCAGCTGTACCGGGATTGGCTTCGAGCGTGATTTCTATATTGGAATCAAATCCGATCAAGCTCTCAGCCGCATTGAGAATATCGCCAATACTGCGGGCTGAAAACAGGCTTGGTGTGCCGCCCCCAAAAAATATTGATGTCAGCTTTCTGCCCTGGGCCCAGTGTTGATCCTGCTGCAGATCAGCAATTAGTGCCTGGGTATACGCCTGTTCAGGAATTTCTCCCTCAGCCCGATGGGAATTAAAATCACAGTAGGGGCATTTGCGCACACACCAGGGGATATGCACGTAAAGTGATAACGGTGGTAATGTGCAAAGTGTATTTATGAGAGGCTCTTTGTGATGGTGAGTTTTTTTAGCAGCTCACGCATGGCTATGCCGCGATGGCTGATCAGGTTTTTCTGCTGTTTATCAATCTCGGCCGCATGGCAGTTTAGATCTTGGACATAGAAAAGTGGGTCATAACCAAACCCGCCATCGCCTTTCTCGGTGAATGCAATATAACCTTCCCAGCTGCCCTGGCAGATAATCGGTGTCGGATCATTGGCATGACGCATAAAAACGATCACACACTGGTAGCGAGCTGTGCGCTGGTGCAGCGGTGCATCGCCGAGCAAGTCGAGCAGCTTTTGGTTGTTGTCCCTATCGCTGGCGTCTTCACCGGAAAAGCGTGCCGAAAAAATACCAGGGGCGCCCTGAAGCAGATCAACCTCAAGACCAGAGTCGTCGGCGATAGCTGGCATTCCTGAAATAGAGGCGGCATGGCGCGCCTTGAGGATAGCGTTTTCGACAAAGCACAGCCCGGTCTCTTCGATATCGTCAATGTCCAACTCGCGCTGCGGCACAACCTGCACATGGAGGCCGGCTAGCATCTGTTGCAGCTCTTTTATTTTTCCGGCATTGCCGCTAGCCAGCACTATTTTCAAGCCGAGCTCCCTATTTTAATTTTTACCCATTGCTGTATTTTGCGCGTGACGCATCAATCGTGGTACATCTTTTTTTGGAACTTGAGTTGATACGCCGGTTGACTATTATTGGGCTGAACGGAGATTTTAAAGGTTAAAAAATCTTCATTTTCAAACTCGAACGGGGCCAGATAATAAACCGTATTTTGTTCACGGACTTCGAAAAATTCCAAGTTCTGACTCATTTGAAAGATATTAGAAACATTCCCAGAAATGGTTGCAGGTTGCCCCTTTCCCAATTCCCTAACGACGGCGATATTAACCAGCCCTTTGTCCTTGCCGCGAACAATTTTATTTGCCACGGCGATATCTGGATCTAAAAAAGTGCTGTTAAAGGCGCTATAAAAAATTTTGTTAGCACCAAATTGTTTATAAATTTTATCGTCATCGTTTGCCGCTACTGCTTGTATTGCCAAGCTGAGCGCGAGGGTTAAAAGAGTTGTAAGTATGACGAGATGTTTCATTGCAGGATTCTCCTTGGGAGACTCAAATATCAGCGATCAATTATTTGCTCAGATGATATACGGCGGTATTCGCAAATAGATTGGGCCAAAGACGTTTGAGTTGGCGATCGAGAAAATGTTCGCCAACAAACTGTTTATCCAGCACCTTAATATGGCGTTCGCGACACAGAGCTTCGAAATCACTGTAGGTAAAAAAGTGGATATTAGGTGTGTCATACCACTGATAAGCCAATTGCTTGGTCACAGGCATACGCCCGCGCAGCGTCAGATAGGCTCGCGCTTTCCAGTGACCGAAATTGGGGAAAGTGATGATGCACTGGTTGCCAATGCGTAGCATCTCATCTAGCACTAGATGTGGGTAGCGCATCGCCTGCAGCGCCTGAGTCATAATGACGCTGTCAAAACTGTTATCAGAAAAATTTGCCAGACCTTTATTGAGATCCTGTTCGATAACATTCACTCCTCTGGCTACGCATTGCTGGATTGAAAGTGGATCTATTTCGAGTCCGTATCCGAGAATTCCGAGATTCTGTTGCAGCTCTGTTAATAAATTTCCATCGCCGCAGCCGAGATCGAGCACCCGTGAATCGGCTTTCACCCAGTTTCGAATGGTGGTGTTTATTTCGCTCATTTACTCGCCGCCTCCAACTGATCTGCGACTCTATTGAGGTAGCTACCCAGTACCTCTTCATAGCGTTGGTTTGGCAACAGAAAAGCGTCGTGACCTTGATCGGATTCAATTTCTGCGTAGGAAACATTTTTACCAGCGGCGATCAACGCATCGGTAATTTCCCGTGAGCGCTGCGGTGAAAAGCGCCAGTCACTGCTAAACGAAATAATCAGAAAGTTGCACTTGGCGTGACCAAAAGCTTGCACCGGATCGTTTTGATACTCCCGTGAGAGATCAAAGTAGTCGAGCATTTTGGTAATCAAAATATAGGCATTGGCATCAAAATCGGTAGAAAATTTATCCCCTTGGTAGTTGAGGTAGCTCTCTATCTGGAACTCGACCGGCTCTTCGGCGCCTTGGGAGAAATCTCCTGAGCGCAGCTCGCGACCAAATTTTTGTCCCATCAGCTCATCTGACAAATAGGTAACATGACCAATCATTCGTGCCAGTGCCAGACCATGATGAGGCGCGGTATTGTGCTGCAGATAGTTGCCGTCAAAGAATTCGGGATCTGACTTGATCGCGCGGCGGGCAATTTCGTTGAAGGCGATATTTTGTGCCGACAGTTTCATCGATGAGGCGATCACAATACTGTTGGCCAGCTTGTCTGGATGCTCCAGCGACCAGCGCATCGCCTGCATGCCGCCGAGACTGCCGCCGACAACGGCCGCCCAGCGCTGAATGCCGAAATGTTCCATCAGCAGGCGCTGAGACTCTACCCAGTCTCTGGCGCGCAGGGATGGAAATTTTGCGCCCCAGGGTTCGTCTGTTTCCGGGTTGATCGAAGTGGGCCCGGTGCTGCCAAAGCAACTGCCGATATTGTTGAGTGAGACGACAAAAAAGCGATTGGTGTCCATTGGCTTGCCTGGACCGATATAGCTATCCCACCAGCCGGGTTTGTCGTCGCCTTGGTGGAATCCGGCGGCGTGGTGGCTGCCGCTCAAGGCGTGGCAGATTAGCAGTGCATTGCTTTTGTCAGAATTCAGCGTTCCGTAGGTCTCGACCATTAATTCATGGCTGGGCAGGACAATGCCACAGGCCAGAGTGAGGGGCGTCTCGATAAGAATTTTTTCTGCCGCGACAATGCCGACCGAGTTTTTATGGATGTCCGATGTCATTTATACACTGCTCTGCAATTATCCGTTGAGTCTAAGAGGCTACATGGCTTAACGCAACTTTCAATATCATTGAATATCCTTTTCCCGCTGCTCTTCAACGGGCACTGGAGACCACCAGACCAGGCTGTTTTTTATCTCGCCAGACTCGGCTAGACTACCAACCTCACTTACCCGGATAAAAAAAAGCATGATCTACAAAAAATTGGGAAATACTGATATTGACGTGTCACTGGTTGGTTTGGGGACCATGACCTGGGGTGAACAGAACAGCGAGGAAGAAGCCTGCGAACAGATGCATTACGCGGTTTCAAGGGGCGTCAACTTATTCGATGTGGCGGAAATGTATCCGGTCCCTGCGCGAGCAGAGACCTCTGGGCGAACGGAATCTTATGTCGGTGAGTGGCTGCGGCAGACCGGCAAGCGCAATCAGGTTGTATTGGCATCCAAGGTGTCGGGCCCCTCGAGTGTTCTCGGCGTGACGCATATTCGCGGAGGCTCAAGGCTGAGTGCCGATCACGTTCGCCGCGCGATTGAGGGCTCGCTTGAGCGGTTGCAGACGGACTACCTCGACCTCTATCAGGTGCATTGGCCGGAACGTATGACCAACTATTTTGGTGATCGTGGTTATAGTCATAAGCCGCAGCTGGATGGTATCGCAATCGAAGAGACCTTGACCGCGCTGTCTCAGCTGGTGAGCGAAGGGCTGGTCAAACATATTGGCATTTCGAATGAGACGCCCTGGGGGGTGATGGAATATTTGCGTCTCTCACGGGAGCTCGACTTACCCAAAATCGTTAGCATCCAGAATCCCTACAGTCTTCTGACCCGGCAGTTTGAAACCGGTTTAGCTGAGATGAGCTTTCGCGAAGATGTGGGATTGTTGGCCTATTCCCCGCTCGGCTTTGGGGTACTCAGTGGCAAATATATGAATAACGCTATGCCAGCCGGATCGCGCATTGATCTTTTCCCACGTTTTGGACGCTACAGCGGCCCGGTTGCACAGCTCGCGACACAGGCATACTTTGATGTCGCGACAAAGCATGGTTTGAGCTTGGTTGAATTATCACTGGCGTTTGTCTGCCAGCAGCCCTTTGTCGCTAGTTGTTTGATTGGCGCAACAACAATGGAGCAGTTGAAGCAAAATATCGATGCCTGCCAGATTGAGCTCTCCGATGAGGTTATAGCTGATCTGAATGAGGTCTATCAACGCTACCCTGATCCAGCACCCTGATCGACGCTTCGCGGGGAAATTTTGTTGGCCTATCGATTATGATAATTTTGCGACGACTAGTCGCGCCGCTGATTAGTTCCACCTGACGTCTGGTTACGCCAAACTGTTTGGCGAGAAAGTTCATCAGTCGGGTATTGGCAGCGCCATCGACTGGCGGCGAGGTCAGCCGTATCCTGAGCTGGTTGTCATGTATCCCAACTATTTCGTCCCGTGATGCTCGAGGTTGGATAAAACAGCTCAGTCGCAGCTGCTTGCCATCCCATTGGAAGTGGCGAAAGGGTCGCTCTGACAAAAGCTTGAGCTCCTGATTCGCTAGCTGACCAAAGACTGCACTGCACCGCCGATAATCGGAAGGACTTTATTGCGGATCACTATCAAACTTATTATTGCGATCATTGGAGAGATGTCCATCATTCCGATCGGCGGAATTAGCCGTCGAAAGGGGCGCAGATAGGGTTCGGTAATCTGACCTACCAGTCTCACTGAGGGATGACCGGTGGTGCCCACCCAGCTGGAGATGGCGAGAATAAAAATACCCCAGAAATAGATCTCGATTAAAGCGTATAGAAGATCAAAGGCGGCAATGGGAATATATAAGAGTATATCCACCAGATTGACCCCGGTCACGAGCCCCATTACGAGATAAAACGCCCATCTGATCAGAATGGCGGCCATCAGCGCTGCCAGATTAAGAGTTCCAATGGTAGGGAAAACCTTATTCAAGGGTTCGACCACCGGCGCAGAGAGTTTAAATATGGTCTGCGAAACTGGATTGAAAAAGTCCGCCTGTACTAACTGCAACAGCACGCGCAGTAGGAGAATAAAACTGCAGATCTGTACAATCAGACTGAGGAGATAGATCGGTGTTCCGCCAAGCGCGTTCATAGGATGTCCTTTGTAGCAAGTTCTTAAGGGTACTTATTTTATCTTAGCCGGTTAGTTCGATATTTTTTTGCTGCTTGTCTCGGCCGTTAATTCTGATCTGAGAATTCACTGGCCATAGCGCGTGCCCGGTTAACCGCCGCCTGCATCGCCTGACGAAAACTGCCTTCAATATCCCGTTCCTGAAAGGCGGCGATGGCCGCTGCGGTCGTTCCGCCGGGCGATGTAACTTGGCGGCGCAACTGCGATGTATCAAGTTCGCTCGAGATCGCCATTTGAGCGGCGCCCAGCGCAGTTTGAATGGTTAGTTGCAGGGCAGTTTCCTCAGGGAGCCCCAGCTCCTGACCGACCCGTTGCATAGCTTCCATCATCAGAAAAAAATAAGCTGGACCGCTCCCTGATACGGCGATCACCGCATCAATCAACGCTTCGTTTTCAACCCAGCAGCAAATGCCGATGGCGTTAAACATGGCCTCAATAGAGTGCTTCTGAATCGTGTTGACGTGGTTGTTGGCAAACAGGCCGGCGGCGCCATAACGGACCATCGAAGGTGTGTTGGGCATTGCTCTGACAATTGCTTGATCGCCACCTAGCCAGTGCTGTAGGTCGGCGAGTTGAACGCCGGCGGCAACTGAAACGACCAAGGCATCGGCATCTATTGAACCAGTCAGCTCTTGCGCCACAGCTCCCATTACCTGAGGTTTAACGGCCAGCACAATAACTTCAGCGCCGGCGACGGCGATATGGTTGTCGGGGGTAGTCGCAACGCCATAGGCCTGCTCCAGGCTGTCGCGTTTTTCCTGGCCGGGATTGGCGACACAGATTTGTTGTGCCTGAAAACCATTGGCTAACATGCCACCAATCATGCACGAGGCCATATTGCCGCCGCCAATAAATGCGATCTTACTCATCAGTGTGTTCCTTGTCACAGTCTGTTCTATTCATGCTTTTGTCGCGGCCCAAATAGATCGGTACCCACGCGAACTATGGTCGATCCTTGCAGCACCGCAGCCTCGAGGTCTCCAGACATGCCCATAGAGAGAGTGTCCATTTGCTCAAGTTGCTCGGCCGACAGTACGTGGTTAATTTGCTCGCGCAATTGCGCCAATTTAGCAAAAGCCAGCTGTTGTGCCTCAATGTTTTCCTCTGCCTTGGGAATGGCCATCAGGCCCCGCAGTCGCAGATTAGGTAGTTTAGCCACTTCCAGTGCCACCGGCAGCACTTCATCTTGCTTCAACCCCGACTTACTCGGTTCATCATCTATATTAACCTGCAGGCAGATATTTAAGTGGCCCATCGACTCAGGGCGCTGATCACTGAGACGTTGGGCGATTTTGATGCGATCAACGCTGTGCACCCAACTGAAGGACTCCGCAACACTGCGGGTTTTGTTCGATTGCAGAGGGCCAATAAAGTGCCAATACAGCTGTTGGTCATGCAGCTGCGAGATCTTCTCGAGAGCTTCCTGAAGATAGTTCTCAGCAAAATGGGTCAGACCTGCATCTATTGCGTGACGAATCTCATCTGAGCGGCGGGTCTTGGTGACAGCCAGCAACAGGATCTCTGATGGATCCCGGCCACACTGGTCTGCGCTCTGCGCGATGCGTTTGCTGACGAGGTCAATGTTATTTCTTATCTTTGGCATATACTTATCAAGAAATTGGACGTTTAACGCAACATTTTTTGCCGCATGGAATAAGCGAGAGACAGTATGGATATTACGGAGTTATTGGCCTTTAGTGCCAAAGAGGGGGCGTCAGATTTACACATTTCCGCAGGCCTTCCCCCTATTATCAGAATCGATGGTGATGTTAGGCGTATCAATCTTCCACCACTAGAGCACCGCCAGGTCCACAGTTTGATCTACGAAATAATGAATGACAAGCAGAGAAGAGACTACGAGGAGTTTTTAGAAACAGATTTTTCCTTTGATGTTCCCGGGATTGCTCGTTTTCGTGTCAATGTTTTCTACCAGAACCGCGGTGCCGCCGCGGTATTCAGAACCATTCCCTCGCAGGTGCAGACACTAGAGCAGCTGGGTATGGGAGATATCTTCAAGAAGTTGTCGCTGATGCCGCGTGGATTGGTTTTAGTTACCGGGCCGACAGGTTCGGGTAAGTCGACCACTCTAGCCGCAATGATCGACTATGTTAATGACAATCGCTATGACCATATTTTAACCATCGAAGACCCGATTGAATTTGTCCACCAGAGCAAAAAGTGTCTGGTTAATCAGCGCGAAGTGCACCGCGACACTCACGGCTTTAGCGAAGCGCTGCGCTCGGCACTGCGTGAAGATCCGGATGTCATCTTGGTGGGCGAGCTGCGCGATCTTGAGACTATCAGATTGGCGCTGACGGCAGCCGAGACCGGCCATCTGGTGTTTGGCACACTGCATACCACCTCCGCGGCCAAGACCATCGACCGCATTGTCGACGTCTTTCCCGGGGGTGAAAAACCAATGATTCGATCAATGTTGTCGGAGTCGTTACAGGCCGTGATTTCACAGACATTGTTAAAAAAAATTGGCGGCGGGCGAGTGGCGGCTCACGAGATCATGATTGGCACACCGGCGATCCGCAATTTGATCCGCGAGGACAAGGTGGCGCAGATGTACTCGGCGATTCAGACCGGTGGTGCGCTGGGCATGCAGACACTTGATCAATGTCTGCAGCATCTAGTGGGGCAGCGTTTGATCAGTCCGGAAGTCGCTCGCGAAAAGGCAAAAATGCCGGACAGCTTTTAGTTGTCAGTAGTTACAAGATGGCTTCGGGTAAATAGGTCGCGTTGAAGAGCAAAGGTTTTTAAGGAGAAAAACGATGTTGGACCAAACATTTGAAGGACTGGTCAATTACATGGCGAAAAAAAACGCCTCAGACCTGTTTCTTACTGTGGACCTGCCGCCCTGCCTTAAAGTCAATGGCGCGGTGATGCCGATCAGTAAAACCAAGCTCGGACAAAGCGATTGCGAGAAGCTGGTGCTCAGCACCATGAATTTCGAGCAAAAAGAGGAATTTAAAAAACGTAAAGAGCTTAATTTTGCGATCAGGAGTGAGACCGCAGGGCGATTTAGGGCGAGCGCCTTTTATCAGCGTGGTGAGATCGGCATGGTTCTGCGACGCATCGAGACTCAGATTCCAAGCCCCGATTCACTGCTGCTACCGCCGATATTGAAAGAGCTGGTAATGAATAAACGCGGCATTATTATTTTTGTCGGTGCGACAGGTACAGGTAAATCGACTTCTCTCGCCGCCCTGGTCGGGCATCGCAACAAAAACAGCCGTGGGCACATCGTTTCGATTGAGGATCCTATTGAATTTGTTCATCAGCATCAAGGCTGCATTATCACTCAGCGCGAGGTGGGCGTGGACACCGAGTCGTTTGAAATGGCATTGAAAAACACCTTGCGGCAGGCTCCGGATGTTATTTTAATTGGGGAAATCCGCACACCTGAAACCATGCAGCACGCCATTACCTTTGCCGAGACCGGGCATTTGGTGCTTGCCACGCTACATGCCAATAATGCCAATCAGGCGTTGGATCGCATCAGTCATTTTTTCCCTTCGGATCGTCACAGCCAAATGTGGATGGATCTGTCGCTGAATATGCGCGGCATTGTTGCCCAGCAACTGGTGCCGACCATAGATGGCCACGGGCGTCGCGCCGCGATAGAGATCTTGCTCAACACACCACTGGTCGCCGATACCATCCGCAAGGGCGAAGTACATAAACTCAAAGAGATCATGGGTAACTCCACGGAGCACGGTATGCAAACCTTTGATCAAGCGCTCTATGATCTCTACACCCAGGAGCAGATTAGCTATGAAAACGCCATTGCCCATGCGGATTCAAAAAATGATTTGCGATTGATGATAAAAATGCAGTCAGACAACCATATTCAAGAGTTGGGCGCATCGGCGGATAGCCTGTCGATTGAGGAGTCAGAGTCGGATAATCGGCGCTGGTAGCTTGGCTGAAAACGATTAAGGCGGGCTGCCGATAGAGGGTGAGTCGAGCCAGCTCTGCACAATAAGCGAGGCCGCTACATGGTCAATCTTGGTGAGATCCTGATAACCCTGTTGCCGGCCAATTGATTTTGCCTCTCGGCTAGTGAGACGTTCATCGACCATCTGCACTGCGACCGAGAAGCGGCCCTGCAGGCGACGAGCAAATTTCCGTGCCCTTGTGCTCAACTCGCTTTCGCTGTCATCCATATTCAAGGGCAATCCGACTACGACCAGGTCGGGGTTCCAATCACGGAGTAACTTTTCCACCTCAGACCAGTCGGGGATGCCATCAACAGCCTTCAGGATAGTCAGGCCAGTTGCGAAACCGGTTAGTGTTTGACCGCTGGCTACACCGATCTGCTTCAACCCATAGTCAAAGCCGATCAGTCTCTTTGCTCTGGTTACTTCAGGCATGGCCAGCTTGATGCGAGAGCATGCTCAGATCTAGGCCTATGCTCAGTGCCGCAGCAGAAGCGCGCTGAGCGCAGTCGGTATTAAATATAATTTCAGCATCTGCGGGAATGGTCAGCCAGCTGTTTTCGCCCAGTTCACGTTCTAGCTGCCCGGCGTCCCAGCGTGAGTAGCCCAAGGTGACCAAAGACTCTGTCGGACCGTTGCCCACTGCTATATCGGAGAGAATATCCCGTGAGGCGGTGAGGCTGATCTGATCAGAGATCGCCAGTGTTGACTCCCATTTCTGATCACAGCTGAGGTGTAGAATGAAACCGCGATCACGCTGTACCGGACCACCATCGAACAGAAGGGATCGCGCGCAATCCTCTTTATAGTCCAGTTTCAGTTGATCAAAGATGGCTTTGACTGAGATATCCATCTGCTGGTTGATAATCAGACCCATTGCGCCATCGGCGTTGTGCTCGCAGATGTAGACCACAGAATCAGAAAAGGTCGGGTCATTGAGACCCGGCATAGCCAGCAAGAAGTGGTTTTTCAGGCTGTTAATTTTTTTCGGTTTTGATGCTTCCATATCTATCAATATGGCGTCTTACAGCGCCAAACTCAAGTGGTTGAGTGGATTAGTTTGTGGTCAGGATATTGTTACGCTGGTATTGCCAGGTGCGAATAATATGAATTTCATCGCGACTGCGAAGCTCTTTGGGGAATGGTTTAAATGGCGCGGCGAGCTGCACCGAGCGCACAGCAGCTTGATCCAGTACTCTGGACCCAGCGCCTTTAGCGACTTCAATGCGCTTGACGCTGCCATTGGCGAGCAGCACAACGACCAACCGAACTTGGCCAAACAGACCGCTTGAACGAGCTTCATGGGGATAATGCAGGTTTCCAATCTGTTCGACACGCTGTTCGAAATAACGCATATAGGCAGCTTCATCAGCTGATTTTGCCGATACCGACGTCATCCGCAGTACTCGTGGCAGATTGCTGTAGGCCTGTTGCAGTCGGTCGAGCTCTGCGTGAATGGCACCAATACTTTTCTGTGTCAGCGGTTGCTGTTGTACAGGTTCATCGCTGGTCTTGTTAACAGCATCGTCGGATTCGTCTCTATGGGCCAATATTTGTCGGCTATCAGCCGCTAATCTGTGCTGCTCGATGGCAGGCTGTTGTTCCTGAATAGATTCGTCCAGCAGTGCTTGCCGTGGGTTTGCCGGCGGCAGTATTTGGGCTTGGTTACCGCTTCCGTATTGATTTTCCTGAGCGACAAAATCGGCGTCTAACGGTGCCTTGTCAGTTTGGTATTGCGTCAGGGTGACATCGAGGGAATGGCTGGGCTGCGTGCCGGCGGGAAGCGTACAGCTCAGTCCCGCGATCAGGATGACGTGTAGTGCCAATGCCAGCGAAAACGTTTTCCGCAAGCGTTGATCATTGGTGTTCCAGAGTCCGTCGATCAGGCCTTCCATTGTCCGTTCCAGTGACGATTAGACGTTATTGTCTCTGTTGATTCAGTCTAGCCAGAATCGCATGAATCAGCCGCTCGCCAATCTGGGTATCCTCTGCTGCATCGATTTCACGGATACAGGTTGGGCTGGTAACGTTTATTTCGGTGAGATAGTCGCCAATAATATCGAGGCCGACAAATACCAATCCGCGCTCTTTAAGTGTCGGCGCAACCTGTTGTGCAATCCAGAGATCGCGCTCGCTCAATGGCTGAACTACACCCCGTCCCCCGGCCGCAAGATTGCCGCGGAAATCATTGCCCGACGGCAAGCGTGCCAAACAAAACGGTATCACTTCGCCATCGACAACCAGAATGCGCTTGTCGCCCTGAGTGATTTCCGGCAAATATTTCTGTGCCATTATGGTCTGTCGACCATATTCGGTGATGGTCTCTAAAATAACATTGAGATTCTGGTCACCTTCAATTACACGGAAAATGGATGTCCCACCCATGCCGTCAAGCGGTTTGTAGACAACATCCTTGTGCTCTTTTAAAAACGCCTTCAGACGCTGCTGATCGCGGCTCACCAAGAGCGGTGGAGTGCACTGTGGAAATTGTGTTGCGAAGACCTTTTCGTTGCAGTCGCGCAGGCTTTGCGGCCGGTTAATGATCAGCGAGCCACGCTTTTCCGCAGCCTCGAGAATGTAGGTGGTATAGATAAACTCGCTGTCAAAAGGCGGGTCTTTGCGCATAAGCAGAACATCCATTTCTTCAAGCGCGACGGTTTTGCTTTCGCCCAGCTCAAACCATCTATTGGCGTCGTTAAACACTCGCAGTGGATGCAGCTGTGCTTTAGGCGCACCGTTGTCTAAAAACAGATCTTGTTGCTGCATATAATACAGCTCAATACCTTGAGCTTGCGCTGCCAGCAAAATGGCGAGCGTAGAATCCTTTTTAAAAGAAATGGTTTGAATCGGGTCCATGATGACCCCAAGCGAAGTGCTCATATAATTGACGACCTTAAGCTGAGATTTGCGCTATAACTAAGTGTGGCAACTGAGATGCTGATGCCTCAAAAAAATCTGTGACCTGCAAATCAAATCTACGATTAAATTTAGAGGTCTGTGGATTATATATTACAAGTGTGTTTAGAATTCCATTACTTGAGTGACATTGGCAGTACTTAAGGCGTTAAGTAGTTAACGGTGGTGATAATATGGATGTTCAGGGCCTCAAGGTTCTCGTCGTAGATGACAGCAATACAATAAGACGCACAGCCGAAACGTTGCTGGCAAAAGCTGGGTGCCAGGTGTCTACCGCGTCAGATGGTTTCGACTCTCTGTCTAAAATCGTCGATCTCAGACCAGATGTTATTTTTGTCGATATCATGATGCCTCGCCTGGATGGCTATC